>Ga0207433_10010811_pt1 | contig 14101 bp, 6 predicted proteins | sample YelNatPaOPGAMG01_FD_187559 | JGI IMG/M metagenome (GOLD analysis project Ga0207433, IMG submission 187559) | Hot spring thermophilic microbial communities from Obsidian Pool, Yellowstone National Park, USA - OP-RAMG-01 (SPAdes) (version 3) | ecosystem: Environmental > Aquatic > Thermal springs >... | reverse complement strand
GTTCGTTCGAGGAAGATGAGCGAGCGAGAGGTTATTTCTGCGGTTGCAATGCTGTACGCAGATGAGGCTTGGGTGAATGTAGAAGATTTTTGGGAAGGTCTAAAGAGGGTATCAGATATAGAAATTATGCATGATGATGAAGAAGATGAGGAGGAGATTATAGACCTATCAAGTTTATCTGAAAGGATTCATGCTGTAAAAGTGCTGCAAAGGCTTTTTGGTAGGAAAGAAACAGAGTTTTTAATAGAGGAACAGAATTTGGAATTCGAAGAAATAGGCGAAGAAAAAAGGATAGATGAAAAGATTGAGCAATTAAAGATGTTGCAAAATGAACTATCAGAACGGGAAAAAGAACTTGCTGTGAAAGAAGAAGAACTTGCAAAGTTAGCAGAGGAACTTAAGGAAAAGGAGAAGAAAATAGCGGAAGCAAAGGAAGAACTTGATGCACGGTCGAGGATACTTATCGCAATCGAAGCACAGAAGAAAAGTGAGAGTAACGAGAAGAAATTTGAGATGGAAAAGAAGGAACTTGAAGAAGAGAGAAAATGGCTTGATGCGGAGATGGAAGAATTAACTAGGAAGAAATCTGAATTAGAAAAAAGAGAGAAGGAGATGATTGCGGAAGTAAATGAGTATGCGGCAAAAAAGGAGAGTATGTTAGTTTCAAAATGGAACGAACTATCAGTTAAGGAAGAGAAACTAAAGGCACTTGAAAATTCGTTAAGGGAGAGAGAAGCAAGACTTGCAAAGGAGTCCGAAACAAGTGGTAAGACAATAGACGAAACTAACTTAGAGAAAAAAAGATTAGAACTTGTGAAAAAGGCAGAAACTCTTGCACAATTGGAAAAAGAACTGAAATCAAAAGAGGCTGCCCTTCAGTTAATTGGAAAAGAGTTAGAGATGAAAGAAAGCGAATTAAAAGCAGAAAGGGAGCGACTTAGTGCTTCTCAGCCTGTAAGTAGTGCAAAAAGTGCTGAGGAATTAGCAAAGTTAGAAGGGGAATTGAGAGCAAGAACTGAAAAACTCGAGATAGACAGGAGAGCACTCGAAGAGGAATCTGCAAAACTGAGAATTGAGTTGCTTGAGAAAGTGAAACTTGAGCAGAAACTTAAGAGCGAGTCAGAAAGGCAGGTTAATAGATGGCGCGAGCTAGAAGATTACGAAAGAAGATTGAATGAGAAGGAGAAGACGTTTGCAAAGTTAGAGGAAGAGATAAGAGCAAAACAAAGTGCAGTTCTTGCGTCTTTTGAAGAAGCAAAGATTAAGCATGAAACTATAGAAGAAGATAAGGCGAAAGTTGAAAACGAAAAAAAGAGATTGGAAGAGTTAAAGGAAGAAATTTTGAAAAGAGAGGTAAGAATAAAGGCGCGCATATCAGAAATTGAAGTTAGAGAAAAAGAGATGAAGAGTAAAGAAGTGGAACTCAAAAAGAAAGAAGAAGAGATTATAAGAGAAAGAGAAGAGATAGTAGCCGAGCGTGCGGGCTTGGAAATGGTTTCCTCGGAACTGAAGAAAAGAGAACAAGAAATGAATGAACAGTTAAAGAAAATAACGGCAAAGGAAGAAGAAATAAGATTCCAGAAAGAGGCGATTAATAGAGAAAAGAAAGAGATTGCAGAACGAGAGATGAAAGTAGTAAAGAATGAAGCGATTTATGAGAGTCGTGTTATGATACTTGAGAAGCAGGAAAAGGAGTATGCAAGGAAGGAATCGGAAACAAGGGAGATTGCACTAAATCTTGCAAAACATGAAGAGAAATTGAGATTAAAAGAAGAAGAACTTAAAAAGGATGCAAAATTAGTTGCAGAGCAAGCGTCTAAATTATTATCAGAACGTGCAAAGTTAGAGGATGAGAAGAAGAGCCTGCTTGCTGAGAAAGCAGAACTACAAGAAAAAGAGAAAGAGATTAGAGAAAGAGAAGTAGAATTGCAAAGTCAGCAGGCAGACATTGCTGTTATGAATGAGGAGTTGAGAAAAAGAGAAATTGAAATTGAAAAAAAAGAGAACGAACTTGCAGATGAAATCGAGGAAGTAAAAGAAGCACAGAAAGAACTCGAAGAAGAAAGAAAGCTATTAGATAAAAGAAAAAGTGAGGAGATATCTGAAAAGGAGAAGGCGTTAAAATCGCTTGAAGATGAAATTGCAGAACGCGAAAGAGAACTTTCGAACCTTGAGAATGATTTAAAGAATCTATCAGAGAATCTAAAGAAAAAGCAGGAAGAACTTGCGAATAAAATAAAAGAGATATCAAGCAAAGAGAGCATCCTTGCGGAGATGGAAAGGCGGATATCTGAACGAACAATTGCCTTGAGCCAGATGGAAAATACAGTAAAGGGAAGAGAAGAAGAACTTTCAAAAAGGGAATATGAGATTGCGGAATTGCGGAAGAAGATTGTTACTGAGGAAAGTTCACTTGAGGTGTTGAAGAATGAGATTGCAAAGATGGAAGAAGAACTTCTTAAAAACACAGCAAAACTCGAATCGAGAGAAAAAGAACTTACAGAACGTGAAAGAAAATTGAGCGAAAGAGAATCGAAATCTTTACAAAGCGAAAATGAGAAGATAAAAGAATTGGAAGAGATGCTTAAGAATGCAAATGAAGAGATAAAGATTAAAGATGAAACGATCCAAACTTTAGAAAAAATGGTAAATGATAAAGAGACAAGAGAGAAAGAACTTGAACGAAAACTTGCTGAGATAAATACAAAAGAGAAAGAGTTAGCAAAAAGAGAAGAGGAACTGCTTGTAAAAGAGAGTGCGCTTGCCGAGCGGCTTGGACAGAGTCTAACTTCTTCGGCAACTCCTATACCTGACAAGAAAAAGGATGAACGAACGCCAGTTTCGAGAATTAGATGTGCATGTGGCGAAATTATTCCGATATACACAAAGGAACGTCCTATTTCGCTACAATGTCCTAGATGCGGAAAAAAGGGAACTCTTAAGTAAAAGGGAACTCTTAACTTAAAACGAATAAAACGTCTTTTTTGGATTTTCCTTTTTGTAATATCCCGAAATTACTTTCCTCTCGGAGAAAAGTAAAAGTTCTCGAGAGAAGATGAGGAAACTAAGCAAGAAAAAAGTAAGGTAGAGCATAAGAGAGATGGAGAAGGGAGAAGAATCAGTGAGGAAGATAGCGAAGAGCCAAAGAATAAAGGCGAGATGGGCGAGAGAGTTATACAATGATTATGGCTTGGGAGGCTGCCGTAAATTATTACAATTTCAAAAGTCCTCATTGGAGCCTTAATATCGACGATTGTGAAACACCATTCCAAGGTTTCGTGAGAAAAATGCACACATCTAAGAAAACTAAGTTCATCAACCAACACATTCAACTCATCGAAAAATACGCTCTACAATTTCTTACTATCTCTAAAAAGGATGCACAAGAGGTGGTTTCAAGATGACCTCGATTTTTCGAGAGGAACTAATTTCAGGACAGCACAAAAAGCGTTCTACAATGAACTCACAGACATCATTTTTGGCAACTACATGAAGATGCTTGAACAATTCCTTAGTGATTCTCAGGAGGTGGTGAGATGACCAAGCGAAACAATTACAGGATACTACACTTGGCAGCACATGTTACTTGCCTGCTTTTGCTTCCAAATCTTTTGCAGCCGCGTTTGCTTTCTCCGCATATTGTATAGCTTTTTCGTAGTTCTTGCTTCGCATGAAACTCTTTGCAAGACGTAAGAGATTATTTGCAAGAGTAACATCGATACCTTTCGTAGATAGGTCCTTAATGTATTTTTCAACGTTTTCAACGGCAGTAGTGGCATTCTTTGCAGGGTCATCAGAAGTTGTAGTGGCTGCAGGTTGTTCAGTTTTCACTTCTGGTTTTACTTCAGGTTTAACTTCGACTTTTTGCTCAACCTTTACTTCAGGCTTGGGTTCTTCTTTTACCTCCGGTTTAACCTCAGGCTTGGGTTCTGGTTTTTTCTCTACTTCTTTTTGCTCAATTTTCTTAGCAGGGACTAAATCTAATGGAGTTGAGCAGAACGGACATGCTTTTGCTGTTGATTCTACGCTCTTTCCACATACAGGACAGAGGACAAGTTCTTTCTTTTCTTCTTTTTGCTCAACCTTTTCGACTTTAACCTCTTGCTTCACTTCTGGCTTTACTTCTTCTTTCTTTTCTTCAACTTGAGGTGTGGGTTTTTCTTCTTTTATTACATCTTTTAAGACCTGTTTGGCAATGTTCAATGTAATATCAGTTTTCATAAGTTTCGAATATGCAACCACTTTATTTAGCGCCCCTTCAAGTTCACGTATGTTGTTCTTTATCCCTGTTGCTATGAATACTATAACTTCATTTGGTACAATTAAGTTTGCATTCTGGACTTTCTTTCTTAATATGGCAATTCTAGTCTCTAAATCAGGGGGCTGTATGTCAGTTATCAGTCCCCATTCAAATCTTGAAACAAGCCTTTCTTCTAAAGTTGGAATTGCCTTTGGCGGACGGTCTCCAGAGATGATTATTTGTTTATGGGCATTATGCAACGCATTGAACGTATGGAAGAACTCTTCTTGTGTTTTTTCTTTACCTGCTAAGAACTGAATATCGTCTATTATCAAGACATCTACATTTCTGTAGGTGTTTCTGAATTCTCCAACTTTATCATGCTGAATTGCATTGATAAGTTCGTTCGTAAACTTCTCTGTGGATATGTAAACTACTTTCATCTTAGGTCGCTGTTCCTTAATTCTGTTTCCTATTGCAGATATAAGGTGCGTTTTACCAAGCCCGGCTCCTCCATATATGAACAAAGGATTGTAGGCTGTAGCAGGGGCTTCTGCCACTGCTAGCGCTGCTGCATGTGCAAAATGGTTACTATCTCCAACAACAAAAGTTTCAAAGACATATTCTTTGTTAAGACCTGTGCCTACTTCTTTAGGTTCTTCTTTACCTTTCTCAGGTTCTACAGGCATTTCGATTTCTATAGTTTCATGACTCGCAGCAGGTTCAACAATTATCAACTTTGATTCCAATTCGGCATATTCATTTTCAAATTCAGTTGCTTTTGTTGGATCTTTTAGTTTTGCAGTGAGTTTCTTTAATTTTGCAAGTGCCTCTTTACCTTCCTCGGTTAGTTCCTTTCCTTGGATTTCTTCGATTTTCTTCGTTACTTTTTCTTCAAGAGACTTTAATCTTTCTAAGTTTGACTCGTATTCAAGAAGTGTCTTTTCAGCCTTTTCAAGGTTCTCAGCATATGCAGATTCTAGAATTTCTACGATATATCCATTGTTCTTGTAATTCTCTATTGCTGAGGTAACTTTCTTTTGTCTTTCTGCTATATTTCCTTCTAAAGCAAGGAGTTTTGTTTCTGCTTCTGATATTTTCTCAGGGTCTTTTATCATTTCTGCAATTACCTTTGCTTCTTTCTCGTTCGATTTTTCAATTTTTCCAAGCCGCTCTTTAAGTTCTGCGCTCTTCATGATTAATTCAGAATATTTCTCAAATTCCTTAACAGCATTTCCTACATCGCCTTCAATTAGAGGTTCTAACTTTGAGACGAGATAACCTTCATTTTTCCAAGATTCCAATTCCGCCTTTAATTCATTTCGTTTATTATCAACTTTTGAAAACAACTCAAAGGCTTCTGCTTCTATGGAGTTTATTTGGTCTGGATTATTCATTTTGTTAACAAGGTCAACTACTTCATTCGAAATATAAGTATCAACTTTGCTTAATTTTTCTTTTAATACATTAATCCGTTCTATATTTTTCTCGTATGACGCAAATTCTTTCTCAGCGTTCTCAAGGTCGTCTAAAGGCACGGTTTTTAATCTTTCTACATCGAAACCAGAATTAGCCCAAGACTCCAATTTTGCACTTAACTCTTTTCTCTTCCTGTCTTTCTCTCTTCTTATTTCAAGAATATTCTTTGCTTTAAGCAATTTTGCTTCTAATTCTGCAATTCGAGCTTCTTGTTTTTCGATTGGCTCATTTTCATCGGGCTCGTCCTCTTGTTTTACTTTTACATCAGGCTGTGATTGTGAAAGTTTTGCAAGTTCAGCCTTTGCCTTTTCTACTTCTTCTTCTCTGCGCTTTACATCTTCCAATTTTTTTCTTAAGTATTCTTCTCTTTTATTAAGTTGTTCCATTTTTTTCGTTGCTTCTTCTTCTTTTCTTCGTAAAGCATTCTCTCTATTCTTAAGTTCTTCTTCTTTTGCTTTGAAATCGTCTTGGACCTTCTTTGTGTCCTCATCCTTCTTTTTAAAAAATGCTTGTAACATCAGGCATCACTAATCCAAGATTTCAGGCTGTCATTGCATTATCGATATTTCTACTTTACGACAACCTCAATTTTGCCTACCTATTAATCACCCTTTTTGTTTACTTTTGATAAGGGCTGAGAAACAAAGATTGTTAAAAGTTTATGATAACAATATAATCAATATAATTTATGATATATTATGCAAAGATAAATGTTCAGAAATGAATTAGTGGCAAAATTACAAATTGAAGCAGGCTTTTTATTATTTGAAATTTAGCGCGGTATAATCTGAAAAAACATTTGAAAAAAATAATAAATGAACGATGAGATAACATTATAGCGGTGAGTAAGTTTGCTTTATGCTTTTTGGAAAAAAAAGAGGTATTTGGAGGAGCAGGCGAAATCAAAAGAAAGCAAATTTGATATTGATGCCTTTCTTGAAGAGAGGATTGTGAATTTTTCAACTTGGAAAGACGAAGATAAGGCAAACATCGCATATCTTGTGAATTATTATGGAGAAGAATCTGATAATGTGCGCGTGATGTTAGAGTACGCCACACATAAGGATGCAAAAGAAAAGTTTTCATCTTTATCAAAAGCCTTGCGTGCCGGAAAGAGTGGTTGGAATGAATTGAGATGGTTTTACGAAGAAGATAAGAAAAGGCAAATTGAAAAAAGAGGATGTTATTGTTCTAAACCAGCGAATTGGCCTGAGATAAAGATTAATGCAGATTCCAAAAACATAGGATTTGAGATAGTAATTCTCGCAACTAAACTAAAGAAAGAGGGGATAAAAATTCGAGGTGTTGCACTAGATGCAATAGAGACACCATTAGGCGGAGTGAGCATCCCGATACTTACCGAATATAATGGTGAGAAGGTGCCTGTTTTTCTAAGTATCTCACCTTATCAAGGCTTGGGGATGGGTATAGTGCGCACGGTGCTTGCGATACGCAGTTTAAAAGAGTACGAAAATGCCCGAGTAGTTCTCTATTCTGCATATCCAATACCTCCGAAAGCAATGTATATACTTGAAAATACACCAGGCGCGTTGTTTGAAAGTTATATAGCAAGGAGGTTAGCAAAAATAGAAGTGAATGAAAATGTACATAAAGAAGTGAAAAAGATAGTCTTAGAAGGGGTAAAGAGATATTTTGAAAGGTATATTGAAGAATTCAGCAAAGATGAGATAGATGCACTTGATAAATTAGTATGTGAGATAAGGAGAACTGAAAGTGGCTTGGTATTGAATTTAGATACTACCATAGAAGCAGTAGGTAGTTATTTAGGCGAGTTGATAAGAGAGAAATTAAGAGAGAAATTGAGATTGGCTTGGAAATTAAAAGAGAATTCGGATGAAAAATCCTCAGATGAGAATTCGATTTCAAGTTATTATCTTCTCTGCGAAGATGGGAAAAGAGTTGACCCTATGCAGATTTCAAAAGAAAGATTTGGAGGTTGGCTTGGGAGATTCAAGGAGATAAAATTTGGAGAGAATTGAAGATATAGAAGATATAAACCCCAGAAATGAAGAAAAGAATGAAGAAAGAAAACTGGGAGGAAAAAAGCAAAATTAAAAAAGTTGAAATTAAAAAAGACAAAAAAAATGTGAAATTATAGTTTCTTAAGTGTAATTCTTGCGTCGAGTGCCACGGCGCCTTTTTCGAGCGCAACAAGTGGGTTGATATCAAGTTCTGCAATGTCTCTGAGAGCATCTACGAGAACTGATACTTTTTGTATGACGTCTGCGACTGCGTCTATGTCTTTAGGTTTCTGTCCTCTGACACCTGCAAGCAACGGGTATGTCTTTATTTCCTTAACCATTTGTTCGGCTTCAGGCTTGGATATCGGTGAGATTCTGAATGTAACGTCTTTTAAGACTTCGACGTAAATACCGCCCAAGCCAAACATTATAGTAGGACCAAAGGCAGGGTCTTGTGTTGAGCCCACGATAGTTTCCACGCCTTTTTCAGCGAGCATTTCTACGACTAGCATTCCTCGAATATTTGCATTAGGAACTTTTTCTTTTGCATTCTTCATTATTTCATTGAATGCCTTTTCGAGTTCTGCATCGTTCTTTATATTTACCTTGACGCCCCCCACATCTGATTTATGTATGATGTGCTCCGAAACTACTTTCAAGACAACTGGGTAACCTATTTCTTTTGCTGCCTTTTTACATTCTGAGAGGTCCTTTGCTAGTTTTGATTTAAGCATCTTAATCCCGAATGCTTTTAGTATGTCAGATGCCTCATGTTCAAGCAACTGAACGCGTCCTTCTTTGCGCACATTCGATATTATCTTGTTTGCTTCTTCGACTGCTTTTGAGTCTGCTTTGATATCGAACTTGAGTTTGCCGAGTTGCTCGCGTATTTTCTTCCACTTTATAACAGCAGCCAAGGCACTTGCTGCATCGTCTGGAGAGCCATAAGCAGGTATGCCAGCGTCGAGAAGTTTAGTAAGTCCACGCATGGACCTTTGACCGCCAATGTAGCATGCAGCAACGGGCTTGATACCTTTTGCTTTCTTGTATTCTTCGACAATGTAGTCAGCAAGTAGTTCAGGCGATGTTGTGGTAGTTTCGCAATATAGGATAAGGAGAGAATCTATTGCCTCTTCAGCAAGACCCACTGCAAGGGCATCTCTGTAACCTTTTTCGCCGCCTTGACCTGTGATATCTATTGGGTTTTTAGTAGAGCCGAATGAAGGCATGAATTTTCTGAATAGTTTCTCTGTAAGTTCAGGGTTATCGAGTAGTTTAACATCGTATTTTTCGCAGGCGTCGGTTGCCATGACACCTATGCCTCCACCATTAGTTATAATGACACAATTTTCACCTTTTGGAAGAGGCTGAGTAGATAGAGCAGCAGCCATTCTAAAAGCATCGTCAGCATCCATGGCGCGCAAGATTCCTCCTTGCATGAATACCGCGTCGAAAATCTTGTCAGAGCCTGATAGTGAACCTGTATGTGAAGCAGCAGCTTTGGCACCTCTTGCGGACCTGCCTGCTTTGATAACAATTATGGGTTTTTTCTGAGATACCCTCTGAGCAACTCTAAGGAATTCGCGACCTTTCTTAGAGCCTTCCATGTATATCAGGATTACATTTGTATTTGGGTCGTTTTCGTAATATTCGAGACAGTCAACGTCGTCGATATCTGCTTTGTTACCTATGGATAGGAGCGAGGAAAGGCCAATTCGGTCGGTTATAGCCTTACCCATCAAAGCAATCCCAAGAGCGCCTGATTGTGTAACGAGCGCGACTTTTCCGGGTAGAACTTCAGCAGGTCCAAAAGTAGCGTTCAAGGATGCTGAGGCGCTGTATATTCCGAATATGTTAGGACCTAGAATGCGCATTCCATATTTTCTTGCAATCTCAACAAGTTGTCTTTCACCTTCTATATTTCCAACTTCGGCAAAACCAGAAGTTATGACAATTAGCACTTTCATACCCTTTTTCCCACAATCTTCGACTGCAGATGCGGCAATGTCTGCATTAACAACGATAATACCCATGTCGCACTGTGAAGGGATATCAACTGCATTTTTATATACAGTGAGTTTTCTTCCTCCGAATTCCATTACTCCGCCTTTTGGATTTACCGGAAATACTTCGCCTTTGTATCCACCCTCAATGATATTCTTCGTAATTGCATAGCCTATTCTTCCTGGTGTTGCAGAAGCCCCGATTACCGCAATGCCAACTGGATTGAACATTGCGCTTATGTTGTTTTTCAATTCGGTTTTTTGCATTTCAAACCACCTTGACTGGCTAAACGATTAGGAAAAGTATAAGCTTTGCCGTATATAAAATCGATAATTTAAAATATCCTGCATGGAGTACGTTGTGCCCAAACCCAAAAAAGAAGGTTGGCTTGGTTTTTTGGGGTTTTTTCTTTTGGTTTTTTTCTCTTTTGTTCTAATAAGATAATTCTTAGAAAATAACAATGCTAAGAGATATAATAAGCATACCTAAAACAATTCCCGTAATCGTCGTATGTTCTTTTCCGTATTTGTGTGCTAGAGGGAGGAGTTCGTCGAGAGAAATGTAAACCATGATTCCGGCAACAAATGCAAAAGTGCATGCAAGCAATTGTTCTGTGATTATTGGTAAAAGAATGCCCAAGCCTATAAGCGCACCTATAGGTTCAGTAAGCCCTGATAGAGAAGAATAAAATAGAGATTTCTTTCTGCTTTTTGTAGCATAATATATGGGAACAGAGACCGAGATACCTTCGGGGATGTTATGGAGAGCAACTGCAAAAGCAATACCAATTCCAAGTTGGACATTTGAAAGGGTAGCAAATAAAGTTGCAAGACCTTCTGGGAAGTTATGAATACTAATACCTATTGCAAGAAGAATGGAGGTACGTAAAAGAATGGGCTCTTTACCTTTTCTCATATCTGATGCTTCTCTGAATTCATGCGGGTTTTTATATGCAGGGATTGCGAAGTCTATGATGGCGATGAGTGCTATACCAAGAAAAAAGGAGAGTAGTGCAAGATTCTCACCTGCAATTGATATTCCTTGAGGTAAAAGTTCGAGGAAAGATATGTAGAGCATAATGCCACAAGAGAAACCAAGAGTAAGTGAAAGGAAGTTAGGTAGTGGTTGTTTTATAGCATAAACGATTAGGCATCCTATAGAGGTAGTTAACCCTGCAAGTAGGGAAAGAAGTAATGCAAGAAGTATGTTGCTTGTATCCATGGTATTCGATTGAGAAAGTAGGAATATAACATTTGATTGCGAAATAATTTGGAATTTTTGCAATTGTTAAAAAAACCAAAAAGTAGATGGATGTAAAAAGAAGTGTGGTTGGTTGTATGTGCGATACTGGAAAGTTGATGAAGATAATGCTTGAACTTATGGAAGCAAGAAAAGGGGAAAGAGATAATTTTATGAACATAGCAAGCAAACTTATCCTTCCCTACTCGCAAGATTGGTTTGAGAGTGTATTTGGAGACGAACTTGGGAAAATGCTTGGACATGAATATAACGCATTGCTTCAGGAAATGGAAAAAGAGTTGCCAGATTTTTTCGGACGGGTTCTTGACCGTGGGTTAACAGAAGTGCAGATAAAGTGTATATGTAGTATAGAAGACAAAGATGCAACAGAACTTCAGCGTATTGCGATGATGAGCATGCAAAAACCCGTGAAATTATATACGGTAAGGTTTGTTAATCCTGGCAGTTTGATGGGTATATCGCTCTGGTCTTTTGTGTACCATGAAGGCGAGTTCAGATTCGTTGGAAAGATGAATGCACTTCAATGAGTTTTTATTAGTTTTTAATAGATATCATCGAACTTTCTTTTTCTTTGGGTGGAGATTTTCTTTATAATTGTTTTTTAGTCTATTTTGGCGAGTATCTGCAAGTAGTATGAGGAGAAGACCACATGCACAGCCTGCTGTGAGTAGAATAAGAGCGTTCATGTCAGTTTCTTGAGGAATAACTCCAAGCCCGCCATCTCCGTCGTCATCAGGTGAGGCTTGGGCACCAACATGGTTTACGATTAACATTTCTGCAATGCTGTATGCAACCTCAGATTCTGAGTACATTGGGTATGCCTTTGCAGGGGGTGTTGAGAAACTACCTAATATTTTTGGAATGATTTTATATCTGATTTTCAAGGTCTTTCCGCATTCTATTTTAGGTAGGAAAAAGACAATCTTGTCTCCTTTTTGAGTATATGTGAGAGAGTTTAATTGGTTGTCCAGTGTATTGATAGATAAGGTATCGATAGAGCATCCTGGGGGAAGTGTATCTTCGATTGCAAGGTAATACTTTGTGTACTTAGATAAAATATGAATTGTAACTTCGATTGGTTGGTAATCTTTTGGGAATATAGTAGAATATTCACGCAACAACCTGAAATCCTCTTTGCTTGCAGTAAGAGTTAGTGAGTTAGAAACCGCGTAGACAAATCCATCGTTAAGTAGGTAAGCACGCGACCATCTATCAAAGAATATATCGTTGGCTTTTAGTTTGTAACTTTTTGAGAATTTACCTGAAACTGTCCATTCTAACATACTTCCGGTTCTTTTTGCATCACCGATATCGTGCGCATCCAAGCCTGGAGGAATTGTATCTACAAGAGTGGAAGTGCCATTTGCAAAACCTGATATCGTAACTGTAATTTTTTCGCCTATAGAAAGTAACTGTTCAGAAACACTTTTAGTTATGGCTTTCATTGGGATTGCGTTTCCAGTTAAGTTAATATCTGCAGAGTAGCCCTTTCTAATAACTCCTGACTCTCTTTCGCCTGCATCGCATCTGTAGGTTAGTGTGAAAGTAAGTTTGTTGCTTGTTGATACAAGCGTATATGTGAAGATAGTAGGTCCATCGTTAAGGTCAGATTTGGATATTTGCCTTGATAGAATCGTGGTGTCCGAGTCTTCATCTATGAATATATCCAAGCCTGCAACATCTACAATTATCGAGTTTTGAGGGTCTGCGACGATTTGGAATTCGTATGGCACACCTGCAACTGCGTTTACATTTTGTGGATATATGCATGAAACATCTGTTCTTAGGTATTGGATAGTTGTTAATTCGAAGAACAAATCTCCTTTACCTAATTTTCTTATGGATACCAAGCCACCATTTTCTCCAAGATATGGTGTGAGATCAAGTGCATCGAATGCGCTTTTAAATTCATTTATATTCTCTTTTGTTACCAACATCTCTTTTATCTTGATGTTGCCGACGAATACAGATACGAGCATGTCTATAGGTTCTGCGATTTTGACAACTTCGTTAATTGCGAGCATGCAAGCAATAGTATCAGAGGTAGTTCCCCAGCCTCCATATCTTCTACCTTTAGCAAGCCATTCAAGTGCACCTCTTACTTCTGTCTTTTTACCTGCTTTTGCAAGTAGTAGCGTAGCCCAGCCTGTGGTTTCATCTGCACCACCTAAAGATGACCCTTGAGCCCAATGTCCGGCTGACATATGAGATATCAGCCAGTTTACCTGTTGTGTAATTGGTTCGTGTAATCTCTCTTTAGCCAAGCCGTAGAATGCAACAGAATAAGGTTCTTTGAAACTGCCTGAAGACCATTTAGATGCCAGATATGCTGTTGTTGGTGCAAGGCTTGAGATGCTCGCGTTTGATTGCACAAGTGCATAATAAACAAATGATGTTAGAGCGATTCTGTCGTTATTAAACCAGTTTGTTCCCTGCCAAGAACCATCAGAAGAACGTTGAGAAATAAGATACGATTGTGCACTTTGAATTACATTAGAATCGATAAAGAAACCGACTTCCCGAGCCTTTGCCAAGCCGAAGAGGACATAGGCAGTCATCCAAACATCTGAAGTATCTGCGCTCCACCAACCCCAACCATTGTCTCCATGTTGCATTGAATATAATCTTCCTATGCCAGATGTTATGTATTCGATTAGTGTCTTCCTTGTATAGTAGTCAAGTTTACCGAGCATTGAGTAATATTCCCATAGTAATATATCAGGAAGAAGTTTTGACATTGTCTGTTCAGTGCATCCGTATGGATAGCCCATTAGGGAAGATGCACCTTCGAGAAGCAAGCCTTCGAACCCTGCTGCTAATCTGAGCACCGTTTTTTCTGACCCCTCAATATGTTCGTTGTAGTAGGATACATCTAGAAATTCGTTTTCATCCACTATACCAGATTCGTGAGATGTTTTCAGCGCCCCATTTGGTCTTATCTTGTATGTCTTCTTTACTGCATCTCTTCCATCAACAAAATCGGATGCTATGATCGTCATATTTCTTTCGCCGCATTTTTTGATTATCACTTCGAATGTTACTTCATCAACCGACCATGCGGTCATTGGAATTGTTTTTAATTCAGGTCCTCGAACAAGCAACCAATCGTCTGCATACACGCCTACTGTAACATTCG
>Ga0207433_10010796_pt1 | contig 14115 bp, 10 predicted proteins | sample YelNatPaOPGAMG01_FD_187559 | JGI IMG/M metagenome (GOLD analysis project Ga0207433, IMG submission 187559) | Hot spring thermophilic microbial communities from Obsidian Pool, Yellowstone National Park, USA - OP-RAMG-01 (SPAdes) (version 3) | ecosystem: Environmental > Aquatic > Thermal springs... | reverse complement strand
ACGCATCGAAAGCTACGACCTCACCTACTCCAGCCTTTTGAGGTGAGAGACTAAGCTTAGCAATGGGGAAGAGGTTTGTGCTGAGGATGGCCGATATCGGAGTTGTTGTCTGGCCATCGTAAGATACATAGGCCACTACGTAGTATACTCTGCCCTTGACTGCGGAGGATGTGTTCCAAGTGTAAGTAAACCTGTGTGATTTACTCGGCTCGAGTAAATATGAATCTTGTTGTAAACTGCTTAATCTTTTTCCATCTTCTAAAATGTTAAAGACACACCTACATGATATGGTGGCTGAACCGACGTTTAGTATTTCCAGCACGACATCTACTTCTTGGCCAATATCGAAATTTTTAGGGCTTACATAAAAATTGGTCACATTAAGAAAGGGCTTTCCTACCCTAAAGTTCTGAGTTTCGGTTTCCAACCAGTTTCCAGTTGTATCGTTGAGCATTACCTCTAAATAATAGTCTCCGGTTGACATCCCGTTCGTACTCCATGACAATGTAAACGACGCTTCCCCTGAGAGCGCCACTAGTTTCCTGAGAGGTAGACCATGGACCACTTCCTCTGATCCATATCTCTTTATCAAGCTGCTGACGATTATGTCCTCGGCTTCTTCGGGGTTATCAACAACCACTTCTGCTGTGATGTTTTCCCCGGGGTCGCATATTGGCTTGTCGATCGAAATGTCGACTACAGAAATGTAAGTGTAAATGTAAGCAATATTAAACACATACTTCCTGTAGAACCTAACTTCCGATGTTTTAGCATTGTAGTACAGGGGTAACATCGTTATGAGCAATGTGCTGGAGCCGTCTGAATTGACCCACGTTCTCCAAAAATAATCTTTGTCTGGGTACCAACCGTTTGCGGTGTTAGATGATAATTCAGTATCTTGCGGCGAATATTCGGTCTCAGTAGCGGATGACAGGTTTAGATTAGTAGCTATAACCACCTCAGATCTTTCCAGAATAAAAACCCGTTGAACCCTTATGCCCTTTGGGTAATCTATTGTAACAGAATAGCAAGGAACTATTGGCATCCCCTCAACTAAATAATCTGCCCCACCTGGAATCTCAACGTAGTCCCAACCACCTATTTTCTTGACCACGTAGTCGGGAACCGTGACCTCTATCACATTTGTAGGCATTTCGCAAACTCCTAAAGTGACTATCCATACGGCGACAAATACGAGGAGCATGAGAGCTCGTAGTTTGTTCATGCGATTATCCACCCGTTGGAAATTTTGGATCTCCGTAGTAGTTGTACTCCTTTACCCAGAAGATCCATTTACCACCGCTTCGGTACTTTGCCCTTTCGTTCTGAGTGAAGAAAACCCCTGCTCTCACGTTCCAATAGTCCCACTGCTCAAAATAATTCTTGGCAATAGCCTCATTACGGCTGCTATAGGATTCCTCGGTCGACCCTATAAACACCGCAGCCCCACGGCCTAGAATGGCATCCGCAAAAGTATATTCAGGATATGAAAAAAGACCCTCGTAGTCGCCTGCTATGCATGAGATCGCAATGACGAGTGGATGTCGTCTGAAATTCATGCCAACTACATGGCTGGCCCAGATAGGGTGAACTCCCCTATCATTTCCATGACCAAGAAAGACGAGTATGCTTGCACCTCCGGCATAAAGGTCAAACCTGTTTACTGCCAAGTCACATGCCCCGCCATATTCAGGTACAATTATACTAAGTAGGCTTACACCGTTCTCGTTCCTGATTACTACTAACCTCTGACCTTCTCCAGCTATCGGGTTGCCTAGGTCAGCACAGTCGCGTCCACTCGATCCGGTATCGCCGGTATAGCGGACACCATCGAACCAAGCACTAACGAACCTACTGTAGATACTTCTCTTAAAGCGCGATGGACTACAAAGAGATATCGTTCCGCTTCGGCTGAGCACTACCGCCCCAACGTCGCCTACCGAGAATGCGTCGTAACGACAGAAGCCGATGTCCTTTCGGTCTATTAAAGTCCCGTCTGCGCCATATACATAGACTAGGTGGTCGCTCTCCTTACATATCGCAACCTCACGCTTGGGCCAACTCGTACCTGCCCATGTGGTCACTAGTTCTCCTACATCAAACGCGTCGTATTGATCGAAGTCGGCGTACCAAGAGTTTACGAGCCGCAGATTGGTTTCATGAAGGCCATATATTCTGACCTCATCTAGATCATCTGATGCGATTAGAACCTCATCCTTGTTGTCGCCCCAAACATCACCTGTAGAGATACTGTCCCAGTTTGTGAACCTACATCCTAAGGACGTGATTACGGTCCCATCGGGCTCGTAGACATAGACCATACCATCGACCCCATCGTCGTCTACGGCCGTTATTATCTCATCCATGCCATCGCCGTCAAGATCGCCCGTCGCAAGACCATCATGACGAGTGAACCTACAACCGAAAATTCTTAACAACCTACCATCTGAGAGATCATAGATCCGAATCACACCCTCCTCGTCGTTCGCGATAATTGCCTCATCGATACCGTTACCGTCTATATCTCCGAGAACGAAAGCGTCGTTGTTGGTGAAGTACACAGGCCAAACGCGCTGGACGAAGTCGTTCCAGTCAACAAGTGCAGCTGTAGTACCTCGGCCCGTCAAGTCACGAATTGCTTCGAAAGCGAGGTCGGCAAACGGGATGAGAGGTACGGTGTCGGTGAGATCATCTTCGCAACCAGCCACTACAAGGGCGTTTTCTCTGTCGAAACCGAAACCGAGGGCCACATCTATGCTTGCTTGGATCGGCATTGTCAAATTCCTAGCAGTATCCCCTATGATCCTTCCCACGATTAGATCTGGTGCTCCGTCGCCAACGACATCAGCGTAGTAGTGGTCACTCAGATGTACATCGCTGTAGTTGTAGGCCGGGACTACTTCGGTCTCGCCAACTATAAGGAGGTAGGCATCCCTCCTGTCAGGTTGGGCGAAAGCTTCACTTAACCTAATGGCCCAATACCCACCTGGTGAGATTAGGTCTTTTAAGAGCGATGGGGTCGAGGGCTCAGGTAGATATCCAAGGACCCCAAGTTTCAGGCTTGCCAGCTCCCCCACCTTAGCTAGCAGAATGTCGACGCCTTCTGCATCAGATGGGTTAAGGGTGAATAACCTAGACGGACTCGTGACGATCAGATAGTCTGCGCTCCTTAGGGCTTCATTAATCTCCGTCGGCGTTAGAGCGTGTGGGATATAGATGCGCCTTCCATGGGGTACCCCACCGGCCGAGAAACGAACTACAGTACCACCGAAACCCAATTCACGTTTGACTATATCATTGAAAAGTATCGGTATGACGTAGTACCGGAGATCGGCAAAGTCCCCTGAGTACAAGATGCCGTGGTTGCCCCTATATTTACATGTCACTACGCTACCGCTCAAGTCTAGCGTATAGCTGATTCGTTTGACATCCCCTGTCGGTAAGGCCTGAAAACCCGGACATTGGTCAATGACCTCTACATCCGATATTGTCACAGTGCCTGTGTTCCTCAAGTGCAGTATAACCTCAAAATAGTTAGCTCGCCTCACGACTTCTCTTGTTATCTCGAGGTCGAGGATCATTGGGGACAATGACGGCGTTACGTATTCAAACTTCGATATGAAGGCGTTGATGCTCGTTCGTCCTAGATTGCCCGAGTCATCGAGAGCCTCAATCGTTATTGTGTGCTCCGAGCCTTGCTCAAGGCCGGTAGTATTCCAGAGAAATAGGAAAGAGATGTTGTTGATGGGAGGTACCCGTGTCAATTCGCGCGTGAGCGGATTCAGCTCCAGTGGCGAGTACGCCCAGCCCCTAACATAAACACCGTCCACATATGCTTTAACTTGATCGACGTAACCTTCATGGTCTTGCACGATGCTGCTTATGCGGACGATACCGTGAACAGAATCCCCTATGCCAGGGTATGTAATCATCACACTTGGAGGTGTACCATCAGGTGTTCGGTTGTTAATGATCCCTGTTTTCACATCAGCAGCCTCGTTTCCTGCGGAGTCCAGTGCGATCACGCTGAACTTGCGAACACCGTTGAGAAAGGCGCTGGTGTCGCAAAGCCAAGTATAGGGAGGGGAATAATCTGTGCGCTTCAGCGTATCGTCGATGTAGAAGACCACTCTGGAAACCCCTATGTCGTCAAAGGCCACAGCAGTTATGTTGACGACGCCCGAGAGCGCATCCGGCATCACAATGCTCACATCCGGCTTCCTTTTATCCGTCGGGGGTAATGTCTCGAAGAATACCTTCATCGTCCCAGATGTACTACCGCAAACATCCCTAGAACTCACACACGCCCAATACACGGACCCTGATTTGAGTTCGCCTATGGTCGCAACATGTAGCCTAGTGAAACTGGAGTTATAGAAGCAACTATCTTTTACTGTGCCGTTGACAGTATCAATAAATGCGAGAAGCGCCTCATCGTGTGAAAGATCGAGCACGGAGGAAGAGCACGACCACCAACATAGGGTGTCGCCCTCCCCATTTGTAATCCACGTTATGACGGCCGAATCATGAGTAACCATCGTCAGATTAGGACCTGAGATGATCTGCAGCGGCACCCTGAAGCTCTCGACCGTTGTCCGGAGGTGGTTGTTATCCTCATTCAACTCGGCCACCTGGTTCAGAAAATCTACTTCTGCAATTACTTGTATCGTCTTACACATAGGCCAAGCGTAATCCTCAAACCAAGACTCCTTGGTCTCTCCTGGGTTTAGGTCGTAGGAGACGACGTCTTCAGCGACTTTTTCACTGTCAACGTATAATGCCATACGATACCCTGCTTTCGCAGTTGCTGTTCCTTCGTTTTTCACGACGTAACCTATCCTGCTGTTCTCTCTGTCGCTAAGGACTTTGATTACTACAAGGTCCGGAAGCTTGACTGTTGAGACCAACAAGTAAGCGGCGTGCCACTCCGACGGACCAAACTCCTTTCCGTTAACCCAATACACTTGATAAGAAGGCCATATTTTCCAAACACCAGCAACGCCCAAAGTCCTACTTGCCGACAGGGTTACGTTTTTTCCCGGATCCAATTTCAAGTTCTTGAAATTAAACCCAAAGGAGGCGTCCCTCTGATTTGGGTCTCTGGCTGCCACGAATACCCCTAGGTCTGTGAAGGAAATCGGCGCCTGAGCCCAGTTTTCCAGCGTGAACTTAACTGTAATCGAATTTCCAACTTGAAGATCTGATGGCCCGGATATCGAGAAACCTCTGATGCGCAGATGATGCACAGACCACTCCGACGGACCTGGGTAGTTGTAGATAACATCGCATTTTACAGGAAGAATAAACAAACTTGCTATCAAAACCGAGAAGACCGCGGACCGGGGCGAAACACGACACGACGCCCGGCCACGTCGTTCTTTTAACGTCAGGTCTGTCCTCCTCGGAGGTTTCGAGGTAACTAGCCTTAAATGCTTTTCGGACAGTACACAGAGATAAAACTTAGACCAGCTTGTATTGAAAATGAAGGTCAAAAACTATTTTCAAGATAATTTTATATAAATAACCGCATAAAGAGAAGAGTAATCAACAACGCTATGTAAACAGGATTGATTACGACAACGAGACCAAGGACGGAAAACTTAAACGCCTTCGCTACGAGTATGTGGAGGACACTGCGTATTCGTTCACTCTCTCTATTTTAACCTTCAATCGTTTTGCTTTTTCAATGAGCTCATCGCCCTCGTGAGAAGTGCCGCTTTTTTGTTTTTGCTGCATACAGGTAAGAAGAATCGTAAAAGGTCAACTTTTGCTCAATTGCTAACCCCATCACGTCTCTTAGATCTTCGCTTGATGCTATGCTTTCCACTTCCATTGCCTCTAATATATCCGATAGACTTCCAACTTTACTTATAGCTTCTTCGCGCTAGCTAAGTAAGATGGTTTTAAAGAAAAAGTTAAAACACCCTAAGACAATATTATGGAAAATATACCTCTTAAACCTTCTCGGTTATCTCCCTTATGACACCGGCAGCTATGGTAAGCCCCATGTCCCTGATCGCAAAGCGACCGAGCGGTGGGAAGTCCGAGAAGACCTCGCAGGCTATCGGCCTCATCGGCCTGAACTTCACCAGCGCAGCGTCGCCGGTCTTGAGGTATGCTGGCTTCTCCTCGAGGACCGCTCCGGTCCGGGGGTCCATCTTCCTGATCAGCTCTGAGAACGTACACGCTACCTGCTCGGTATGTATGTGCAGGACTGGTGTGTAACCGGCGGCTATGGCCGTGGGATGCCTTATGACGATTATCTGGCCGATGAACTCCTTGGCCACGGTCGGAGGGTTGGTCTCGTGGCCCAAAACCTCGCCCCTCCTGATCTCGTTCCTCGCTATGCCCTTGAGGTTGAAGCCTATGTTGTCGCCGGGAACAGCCTGCTGTAACGTCTCGTGATGCATCTCGATGCTCTTGACCTCGGCCCTCTTGCCGCTGGGCATTATGATGACCTTGTCGCCGGGCTTGAGAACTCCGCTCTCCACTCTGCCGACGGGCACGGTGCCGACGCCCGTTATGCCGAAGACCTGCTGTATCGGAATGCGCAAGGGCTTGTCCGTCATCTTGGGCGGGGGTGCGAACTCGTCTAGCGCCTGTATCAACGTTGGACCCTTGTACCAAGGCATGTTCTTAGAAAGCTCAACGAGGTTGTCGCCAACCCAGCCGCTTATCGGCACGAAGATGACCTTGGCCCTCTTGGGGTCGAAGCCTATCCTCTTGAACAAATCTTCTAGCACATTCAGGCACTCCTTGTACCTCGCCTCGCTATACTTCACGGTCTCGTCGTCCATCTTGTTCACGGCGACGACAATCTGCCTCACGCCCAAGGTATAGAGCAGGAACGCGTGTTCCGTCGTCTGGCCTTCAGGGGCTGTGCCGGCCTCGAACTCGCCTCTCTTTGCGGATATTACCAGCAACGCGCAGTCGGCCTGTGAAGCTCCTGTAATCATATTTTTTACAAAATCACGATGGCCAGGCGCATCAATTATCGTAAAATAATATTTTGGAGTTTCAAATCTTACGTAGGCAGCGTCGATGGTGACACCCCTTTCCCTCTCGTCTTTTAATTTGTCTAATACCCATGCGAACTTGAACGTATCACCAACGCCGGTCTTCGCAGACTCCTTCGCGAGCTCCTCCATCTGCCTCTCGTCGACGTACCCTTTGAGGTATAGCAAGTGCCCTGTCGTAGTACTTTTGCCGTGATCTACATGTCCCGCGACGACCAAGTTCAAGTGCGGTTTGCTGCTCATTCACACTCACCGTTAGCTGGATTTTCTGTCTTCACGGGTCTATTTAAATAGTTACTTTTCGAGTACTGCCTCCAAGCCGAACAAGGGCTTTATTTTGTCGATTTTTCTCTTTTCATCCTTCCCATTTCTCGGTACGCCAAACGGAAATTATTCAACCACAGGTAGCGCGCGCGCTAGGCGCGCTAATTATTTCAGGAATCTAGGGGTTAGGAAAGATCTTGTCGAAGATCTTGCTGATATATATCGGGAGGCCCTAGGATACTCAGCGGAGGAAATAGAGCACACAGGAGATAGGAATCTCGAAGGTCTTTTCGGCGAGCTTCAAATAATTAAGCGTCATGCACCAGAAGTTGTGGAAGTACATTATCGGATCAAAATAGATGGCAAAATGCATGAGATAGATATTCTTCGTAGAAAGAGGATAGTCGAGTCGAAATATTGGCCAAGTGAGGAAACTTACAAGATGCACCTTGAAGACCCCCAGGGATTTGCCAGGTTTATTGAACAGCTCAAGTTGCATAAGAAGGCCATGGATATGCTTGGATTGGAAGGAGTGGACTTAGTCTTCGGCAGGGAAGGAGTCATAAGTGAAGCTAAGTTCATGGAATACGCGCAGAAGATCAAGGATGCTTTGGGAGGAGAAAACAGTTGGCTTAAGATTTATTACGGGTCCCTAGTTGGCTGAGAAATCATGCAGTATAAGTGACGATGCTCAGTATGATCTCCATTCCGATCTTAGCCTCCAACGCCTTTCCTTCACCAGTTTCTCGGCCTCCCACTTAGTTAGCACTATCGCGAAGACACACTGGCCACTGTCCACCAATATCTCATAATACTGATAACCAGTGTCTTTAATCAAATCATTTATCTTCATCATTATTGAGCCGACATCAAGGAAATCATAGTTAAATCTGAAATCCAACGTATGCCTTTCACCTCTGAACGTGAAGTGGATGCGTGAGCCCCAGCCAAGCCACTCCTCTTCTATATCCTTTGGCTGGAATACCCCCCTTGAGATTGCGGCGATTTCCTTAAAAGTTTCTTCAGCGAAGCCCTGGTATGGACTGATCTCGACGTCCATGCCCCACAACCTCTTCCTATCTTTAATAGCCACGAGCGTATCCATCTTGAAGTCGCTTTTCCTAGCCCACTCTTCCTCCTCCTTATCTAGGTCTTTCAGAAGAATGCTGCCCTCACTGATCCTCTCAAAGATCTCCTCGGAGGTCAAGTTCGAATACTCCTCGAAGAATCCTAGTTTGCGAAGATACTCTATCGAGTTTATGAAGCGCTCCCGTACATTCATCAATTCAATTAATGTGTCCAAAGGCTTTTAAGCGTAACTGGAATCGGTTTGAGACTAACTGGATGAGAGATATGATCAAGATAAAGAATGCCTGTTAAGAGCTGCATGCAAGCAATACCCCTTATCTGATCTTGGATTTGTAAGGACATGTAGCGCGCGCTAGATCGCTGATTCTAGCCGAAAGTCCAGCATAAGAGTTCCAGTCCGCGCGCGCTCAGCCATAGTAGTTATCTCGAGGGGGATTCTGGGGTCAAGACTATTGAAGAGGTTTATGGCCATCTGAAAGTCGTATTGCTAACTAGAAGCTAAAATAATGGTCTTTTTCAAAACTGAATATTCGATCTACGAGCCCTTTATGTAGCGCGCGAAACCGGAAAAGTATGTGTGGAAATACTGGCTTCCTGAAGAATAATTCCTATTTTTCAGCATTGGGAGTAACCCAGATTCTTTTAATCTCCTTAACCTTGTCGAACTCCCTGTCTTCAGAAACTACATTGTTTATTCCGGCTTTCTCCATCGTTGCCAAGTGTATAGCGTCAGAGGGTTTCAAACCGTACTTTAACAAGTATTTTTCAGCAGGCTTAAAATCCTCCTCTTCAACGGGCAAGACTTCAGCGTAGGGCAGCATCATGTTTTTCAAGAAATCTAAAGTTGTTTCATAAGACACTCGGTACTTTCTCGATACGTAAAGCACCTCATCTACCACAAGCATGTTCGTAAACAGCTGTTCCTCAAGAAGTCTCCTGAACAGCTCTTCTATCAGCCTTCTTCTATCATCCACCATAGCGTTCAAGTATATGAGGAAGCAAGAATCTAAAAAGACTTTCAACTAGCGTTCTCCTCGAACTCCATTTCTAAATAGGCCTTACTTAGGTCTCCTAGCTTCGGGCCGGAAACCCCCATCCTTCTAATCTTTTCAACGTGCTCCTCAAGCCTTTTCATTATTTCCTCTGGAGAGGGTTTTCCTCTTATCAAGATGCCTTCTGAAGTGGGTTCAATCGAAACTTTCTCTCCCTCCACTATCCCATACCTGTCTCTAAACACTTTGGGGATGAGTATCTGTCCCTTTTCTCCAACTTTTACCTTGAGTTCAACCATGGTTTCCAAAAGTTATACCTTAGTTGGAATACTTAAACCTTTCTCCAACTTGAGTAGCGCGCGCAGCCTTTCCCAAGAAAGAGGCGAAAACCCCTGCTTCATCTAATAGCTTTCTCCTCAGCCCCTCTACCTAAACCGACCCGAGAAGCTCACTCTTAGTCTGAAGTTATTTGTTTAATTCTGGTTTTTTCGAGCGCCATGCGATACAGAGTGGAGTCTACTCCGAACCCGGCTTTAATAAGATCGTCTATTGTTTTGAGCGCCCCCTTTCTTGTAACTGAGTTTTGCCTGAAGGCTCGAATTATTACGCTGAAGGTGCCTACGGGTGTTATCCCTAGGATTCTGGATGTCCTTCTCGCTTCCCTGTCGTCAACGATAATAAACGGTTTCTCTACAGGGTTTTTCTAGCGGAACCACTTGAACCCTACCCTCTTTCAATGATTGTTAAAAACTCCCCGGGTGTGAGAATGTTTAGTCCCCGCCTTACGGTTTCGGTTTGGAAATCCTTATCGCCAGTGACAAGATATTTGGGTTTAATCAGGAGTGCACACGCTATGTATGGCGCATCCTTCTTATCCCTAGTTAATTTTAAAGCGGTTTTAATCTTCCTCAGATATTTCTCTGCTGAAACTATTTTTACATGCTGCAGCGAAAGGTATGCTTCAAACAAATATAGGGAACCGGGTGATTTTCTTCTGAATAAAACGTATAATTCTTCAAGCTGGTCTTCTGGGATGATCAACCGCATTTTTCCGTCTAAAATTGCTTTCAACACTTTGGCGGGCTTGCCTTTAAAAACGAGACCCGAGTAAATAACGTTGCTATCCACCATAACGTCTGGCATATTTCTCCTTCCATATTTCCGCCCTGATCTTCTCTATCTCTTTCCGGATCTCGCCGGGGGTTAACCCCTGTTGCTTCGCAAGTTTCCTTCCAATCCTCTGCAACTCATCCATAGACCGAGCCATTTCGACTTTCTTCATCAAAACATACTCCTTGCCTATACTGTCGACAAGCAGTTTAGTACCTAACCGTATCCCTACCTTTCTCCTAACATCTTCAGGTATTGTCACCTGTCCTTTTCTAGTCACCGAAACAAGCTGCATGATTAAAGTAGTACAGTACTACTATTTAAACATTAGAACAATAGCGTGCGATAAGCAGCCAGCAGCGCGCGCTATGGGAGAGTTCTTTGGGTACATAAATAGGTATAAAATAGATGCGTGGGCAGATATTTTTGAAGCCGATACAAGAAAGCTATTCTCAAAGATTTTCCAACCGATGGAAATGAAAAGCTTAGAGAAGAATCTGTTGATAATAATCGTGACATCTCCACAATATGGAGATAACCATCTACAGTTGCCTATGGACGATTTTCCCGTCTTTCCCTGATATGGTTAGGACATAGTAAGGAGAGAGTTCTGCAAATAGACAGAGAGGGTTTAGGAGGTCAAATAAAAGATGGGAATCTCAATTCGAGTACTTTGAACGAAACACTGGTGAAAATAAAAACCGTGCATTAGAAGTAAAGAGTTTTTATTGATCTAAACGAAAGCTTAGAAAAACTTCACATAGTACTCTCAAGAGGAGGGTATGCTTGTTTTGTGTTAAGAAAATCGTATAGTTAATGGAGTAAAAATTCCAACCGATAAGATAATAGCAGAGTTAGGTGGAATAATTGGCTTTAAGCTTACGACTACAATTTACAGGAGCGCGCGCCTCGGGATGATTTTTATTTTAGTCGGGATCCTGTATAAACGGCATTTTTACGAGTTGATACCGGTTGCTTCTATGAAAGAGAGGGGTTGGTGGACCGCTGACGCTCATGAAGATACAAAGAGGTTTGCACGCTTCGTTGAAGACCAGATTGCTTCTCGCGGGGAGCCGCTAGTGCCTGAGGCAAACGCCGCTCGTCCTCGGTTGTCACAGGCTTACAAGGCAGGGAGGCAGAGTAGGGCGAGGGGAAAGGCCCTAGTTAAATGCGAACACTGCGGGGCTCTTATCCCGCAAAGCGTCATATATTGTCCGAAATGCGGGACGAAAAGGAAGTAGTTCTTAGCCCGGATATGGTGTAAGGTTTATGCGGCCATGCTTGTTAAATCGTCTCCGAACCTCTCACTCAGTCTACTAATCAGAATAGTAGAACGTGAACCAGAATAGCTTTCCAAACTTCCTGTAGGTGTTGAGGATCTTCTCGTACGCGAGAGCCCCGTGCCTAACGAAGTCGAGCACGTATTCCCATGTTGCTCTTCTCTTCTCCTCCTCGCTTGTCTCATTCCAATTATCCCTATATTTGAGACTTTTTGCATTAGACTCGCTACTGTACCATAGGTCTATCTTCTTCACGAGCTCTACATCCCCCTCGTTCTCCAGCCTAAGTAACGAGTTGCTCTTAATAAGCTCAAGCTCAGCCCTAACCTCGTCCAGCTCGAAGACGTTGGCGGGCCAGAAGCAGTGCACACGGCGGGAGCGATGTGACATGAGATGCCGATTAAGAAATCTTTCGAACTGGCTCCTCCCCCGTTTAACCTCAACCCTGCCGCTTAAGTAATCATATATCTCCCTCTCTTTCTTCTTGGCAGGGACCCCATGGATCGCGGAGAACTCTATGACGGGTATGTAGCGCAATCTCTCTTTATGAAGCCGGAGAATCATATTAGGGAGTGCAGGTTCAGGGGATTCCTTAATAATCTTTTCAATAGATTCTTGAAGCTCTCCAGACATATTTTCCGGAAAGAGTAATTCAATGCGATATACGGTCATTTTTAACCTTCCAAGTCAAGATTATCGAGACCATTTATAATCTTTAGCCAGCTCGTATCTCCACCTAAAGCATTTCTAATCCTTACCTCGCCCAGCTTAAAGAGCTCTTCGGGTATTTCTTCGACGAAGACCAAGAAAACCCTCTCCTTACCGAGTTCATCCATCGCCACTTTATACTTCCTCAACCTACCAATAACCTCTTTTTCAAGCAGCGTTTCACTGGCCTCAACTATATTTATCCTAAAGGTTTTTTCGCTCCAGTACTTCGTATCGAGAAGCTCTTTAAGCGTCTCTATGTCTAATTCTATCTCTCCTCCATGTAGAAGCTTCCGTAAATCAACTATATAGCCTCCTCCCTTCTCCCTTGCGGTGGACAGGGCTGTCTCAGCCTCTCCTATTCGGCCGACAGCGTCGTAAATCCCTTTTTCAGTCCCCACAAGCTTATCCACCTCGTCTTTCCCCAAGGCCATGACGCTTCCATAAAGCTTCATAAATCTCTCACGTAGCGCGTCAGTGAAACCCAGTTCCTTAAGTTCATCGACAAGCCACTTCGCTTCGAGGAACTGGAAGCTTCCGAAGACTAGAAGCTTGTCTCCGAACTCCTCGCCAATACGTACGCGGATACTCTCTCCCTCAGGATCCGTGATGACGAGGGCCTTCTCAACTGACATTCCACTCTTTGGTTCAACTGCCTCAAACTTGAGGAGAATCCCACGGTCTTGGAACTCTCCCCATTTTATTTCTCCATTCTGGATAAAGCTTGAATACTCCGGATGGTTTGGAAGCCAAGCCTTAAACAATCTTTCTAAAGGTCTCGTCACCGCCACCTTCCCATCGGACTCGGCTTTAATCGGCAGTACTACCTCAGCGCCCCTAGGCAAACTACTGAAGAACATGACGAAACCCTCGTCTTTCAGCCACAAGTATTCTGCCGCATCCTGCGGTATGGTTATGCCGAATCCCCCTTTCTCATCCTTGTCGGCGATGATTGGGATGACGTTACCATCGCCTGCGTCGAGATAGTTCACTTCGACAGGGGATCTGGCCCTGTAGTGACCATGCTTGTCAAGCGTCTGGTGCGAGACCACCGCGTCGCTCAGCCTCGAGGCCTCGACCCATTTCTCTAGGCACTCCTCTACCAGCCAGCTCTTCGGCGTGTCCGTCCCCAATAGAAGGTCCTCGAAGAGATGCCGTTTCAGGTTGAGCATTTCCTCATACGCACCCCTCCTCCCTCTGGTGGCCAGCAGGTTATCCAAGATGCCCGCGACCCTCTCTAAGTCATCTCCGCCCAATGAATCGACACAGCCCTCGACGAACGGGAATGTTTTCTCAAGGTATTTCGCGAATCTTTCACCCGGCTCAAGCTCCATCTCCCTAACCTCCGTAATCCAGCTGTAGCTCCTCCCAAGGAAGCCTATCTCGCTCGGATCATTGTCCTCAATGCATTTGTGAAGGAGCTCGTAGAATTTGCCTCCTTGGGCAGGATATTCGGGCGCCATGCTAAGTCCCTTCAGAAGCCCAGAGAAATCGTTGACATCGTCGTCGAGCCTCCATGCCTTGCCCACGTCCTCTAGCACACTTTCCTCCAGCTCGCCAATCTTGCCGATTACTTTTAGATCCATTGTTTCCCTGAGCCTCTCTGGATCAAGCTTTCCTAGGAATTCCAAGATCGCCCTCGCAGCTCCCCTCGAC
>Ga0207433_10010795_pt1 | contig 14117 bp, 12 predicted proteins | sample YelNatPaOPGAMG01_FD_187559 | JGI IMG/M metagenome (GOLD analysis project Ga0207433, IMG submission 187559) | Hot spring thermophilic microbial communities from Obsidian Pool, Yellowstone National Park, USA - OP-RAMG-01 (SPAdes) (version 3) | ecosystem: Environmental > Aquatic > Thermal springs... | reverse complement strand
CGGGGTTAGTGAACCAAAGGTTGCAAAGAACCAGTTCGATACTTCAGGCTCGAGGAGCGCAGCTACCTCAGCCTCTGAAATCGCCTTAGCAAGCGTTAGAGCCAAGAAGGCTCGTCTAACAGATTATCCGAAAAGGCGTCTTAAAAGCATGTAGCCAGAACCTACTCATCAGCATATGCCCCTAGTGTTTCCTGCATCGACGTTAAGGGTCTCGCATCAAATCCCTCTCTACGAAGATGCTCCGCGAACTCGGCAGCAAACCCGTGGAAAGTGTAGACCGCCTCTGGGCAGCACCTCTTCACAACCTCTTTAAGTTCTGTGAAGTCACAGTGGTCGCTCAGCGGAATAGCGTAATCAACCCCCATAGCATACTTAAAGCTCGGCTCAGCAGCCCAACCTGAGAAGGCTATGGTGACCGCCCCATACTTCTTCTTCAGATTTGAGATGAAGGTGCTTCGTCCACTATACATCGGGGTAATAAGCACCCAAGGCTTCTTCTCAAGCAGCCCCTTACTTTGAGCCTCTTGGTATGTTATATGGTCTCCACCTAAATCCAACCCTAGGCTAGAGCAGGTAGAGTTTATCTTCGCTACAGCGCCGTGTTGGTAAAAGGGCTTCCAAGCTGAGAAGATTCTAGTCAGAATCTGCGCCTTACCCAGAGGATAGCCCATGAGTATAACTGGTCTCCCAGTTGAGAAGTGCTCAGAGATGATCTTGTGCGTCTTATCAACCACCTCTTCAATAGGCGGGAATTTGAATACCTCTTTACCATATGTGCTTTCGATTATGAGCACTCTGCAGCGTGGTGTCTCACCTCCTTTAAGAAAAGCTCTGCTTCTAAGCGAAAAATCCCCAGTATAGTAAATCTCGTCATCTATAAGTAGGCTTCGTGAGCCGAAGATGTGTCCAGAGTTCATCATCTTAAGCCCATCAACATCTGAGACCAGATTCTGGATAACTCTACCACGAGCAGCAGCCAAAGCAGCCGTCTCCTTCGATGCTAAAACCTTCTGCCCACCTGACTCAAGTAAATGGTCTTGGTGTGCGTGCGAAACAAATACCAGCCCCCCACTACCAGATCTAGTCGGATCTAGAAGCAGCTTCGTATCTCCATACTCAACCACTATACCGTCAGCAGCCCTTACAGATACCCTCCTCAACACTAGAGGCTAGCGCTCAGCACTTATTTTAGGGATATGCTAAGCTAGATTTAAAAGCCTCTACAAACAATAAGATGGTTGGGTTAGTATGAGGTTAAGGCTTGGGCTTATAGGTAAGACGAATACAGGTAAGACGACCTTCTTCAACGCAGCTACCCTATTATCTGGAGAGGTTTCTACTTACCCCTTTACGACCAAGACACCCTACGCAGGAACAGCATCAGCAGTAACACTCTGCGTCCATAAAGAATTCAAAGTAAAGGACGACCCAGTTAACTCAAAATGTATAGAAGGCTGGAGGCTTATACCCGTGGAACTTATAGACTTACCGGGTTTAATTAAGGGTGCCTCTGCGGGCAAGGGTTTGGGCTTTCAATTCCTCAGCCACGCCGCGCAGTCAGACGCCTTACTCCACATAGTTGACGCATCTGGTAGTGTGGATGCTGATGGGCGTATAACAGAGCCTGGGACAGGAGATCCTGTTGCAGACATAGGTGACATAGAAGAGGAGCTCGTCCTCTGGTATCTTCGCCTTCTGCAGAACAACGCCGATAAGATTTCTCGAAGCATAAAAGGTGGGTCCACATTAGAAGCAGCTATCAGAGAAGTCTTCAGCGGCATCGGCGTGAAAGAGCTTCATGTGAAGACCGCTTTACAGCAAGCAAAGCTTGAAGGTAAGGACTTTGAAAACTGGTCGGATGAAGAGTGTAAAGAATTTTGCTGGATACTAAGGGACATCTCTAAACCCACACTGATCGTAGCGAACAAGATGGATCTTAGAACAGCGCCAGAGAACTTTAAGCGTATACAAGAAGCCTACCCAGATATGATCGTCGTGCCAGCCAGTGCTGAAGCAGAGCTGATACTGAGGCGGGCTAGTGAAAAAGGTCTAATAGAGTATATACCGGGTGAGGAACGCTTTAAGGTAGTGAATCCGAATCTGCTGAACGAGAGGCAGAGGTGGGCGCTTAACTTTATCAAAAGAGCGGTCTTAGGCCAATTCATGAGGACTGGTGTCCAATTCGCTATTAATGTCGCTGTCTTCAAGCTTCTAAGGATGAACACCGTCTACCCCGTCTATGATCCCACCAAGCTCTCCGATAAACATGGACATGTGCTACCAGATGTGCTCCTTATGCCCTCAGGCTCTACTGTTAGAGATCTAGCCAGAGAGATACATACTGAGTTAGAGAAGGGGCTGCTCTACGCTATAGATGCTAGAACAGGTCTAAGACTACCCACAGACTACGAGCTCAAGGACAGAGATGTTCTATCTATCGTCTCGGCAACAAGATCAAGGAGTTAGCGGCTTAACCCTCCTCCACCTCACTCCCTGTGGAGTGTCCTCAAGTAACACACCACGTCTCCTTAACTCTTCTCTGATTTTATCTGCGGTTACCCAATCTTTTCTACGCCTAGCCTCCTCCCTCTCCTTGATCAAGGCTTGAAGCTCCGGTTCAAGCTTCTCCTCATATTGTGGTATGACGTTAAATATTGCGTTGAAGGAGTTTACGAATGCTCTGCAGAACTCTAAATCCCTCTGCGAAATCTTACCCTCATCTAATGCCTTATTAACCTCTCTCATAAATTCGAAGAATACTGCAAGTGCAGCTGGTGCGTTTAGATCGTTATCCATCTCCTCTTCAAACTTTCTCCTATATTCTTCAACAGATTCGGCCAACCTATCTTCGCTCGACGATGGTTTTACTGTAGATAACCTTAGGTTGAATTCTTGAAGCCTTCTAACGGTGTTCTCAGCGTGCATCAGCCCCTCAAAGGTGAAGTTCAACCTATCTCTATAATGCGCTGAGAGCAGTAGGAATCTTATAGCGGTTGGGCTATAGCCTTTCGCTAAGAGGTCCCTTAGCGTAAAATAGTTGCCAAGCGACTTCGCCATCTTCTGCCCGTTGACAAGAAGATGCTCACAGTGCACCCAGTATCTAGCTAAGGGCTTACCTGTAACAGCTTCTGACTGAGCGATCTCGTTCTCGTGATGGGGGAATATGAGGTCAACACCACCTGAATGAATATCGAATGTTTCACCCAGATACTTCATAGACATAGCAGAGCACTCTATATGCCAGCCTGGTCTACCCTTACCCAACTCGGTTACCCAGAAGACGTCTCCGTCCTCCTCATCCCACGCCTTCCAGAGTGCGAAGTCTCTTGCCTCCTCTTTAGAATACTCGTCAGACTTCACTCTCTCAACCCTAAGAGCAGCGCTTCTAACACCAGAAAGCTTACCATAATCTTTGAAGGCTGATACCCTATAGTAGACCGAGCCCTCAGAGAAGTAGGCAAACCCTTTTTCAAGAAGCCTCTTAATTAACAAAACCATCTCAGGTATGTGCTCAGTCGCCCTCGGATAGACCTCAGCCCTCTCTATACCTAAAGTATCGACGTCTTGAAAGTAGGCTTTGATGTATCGATCGGTATACTCTCTAAGAGAAACGCCTTGCTCCCTCGACGCCCTTATAGTCTTATCGTCAACATCGGTTAGATTCTGAACCTGAAAGACCGAGTAGCCCTTATACTTCAAGTACCTCCTAAGTAGGTCTTGGAAGACAAATGTTCGAAAGTTCCCTATATGCGCGTAATCATAAACCGTTGGTCCACAAGTATAGATCTTGACCACTCCTTGCTGTAGCGGGATAAACTCCTCTACTCTCTTGCCGAGGGTGTTGAAGAACCTTAGTGCCATCCGTTTTCAGCCTTATGTTAAAGAGGGTTCTACACCTATTCTATCACCATCATAGTTAGTGTTGAGCGAACCCCGCTTAACCCACGTATCTTTCTTGAGATCACTTCTTTAAGTTTATCCATAGTCGGAAGATCCACTTTAACTACGATATCATATACCCCGTAGACTTCGTTCGCTTCAACAACACCCTCTATGTTGCGCAGCTCCTTTATCAGTGCTTTCTCGGAACCCAACTCAGCATTAATCATAACAAACGCTATCGGCATACTATCAAATGTAGACGCACAGATATATATTTCTTACCGAAGCTCGACACCACAACAATCTTATCCCGATGAAAGGTCATCAAAATACCTTTCTTAGAACGCTTCCATCGATGCTTTGTGAGCTCGTCTGTTAAATACATCTTCTACCAAAATGGTGTTCCTTTCTACACGCACTAAATTTGCCTTCTGATGTGTTAGATTTTTTGCTAAGGATACTTTAGCCAAGTGACCTAGCTACTAATTGGACTAGATCGTAGTAACTAATATTTTCTTTTCCGTCCGCTATGGCTTTTTCAAAGTTTATAGCACAGTGTGGGCAGCAAGAAATTACCGCCTCTGCCGCTACACTTTTTGCTTCCTCAACCCTCTCTTTGGCCGTCCATAAGGCCAAGTCTGGAGAAGCTTCCATGAAACCTCCGCCACAACACCAAGCATATTCCCTTATCCTTTCCATCTCGACAAGCTCCAGACCTGGTATGGACTTCAAAATTTCTCTTGGAGGAGAATATACACCATTAGATCCAAAGAGCCAAGTCTTTGGGGGTTCATGCAGGCCAAACATTTTTACCTTCCCCTCCCAAGGTATGTAGTTTTCTCCCAGTCTTCCGAGTAGGCACGGGTCGTGGTATGTTACCCTCATATCGATCCTCTTAGTAAGTTTTAGCCTGCCTTCTTGTATGAGGTTCCTTATTAATTCACTTATGTGCAGTACTTCAAAACCTAATGGACCAGCAACTTTCGGGTATTCTCTCTTAAAGGCTCCGTAACAATGGGCGCAGCTGAGTAACAAGGTCTTAGCTCCGGTCTTTCTTATGGCTTCCACATTATGTTCCATGAGTCTTTTTGCAGCATCTCTTTGACCAGTTCTCCAAAGTATAGCTCCGCAACAATATTCTTCAGGTCCAAGTAGTGTGAAGTCTACTCCTGCTGCCATCAGTATCTCTAATGTTGCTTGAGCTATTTCTGGTTTTAAATAAGAGGTTGTGCACCCGACAAAATAGGCTATACTTGCTTTTTTAGAAGGGGTAATCTCTTCGAGCAGCCAACTTAACCTTTCGTTATGGGGCTTGCCATAAATATTATTGTTTGTAGCAACATTTTCCACAAGTCGCTTATGCGAAGGTGGGGCTATCCCGCTATCAGCAAGCTGTGCCCGAAGTTCTAGTATTATGTCAAGCACTTCTGCGTTTGCATGAACCCATTTACACGCGTAATCACAGTAACCACACGTAGTGCAGGAAAATACGATTTCCGTAAGCTTCTTACTATCCATTTTTCCTTCTGTCAACAGCGTATACGCTATATCTAGAAGCCCTTGCGCCGAATAGGCGTCGAATCCATACTTCTTATGGATAGGACAGGCGGCATTGAACCTCCAGCTTTTCTGCATAGGTCCAGATATCACTTTACAAAAGCCGCATCGCGTGCAACACTCCATATCACGTTTATATTTTTCGAGGCTCATCTTCTCGCCTCCTAGAAAATATATAATGCTCCGGGATTAAGGATATGGTTGGGGTCAAATATATCTTTCACTTTTTTCAAAACTGTTACCCCATCACCATATCTGCTGTAAACCATTTGTGACCAAGGCCCGTAAGGTCTACTAAAGAAAGCTCCTTTTTCCATAAGGAGCTCGCTGGCATCCATAAAGACTTTTCGAACGATCTCAACTTCCTTCTGATCTGTTGGATTATACGGAAGATCAAATTCTACGTGATAGGCGTGACCCTGTACGATACTTTGAATATAGCAGCCGATCTCACTTGTTGGGTATCCATATTTCACCGCAACCTCGTATATGGGCGAAATGAGGCGAGCTACTTTACTCGGAGGCGCTAAAAAGAATATCTCGCAGCAGGAACCTTTATACCTCAGTTTCCAATAGGGCTCTTTACTCCACGGCTTAGATAATAGTTCAAGCATCGTCTTCTCCTTTCCTGGAGCGCCTGGCATGGATGGTGACGGTTCGAATGCTAGTTCTTGAGCTATCTCCATCAAACACTTCTCTTGAACTTTAACTCTTTCTTCTGCTCGCCGATAACCCCCTATGCAGAAGATGAGCATCCACGGAGGGAGATTCTTTCTTAACATTTCGAATTCTTCAGGCCATTTCTCTGCAAGAATCACTGCCAAGTTAAAATTATTCAAGGCAAGTATTTCGTCAACTACGCTTCCCATAACTCCATATCTTAAAAGCCTATTCATTGGTTCTATCAAGTTTTCAGCGTTCTCAAAGGGTGCAAAATAGATCTTCCTGATCCTCGGCATAACCTCTGTCTTTACCATAGCCCAAGTGACTATTCCCAACGTGCCTTGCGCTCCACTCAGAAGCTTAAAGTATTTTATGTCGCCTGGACCAAAGGGATTAACCATATCGCATTGCATCTCTTCTATCGAACCAGGCCCAGAGGCTGTTCCTGTCCTAAACTCATCACCAGTACCAAACACGAGTTCCATCGTAAGAAGAGGGTCTACATAATCAAATTGGTATTTGGGTATAATAGGCGGCTCTCTTTCTAAATAACTCGTCACCACAGACTTTGTAGCACGAGGTAGAAATGGCAAATTAAGCCTTAAACCTCTTTTCTCCAGCTGCGGAACGAGTTCACTAAAAGTAACGCCTGGCTCGATAATTACCGTCCTGTTTCGCGCATCTATTCTTAGAATTCTCTTCATCTTGCTGAGGTTTATAATTATCCCGCCTTCTTTTGGAACGGTATCCCCTCTAAAATGCGGCGGTCCAGAACTGACAGGTGTGAGTGGTATCTTATATTCGTTGGCGAGGCGGATTATCTGCTTAACCTCCTCCTTATCTTGAGGATAAACGATACAAAGAGGCCTTACAGGTTTCACAAAGCTGTGATCCTTAGTAAAATCCTCAAGAGCTTTAAGGTCAGTCACCACGTCCTCCGCACCAACGACTTCAGCTAACTTCTTAAAAATACCCTCTGTTTCAAGCGTGGCGGACAATCCACTCACCTCATTCTTCGGGTATGACATATTTCTTTGGGTTAGATACTAGATTAGGGTCTAAGGCTTTCTTTACTTTCATTTGCCATATGTGAAAGTTACTGTAGTGTGGTCCGATTCTTTTAACGTGTTCGTCCCCATAAAAATGGAAACGAAACATTATGTCTGGAAATCTTTCCCTAAGATTTCTTTCGGTCATCTTATCCATATAAGCTAACACAGCTTCTCTGGATTCAGGAACCGTTAGATCACCTATTATCAAGTTCTCTGTAACCGCCATATGACCATACTCTGTAGGGACGATCCAGTAGCTGTCAAAGGCGTCCAAGATCAAGCCCTTTTCCACAAATTCTCTCCTTACTTCGGGAACACCCATCCCCCACTTAACCACAGTGTCGATTGAATCAACACCGCACGCGCTTGTACCGAAGCCTGAAGCTTTTTGGACGCGACAACTTGATATGCCAAGCAGTATACTCGTTGTAGCTAGGTCGAGTTGGAGACATTTGCCGATCAGCCATCCTTCATCATAAAATTCTCTGGGTGCCTCCTTACCGCCGTATTCTGCTATAATCTCTCTAACAACACCTTCCTGATACTCTAGATCTTCTCTGTTACAAGCTTCTATGAAAACTGTTATTATACGTGATGTTTCCCTTTGGAAGAAACCACTCACATACTTCTCCCAAAACTCTTCCATAGTACTACAGCCCTCAATAATTATAGGAAAGTTAAAGAGCTTGAATACGGCTGTCCCAACTTCAGCTTTGCTTATTTCATAGAGCGCTTCACCTACTTTCTTTAAACTCTGTTCCCAACCAAGCTCTTCTACACTTGGCATCTGGAAAAGTAGAAGTTTAAACTTGTCTTCAGGAAGTTTTGTTCTATAGGCTATTGCGCCTGTTCTTGGGTTTGTAAGAGTTTCAACCGTTAGCTCTCTAGGCCCCCACCAAGGATACAATTTTATTGCAATTTTAGTGACTACTCCTATACCTGCGCGTGAAATTAAGCCATCCAAGCCCGGACCAGGACCAGTTGGGCAGAACCAGCCTGCACCAGTGCCAAGAGAGCCTATCCTCATAATGTCACCTGTTGGTAATACCCATTCGGCAGCTAGGCCGTGCCGGCGACCGTCTGAAAAGCGATTTGCCATATACCCGTGACCCTCAATACCCTTCGCTATAGCCCCCACCAAAGCTGAGCCTACAACGCTCGCTACGGGATACTGCAGCCCTCTCCTGAAGCATTCGATTGCAAGTGCGGTGCGTGTAACACCTGGCTCAACAATAGCGTACATGTCTTTCTCGTTTATCTCAATTATCCTATTCATCCTCTTTAAGTCGAAAAGAAGCATCCCTGGTTCAGGGCACCTTGTTTCCATAGTAACGAAGCATGTGTATTTTATCTTGTGCCTGTTACATATCTTTACTATAGACGCTACTTCCTCTGTGCTTTCGGGCATGACAACAGCAGCAGGAAGTTCGCCCGCCCCCTCCATCCACCTCTTATAGGCAACTAAAATGGCTAGATCGTCACTTACCCATTCCTCTCCAACCACATCCTCAATCATCTTATAAACAGCTTTTGGTAAGACCATTTATTCAACCTCCACGAATATCTAGCATCCTTCTCTCCTTTGCTTTACTGTTTTAAAAAGTTTTTCGGCCTATTTACCGTTTAGTGGGTAGGTATGAAATATCCAGATATAGTAAAATGACTCCCCTAATTTTTCTGTACTTTTAACCTATATATGAACTTTTTTGGGGTTTTAAACGTTTAAATAGTCGTTTTTATTTACTGCTTGCTATGTCTGCTGGTGTATCTTCTAGTAAGCGTGGCGTTACTCGGAGAGGCTTCTTAACGGTTGCTGTTTCTGCTATTGTTGCTGGTGTCGTTGCTGGCGTAGGAGCATATTATGCTGGTACTCTTGCTGCGCCAGCGGAAGTCACAAAAGAAGTTACAAGAACCATAGAGCGAACAACCACAATAACAGCCCCACAAACCACAGTAACGAAAACCATAACAACGACAGCAACCACAACCGTAACAGCAGCCACACCAACACCAATAGCGGAGAATGAAGTGAGAATCGGAAACCTAGTCTCTTTAACAGGGCAGCTAGCAGCCTATGGCCAGCCAGCAGCGTGGGCCTTCCGTAAATGTGTTGAAGACATCAACAAAATAGGTGGCTTAGACGTCGGTGGACGAAAGCTTCCAGTCAAATTGATTCAATATGACGACTCCAGCGACCCCTCAAGAGCTGCGCTTTTGGCTGAACAACTAATATTTCAAGACAAAGTTCATGTTCTACTCACCTCTGGCGGCCCGCCTATTATTAGTATTCCTGTTTCACGTATTGCTGATAAATACAAGATCCCTGCTTTGGTTGATGGGATATTTGAAGCCTGGTTTGCATCCGGACCATTTGAATATGCTTGGGCTCTCTCCCCGGTAATTATCACTCCAATACCGGAAGGTGATTTTAGAGCTGGTAAACCAGGCTATTCGGTAGTAGGCAATTATCTTCTCTTTACTAATATGTTCCGCGACAGGATTAATGGGAGGGTGGCGCTCTTCGCACCAGACGACGCGGATGGCAGATCCTGGTATGAGTTGGTCGCAAAGGTTCTGCAGGAGGCAGGCTACACGGTTGTGGGTGTGGAGAAGCGGCTCGGCCAATACGCACCAGGCACTATGGACTTCACTTCTATAATCCGTGAATGGAAGAAGGGTGAAGCAGACGTTCTTTGGGGTCTGTCCATCGCTCCTGATTTTGCGACTATGTGGAGGCAAGCGCACGCTCTGGGTTGGGAGCCGAAGATGGTCTTAGACGGAAGAGCATTGAAAAACTACGACGACGTAGCAGCAATAGGAGATCCAAAGCTAGCGATCGGACTAGCAGACCCATTCAATCCGTGGAGCCCTTACGTGCCTTACCGCAGCTATTATGGTGGTAGGACCAATCCGCAGTTAGCTGAAGAATGGACAAAGGAAACAGGTAAGCCTTGGACAGAAGCTATCAGCCAATATTCTTTCGTTGAACTCTTAGGTAGGACTATAGAGTTAGCTGGAAGCCTTGAACCTGAGAAAATAAATAATGCTTTCTATGAGATCGACGTTATCACAATGGCGTATGGAAGGAGAAAATTCATACCCGAGTGGCACTGCGCACCAGGACTTTTCTATGTTGCTCAATGGTCTCTTGACGAGAAAGGAGATTTGAAAATGGAAATAGTATGGTCGCCAAACCCTGATGTGCAACCTACCCGTGAACCAATATTCCCGATACCCTAATCCTTCTTCTTTTTAGGGAGTCGGTGCGTTAAGAAGGTTCTTAAACCTCCATTTGAAAAGCAGTAGTAGATCAGACTTGATTAGGGTTTTGGCTCCAGTAGATAAAGTGGAAGAAGTTGAGGAAGTAATCCGGTCTGGTGCGGACGAACTTTACTGTGGTGTTCTATCGCGTGATTGGCTCCTTAAGTATACTATCGCCGCTTTAAATAGGAGACCTCACCCGGCTTGCAACCTTAAGTCGTTTAAGGAGTTGAAGGAGTGTGTAGAAATTGCCCACTCTTACGGCGTTCCTCTCGCGTTGACGGTTAATGAGCATTACTACATTAATGAGCAGTACCCTATTCTCCTAGATTATATAGAAAAGGCGTTGGACGCTGGTGTAGATTCCCTCATCGTTTCAGACCTAGCTCTTCTGCTAACGTTGCGCGATATGCGCTTGGGTGTTAAACTTCACGTTAGCACAGGAGGAACGACGTTCAATTCAGAAACGGTGAAATTCTATCAAGAACTAGGGGCTTCAAGGGTGCAGTTGGATAGGCACCTTACCATACAAGAAATCAGAGACATCCATGAAGAAATCTCTGGTATCGAAACGGGTGTTTTTATCCTAAACTCAAAATGCGCAAACATCGATGGCTTTTGCACATTTCTACATTTTGCTTCATCGGATCCTGCTTATACTAACGCTTGTATGTTGCCTTACGAAGTCCAAGTAGAATCTTTCGAAGATGACGAAAAAAAGGTAGTGGCGGGAATAAGACAGCAAGTTTGGCAGAGATATCACATAGATGACAGACCCTGCGGTGTTTGTGCACTTTATGAATTTAACGAGATAGGTTTGAGTTACGTTAAAATTGTTGGTCGTGGTTACCCCCTCCAAAAGAAGGTTACAGATGTAAGATTTGTTCGTATGATGCTGAATTTTCTGGAGAGAAAACCTACAAAGGAAGAGTTTCGAAAGACCGCTAGAAAGTTTTACGCTTCAACCTACCGACGCCCCTGCAGAATCACCATGTGCTACTACCCTGAGGTGATGTTAGATGGAGAAAGCAGTCTACATAACGAAGATCGATGATATAAATGAAGTAATGAACCGTATCAGTGATTTTTCAAGAGTGTACTTCGGCAATGAGTTTTGTGAACGACTTCTACCAAAACGTGAGGAGTTAGAGGAAATGCTCGTTTTCGCTAAAGAGAATGGAATGCGTTTCACTTTCGTTACACCTTACGTAACTAATCAAGGTCTTCGAATTCTAGAAAAGTTATTTGAATATTTGTCAAAAACAGACGAGAGTTGTGAAGTCGTTTTTAACGATTTCGGGGTGTTGAGGGTCCTTTTGAAAAGGTATGAGGATGATTTTAAACCAGTGATGGGGCGGCTTCTTATAAAAATGAAGCGAGGGCCTAGATTGATGAATCTTATTGATATTTTACCAGAAACAACTGTCAGATATTTTAGGAGTTACAGCCTTGATACTCGAATCTTCCGGGATTTTCTGCTTAAAAATAAAATAGAGCGTGTTGAACTGGATAACTTACTTCAAGGCGTACACTTGAGTTTGGCAAATCACGGAATTTCAGCGTCGCTTTATTTCCCTTATGCTTACATTACGACGACGCGGGCTTGCCTTTCAATCAATTGTGACGTGCTTGGAAAGGAGGATGATGTCGGAGTTTTTCCTTGCAAAAAAGAATGTCAGAGATACGTCTTTTACCTACGAAATAGAATAATGCCCGTTTTACTTATACGAAAAGGAAACACAGTATTTTTTAAAAATGAAAAAATTCCTGAAAATTTGGAAAAGATAGGTGTGGATAGAATAGTCTATGAGCCGAAAATCCCTCTATGAGGTTAATGCTCTATCTTCTTCTAAAGGATGGTATTACTTCTTTTGCGAATCGCCGTATAGCTTGAATGTACTTTCCGTCCGATAACGGAGGTGTCGTGGGGATTTCAACTACATAATATTGGCATCCAGCCTGCACATATTTTTCTATCATTGGGATGTCGTCTGTTACTTTTTCAGTTATCCAACCTAAAAGAGCGAATGTGAAGTTATCCAAACTTCTACCATATTCTTTCAGGTGTTTCTTGACCGTCTTTACTGCTTCCTCATATTTTTTAGGGTCGGGGTATCCCGGCCCACCTCTATGGGGGAGCCAAGCGTCGAAGTATTTGGCTGTTATCTTTAGCATACGGGGACCTAAGCCTCCTGACCATAGTGGGGGTCTTGGCTTCTGCTTAGGTTTGGGTAGAAGAAGCGCGTCCTTCAACTTATAGTATTTTCCGTTAAATGTTACTCTATCTTCTGCCCAAAGTTTGATCATTATTTGTAGTCCTTCTAGAAAACGTTCAACTCTCTCTTTTGGTTCACCTAAATACCCTTGGGGAGAATAGTTGGTAAATTCGTCTGGAAAGAGTCCTACACCTAATCCAGCGATAACTCGGCCTTCAGATAATATGTCAACAGTTGCTATAACTTTGGCTAATTGGCTTGGAATCCATCTGGGTAAAGGGCTGACACAGGTTCCCAGTTTTATACTCCTTGTTCTCGCTGCTACGTATGAGAGTGTTGACCAAGCATCCATTAGTTGATCAGAGGGGAAGTCTGGTACGGGTAGATTGTAATGATCGGGGATAAATATTGCATCATATCCGCAGCTCTCTGCCTCTTGAATCCAATTATTAAATTCTTCAACCTTCTTACACCAGAGGAAGGGTGAAGGGGACACACCAAACTTCATAAACCATCACCACCTCTTATGCGAGCTTCAAGGCTTGTTTTTCTCCTTCAGATAGAGAGTTCTTAAAACTTTCGAGTTTTGCTTTTCCCTTATCCGTTACATAGGCTTTTCCGTCCTTTATCTGGAGATAATTTAGGAGCTCGAGTTCTTCGACGAGTACTTTAATAAGTATCTGTGAGAGAGGTGGGTAGATCTCGTATTTTTCTCTATCGGTAAATTCATCGATTATTCTCTCAACTTCCACACCTTGCTTCTTAAAGACTTTGTCAAGCATCACCATTTGTCGCCTGAAATAGGTTGTGGCGTCTCCCTTGTCAGCCAAGTCGAACGCCTCGAGCTTAAAGAAAGCCGAGGTTCTGGTGTCTGGGCATACCAGAGTAACATCTTTAAACAGTCTTTCGCTAACTGGAGGCCATTGGAACGCTCCTGCGGGTACCCCAGGATAGGGTTCCTGTGGTTCAAGCACAGGCTTAAATCCAATTCCATCGTACTTTTTGCGCTCTGGATCCTTTAAGCTGATGGAAGCATACCAGAATGGAAAATAGTAGCCGATTTCCTTGTACCTGGGACCAGCTGCAAAGAGCCAAAAGACCTTCGTTGAAAGTTCAGGAAGCAGATAGGGGCAGATTCTGCCGGTGAATTTCTCCCCGTCCCAAATTATCTCGTCTCCTAGCTTGTAGGCAAAGTGGCACGGATATTTCTCCTCATCCCCCAAAAAAGCCACGAGTTTCGCCCTAACTTTAAAAGGCAAGGTTACTACCCCCGGTAATTGTCAGGAAGCTATATTTAAAATTAGGTCTCAAGAAGAACATCCACGGTTGTAGTGTTCGAAGGATTGAAATAAGCGGACCATATTGTAGAGAGCCAGCAAGACTAGAAGATGTATAGGTAGGAATGCGAGGATAGGAAAACAAGAATTTGTATTGTAAGACTACTTTTTCACAGGACATTTAGGCACATTTTAGTGTCACGACATCC
>Ga0207433_10010792_pt1 | contig 14124 bp, 13 predicted proteins | sample YelNatPaOPGAMG01_FD_187559 | JGI IMG/M metagenome (GOLD analysis project Ga0207433, IMG submission 187559) | Hot spring thermophilic microbial communities from Obsidian Pool, Yellowstone National Park, USA - OP-RAMG-01 (SPAdes) (version 3) | ecosystem: Environmental > Aquatic > Thermal springs... | reverse complement strand
CCTGGATATTTTTGGACCGCTGACAGCATCGTTATCCATAACCTCTATGTAGAAATAAACCTCCATATCTCCTGGAAATTTTGATGCTTCAATGAGAAACTTCCCTTCTTCCCTTTTTGAATCCCCTGAAATTTTTTCATAGTTATTCCTCAATTCCCTTCCAGAAAAAAGGTAAACGAGTTGAATGGAGGTAATCCCGTAATCGTCAGAGGCTGAGAAATAAACCTCAATATCCCTTTCTCCCTTTTTCATTACTATATCATCACGGGGAGAGATGAGTTCCACCTCTGGATATTCGTCGGTTTCCAGTTCAAAATAGAAAGGCGAAAAATGCCTTATTGAAAACCTGTTCTCAATTTGAACCTCAAACTCACACTCCCTTTCCATTGTGAATTCAATTCTGAATTTGTCCCCTTCTTTTTTAAAGGGTATTTTCTCCCCGCAGATTTTGAAAGATGGCACTCCCTTTGTATTGACGAGTTTCGCATCTATCTCAACCCTTGAACCCTTCAAAACCTTAAACCTTCCATTTGATGACTTCACTTCATAGGGTTCAAGTTTTGTGTATGAAGGAGGGGTTATTCTTAAAATTGCTTCCTTGAATATATCAGGTGAGTAGGAGGATTTTTTTTCTATTTTGATAAAAGAGAGGGAGAAGTAGGCACCGCAGGCAAGGATAAAAGAAAGATAGATGGGGTATGGTGGAATATTCTTTTTAATGAAGTCTTTGGCAGGGATGAGGAGGTTCAATACCCTTTTCAAAAAAAGAATTTTCAGTTCCAGAGATTCCCAGGGGTTCCTGGAGTTTGAAATCTCAATGGCATTTCTCAGCTCCTCCCCGCTTCCTGCGAGAGAACCTATCTTTTCCCTGGCGTCTTTAAGTTGAAGGATAAACGAAAGAATTGTGAGAAATGTCCCGTAGATGAACCTTAAAAAGTTTGTAAACTCAATCCGAAGAAACAAAAGGATAATCTCTGTAAAGAGCAGAATGGCGATACCCATGAGTAAGCCTTTTAAAAGGGAAAAAAGGGCAAAGAGGGCAAAAAAATTCCTGTATTTCTTTTTTAATTCCTTTTGGTAATCTTCATATACCCTTTTCAGATTTTCTTCCATGTTTTATATTCTTTTCCAGATGAAAGGATTATGCAACTTTTCTACGGGTTTGTTTAATTAAGGCTGAAGGCTGAGGGCTGAAGGCAGTAGGCTGAAGGATAAAGAAGGCTGGAGAGAAATTATCTGCTCTCTTTCCTTTGCGATTTATTTTCCTCCACTTCTTTTTTCCATTACCCCCTCCTTTTGTAAAGGAGGGTAGGGAGGATTTTATCCCTGTTTAAATTTTTTCGTCAAATCCTAATCTTTTTAAAAAATCTCCCCCTACCCCTCTTTACAAAAGAGGGGAGTTGAAAAAAAATTTGGAAGGGCGGGGGGAGGAGTTATCCAAAAATCTCCCCCCTTGAAAGGCTGTAGGCTGAAGGCTTAAGGCGGAAATGTAAAGTTTAGATTTTTTGAAACCCTTAATAAAAAATAATCCCTTAAGCCTACCGCCTTCAGCCTATCGCCTAAAGCCTACCCATAAGTGAGACAGGTTTGCTATGGGTTAGAACGAGATAGATAAGGTTCAGAAAGCCCTTCAAAAATCACTTGAAATCTGTTTAATCCATCATAAAATGGAAGTATGAGAATCATTGAATGTCCAACATGCGATGCGGAAATTCCCCTTGACGAGCAGGACAAAGAGGGAGATACAATATTCTGTCCCTACTGCGGAACACCTATAAAGCTTGTGAAAAAGGGAAAGGAGGAGGAACTGGAAGGAGAAGAGGACGAAGATTACTGAGGGATAAAATGGAGAAATCGGAAAAGGCATTTCTGATATCTGATTCAGCAGGTTTAATTGCGACCATGAAAACGCTGGTGAAAAAGGCAGGTTACATCCTTGATGTTCTAAAAGATGTTGATGAAATCAACAAAAAGGAACTGAAGGGAAGTTTCAACATATTTTTCATTGAAGGGAAAGACGGTGAGAGGACCATTGAGATTTTTAAGAAAATATCCGATTTAAAAGAAATAGAAAAATTTATGGTTCTTATTCTTGAAAAGAAAAACACAAAACTTATAAGGGATGTTGCCCAATACGGGCTCAACGATTTCCTTCTCACACCCATAGAAGAAGAGAAAATTGACCTCATTTTTTCAAAGGCACTTCTTGCAAAGGAATTCGGTCATGAGCCAACTCACGCATTTCTTATAGGCGCATCGGATAGAGTCTCAAAAAAGGCTGTAGTTGTTGACCAGCTTCCAAACATACTCAAGAATGTTTCATTAGAAGATGTGTTGAGGGCAAAACTTGATGGAATAATAGAAAGGTTTGAGAAGATAGACGGAGGGATAACAGACCTCATTTTAAGCGAGGTGGAAAAGACAATTCTCAAAATAGCCCTTGAGAAGACGAAGGGGAATAAGATAAAGGCTTCAAAAATCCTCGGGATGAACAGAAATACCCTTGCCAAAAAGATAAAAGAATACAAAATTGCTGTTAAATAAGATAGGTATTTATCCGATAATTGATATTGAATACCTGAGAAGAGTAAATGTTGAAATAGATTCAGCAGTTGAAATTCTAAAAAAATTTCCCGTAAAGTTTCTTCAAATCCGCTGGAAGAAGCCATTATCTGACAGGGAATTCCTTGAAATTGCAATGGGGATAAGAAAAAGATGGAGGAGAATTCTTATAATAAACGACAGAATAGATATTGCATTGTGTGTCTCTGCAGATGGAGTCCACTTAGGGGAAGATGATATTCCTGCGAACCTTGCGAGAAAAATTCTTCCAGATAGAGCAGTAATAGGACTTTCAGTTCATTCAATTGATGAGGTAAAAATGGCTAACAAATTAAAGGTAAACTACATCTCCTTCGGCTCAATTTTTCCTACAGAAACAAAAGGGGTTCCTGTGCCTGTTCAGGGGAAGGAAATGTTGAGAAAGATAATAGAAATCTCAAAACATCCTGTTGTGGCGATAGGGGGGATAAATTCAGAAAATATGGGAAGCCTTCTTGACCTTTCCCTTTCAGGGATATCAATGATTTCAGGAATATTCAATGGGGACATAAAAGAGAACCTCAAGAAAATATTTGAGGTCATAAAAAAATGAGATTTCTTCTCACAATAGCAGGATTTGACCCTTCCGGAGGAGCAGGGGTTTTAAGGGACATCTGGACATTTTCAAAAATGGGATGGAGCGGAAAGAGTGTGATTACATCCATAACCTTTCAGGATGGGAAAAGGGTTAGCGGAAGATTAGACCTTTCGCCGGAGGTGATAGAGAAACAGCTTGAAGAAGTTTCAAGGATTGGAAAAATGGCGGGAATAAAGATAGGGATGCTGGGGAATTCATCAATAGTAAGAAGGGTTGCTGAATTCATAAAAAATCTGAGGGGAGTAAAAGTCGTCCTTGACCCGGTCCTTTTTTCTTCAGATGGTTTTCCGCTCCTTGATGAAGATGCCTATTCAATCCTTCTTGAACTCCTCTTTCCCCTTTGCACAATAGTTACTCCGAATGCAAAGGAGGCTTTGAAGTTGAGTGGAAAAAATGATGTTGATTCCGCAGGAGAATACCTTCTCAGGTATGCAAAGAGGCTTCTTATAAAGGGAGGAGACCTTGATGGCTGTGACAGGCTGTTTACAGGAAAGAAAAAAATAATGATAAAAGGAAAGAAATTGGGAAAAACCATTCATGGAAGCGGATGTCTTCATTCCTCAGCCCTTCTTGCATCTTTATGCAGCGGGAATTCAATTTTTAATTCTGTTAGAATGGCAAAAAAAATGGTTGAAAGGGAAATAAAAAGGAGGTGATAAGATGTATGAGGATATAATTTATGAGAAGAAAGAAGGAGTAGGAATTATAACGATCAATCGTCCGGATGTTCTCAACGCCTTCAGGACAAAAACCATAGATGAAATGACATCTGCTCTACTGGATGCAGCAGAAGACGGGAGAATTGGGGTGATAGTGATAAGGGGAGCAGGTGGAAAGGCTTTTTGCGTTGGAGGAGATATAAAGGAGATGAGGGATTTGAACAGAGAGAGTGGGAGGGTATTTCTCAACAAGTTCCTCAATTTTCTCCTGGCAATAAGAAAGGCTCCAAAACCGGTTATCGCAGCGGTTGATGGATACTGCCTTGGTGGAGGAAATGAGATAAATATAACCTGCGACCTGACGATAGCCACAAAAAAGTCTGTATTTGGACAGGTTGGTCCGATGGTCGGAAGTATCCCGGTGATTACAGGGACACAGCTTCTTCCAAGGATTTTGGGAGAAAAGAAGGCAAGGGAGCTTGTGTTTCTGTGCAATAGATATTCTGCGGAAGAGGCTGAGAGGCTCGGATGGGTGAATAAGGTTGTTGAGGACGAGACCCTTGATAGGGCTGTAGATGAATGGTGCAAAAGGATTCTTGAACTGAGCCCTCAGGCTCTTAGAATTGCAAAACTTTCTTTTAACTTTGAATCTGACCTCCTTTATCCTTCTTTCCAGCATGCAGTTGAACTCCTTTCGTCAGTATATGAAACAGAGGAATTCAAAGAAGGAATGACCGCATTTCTTGAGAAGAGAAAGCCGGATTTTAATAGATTCAGGAGGTGAAAAAATGCTTGAAGGGAAGAAGGCATTTATAACAGGGGGAGCGCTGGGAATAGGAAGGGGGATTGTTGAGTTCTTCATAAAAAACAGGGCAAGTGTATCCATAATGGACTTAAACGAAGAGATGGGGCTGAAAACATCAAAGGAAACAGGGTGTTTCTTTTTCAAAGGAGATGTATCATCTCTTGAGGATGTTAAAAGAGCAATTCAGAGTGCAATTGAGAAAATGGGATATATTGATGTGCTCGTGAATAATGCGGGATGGGATACGATAAAATTTTTTACTGACACTACCCCTGAACTATGGAGGAAGATAATAGACATAAACTACATAGGTGTTCTTAATACATGTTATGTTATTATTCCGCACATGAAGGAGAGAAAATCAGGAGCCATTGTTAATATCTCCTCTGATGCGGGAAGGGTTGGTTCAACAGGAGAGGCTGTGTATTCAGGAACGAAGGGAGCGGTTATTGCTTTCTCAAAGTCTATTGCGAGAGAGCATGCAAGGGATAATATAAGGGTGAATGTTGTATGTCCAGGTCCAACAGAGACTCCTCTTCTTGATGAGATAAAAAAATCTCCACTGGGAGAAAAAATCATTACATCAATGGACAAGTTTATTCCATTGAGAAGGCTTGGAAAACCAGAGGACATCGCTCCAATTGTTGGATTTCTTGCTTCTGATTTTTCATCCTACATAACCGGTCAGGTGATAAGCGTGAGCGGCGGACTGAATATGGTTGGGTAGGGAGATGGAGCGAAGTAAACTATTACACTTTTGAAAAGGCTGAAGGCGGTAGGCTGAAGGAGAAAGAAGGCTGGGGAGAAATTATCTGACCTGTTTCCTTTGCTCCTTTCTGATTTATTATCCCTCCCCTTCTTTTTTTACCTTACTCCCTCCTTTGCAAAAGGAGGGTTGGGGAGGATTTTATCTCCCTGTATCCCCCCTCTTGAGAAGAGGGGGGAAGATTAAGGAAGCAAGGGAAGGGTGGGAAGAAATTATCTGACTTTTTTCCTTTGTTGAGGGATTTTCCCCCTATAAATTTTTTCGTCAAATTTTTATTATTCCAAAAATCTCCCCCCACCCCTCTTTTTTAAAGAGGAGAGAATTCTTTATTACTTTCCCCTCCCCTTCTTTTTTTACTTTACTCCCTCCTTTCGTAAAGGAGGGTTGGGGAGGATTTTATCTGACATCTTTCCTATGCCGGAAGGGTTTTTCATCTCCCCCTTGTGTCCCCCCCATCTTAATCAAGAGGGGGGAAGATTAAGTGAGCCCATCCCCCCTGGTAACGATGGGTTATAGCATTCTGTGTGTGTACAGTTTGGGAATGAGTAGAAATAAATGGGTGAAAAGTGTTAAAATTGTTTTATGAATGATGAGGGGTTTAAGACTCTTGTTTCACTGGCGGAATTTGAAGGAACAGATCCGTTTGAATTTATTTCCTCTGCCCGGTGCGGAAGTAGAAAGATGCCTGTATTTAAGGTCCTATTTACAAACTTCTGTGAGAAGAACTGCCTTTATTGTGCAAACAGAAGAGATAGGGATGTGAAAAGGTTTTCCTTCACACCAGAAGGTCTCGCGAAAACATTTTACGAACTTTATACTAAAGGATATGTGGAAGGAATCTTCATAAGTTCAGGGATTCACCATAATTCGTTGAAAACAATGGAAAAAATCCTGGACGCTGCAGAAATCCTTCGGAAAAAGTACAAGTATACAGGCTTTATGCATCTGAAACTACTTCCTGGAGTGGATACACCTTCTATAGAGAGGGCGGTGGAGCTGGCAGACAGGGTTTCTATAAATCTTGAAGCACCTTCCCATCAAAGGCTCCTGGGAATAGCAGGAGAAAAGAAGTTTGGTGGATTATTCAATGTGCTCAAAAATGCTCATGAAACGAGGTCAAAAAAGGAAAAAAGAACGGGTTTATGCACACAGTTTGTCGTTGGAGCAAGCGGAGAGAGCGATTTTGAAATTTTAAAAACCACTTTACTCTTGAGAAGGGCTTTTCAACTCCAGAGAGTTTACTACTCTGCATTTTATCCTGTTCCTCAAACTCCTCTTGAAAATCTAAAAAGGGTCTCTAAAAGGAGGGAATTAAGGCTTTATCAGGCATTCTACCTTATAAAAAATTACGGTGTTAAGCCCGAGGATTTTTTATTTGAGAATGGATTCTTGAAAGAAGAGGCTGACCCCAAGGAAGGGATTTTCAAAAAAATTTTCGGAGACAGATTGATTGAGGTCAACAGGGCGCCCCTTGAAATCCTCGTGCTTATTCCAGGAATAGGAATAAAAACAGCAAAAAGGATAGTGGAGATAAGAAGGGAAAGCAAAATAAAGAGTGTGGATCAGCTTTTAAAAATAGGAGCCAATAAAAAGTCTTTGAAATACATTCTCATAGATGGCAAAAATTATGCTATGAATTCACTCTTTTGAAATGTGGAAAAGCCACCTTTCCAAGGAGAAGTCTTCTTTCCGGGTCATTAGGGATTTTCTTCAAAAGATAATAACCCATAAGTGCGAAACCCGCAGATTCAACAGATTTAACCGGAAACCCGAATTCATCGGAAACCGTAACCACTTTAAGTTCCTCCTTCAGCCGATTTAGTAGATAGAGATTTTTGGCACCACCTCCACAAATTATAATTCTTTCCGGTTTATAAGGGGAATATCTTTTGATTGCATCAATTATACTTCTTACCGTTATCTCTGAAGCAGTTGAAACGATATCTTCGGGTGAAAGATTTTTTTCTTGTGATAGGGAAATCAGTTTCTGTATGAACGGCATGCCAAAATCCTCCCTGCCAGTGCTTTTAGGAGGTTTCTTTTTGAAAAAGGGATGAGAAAGCAGTTCCTTTATTATCAATTCATTCGCACTTCCCCTTGAAGCGATTTTCCCATCCTTATCCATTTCCTTTCCGAAAAGTCTTTTCACTACTCCATCAATCACCATATTCCCGGGACCTGTATCAAAGGCAAGCATTGGCTGTGAGTTTATGAATGTTATATTTGCAATTCCCCCTATATTCACAACAACCCTCTTTTCATTCCTTGAGAAAAAAAATTCCCTGTGGAAAAAGGGGGAAAGAGGAGCACCTTCTCCCCCTCCTGCAATATGGGCGGGTCTGAAGTCTCCAACCGTAATGATACCTGTTCTTACCGCAATGACCGATATATCACCTATCTGAAGGGTCCCCCTAACCTTTACACTCCAAACTTTAATAAATTTAGGAAGATGCCTTATCGTCTGACCATGTGAGGATATCAGGAGAATTTTATTTTTTTCTATTTCATGAGAATCTATAAATTTTTTTGCAGAGATGGCAAACATTTCTCCGAGGGCAAAGTTTGCGTATGTCAAATCCTCAAGGGTTGTAATTTTTAAAATAAACTCCTTTACTTCAGAAGGATACGGATAAAAAGCACTGCTGACAAACTTCGGTCTCCTTTTGACTTCAATAAGTGAGACATCTATTCCGTCCACGGATGTCCCGGACATCATACCAATTGCGAAACTCATCTTTTATCTTGAGCATCCCATATTTTTAAGAATTTCTATCACCTTTTCCGGTGAATAATTATGGCACGATGAGCAGATAGCCCTTGCGGAATCTCTGTTCAAAAATTTGGATTTATCAGTGAGGTGTTTATCCGGAACATCGTGGCAATAGGTGCATCCCATACGATTTTTAGAATGAGGACCTTCAAGCCATCTTGTTATCCTGTCGGCGTGACAGGGAAGGCATCTGGAGGAAAGTTCACCCAATCCTGCATATTTATCAAAATAGGTTTCTACAAATTTCTCCATCACAGGATTTGGGGGTGCCACAGTAGGTTTTACTGCTATCAGGTCATATCTTACTGCAGAAGGGCTGACAAGTCCCATCTGGACGAAGTTAAAAGGCTTTTCCCAACTCATCCTCAACTGAAGTTTTCCAAGGTGCTGTCCCCTTATAGTTGATTTCAAAATCAATGCTTTGCCTGCAACTGCCGGTGCGATTAAATAGTCTTCAGAATGGGCTGAAACCACAACATCAACTCCTTCAACAATTGGGAAGAGCCCCTGGTCATTTGAATAACCAAGATGGGAAAGGACAACAACTACATCCACATTTTCCTTCTTGGCTACATCCGCTATTCTTTGAAATGTGAGAATTGGGGGTTCAAGAAAATATCCTTCCACCGCTACTCCGGGGTGAAGAACCCCTGTTAAAAGCACCTTTCTCCTTTCAAATTTCTTTATGATATATGGGATAAACGGATTATTTCCGTTAGCATCAAACAGGTTTGCAAGAACGATGGGCACATTGTTTTTTTCTGCTTCCTTTTTCAAAAACTGAACCCCAAAAAAGAAATCCATCTCTCCGGGAGTGATAGCATCGTATCCAATCTTTCCGAAGGCATCCATAATCAATCTCGTTCTCAAGAAATGAAGGAAAAGGTCATCTCCCTGCTGTCCGGTCCAGTCTCCTGCATCTACAAGGAGAGCGTGCTCTGAAAAAGCCTTTTCCCTGAGCGCGAGCGTTTTCAGAATGGCGAGGTCTCCAAGATACTCTTCAGAAGTCCGGACTGACTTCAATTTCCCCCTTATATCTGCTGTGAAGAGAATGGTAAGGGTATCTTCCTCTGCGATGAAGAGATTGCAATTTAAAAAAAGGCTACCCAAAAAGAAGATTAACAGCTTCTTTGACATTCTTCACCTCCTTTAATTCTATTCCATATTTTTTAGTTTTCTCCAATGGTGGAACTATTGCTAATTCAAAACCCAGTTTCTTTGCTTCAAGAAGCCTCTTTTCGGCATCCGTAACCCTCCTTACCTCTCCGGTAAGACCTATTTCTCCAAATGCTACAATTTTTGGACCTATCTTTCTGTTTCTCAAACTTGAGAGAACTGATAGAAGAACCGGAAGGTCCGCAGAAGGGTCTCTCACGAAAATTCCTCCCACCACATTTATAAAGATGTCCTTTGTCCTCAGGTCAATTCCCAATTTGTTCTCAATTACCGCAAGCAAAATAGAAACTCTGTTGTAGTCAATCCCTATTGAAACCCTCCTCGGCGTTCCGAAAGGGGTGTAAGATGCTAAAGCCTGGACTTCAAGAAGAAACACCCTGTTACCTTCAATGTGAGGAAATGCCACGCTTCCGGGACTTTCAAGGGTGCTTTCTGATATGAAAAAGGACGACGGGTTTTTTACCTCCTTCAATCCCATCTCCTCCATTTCAAAAATTCCTATCTCATTTGTTGAGCCGAAGCGATTCTTTATGCTTCTCAGAATCCTTAAAGATGTATTTTTTTCACCTTCCAGATATAGAACTGTATCAACAATGTGCTCAACGAGCTTCGGTCCTGCAATTATCCCTTCTTTTGTTACATGGGCAAGGAAGAATGCAGAAATATTTCTACTCTTGCAAAACTTTGTAAGCCTCTGCGTTACTTCTTTTAACTGGGATGGAGTTCCTGGAACCGATGGGATTTCATATATCTTCATTGTCTGAAGGGAGTCAAAAATGGCAACAGATGGACTGGCCTTTTCAATCGCTTCCTCTATGGATTCAACTTCAATCTCTGATGAAAAAAAGACATTTTCGCCAGAAAAACCTATCCTTTTCGCCCTCATCCTTATCTGGGAGAGGGACTCTTCTCCACTTACATAAAGCACTGTATTTCCTTTTTTGCTTATAGCATCTGCAACCTGAAGCATGATAGTTGATTTCCCAATTCCCGGTTCCCCTCCTATTAATACCTGATTTCCAGGAACCAATCCTCCTCCCATAACCCTATCAAACTCTTCTATATCTGTTTTTATCCTCTCATCAGCTTCTTCTTTTAGTTCGTTATACCTCTTTATTGTGGGAGCCTTTGCAGGCTTTTCTTCTTTTTTGACCTCCATTTCTCTGAATGTATCCCACTCCTCACACTGGGGACACCTTCCAAGCCACTTCGGAGTGGTATAACCGCAAACCTCACAAACAAATACATTTTTCTTCTTCACAGGTGAACTACCGTCCTTTTGAAAATCCTTTCCTTCATTTGCTGTGGCAGATTCAATATCTCATCTATCTTATTTAGCAATTTTTCTTTTTCCTCAGGAAGTTTACCATTAAGGTCTGTATAGTTTGAGACATGGTCGCTCAAAAATTCAGAATCCACATTCAGGTTCTCTATGAAAAGTCTTAATTCCTTCATCACAGTTTCAGGAGATGCCTCCACAAAATCTCCGCTCTCCATCTTTTCATAAAGTGGAGTAAAAGGAAGAACGACGAGGGTCCTTATCCTTATGAAATGGGGATTTATACGGTTTAAAGCATCAGCGGTATGCAGAGCGTGTTCCATCCATCTCTTTTCGCCTCCCAATCCACTTATCACATACTCACTCAATTCAAATCCCGCCTCTTTTGCCTTAAGCCCTGCCTCAACTGCTTCTGATGAACTGACGCCCTTTTTCACATAATTCAAAATGAAATCGTCTCCGCTTTCAAGCCCCACATGGAGCCTCGTAAGACCTGCCTTCCTTATCTCTTTTAAATCCTCAAATTTTTTGTTCAGAATTGTCCTTGACCTCGCATAACTCGTAATTCTCTCCACAGATGGAAATTTTTCCTTTATATACCTTATAACTTCTATAAGAAGATGGGGTTTCATAACGAGGCTGTCTGAATCACCGATGAAGACATTTTTCACCTCTCCCTGAAGGAGCCATGGTATTCCCAGTGCGGAACCAATGTATCTTACATCACCACCGTATCCTTTAAGCCATGCCATCTCCTTCGCCTGATCATAAACCTCCCTCAAAAAGTCAATATCTCTTTTTATCTCTTCTACATCTCTTAACTGAAACTTTTCAGTCTTATACATTGCACAGAACTCACATCTATTCCACGGGCAATTTCTCGTTACCCTTATGAGAAGGCTGTATGCTTCTGAAGGTGGACGAAATGGCGGGCTTTCAAAAGGCATCTCTAAAAATCAAATACAATCCCCACATACAAATTTTTACCTGTAAAATCCCATTTCTCAAACCTGTCGCCGAAAGGATGGGATTTTCTATTTATTTTCTGAACTATATACTCCGCATAAATTCCTGTGTAATTCACGCCAAAGTCCTCGTCCATTTTGGCGGCGTGTTTCTTATCAAGGATGTCAAGGACAAAGATAATGCCTCCACCATAGTGATAGCCACTAACCACCCCCTTTTCTGTCGTTTTCCCATCAACAATTTTTTCCATAAAAAAGTGCCAGTCAAACCCACCTCTTCCGTATGGAACGAGGGGTTGATCTCTCATAAACTCAAGTCTGTAAAACAAACTCCATCTCAATGGGAAAAGATAAAAGATGTGGTCCCTTGCTGAAGAAGGTGTATAAACTCCGTCCTCCTCAATTAGTCCGTATCCCTTCTCCCTGAAAAATCCACTCCTTAGAGAAGTCCCAAGAACTCCGAAGTATCTAAAATTGAAGAATTCAAATCCAAATTCTCCTTCAATCATGAAATGCCCACCGCTTCCATAAATCTCATCCCACCTGTATTCGGATAGTTTGTCGGGATGGTAATTCGTCCCCAAAAGACTTATCGTCCAGTGTCTCGGGGATTCTGAAAATGCAGGGCTTATCCAGAAAGTAAGTAGTAAGAAACCGAGCAAGATTCTCTTCCTCAAGAAAATGAGGGGCATAATGAATAAAAGGATGAGGACCCTGTCGTCAAAGATATAAGAAATGACCCTTGAAATTTCTTTTACAAATGGTGGCAGTTTTTTGAAAATATGGAAGAAAGATGTGTAGTAGAAATGCACTATTTCTCTTCCAGGAAAAAAATGGTTCATGATATTTCTTATACCCCTTAAAATCTCAAAATTTCCTTCTGGATGAAGAGATGTGATTACACATCCTCCATCTTCATTTATAATTTCCCCTACCCCGAATGTCTCATATGGTATCCCTTCAATCTCCGTAGATAATGAGCTCACCATATCGCTATAATCCACAGCCCTTATTGAAAGGAAATACCTTTTTCCATTCTCAAGTCCTGAAAGGGTATAGGAAGTTGCTTCCCCGGAATTCACATCAACTTCATGGGAATAGAGCCCTATAGTGGGAGCTGTTATTGGTGAATCAGAATCACCAGCTTCCCTCCAGTATATCTCAAACCTCTTAATGTCTCTGTCAGGGTGTTTGTCCCATGACAGAAAGAGAACCGAATTTCCCCCTCTTGCTTTAAAACCCGTGGGAGTATCAGGGACATCATCCAGTTTTATTAAGATGTTCGTCTTTATCACATCTCCCCCTCCTGAAGGGGTAACATATATATACACATTGTAGTCTCCGTCTCCTTCTTTAAAATCTATCCAGGGTTTTATTTTTGTATAGATGTAGGTATTTGATGTTATGTTTCCCTCAGCATTTTCAGATATGAGTTCTCCTGTTCCAATTTCCCCGCTTCCTCCAACCTCTATCCTGAATTTCCCCGCGGTGTCTGATTTCCATTTTACTGTAATTTCCTGCTTTTCCGTGACCGTGCTTGAGGGAGAAATTTCTTCAACCGTTATAGTGGCACCTGCTCCAGCCTTTGCCATCAAACTTAAGATAAATCCTGAAATCAAAATTTTTCTCATAAAATGCAGTATATCAGTTAAATTTAAATCATTCAAGTATTCTCAAAATGGACTTCCCTATCCATGACTGGCATGTGTTTCTGCTATAAAGACACCATTTAAAAATTAACTTGACTTTATTTTTATATTTTTGATAAAGTGAAAATATGAAAAGGATTTTAATTTTTTCAGCAATTCTATTTTTACCACTGCTTGGAGAGGGAAAAGAGAGTTATATATTTGTAGGAGCGGATTTTTCCCCCATGCTTGCAATTTCAAAAACATATAATCAAACCCATGACCTTGACCTCGGAGGAGGAATAAGAGGAGGATATATCACAAACTGGTTACAGTTTTATGGTGATTTCCTTTTCTCCGGTGGATTTGGAGGAAAAATTGATGGAAAAAGTTATAGCACAAAGGGAATCTGGCTGGATTTAAACGGATGCTTTAAACCATTAGGAGACATTGATAGGCTTGCCCTTTACATAGGACCTGGATTTGGGCTTGCTTATTTTTCTTCTGATGGTTTTAGCAAGACTTCATGGAGTGTAAATGGAATTGTCGGTGCGTCTCAAAAAATTGGTTCAGGAAGAGCAGGTATGAACATTGAAATAAAATATACAGGAATAACATTTCCGCGTGGCACCGAAAATCTTCTTTTTACAATTTTCAAGTTTTACTGGGATTTCACATTTTAGGTAATGGAAATTCCATTCCATATAAATGTTCCCGTAAAGATGCTCATTGAGAGAATTGATGAGGTGATAGAGAACAGGATAAATCCGGAGGTATATGTGGATGCTCAATCTTTAAAGGAAATCTCTCCTGAATCCGTAGAGATAACTGCTGAGAAACTGAAGAAGGCGGGGATAAAAACCACTCTTCATGCTCC
>Ga0207433_10010789_pt1 | contig 14129 bp, 9 predicted proteins | sample YelNatPaOPGAMG01_FD_187559 | JGI IMG/M metagenome (GOLD analysis project Ga0207433, IMG submission 187559) | Hot spring thermophilic microbial communities from Obsidian Pool, Yellowstone National Park, USA - OP-RAMG-01 (SPAdes) (version 3) | ecosystem: Environmental > Aquatic > Thermal springs >... | reverse complement strand
GAGAATTGATGCGAAGAGAGATAATTTTAACCGCCCGTGGCTATCAGCGTTTAAAGGAGGAGTTGGATTACCTCAAAGCGGTTCGCAGGAAGGACATCCGGGAACGCCTGAGGGAGTCCCTTGATTTTGGCGAGGTAGGAGAGAATCCCGAATATGAGGAGCTGAAGAGGGAGCAGGCGATGGTTGAGGGAAGAATAGAGGAACTGGAAGCCATCTTGAGCCTCGCTCGCGTTCTTGAAGAGGACAGCATCAACACGGAAAGCGTTGATATCGGCTCAAAGGTGACAGTCCTTGATTTAGATACCCAGCAGACATCCCAGTTCACTATCGTTGACCCCTTGGAGGCAAATCCCCGAGAGGGTTATCTCTCCGTTGAATCGCCTATAGGCTCCGCCCTTCTCAACAAGAAGAAAGGGGATGAAGCAGTGGTTAAAGTTCCCGCGGGCACCCGCAGGCTGAAGATAGTGGATATATCAAAATAATGGCTAAAGAGAGCCTTGTTCAGAGCCGTCTCAAAAAGCTGCAGCAACTTAGGGAAAGAGGAATAAATCCTTTCGCTGAGGAGAGGTTTGAGCGCTCCCACCTCGCCCAGGAGGTGAAGGATAATTTCTCCTCCCTGGAAGGAAAGAATTGTTCGGTTGCAGGGAGGGTTCTCGCGATAAGGAGCCACGGGAAGAGCACATTCCTTGACCTCCACGATTCCTCGGGGAGGATTCAAATCCTTATCAGAAAAGATAAAGTTGGGGAGGAGCTCTATGAGCTCCTCCCCCTCTTGGATATAGGGGATATCATCGGCGTCAGCGGAGATGTTATCAAGACGAAAACTGGCGAGATAACCATAGAAGCCAATGACTTCGTCTTCCTCGCAAAAGCCCTTCAGCCCTTTCCTGAAAAGTGGCACGGTCTGCGCGAGCCGGAATTAAGATACCGATTCCGCTACCTTGACCTCATAGTCAACGAGAAAACAAGGGAGATATTCTATAAAAGGGCGAAAATCGTCCAGGGAATAAGGGATTTCCTCACCCAGAAAGGCTTCCTTGAGGTTGAAACGCCGATGATGCAGCCTATTCCCGGTGGAGCTTTCGCTCGCCCCTTCATCACCCATCACAACGCCCTTGATATAGACCTCTATCTCCGCATCGCCATAGAGCTTTATCTCAAAAGGCTTCTCGTGGGAGGCATTGAGAGGGTATTTGAATTGGGAAAATGCTTCCGCAACGAGGGCATATCAACCCGCCACAATCCAGAATTCACCCTCCTTGAAGCCTATATGGCTTATGGTAATTTAGATGACATCAAAAAACTCACGGAGGAAATGCTTTATTATTTGGCGCAGAAAGTTCTCAATAGCGAGGAAATACAGTTCAAGGGAAATACAATCTCCCTTCGCCCTCCTTTCCAATCCTACCCCCTCTATCAACTTCTAAGGAGGGAAACGGAGATAGATTGGGAGAGGGTGAAGGACTTAGATGAGGCGAAAAAGTTAGCAGAATCCCTTGGGGTAGATGCTTCAACTGATAGAACTGTTGGCGATGTCGTTTTGAAGGTCTTTGAGAAGATAGTTGAGCCGAAGCTGATTCAACCAACATTCGTGGAGGATTTTCCCGTTGATGTATCACCTTTAGCGAAAAGGAGGCAAGACGCACCCCACTTAGCGCGCAGATTTGAGCTCTTCATAGGTGGCGAGGAGATAGCCAATGCCTTCTCGGAGCTCAACGACCCATTGGACCAGAGGGAGAGGTTTATGGAGCAGATGAGGAGGAGGGAGGCGGGAGATGAAGAGGCACATAGGATGGATGAGGACTTCCTCCTCGCCCTTGAATATGGTATGCCGCCAGCGGGCGGGCTGGGGATAGGGGTGGATAGATTGGTTATGCTTTTCACCGATTCCCACTCAATAAGAGAGGTCATCCTCTTCCCCCTCCTCCGACCAAAGGAGGAGGAATAAAACATCATTCACTGCGAGCCCGCCGAAGGCGGGCGTGGCAATCTCATGGTTAAAAACAAAAAATTAAAAAAGAGATTGCTTCGCTATCGCTCGCAATGACAGAGGGGTTGTCGTTCCTCACAATGACAGATCTCCCATTGTCATTGCGAGGCTTACCGTAGGGAAGCCGTGGCAATCTCGGTTCGCAAACTAAAGGTTTGCGAACCGCATTGGCAAAAGCCAATCTCGGATTCTGTGCCTTTAAGTTTGTCATTGCGAGCCCGCCGAAGGCGGGCGTGGCAATCTCAAATGAGATGGCTTTGCTCCTCGTAATCCTTTTTGATATTGCCTCTCCTCCAACTCCTAAAAATCCCCTTGCCTCTAAACAATCTCCACTCTATACTTTTCCAAATTCTTATGAAAGGAGGTCTATAAAATGAAGATACGAGTTTTGGTCTGGAACGAAGGAAGACACGAGAAATTGGATAAGCGAGTTGCTGAGGTCTATCCGGAAGGGATTCACGGAGCGATTGCCAAACACTTGAGAACCCAGCCGGATATGGAAGTCCGCACCGCTACCCTGGATGAACCCGAACACGGCTTGACGGAAGAAGTCCTCAATAACACCGATGTCCTCATTTGGTGGGGTCATATGGCGCATCATGAAGTCCGAGATGATATAGTGGAAAGGGTTTATAACAGGGTATTGAACGGTATGGGATTGATTGTTCTCCACTCGGGGCATTTCTCCAAGATTTTCAGAAAGCTTATGGGGACCACCTGCAATTTGAAGTGGAGGGAGATAGGAGAGAAGGAGAGGATTTGGGTGATAGAGCCGGGACATCCCATAGCGCAGGGATTGGATGAATATATAGAGCTGGAGCACACGGAGATGTATGGCGAGAGATTTGATATTCCCGCTCCTGATGAGCTCGTCTTCATAAGTTGGTTTGCCGGCGGAGAGGTTTTCAGGAGTGGTTGTTGTTATTATAGAGGGAAAGGGAAGATTTTCTATTTCCGCCCAGGGCACGAGACCTATCCAATCTATCACAATCCGAAGATATTAAAGGTGATAGAGAATGCCGTTCGCTGGGCGGCGCCCACGGCGGGACCTACACCCCAATTCGGCAACAAGCCGCCGTTGGAGAAGATAGAATAAAAAGGGGCGGGGAGCAATCTTAAGATTGCTCCCCGCCCTTCCTCACTCATACAAAACCGCATCCGCCCAATCCGCATGGTCCGCGTTTATCCCATCCCCCGCATCTCCTACCCTCAATTCCAACATATCTATCCCCGAAATATCCAAATCCACTCTCTTCACCTCATCGTTCACCGTCATAACACCGCTCTCCCATAGCTTCCTCCCATCCCCCCAAACCTCAAACACAACCGTATTTCCCATAACCTCCTTATCCGCCCCAACATATGCGGTAAATCTCCTATAACGCCCACTTAACTTGTAAACTATCCTGCTATTGGAATGCGTTCCCAGCCCCCTTGAGAAAATCCTTGAGCCGATTCGTATCGGATTCCCCTGCACGCTCGCGTTCCTCCTCAATTCCCCCCAATCCTGCCTCGCCTCAATTGGCTCCAAAGAATCCAAATATATTCCCTGCTTCAGATATTCATAGGGAAGCGCTCCCTCCACTTCCTCAACTGCTTCCAAATCTCTCGGCTCCAATAAACAAACCGAATGGCTAGCCAACCAATTTGGATAGGATGGGAAGGAAAGCGAGTCATCGGAAAAACTAACGCTATCAACACGCTTTCCCTCGCCTACTACCCATAGGGAGAATTTCGCTTTATCCTTCGCATAAAGCTCCAATTCAAATCTCCCAAATCCCCTCACCGTAACGACGACAAACGCCCAATATTCCCTATTGGAATAGGGACTGGAGGCGGCCCATCCCGTCTTGGAGCTCGTTATCTGAAGATCCAATTTCCTTCCCTTGAATCTCGCCTCTCCATAAGGATGGGAGAAATCATCGGAGGGATATTCAAAAAGGGCGACCACTTTCCCTCCTTCTGGCAAAGCGAGGAAAAATCGGATGGCAATCCTACAATATTCTCTCGCCTCCCCAATCAAGCTCGTGAAATTGGGACCATAAGCGGGCTTATCCCCCTTTACCCTCACCTTCTCCATCTTATAAACGAAATCATCAACCTCCGCCTTGGGTAGACTTGTTTTGCTTTCTTGACGATTTCCCGAGGCAATCGCCAGAACGGTCGTCTCATAGGGACCAAGCAGGAGGTTGAATTCATCACCATATTTTAAACCGCTCCCCAGAACTTCCTTTATGGGATACAAGCGAAGGATTGAGAGGTTCTTAATCCGAGGAGGAACGCCATAGGAGGAATCCAATTTGAAAGAGAATTTCTTCTCCTCTATGAAGGGATTGCGAAGACAGATTAATGTTTTATCATCATCCCAGTGGACATATCCGTAGGGCGAGCGAGGCATCTTATCCCTTGTCCAATCACCCGCCGACACTTTCCATCCCTCTGGATATATAATCCTCGTTTTGCCCAATATTTTCTGATTTCTCCTCGCCCAATTGATGAGAGAAGCAAGGAACTTCCATTCCTCCTTTTTCATAAAGCGAGGATTTATGTAAAGAGATATGAAGAAGTGTCCACGCATAAGAGTCATAACAGCATCATCGTAAATCGGCTCGCTCGTCTGATGAACTATCCCGAGCACCTCCTTAGCCTTCATCGGAATGGGTGTTGTATCGTGGAGATTATAGAAATCTCTTGCGCTCGTATAACTTTGCCTGTAAATCAAAGATGGCACTCTCCCATAGGGCGCATCATCCCCATATGGTCCCACCACGGAGTTAACGAACATCAACCACCAGGGGCTCGGTTCCCAGCCGAAGCAGGTGGTTTCAAGCCAGATATCGGGCTGAACCTTCCTAAGAGCTAAGCATAAATCTATCAACCCCTCCGCAATCGCCTCCCTTGAGAGAACGCCCGGAAGGTGATGATGATTGCTCTCAGGGCATTCGGGAACATATCCATCGAATTTCAATTGATGGACATCGTACTCCCTCACCATTTCCGCCAAGGCTTTTTTCAAGGCGGATTGATAGCGATTCCCCAATGCCAAACAGGCATATAGCTGATTGTTTGCCTCAAAGACCTCATAGCCCTTTTCCCTTGCCCATCTTAAGTCCTGGGTGAAGGGATAACAGCTCGAAGGGGAAAACCAGAGACCCAATTTTGTCTTCATCTTCCTCAATTCATCAATCAAAGGAGTGAATCCTTTGGGAAAACGCTCCTTTGATATCTGCCAGATGCTTTTCTCTTCCGACCAGCCCGCATCTATAGTGAATGTATCAAAGGTTACACCATAAGGCTCATATAGATTTTCCCTGAATTCCCTTATGAGCGATACAGCTTCCTTCTCTCCATAGATGATGGGAAGACTCCACCAACTGTTGTAATTGAAATGAATCCCCTTGGGATTCGGTCTCAAAGATTCTATATATTCCTCAAACCATTCCCTGCCCTTCCCATTTGGAGTAACACCGATTACTTCCTTCCTGCTTTCATATCTCTCATCCTTCCTAAGGATTTTCCCCGGCTGATGACCTAAAATAAGCCTTCCCTCCTCCCTTCTCCAAAAGGCAACGGGAAACTCTATCCCAAAGAAGAAATCCCTTCCGATTATTGGCTGGCTTTGCCACCAAGAGGGGACGGTCTCAAAATCGCTTTTATCCTCCAATTCCTCAAGAATTACCTCCTTCACCTGCAAGGGCTCATCTGCGTCAAGAACGGTCAACTCCAACCATTTTCTGATGATATTGCGGTCTAGGGATAAATTCAAAACAAGGCGAAAAGCTCCCTTTTCTTTTCTTATCGGCTTAAAAATCAGTTTGGAGAGCTTTGGGGAAACTTTCTCAATCCTCTCAACTTCCAAATCCTTTCCCCCTATCCATTCATCTGAGATATTCAGCTTAATCGCGAAAAGGGGCAAGGTGAGAGAGATACCCGCTAATTTATTGTAAAGGAGGAGTTGCTTTCTATCCGAGAATTTCAGGGAAAGATATTCGTTCTCAAAAATAGGCTGAGCGAAAACGAGCGAAGCCATAGAGAGTAATAAAAGGAGCCTGAAATTATGTTGAGAGCAACCCATAAATTTATTTTATCGCCTCTTCCTATGGATAGCGTCGCTAGAGAGAGGCTCTATTCTCCATCTGCTTTTTCTCTGCCCTCAATAGATAATCTTTATAGGGAACGAGAGAGAATTCTTTTATTAAGTCCTCTAGCTTGATTTCATCCGAGAGGGGTTCAATCGTGAAGAGAGCTTCATCCCCGAAAGTCTCAATCCTTATTTTGTCTCCATATTTCCTCTTTATTTCCTTGGGCTTATTTTCCTGAAAATCCCAGTGGAAAACGCCGACATCCAACTCTATATCCCGCCAGACCCAATAGAAAAATCTATCCGTCTTAACCAGCCATCTGCCCATCTTATCTATTATCCCCGATTTAAGCTCCCAAGTAGATGCGACGATGTAGATATTGTTGAGAAGCGCTATGGAATTCAAAATCGTTCCCGCGGGATAGGCTGAGGAGAAGATAATCAGCTTGGCTCCTTTATCGGCGAGCTTCTTCCAATAGAGATGCCAATTGGCGTCAAAGCATATCTGGAAGCCGATTTTCCCGAACTCTGTTTCAATGGGTTCCTGTTCCTCAGCGCCCGGGCACACTCCATAATCAATCTCTGGCTCGGTTGGATGGATTTTATCGTATTTCCCCACGATTTCCCCTTCCCTATTGAACAGAAAGCAGGTATTAAACATCTTCCCCTCTCTCCTATCATAGGTTGAGCCTCCCATATAAACCCGATGTTTTTTGGCAAGCTCGCTAAGAAACGCTTTCGCCTCCTCGGTATCCTCAATGTCTCTCGCTTTAAGAGGAACTCCGCTATAGGGGAAAACCTCTGGCAGGGCAACGATATCCGGCTTGATATCCTTTATCTCCTCCATCAAAGCCGCAATGTACTTTAAATTATCTTCCACTTTGCTAACCCTTCTATATTCAAGCGCCATTGAAATAGTTGCTACCTTAATCCTCATAATCCTTGCCTCCTTTCATCTCTTTAATCTTGACAAATTGAAGTCTAAAGAAATATACTATGGAAAAAGCCGGAGGTCAATGATAAATGAAGAATCTTTTTCTATTGTTTTTATTTGCCATTTACTCTCTTTCCTCTGCTCAGACCTTTTCTCTTGCCATCCCTCGCGTAGAGACACCACCAACCATAGATGGGGAACTGAATGACAACTGCTGGAATATAGCAGCCAGGATTCAGCTCTCCCATCTCCTGGGAAAGGCAGGAGAACCTTCCCAGAAAACCCAGGTCCTTTTAGCCCATAACGATTCCTCCCTCTTCATCGCCTTCATCTGCTATGAGAACAAAATGAACAAGATTGTAGCGAATCAAAAACAAAGGGATTCCGATGTCTGGCGAGATGATTGCATTGAGATTTTCCTTTCTCCCAATCCGCCCGATTACTTTCATTTCATAGTCAATCCGATAGGAACTCAGCAGGACGAGAAAAATAAGGATGCAAAATGGAATGTGAATTGGGAAGCCAAAGCGAAAATACTACCCGATAGATGGCAGGTTGAGATTGCCATCCCTTTTTCTTCAATTCCCTTATCAAAAAATACTCCATCGGAATGGCGAGCGAACTTCTGCAGAGAGGAGATTCCAAATGAAGAACTTTCCAGCTGGACGAACTTGGATAAAAGCTTTCACGAACCGCAGAACTTCGGAATCATTTCCTTTCCTTCTCCTCCACCTTTTTCTAAAATCGCTGAGGAGCAAATGAAGCAAGCGGGTGAAAAAGCAAAGGATTATCTTATGAGAATATTGGGAGAGGCGAATAAAAGCAAGGGAGAGATAGCAAGAATCGTCAAGGAGAAAACGCAAAATCTATTGGAAGCGTTAGATAGGGGAGAGATTGACCCACGAGCGTTCAATCCCTCATCCTTAGAGCCCCTTGTCCAAAAGATGAGATTGGCGAATAAAGAGAATTCTTCATACCTTGTTTGTGAGGAAAGCAATTTGAATAAAATCAGAAAGGACAAACCTTATTTGGGAAAACCGACGAGCGAAGTCTCAATCTATTGTGCCCGAAACGAGAGAAGGTCAGCCCAGCTGGTCATCCTTCCCTTGCAGAGCGATTTAAAGGATGTGCGAATCTCTTTAACTCCTCTGAAAGGCAGAGGTGGGGAGATAGGAGGGGAAAATATAAGCATAAACTTGGTGGGATATGTTGAGATAAGAGAACCTACAAAAGACGCCGAGCCGGGAATCTATCCCGACCCACTCCTCCCTTACAAGCCCTTTGATGTCTCGCTTGAGAGCATTCAACCAATTTGGCTCACTTTCTTCGTTCCTCCCTCCGCTAAATCGGGATGGTATGAGGGATGGCTTGAGGTAAGACCTTCCAATGCTCCCTCAAAGAGGATAAAGCTTCGCCTCTATGTCTTCAATTTTTCTCTCCCCACCACTTCCAGTCTAAAGACCTGCTTTCTCCTTTGGACGAATTATCTCTCCAAATATCATAAAATCTTGGATAGTTGGGGATGGTTTGAATCGCCGCCTCAGCGTAGAGGTTCAGTCTCCTTGAGCGATGACGCCTTTGAGGGAAAACATTCCCTCATCGCTCCTCAGACGGAGCTCCGCTGGAGCAATATCCTTGCCCCCTATAAGGGAACTTGCGATGAGAACACATATGTCTCCTTCGCCTACAAATCCAACGACGATGGGACCACATTCCTCCTTATGGGAACTCCCCAGGGAAACAAATTCTTCACCCCAAGGGAACAGGAGAAGGGGAAATGGCATAGGGCAACCGTGAAAGTCGTTGATTGTGGAGTGCCGGTGGGAAGCTCGTTTACATTGCAATTTGTTCACGATTATCAGGGCGGTAAGCATACATTCCTCATAGACGATGTTGAGGTTTATAGGGAGAAGGAGGGGAAAAGGGAGGTTCTTTATAGAGAAGATTTTGAGAATTTCTCAAGTTTATCGCTTGAAGAATTAATCAGAAGATATCGTCTCAATATGCTGGAGCATAGAGTGAGCGATTGCAACATAATTTCGCCCAATATAGAGATAAGCGATGGGAAAGTGAAGATTGATTGGGATGAGTTTGACAGGGAGATAAGCTTTTATGTGGATAGGGGTCTAAATGGATTCAATATAAACTGGCTGAGGATTCCCAGCGGCTGGGGAGAGGTTGGGAAGTTAGACCCCAAGCAAGTGGAGATAAGCGCGCAGATAATAAGGGAAACGGAAAGACATCTTGGGGAGAAGGGATGGTTGAAATACGGTTATATATATACAATTGATGAGCCGAGCAGGGAATATTTCCCCACGATAAAGGAGATATTCTCTTTTGTAAAGGAAAATGGACCCCATCTCCGCAGGCTCTTGACCTTCGGCTACGGAGCGACTCGTCCCTGGGTTCCCGGGGCAAAAGGACTTCCCTCTTACTCCGAGATAGCGGATTATGTGGATATACTCGTCCCCCATTCAGATTGCTTTGACTACGACTACTTGAAATCACTCAAGCCAAAGGGAAAAGAGATATGGATGTATGTCTGCATCTCGGCTCAAAAGCCCTACCCTAATATCTGGGCTATAGATTATCCTGGGATTGACCACAGGATTCTCTTCTGGCAATGCTTCAAATATGATGTTGAGGGATTTCTCTACTGGGCGATAAGCTACTGGGAGAAGAACCCCTGGAAGGACACGCAGACATATCCGGGTGGAAACGGAGACGGCTCGCTTGTTTATCCCGGCGAGGACGAACCGATAAATTCAATAAGATGGGAGATAATCAGAGAAGGCATACAGGATTATGAATATTTGACCATTTTGAAGAAAAAGATAGGAGAGGAAAAGGCTAAGAGGTGGTTGGATGGGATAGTGGAGGATTTAACGCATTACACAATGGACGCCGATAAGCTGGAGAAGCGGAGGATTGAGATAGGCAAGATGATAGAAAACCTCAGATAGGCGCTATGATATTACGAAAAGCGAAGATAAAGGATGTCAAGGAGATATACCGTCTGGTCAATTATTTTGCCCAGAGGGGAGAGATGCTTCCTCGTTCCCAGAGCGAGATATACGAAAATATGCGAGATTTCTTCGTTGTGGAGGAAAACGGAGAAGTAATTGGTTGCTGTGCCCTTCATATTCTCTGGGACAATTTAGCCGAGGTGAAATCGTTAGCAGTTGCGGAAGAACATCAGGGAAAAGGCATTGGGAGGATGCTGGTGAACGCTTGCTTGAATGAAGCGAGGGAGCTAGGCATAAACAAGGTATTCGCCCTCACATTCAAGCCCGCCTTCTTCCAGAAATTAGGCTTCCGCCTAATAGATAAAGATGATTTGCCGAGGAAAGTATGGGGAGAATGCATAAAATGTCCTTTCTTCCCCGATTGTAAGGAAGAGGCGGTGATAATAGATTTAAAATAAAATTGACTTTATTTCTCTTTCTCTCTAAAATTTTGAAAAATAACCCCAAGGGGGTGTTTTATATGAAGAGAAGTAGCCTTTTTCTTGTTGCTATTTTTATGCTTGCTGTTTCTCTGCTTGCCCAGGAAACAGCGAAGCCTCCGTTCTCTCTTCTCTGGAAATACACAACGACCTTCCTACAGGGTAGCATCGTCCAGCCCTTGATGGACGGCGAGACGCTCTATTTAGCTGCGGGAAACGATGTATATGCGATAAACATCCAGACAGGGGAAACGAAGTGGAGATTCACTTTGCCGGGAGGCACTTCCGTAAGGGTTACTCCCTTGCTTTACAAGGACAATATACTCGTTCCGGCGAGCGATGGGAACATTTATGTTTTGGACAAGACGGGCAAACAGGTCCGCCTCATAAATGTGCAGGCTGGAGGAGCGGTTTGCGCTTCCCCCATAGTAGTGGAAAACTTCATCGTTTTCCCCTGCCTTGACAACACCCTCTATGCGGTTGACCCCGAGACAACGGATGTTAGCAAGATGCTCAAGTGGAAATTTCGTGCGGGCGATGATATCCCGCGCAGCGCCGTCTATGGCAAGGGGTTAATCTTCTTTGAATCAGCCGATATATACCTTTACGCGCTAACGGAAAAAGGAGAACTCAAATGGAAAGTCGCACTTCCCTCCTCACAAATTTCCGCCTCACCAGTTTTAGGTGATAGATACCTTTATGCATCAGCAGGAAACACTATCGTATTCATAAACCCCCTCACGGGAAGGGAGATTCGCAGAGTTAACTTCCCCGATTTGATAACCGCGACTCCCCTTTTGGTTGATGACATCCTCTATGTAGGCTGTAAAGATGGAAAGCTTTACGCTATTGACGCGATAAAGGGAAAGCCAATTGAGGGATATAAGCCCTATGATGCTGGCATATCCATAACCACATCTCCGGTGCTTTATGGAGATTACATCTATTTCGGGACGGCAAATGGTTTGCTCGTTGCTATAGATAAAAAGGGAAAGCTCCGCTGGCAATATAGAACTGCTCCTGCCCTCACCTCCGCAATTTCCCTACTCTATCCAACAGCTCTACCAGCGAGCCAGCAATTCCCCATTTACTCCGCTCCCCTCTGGGCTCAAGGCTATCTCTTCGTCATAAACGACCTGGGAGTTCTCCACTGCTTCACCTCCGAGCCAATAGATGTTTCCCCTCCCATTATAAGCGACATCTGGCCTGAGGGCGGTCCAATGTCCGGTCTTCCCGTTCCCCTCACAATCTCCGCTGTTCTCACCGATGAGGGCTCAGGAATAGATAGTATGAGCATTATAGTTAAAGTGGATGGCAAGATAATCCCGCCGAAAGCCTATAAATTCGACCCCAATACCGGCAAGTTAGAATGTGATTACAATCCCTCTGGGGCTCCGGGCGTCCCCATTCCGGAGGGAGAACATACTGTCTCTATTAAAGTCTCCGATTGGTTTGGCAACTCTGCGGAGAAGGAATGGAAATTCACCATAGATAATTCCCTTGCACCCGGGACCGGCAGAGGGCAAACACCGACAATTTATTATTTGAGATAAGGAGGAAAATATATGTATATTTGGGCTATGCTTTTTGCCTTGCTTTTCGCTTTCGGGATGTGCTGGGTGGCGATTTTGAACAAGGATTTAATCACAATCACCCTTCCTCCGGGAAACTATCAACTACAAGCCTATGTATGGGAGATATTCCTTGCCTCCGCAGCCGCTGCCCTCATATTGGCTGGAATCATCGCTCTATGTAAGGGAGCACAGCGAAGGAAATGGGAGAAGGAAATAGATGTAAAGATAGCGGATTTGGACAAAAAATTAGCGGGTTTAGCGGGAAAGATTGAAGATTTGGAATTGAAGCTCGTTTCTCCTCCCCAAAAAGTTGAGGAAGTGGAAGAGGTTTCCTCTCCAAAGGAAGGTTGATATGCAAGAGATAGATGCTTGGATTTTATTGAGCAAGTTAGAGATAAGCCCACGCAAGAAATTAGCCCTTCTCCAAGCCTTCAATTCACCTAAGGAGATATTTGAGGCAAGTAAGGAAGCTCTCTTAAGGGTTGAGGGTATAACGGAGCAAAATGTGGAGAAAATCTTCGCTTTAAGGGATATAGGAGTGGAAAAAGAGAAAAGGATTATGGAGAAAGTTGGGGCGAAGATAATAACCATCTTCGACCCCAATTATCCGCCCAATTTAAGAGAAATATATGACCCACCCGCCCTTATATATGTGAGAGGAGAGATAAAGGAGGAGGATAAATTCTCCGTGGCAATAGTTGGGACGAGGCGACCTACCGAATATGGAAGGAGCGTTGCTTACAAATTGGGGAATGAGCTTGTTCAGAGGGGGTTCACGGTTGTATCGGGATTGGCGAGAGGGATAGACACCTCCGCCCATAAGGGAGCATTAGATGGAGGAGGAAGGACGATAGCGGTTTTGGGATGTGGAATAGATATCGTTTATCCCCAAGAGAACAAGGAACTTATGGATAGGATAATAGAGAACGGAGCGGTGATAAGCGAGTTCGCGCCCGGCGTTCCACCTCAGCCCTGGCATTTCCCCGAGAGGAACAGACTGATAAGCGGTCTATCCTTGGGAGCGGTAATCGTTCAGGCTCCCGAGGGCTCGGGAGCCCTCATCACAGCCAATCTCGCCCTTGAGCAGGGAAGGGAAGTGTTCGCGGTGCCCGGCAACATAGAGGACCCACGCTCAAAAGGACCACACCAGCTTATAAAAGAGGGAGCGAAGCTCGTGGAGTTAGTTGATGACATAATAACCGAGCTCGGCATCCCCTCCCAGATATCCCATCCCACTCCAACGCCCACCCCCAAAACTCCCAGCCTATTTTTGCCGCCAGAAGAGGAGCAATTACTCAAGCTATTATCTCACGAGGAGCGATACATAGGCGACATAACAAAGGAATCCGGTCTTCCTCCCTCCCGAGTAGCTTCAATATTGACACTTTTAGAGATAAAAGGCTTAGTTAAGCGCCTCCCCGGCGACCACTTCATCTTAGCGAGTTGAAAATAGGGTTTGGAGAGGATAAAATTATAAACTATTATGAAGAAGGTAATTATTGTTGAGTCGCCGGCGAAGACGAAGACGCTGAAGAGTTTTCTCAAGGACGGCTTTAAAATCACCGCCTCTATGGGGCATATACGAGACCTCCCAGAACGCTCTATGGGAGTGGATATTGACGATGGCTTCACTCCTAAGTTCGTCATCATCCCCAAGAAGAAAGCCGTCGTTGAGAAGTTAAAGGAGGAAACGAAGGACGCAGATGCTGTCTATCTCGCCTCCGACCCCGATAGGGAGGGAGAGGCAATAGCCTGGCATCTTGCTCAGGTCCTTAAGCTCAAAAATCCCCTCCGCATTGAGTTCAATGAGATAACAAGAGATGCCGTCCTTGAGGGATTGAAGCATCCTCGCCAAATAGATATGAATCGGGTTTACTCCCAACACGCCCGCAGAATCCTGGATAGAATCGTCGGTTATAAGCTCAGCCCCCTCCTCTGGGATAAGCTCGGCTTCAAGACTCTCTCCGCTGGGAGGGTGCAGTCCGTTGCATTGCGTCTCATCTGCGAGCGGGAAAGGGAGATTCAGGCTTTCGTCCCCGAGGAATATTGGACTATTACCGCTCGCTTGACCTCTCAAAGGGAATATTTCCCCTTTGATGCCATCT
>Ga0207433_10010782_pt1 | contig 14135 bp, 10 predicted proteins | sample YelNatPaOPGAMG01_FD_187559 | JGI IMG/M metagenome (GOLD analysis project Ga0207433, IMG submission 187559) | Hot spring thermophilic microbial communities from Obsidian Pool, Yellowstone National Park, USA - OP-RAMG-01 (SPAdes) (version 3) | ecosystem: Environmental > Aquatic > Thermal springs... | reverse complement strand
TCAGGAATATCTCTGAGAGTTTCTGCATACTCCCGAATAGAGATAATTGCCTTTAATAACCAATCTTTCGGATAGTTTCCTATGTCATTCAGGAAGGGCATTGCATACTCTAGAAGTCTCTCGCCTTCAAGCCTCAAGATATGCTGTCTATTTATCCATCTTAATTTTGCAGGGTCATAGGCAGATGGACTTGGGGAGACATCTTCCAGGGAGAACTCTTCAATCAGCTGATCGAGGGTCTTTATCTCATCCCCTTTTGGACTCCAGCCAAGAAGGGCAAGATAATTTACCACACCTTCGGGTAAAAATCCCTCCTCCCTAAGTTCTCTCACCGAAAATGCCCCTTCTCTCTTGGACAACTTCGAACGGTCACTGCCAACAATCATAGGGAGATGGGCAAATCTTGGGGGATTAACACCCAGAGCTCTGTAGATGAGTAATTGCCTGGGCGTATTAGATAGGTGGTCTTCACCTCTTATTACATGGGTGATATTCATAAGATAGTCGTCTATGACCACAGCAAAGTTATAGGTAGGCATACCATCGGAACGGAGTATAATAAAATCACCTGTTATGGCATTTACATCGAACTCTATCCTGCCCCTGACAATATCATCGACTACAAAATAGGCATCTTTTGGTATCCTGAATCTTATGGAGTATGGAGTACCTTCTGCCTCTAATCTGGAGACCTCTTCCGGTGAAAGTCTACTGCACCTTCCACTATATCGAGGAGGCTTACCTTCTTTTATAGCTATTTCTCTTTCTCTCTCCAGCTCTTCTGGAGAGCAGAAACATTTATAGGCTAACCCTTCTTCTAAAAATTTGAAGGCATAGCTCTTGTATATATCAAGCCTTTCACTCTGCTTATAAGGTCCCTCGTCCCAGTTTAGACCAAGCCACTGAAGGTCTTCCAGGATACCCTGATATGCAGACTGATAGGTACGTTCTACATCTGTATCTTCTATCCTCAGTATAAATGTTCCCCTGTTCTTTCTGGCAAATAGCCAGTTAAAGAGGGCGGTTCTCACATTACCTATATGTAAGCTTCCGCTTGGACTAGGGGCAAATCTGACTCTTACACTCATCAGGTCCTCCTTTCATCTAGTAGTACTACGGCAATAGCTACCATCCCCTCTTCTCTTCCTATAAAACCGAGCCTTTCATTTGTTGTCGCCTTTATCCCTATAGACCCAATTCTTATTCCTAGAATACCCGCTAATTTCTCCTTCATCATATCAACATAGGGATTTATCCTTGGTTTTTCAGCTACAATGACACTATCTATGTTTACTATGGTGTACCCCTTATCTATTTTCCTCTTTACCTCCTCTAGTATAACACAACTTGATATGTCTTTATACTCAGGGATATTGGGGAAAAAATGACCTATATCCGGTAATCCAGCTGCGCCTAGGATAGCATCAGATATCGCATGGATCAATACATCTCCATCTGAATGTCCGTATAGACCGAACTCGCAGGGTATCTCTATTCCTCCAAGGAAGAGCCTCCTCCCCTTTACTATTGGATGGACATCGTAACCTATCCCTATTCTCATAAGCCTAAGAGTTCCAGATATCTGCGTGCTAGAAGAAGGTCTTCTCTGGTGGTTATCTTTAGATTTGTATATTCTCCCTCGATCACCTTAACTCTGTATCCGAGTCTCTCGACCAGAGAAGAATCGTCTGTACCATAGAATCTATCCTGATAAGCCTTTTCATAAGCCTTAAGCAATACGTCATATCTGAATACCTGAGGTGTTTGGACGCTCCAGAGTAATTCTCTCTTCGGTGTGGATTCTACATAACCATCTTTTACCACCTTTACCGTCTCTTTCACCGGTAATGCGGGGATAACAGCAGGGTTTATCTCTATCTCTTTTATGAGTTTAACGATCAGCTCGTAACTTACAAATGGTCTTGCCCCATCATGGACGACCACTACATCCGAAGATGTGAGTGCCTTAAGTCCCCTGTAGACAGAATCCTGCCTCTCCTTTCCCCCATAGAGTATCTTTATCATCTGGTAGTTAATGCCTGCCCTAGATAGTATATTCTTTATCTCTTCTTCATCCTGAGGTCTTACGACAATGATCAGCTCTGATAGCGAATCTAACCTGAGGAATTTCTCTAAAGAATGGAGAAGTACGGGTTTGCCACCCAGTTCCATCAATACCTTGTTATGCCCCAGTCTCTTAGACTGACCAGCTCCTGCTATGATTACCCCTATATTCACCTGGTCCTTCCCAGATCTCCTAACCTGAACGGTGGAATTCCCCTGTTACTCTGCTCTCTGATCCTTCTTAATCCATCCTTTATATTTTTAGCCCTTATCTCTCCTATACCTTCCACCTCATCCAGCTGAGGTATATCCGCCTTGATAATATTCTGGAGATTACCAAAGTGATTCACAAGATTTTCTATTATGGAAGATGGAAGGCGGGAGACATAACTCAATATCCTATAACCTCTACACTTAAGATTTGTGTCGGTAGAACCGACAGACTCTACTATCCCGAGAAGATTTGCCATCACATTTGTGTTGAGTATTTCATTTAGACTTCTCTTTCTTATCTCATCTCTGACGTTTTCCGGGCTCAATCCTTCCCCTATGTAATCCTTAAGAAGTAGTATCTCCTCCTCATTTACCCCTCCGATAAGCTCATCTAACTGCATCCTTACAAGTCTTCCCTCAACCCCTAGCTCCGTTATGTATCTCTCTATCTCCTGAGCTATACGGAGGACCATCTCGATACGATAGAGACTCCAGAGTACATCAAAGAATGTAACGCTATCTTCAATCTCCAGTGTCGTAAGATTGGACATAGCCTGATCGAGTATAAGTCTATACCTCTCTAACACCTGGAGTCCCTGGTTGGCTTTGACCAGTAAATTTCTTATGTCCTGAAGTACATATCTTACATTCCCAATATAGAGGGATATTATCTCTCTCCTCTCTGAGATTGCTATAACCAGTGAACCGGTCTGCTTGGCGGTCCTTTCTGCAGTCCTGTGCCTGGTTCCAGGCTCAGTAGCAGGTATGGAGACATCCGGAGCCAGTTGAACATTGGCATAGAGTATTTTCTTCAGGTCTTCGGAGATCACTATGGCTCCATCCATCTTAGCCAATTCATAGAGAGATTCCGGTGTAAAGTCGCAGTTTAATATAAATCCACCACTTATGATGTTATTGAGAACCTCTAAATTACCACCAACTACTATAAGGGCTCCCATCTTTGCACTCAGTATTCTGTCCAGTCCCTCTCTCAGGGGTGTTCCCGGAGCGGTAAGTCTTAGCGCCTTATAGAGATCCAACGTTGAATCTGACATATTTTACTAGATCGTACACCTCCTTTAAGGTCCTTACCCCCTTTACCCCCTGGGCTTCTTCTCTCCTCTTTAAAGGGACTAATCCTTCGGTATAGCCAAGTCTTAGCGCGGTTTCTATCCTTTTCTCATGCCACATAACCTGTCTTATCTCTCCAGTAAGACCTATCTCCCCAAAGCTGAACAGTTCGGATGTTAGTGGAATCTCTAAGGCACTGGATATAACTGCCAGGGCTACCGAGAGGTCTACCGCAGGGTCCTTTACGGTAATCCCACCGGGTATATTCAGAAACACATCCTTGTTAAAGAGAGGTAACTGTAAAAGCTTTTCCAGGACCGCCAGGATAAAGGAGAATCTGTTGAAGTCTATCCCCTGTACAACCCTTCTGGGTACTGCATATACCGAACGGGTGACTAATGCCTGAACCTCAACGAGTATGGGTCTTGTCCCCTCGATAATTACACTTATAGTGGCACCTGGAGTTGAACCCAGCCCTTCCCTTACAAAGAACAGAGAAGGATTCGATATCTCTTTAAGACCTTCTGATGTCATCTCCATAAATGCTACCTCATTTGTATCTCCGTATCTATTCTTGACCGAGCGCAGGAGTCTTACTACCCCATCCCTGTCACCCTCAAAGTAGAAGACTCCATCAACCATATGTTCAAGGGTCTTAGGTCCCGCTAATATGCCCTCTTTTGTAACATGTCCTGTTATAAAGGCAACACTATTATCCCTTTTAGCCAGGTCGATAATCTTAGATGTACACAGTTTTATCTGAGTTACTGTCCCTGGCTGTGCGGGTAGAGACTCGTCCTTTACCGCCTGAATAGAGTCCACAATAAATATATCTGGTTTTATCTCATTATATACCGCTATAGCATTATCCAGACTGATCTCGCTTATTACTCTCAGATTTTCTCCATTAATATTTAATCTGCTTGCTCTTAATCCTACCTGATAGACAGACTCTTCTGCACAGTTATACAGTACCTTCAGTCCTTTTTTGGAGAAGGACTCCGATAGTTGGAGCATAAGAGTAGACTTCCCTATCCCCGGTTCTCCGCCTATTAGGAGGACAGAGCCAGGAACAACCCCGCCTCCTAAGAGTCTATCTGTCTCCGGATAATCGGTAGTGATCCTCTCTATAGATCTAGCTTTTATCTCATTAAGGCTCAACGCCCTCGCTGGAATACTTTTAGGTTTTGCCTTTTCTGATTCCTTCTCTATCGCTACTTCTTCGAGTGTATTCCAGGAGTCACAGTTTGGACATCTACCAAGCCAGTGTGAAGTTGTATAGCCACACTCTGTACATCTGTAGACTCTACTTGTCTTACTCATTCTGGTCTCTGCAGGGGGAACAGAATCACCTCTCTTATTGAGTTTACATTGGCAAAGAGCATAGTGAGTCTGTCTATACCTATACCCAGACCTCCGGTAGGAGGCATACCGTACTCCAGCGCCTCTAAGAAGTCTTCATCCATCGGATGGGTCTCCTCTTCTCCCATCATCTTCTCTCTTAGCTGGTCTTCAAATCTCTTCCTCTGCTCTATAGGGTCATTCAGTTCCGAGAAGGCATTGGCAACCTCTAATCCCCCTATGAATAGCTCAAACCTATCTGTAAATCTGGGGTCACTTTCTCTGGCTTTCGCCAGCGGTGATATCGCCACCGGGTATCCGGTGATGAATGTTGGCTTTTTCAACTTCGGCTGTACCTCTTCCTCGAATAGTTCCATAAGTACTTTAGCCCAGAGACTTTCCTCGGTGGTCACTTTTATCTCCAGTCTATTGGCATACTCCAGGAGCTCTTCCTTTGCCAGAGTTAATGGATTTATGCCAGTATGCTCAATGACTATATCCAGAAGTTCTCTTCTCTCCCAGGGAGGGGAGATATCGATCTCTTCCTCATCCCTATATATAACTGGTCTACCAAAGAGTATATTTGCCAGATGTATGATTAATTCCTCTGTGAGGTCCATCATTGTGTGATAATCCGCATATGCCTGATAGAGCTCCAGCATAGTAAATTCGGGATTATGCACGGTAGATATCCCCTCATTCCTGAAGCATCTATTTATCTCATAGACCCTTTCATATCCACCAACTATAAGTCTCTTGAGGTATAACTCAAGGGCTATTCGGAGGTACAGGTCTATGTCCAGTGCATTATGGTGAGTGATAAATGGACGGGCAAATCCTCCGCCGGGTACTGTATGCAGGATAGGGGTTTCAACCTCTATAAAGCCCCTGGAATCGAGAAAATTTCTTATCTCTTTTATGAGCCTTGAGCGGAGCAGAAATATCCTTCTTGGGTTCTCATTGGCTATAAGGTCCAGGTACCTCCTTCTATATCTGGTCTCTACATCTGTTATACCATGCCATTTCTCTGGTAGTGGTCTCAGTGCCTTTGTAAGGACCCAAAATTTATTGATCCTTACAGATGGTTCACCTGTGTGTGTCTTGAATGTTATCCCTTCTACCCCAATAAAGTCACCAACGTGGCATTCTCCAAGCTCTTCATAAGAATCACCAAGGTCGTCCGCCCTCCCATAAAGCTGGATCCTGTCCTTTATGTTTCTTATATCCAGGAACATCGACCTTCCATGTCTTCTTATAGCGGTGATCCTTCCTGCCACCCTTACCGTTTGATCAAGCATATTGTCAAAGCAATTCTTTAATTCGTCTATCGAGTGTGTGGGAGTAAAACTCACCCGATCTACCTCCTTATCTCCAGGATTTTGAACTCCATTTCTCCTTTAGGAACCTTAACCCTTATCACATCTCCTATCCCTGCCCCTATTAAAGCCTTACCCACAGGGGATTCATCGGAGATCTTATTTTCCTTGATGTTAATTTCTGGAGGGCTTACTATGTGGTACTCAACTATAGAGTTATCCGTCAGGTTTAGAAGTTTTACTTTAGAGCCTATAGAGACCCTGTCATCGTATCCGTCCTCTTCTATTATCTTAGCCTTGCTGAGTATATTTTCTATCGTAAGGATCCTTCCTTCTACAAATGCCTGCTGGTTCTTAGCCTCTGTATATTCTGAATTTTCAGAGAGATCACCAAATTCTTTCGCCTCTTTGATCTTTTCTGTCACTTCTTTTCGTTTGTTCCTCTTAAGGTCTTCCAGCTCTCTTAAAAGGGCTTCATAACCTTCCTTAGTTAGGAAGATTTCTTTGTCCTTCACATTATCACCTCTTTGAATCAATTCAACTCCTCCACTCTTGGTTTAAATCCTATTCTTTCCAGAAAATCCTCGTCGTTCTCCTGTGGCAGTCTCTTATCTTGCATAGCTACTAGAAATCCTTCCAGCACATTGGTTCCAAATGATCTCCCCTCTAACTCAGGGGTTGTCGTTACCAGATATTTAACACCTCTTTCCCTGAGCAGTTCCTTATCTTTTGGGGTAACTGTATTGGTAAGGATAATCTTACCATCAAGTCTTTCAGGCATATACTTTTTTATATAGATAAAATCCCCAGCTATTATGTCTGCCCATAAGAAGTATCTGGTAAATTTTGGAGTATTTTCCTCCTGCTTCTCTCCCACCGGATATAACATATAAAATGGTAACTTGGTGAGTATAGGAAGCAGTACATAAGCCAGAAACTTTAAAACCCTTATGCTGTGTATTGGTATCGGTATCCCAAGCGCAAACATAAAATCTCCTATAACGATGTTTGCTCCAAGGTTGTAAAATGCCTCAGCCATACCAAATCTATCAACCGCAGAAGGTAAAAGGACATTCTTTCCCTTAATTCCTCCCGGTAATATGGAGTCTAGCTTTTTTACCGTCTGTCTCTCCAGAGTATCTTTTACCATACTGCCATCTACTACAGGGGTTTTCTGAACTGCTTTTGCTATCTTCAATGCATCTCTTACCACATATCTCCTGTTACCAACAATGAAATATAGATCAATACCTCCCAGCCCTATGGCAGAGACCTTACCATCGAGCTCTTTGACCTTCTCGATAGCCTTTTTTATATCTCCGTCTGTTCCTATCCTTTCTATTATTACTTCTTCCCCTAAAATATACAAAGAGACCCTGTGGTCTCTCTTACTTGAACCCAAACTTACACTAACTATTCTTCTCATATAGAGATTTTATCAGAAATATTCTGTATTTACAAGATAATAGGAGGGGAATGATAACAGCTCTCCCCTCCTGTTATGACTATTCCTCTTCTCCGTTATGCCAATACACGTCCCAACCCAGGTAGTTGGAGAATGCCTCATACAGAACTCTTGCAGTCTTTGATCTGCTCATAGCAACATGATGCTCAAATCCCCTCTGACATATCAATTTCAGTAATGTTTGTAGATTCTCTACATATACAACCCCATAACCTCCAAATGTATTTAAAGGATCATCGGTAAATTCTCCTTCACCTATGTAAGCCTGTATAACCCCTACGGTATCATTTGTAGAGACCCTGGCAAAGGTCATAGGACCGCTTGGTATCCTTCCTGCGCAGGAACCGTAGGCATTCTCCTTTCCTACCGTTCCGGATATAATATCCTGGAATGTTATCCTGGGGTCTTTCAAGAAGGACTTTGGATAGTTACTGCAGTGGAATACTACAGCCTTATCCGGATCATCGCCATAGTTGTTGTTCCAGTCAACTATAGCGCTTGGAGTTCCAGAGGCAAGCTGAAGAGCATACATCGCCACTACTCCGGTAACATCTGTCTCACAGGCGCTCGGCATTAGAGATTCACTCATCATACTCATAACTGCGCAGGGGACGATACCGTAGATATTCTCTATCGCACTCCAGCACTGAATAGCACTGGCAATAAGTCTATTCTCCTTCATCCAGTTCTCTACCACTACACTGAACTTCGCCATCTTGACTAGAGCATTTTCAGGTACACCGCTTGTATCCATATATGTCCTGAACCTCTCGATCTTTTCCCTGACAGCACTATCAGTATCTGAAAGCTTGGATATGCCAGCCAGGACCTCAGATAGATCTAGCGTCTCTACCGAAATACCATAGGTCTCCAGTAATTTTTCACTGAATCTAACCGTATTGAACGCTGATGGTCTGGCTCCTATAAGACCTATCCTTGCTCCTCTCAACCCATTTACCACTTTACATACGCTCATAAACCAGTTAAGGTCTTCTCTAAAGCTCTTACTCTCCGGGGCAACCGTATGGAGTCTTGTTAAAGAGAACGGTATAGAGTACTGTACGAGGTTGTTACATACAGAGAGCTTACCGCAGAAGCTATCCCTTCTGTGTGCTACATCCATCCTGTCGAGGTCATCTGGAAACGCATGTATAAGTACAGGCACGTCTAGTCCGGAAAATCTCAGTGTATTTGCAACAGCCTTTTCATCTCCAAAATTCGGGAGGGTAACCAGGATACCCTCTATCCTGTCTCTGTTTGCCTTGAAAAGTTCTGCGCAGGCTATCGAGTGATCCAATGTCTCTACTGCACCAAATTTCCCCTCATTTGAGTTCAGGGTGATAACATTTATACCTTCCTCTTCCAGAACTTTTAGAATCCTCTCTCTCCCCTCTTTTACAAGTTCTGCAGGAAAGAATCCTCTGCTACCAACTATTAACCCTAGTGTTCCTTTCATAATAACACCTCCAATCAGATCTCTTCTAATGGCTTTACATTCCCAAAGCGAATCTCAGGTCCCTTTACCGGAGCTGCCCATCTGACTGCATTATAGATAACTCTCTGGACCTCCGGCTGATAGTATATAGGAAAGGTTTCATGCCCAGGTCTAAAATAGAAGATCTTACCCTTTCCTCTGTAGAAACAGCAACCACTTCTGAATACCTCCCCACCCTTAAACCAGCTTATGAATACAAGTTCGTCTGGCTTTGGTATATCAAAGCGTTCTCCGTACATCTCTGTATGGGGTATCTCGAAGTACTCCCCTAGACCTTCTGCGATAGGGTGTCCAGGTTCCACAACCCATATCCTTTCCTTTTCTCCCGCCTCTCTCCACTTTAACATACAGCTTGTTCCCATAAGCTTTCTGAAAATCTTGGAGAGATGTCCAGAGTGCAGGACGATAAGCCCCATTCCATTTAGAATTTTGCCGTACACCCTTTCGACAACCTCATCTTTTACCTCATTGTGTGCCATATGTCCCCACCATATTAGCACATCGGTACTATCAAGTACCTCCTGTGTAAGACCGTGTTCAGGTTCGTCGAGTGTAGCTGTCCTTACCTGTATCTCAGGATATCTTTTAAGAAAATCCGCAATAACATTATGGATCCCATCCGGATATACCTTTGCTACCTCCTCGTGAATTTTCTCATGACGGAATTCATTCCATACAGTTACTCTAATATTTCCCACCTTTGACCTCCTTCTTCTTTTAGAGACTTTTATTGAATTATACTATATATCTAGCCAAGAGTGAATAGTTTTTAACTACTCTTCTATTTCTATGGTATAATTTACTAAGGGGTATACTATGAGTAAAGAGTTTAAATTGGTTTCTAATTTTAAGCCTACTGGTGATCAGCCACAGGCTATAGAAAAACTTGTAGAAGGACTCCAAAAGGGTTACAGGTTTCAGACTCTCCTGGGAGTAACTGGAAGCGGTAAGACATTTACGATGGCTAACATCATAGAGAGAGTCCAGAGACCAACCCTTGTTATTGCCCATAATAAGACCTTGGCTGCACAGCTATACAGTGAGTTCAAGACATTCTTCCCATACAACGCAGTTGAGTACTTTATAAGTTACTATGATTACTATCAGCCGGAAGCATATATACCAACCACCGACACCTATATAGAAAAGGATGCATCTATAAATGATGAGATTGACAGGATGAGACATTCAGCTACACAGGCACTTATGGAACGCAGAGATGTCATAATAGTGGCTAGTGTCTCCTGCATCTATGGTCTGGGTTCACCTGAGGATTATCAGGAGATCACCGCACAGATAAGGGTTGGAGATACTATAGACAGAGAAGCTCTGCTTGAAAAGCTTGTAGACCTTCAGTATGAGAGAAACGATACAGAACTTGACAGGGGTAACTTCAGGGTAAGGGGAGATATTATTGAGATATTCCCATCCTCTGAGGAGATCATCTACAGGATAGACTGCTTCGGTGATACGGTAGACAGGATTATAGAGTTTGACCCTGTAACTGGAGAGATATTAGGTACTCTGAAGTCTATAGTTATCTATCCAGCCAAGCACTTTGTGACAACCAGAAGTAAGCTCCTCAGAGCGGTAGAGAGTATAAAGGCTGAACTTGAGGAGAGGTTAAAGGAGTTTAGATCACAGGGGAAACTGTTAGAGGCGCAGAGACTTGAATCCAGAACACTCTATGATATAGAGATGCTATTAGAGATCGGGTACTGTCCGGGGATAGAGAATTACTCAAGACATCTCAGTGGGCGTAAACCGGGAGAAAGACCTTATACATTGATTGATTACTTCCCCAAAGACTTTCTACTGTTTATCGATGAGTCACACGTAACAATACCACAGTTGAGAGGGATGTATGAAGGTGACAGATCCAGGAAAGAGACTCTCGTAGAATACGGCTTCCGACTACCATCAGCGTTGGACAACAGGCCCCTCAAGTTTGACGAGTTTATAAATATTGTCGGTCAGACAATTTTTGTCTCCGCCACCCCAGGTCCATATGAGCTAGAAGTCTCCAGTCAGGTGGTGGAACAGCTTATAAGACCTACCGGGGTCCCCGATCCTGAGATACAGATAAGACCAACCGAGGGACAAGTGGAAGATCTTATAAAGGAGATAAGGAAGACTGTAGATGCTGGTGGCAGAGTACTTGTCACTACACTTACAAAGAGGATGGCGGAAGACCTGAGCCAGTTCCTTAAGGAATTAAACATAAAAGTTACCTATATACACTCCGAGATAGATGCCATTGAAAGGACAAAGATTATAAAAGGTCTCAGGAGTGGGAAGTACGACGTGGTGGTGGGGATAAACCTCTTAAGAGAAGGTTTGGACCTTCCGGAAGTGACTCTGGTAGCAATACTCGATGCGGATAAAGAAGGATTCCTCAGATCTGAGCGTTCACTCATTCAGGTTATGGGAAGGGCGGCTAGAAATATAAACGGCAGGGTCATAATGTATGCAGATTTTGTTACATCCTCTATGAGAAGGGCTATAGAAGAGACAAACAGAAGAAGGATGGCACAGCTAGAGTATAATAAACTTCATAATATTACTCCAACCTCGATAAAGAAAGAGGTAAGAGATATGTTAGAGGTGGCTGAAGAGGAAGAGATATACGATGTAGAAGAACTATCCAAGAAGGAGATAGTTCAGAGGTTAAAATATCTTGAAAAAGAGATGCGTAGAGCTGCAGAGAATTTGGAGTTTGAGAAGGCAGCAAAGATAAGGGATGAGATTATTAAATTAAGAGAGATCTTAGGACAGCCGGTAAAGAGATAATGCCACTAGACAAGATCATCATAAGAGGAGCAAGACAGCATAACCTTAAGAATATAGATCTGGAGATCCCGAGAGATAAATTGGTAGTCCTTACAGGGGTAAGTGGGTCGGGTAAGTCTTCTCTTGCTTTCGATACCATATATGCGGAGGGTCAGCGTCGTTATGTTGAATCTCTCTCTGCCTATGCCAGACAGTTCTTGGGACTTATGGATAAGCCTGATGTCGACTTTATAGATGGACTCTCCCCTGCTATATCCATAGATCAGAAGAGTGTATCTCATAATCCGAGGTCTATAGTTGGAACGGTTACCGAGATATACGACTACCTGAGAGTCTTATTTGCAAGGATAGGTCGTCCTCACTGCTGGAAGTGTGGTAGACCTATATCTCAGCAGACAGTAGACCAGATGGTCGATCAGATAATGTCTCTGGAAAATGGGACAAGACTGCAGTTACTGGCTCCGGTGGTAAGGGGAAGAAAGGGAGAGTATAAAGCGGTATTGGATGAGATAAGGAGAGCAGGTTTCTTGAGAGCCAGGATAGATGGAAAACTTGTAGAGCTTGAGGAAGAGATATCTCTTGATAAAAATAAGAAGCACAATATAGAGGTTGTTGTAGACAGGATTATTATAAAGCCTGAAGTGAGGACTCGTCTTTCGGAATCTCTGGAGACTGCTCTGAAGATGGGAGAGGGTATCGCTATTGTGAGTATAGAGGGGGGAGAGGAGCTCCTGTTGAGTGAGAAGTTTGCCTGTCCATACTGTGGTGTAAGTATGGAGGAACTCAGCCCTCGTATATTCTCTTTTAACAGCCCTTATGGTGCATGTCCTGAGTGCTCCGGGCTGGGATTTAAGATGGAGGTAGATCCGGACCTTGTCATACCTGACAAGAATCTTCCAATAATGGAGGCGATAGCCCCATGGGTTCCACTTGGAAGTTATCACGCGAGCCTGCTCTCAGCCCTTGGAGAGGAACTTGGATTTTATCTGACAACACCAGTGAGAGAGCTTACCGATGAACAGCTCAGAATTCTCCTGTATGGAGACCCAAACATATTCCTGAGGTTCAGTTTCTGGGGCTTTGCCGGACAGAAAAGGTATGTAAATATGTACTATAAAGGTATCATACCGATGCTGGAAGAAAAATATATAGAATCGGAATCTGACTACTCAAGAGAAGAGATAGAGCAGTATATGAGACCTCATCCCTGTCCTGCCTGTAATGGAAAGAGGTTGAAGCCTGAAAGTCTGGCGGTAAAGGTTGGAGGAAAGTCTATAGCAGAAGTTATTGAGATGGTTCCAAGAGAATTGATAGATTTTATAAATGACCTCAGGCTTACAGAGAGGGAAGCCTATATAGCCCATCAGCTACTCAAAGAGATAAAGGCAAGACTCCAGTTCCTTATAGATGTTGGACTCGATTATATCTCTCTAGACAGACCAACGGCAACACTCTCTGGTGGAGAAGCACAGAGGATAAGGCTTGCAACTCAGATTGGTTCAGGTCTTATGGGTGTCCTTTATGTACTCGATGAACCGAGCATAGGTCTGCATGCCAGAGACGAGGCAAAGCTTATAGATACATTAAAGAGATTGAGGGACCTTGGTAATACGGTAATAGTCGTTGAACACGATGAATCTATGATGCGTTCTGCAGATTACATAATAGATATAGGTCCGGGAGCAGGTGAACATGGTGGCTATCTGGTAGCCGTTGGAACTCCTGAAGAGATAATGAAATGTAAAGATTCCATAACCGGACAGTACCTCTCGGGAGAGAAGAGTATACCCATTCCTCCTGTGAGGCGTTCTCCCAATGGTAAGTATCTCACGATAGTGGGTGCTAAGGAGCATAACTTGAAGAATATAACTGTAAATATCCCTCTGGGGCTTCTTGTGCTCATAACAGGGGTTTCTGGCTCTGGTAAGAGTACTCTGGTGAACGATATACTCTACAAGGCATTGATGAAGGAACTCTATAAATCCAGAGTGATACCCGGGAAGTATGACAGGATAGAAGGTTTGGAGAATATAGACAAGGTAATAAATATAGATCAATCTCCTATAGGCAGGACTCCAAGGTCTAACCCTGCCACATATACCGGGGTATTTGACGATATAAGAAAGGTGTTTGCTGAGACCCACGATGCAAAGATAAGGGGTTATAAGCCAGGGAGATTCAGCTTTAATGTGAGGGGTGGAAGATGTGAAGCCTGTCATGGAGATGGGATGATAAAGATTGAGATGCACTTCCTCCCCGATGTATACGTCCCCTGCGAAGTCTGTAACGGTAAGAGATACAATAGGGAGACACTTGAGGTAAGATATAGGGGAGCCAATATTGCCGATGTATTGGATATGACGGTGGATCAGGCTCTAGA
>Ga0207433_10010779_pt1 | contig 14137 bp, 14 predicted proteins | sample YelNatPaOPGAMG01_FD_187559 | JGI IMG/M metagenome (GOLD analysis project Ga0207433, IMG submission 187559) | Hot spring thermophilic microbial communities from Obsidian Pool, Yellowstone National Park, USA - OP-RAMG-01 (SPAdes) (version 3) | ecosystem: Environmental > Aquatic > Thermal springs... | reverse complement strand
TAGAGAGGAATTCGCCGGAAGCCCCATGGCTTGGACAAGGCTTAAAACAGCCATAGAAAATGGGAAGCTGAAGATTCAAACTCCCGAGAAAGAGTTCCTTGAAATGGCTAAAGCTTCAGCCAACGCCATTGGAGACGCCTTCTTTCTTTCAGAAACAGACCTGCAAGTTTTAGCTCTAGCCTTACAGCTTAAAACGCGAGGAGCAACGCCTCTCATAGCAACGGACGATTATTCTATACAGAATGTGGCTAGACATTTAGGCATAGAGTTTGCATCCCTCGCAACCTTCGGCATACGCCACCCTATAAAATGGGTTAGGTACTGTCCAGCATGCCGCAGGAAATATCCAGCAGACTACAAGTTTAAAAGATGCACTGTTTGTGGTACAGAGTTAAAAAGGAAACCGTTAAGAAAAACATCTAAGAAGATAAAGCGATAAGGTGGCGAAAATGAGCTTCACCGAAAAGAAGGTGGCATATTTCCAAACAGCTGGAAAACAAAACACTGACGCCTTGCTAAAAATAGTCAAGGAATATGTTGAGCGAGAAGGAATAAAAAATATTGTAGTCGCCTCCACAACAGGCGAAACAGGTGCAGAAGCATCAAAAATTTTCAAGGGATATAACCTTGTCGTGGTAACCCATTGCTTTGGCTTCCAGAAGCCCGGCGAAACTGAATTAAAAGAGGATTTTAAAGAGGAAATCCTACGAAATGGAGCAAAAATTTTCACCGGAACCCACGCTCTGAGCAGTGTGGAGCGGGCAATCCGCAAAGACTTCGGCACAGTCCAGCCCTTGGAAATAATTGCCAACACCCTTAGGCTCATGGGTGAAGGAACAAAAGTGTGCGTTGAAATCACGCTAATGGCCGCGGATGCCGGTCTGATTCCAGTTGACAGGGATGTTGTAGCCATTGCAGGAACGGGAAGAGGCGCGGACACCGCCCTACGCATAAAACCTGCTAACACTGGCAGATTCTTCGACCTAAAAATAAGAGAAATTATAGCGAAACCCTCCAACTTCTAAGAAACCAGGCCCGAAAAGGAGTGGCAAGTTGACTCTTAAAGACAAGCTTAAAGCCGAATTCTCCTTTTTCAAAGGAAACTATCTAATCCTCACCATAAGCTGGATTTTAATGGACTTCGCGAATGAGCTTCCGGGAACATACTACTCCGACTACGTCATCCAGCTGGGCGGAAGCCCTTCAATCCTTGGGCTTATAACCTTCGCCTCGCTGCTAGCCCTCGCATCCGTCCAGTTTCCCGGAGGCTTCCTAGCGGACAAATATGGGAGACGCTGGCTAATATCCACGCTGACTTTTGGTGTTGCCCTATCCTTTGCCTTTTACGCCGCAGCCCCAAGCTGGCACTTCATACTCGTTGGAGCTGTTCTGCAAAATATTTGCCTCCTATACCAGCCAGCATTAAACGCCATGATGGCTGACTCTCTCCCACCTGAAAAGCGGGGAATGGGCTTTTCTATTCTTAACCTCATAATGAGCGTTTCAACAACCCCAGCGCCCGTGGTTGCCCTTTTTCTAGTCGCCACTTTCGGCTCTATGCTTGGAATGCGCATAGCCTACACAATTGTTGTCATATTTTACCTCGCAGCTGCGGTTGTGAGGCTAAAACTAAAAGAAACCATGAAGAACGTTGAAAAAGCAAGCCTAAAAGACGCCCTTCGTTCCTACCCTAAAGCTTTGAAGGATGGCATAAACGTTTGGAAAATTGTGCCCCGCTCAATGTTTTTCCTATTTCTCTCAGAACTGACAACACGTTCATCCCTTTCCATGATTCAAACACTGTTTTTGGTTTACGCCTTTTATGAGCTGAAAATCGGGGGGACACCAACCCAAGGCATTCCCCAAGAAGATCCGGCGCTTCAGCTTGCCCGCATCAAATGGGGATATGTCATGACAGCCCTTTTCATTTGCATGGTGATATCCGCCATTCCAGCGGGAAAACTAATAGATAAAGCTGGAAGGAAGATTCCCTTAATAATATCACATCTCATAATAATTCCCGCTATGCTCCTATTCATTTATGGAAGCTACCTAACCCTTTTCATAGCCATGCCCCTTGCGGGATTTTCAATGCTTTTAGGATTCTCCTCCTACCAATCGCTGTTTGCCGATTTGGTTCCACAAGAACACCGTGGAAAAGTAACTGGTTCTATGAACTTTTTCAGTTATATTGCTATGGCTATAGGCGGTGCTTTGGGAGGACTTTTATACGAGAAGGTTTTTCCGCAGCTTCCATTTTTATTGGTTGCCGTTTTAGCCATACCTTCTATTGCTTTGATACTGTTTTTTGTACATGAGCCTAAACCGGAAAAAAGGGAAGCGTGAAGGGTTTAGATGTCCTCGCTGTCGCGTTTGCTAAAGTAAATGATGTCGCGGTGCTCCACGTAGCCGCACTTCTTAAAAAGCTCCTTGGAAGCCACGTTAGAATCCTCAATTAGTGCACAGAAAATCTTGATTCCCCGTTGTCTTAGAGCCTTTTCAGCTTCAGCTATAAGGGTTTTAGCAACACCCTTGCGTCTGTAATCTGGGTCGACGGCTAACCGGTTTATCCAACCCTTTCGCGTATCGGAACCGGCAATCACTGCGCCTATGAGTTCACCGTTTTCGAAGGCGCCTATGAAGAAATCCGGGTTTGCCTTCATCTGCCCTGCTATGGATTCTGGACTGTCTCTCCCTTTCGGTTTAAAGGGTAATCCGGCCTTTAGCCAGAGGTGAACCAGATTTTGGTAGTCGTTAGAGGTTAGTCTGCGGATTTCCATAGCCATATTCTTTTGCTATTTTTCTTGTTCAACTTCTTTTACAACATCTTCAATTATGTCAAGCGCCGAGTCAACAAGTTCCCTTGTTATGTTTAAAGGCGGCATAATCCTTATTGTCGAAATTCCACACGTGATGACGGCAACTCCTCGTTTCCATGAACGCATCATAACCTCGTTTGCTTTGTCCGGCGCCGGTTTTTTGCTTTCCTTGTCTGTTACCAGTTCCATGCCTATCATTAGGCCTTTCCCCCTAACGTCGCCAACTATTTCGCTTTTGTCCTTCAACTCCTCCAGCCTCTTCATTATGTGTGCTCCCTGTTTTGCAGCGTTTTCCAGCAGTCTTTCCTCTTTAATCACGTCGATTACAGCTATTGCAGCCACGCACGAAAGGGGGTTTCCTCCAAATGTGCTTGCGTGAGAGCCACCGGTCCAATCCATTATTTTCGCCTTAGCAATAGTTGCTCCGAGGGGCAGTCCAGAAGCTAAAGCCTTAGCGCTGCAGATTATGTCTGGCTCCACACTCCAATGCTCAATGGCGAACCATTTTCCAGTTCTCCCCATGCCTGATTGTACTTCGTCGTCTATCAAAAGAAGCCCATACTTGTCGGCGAGCTTTTTAAGAAGCTTAAAGTATTCCGGCGGCGGAACAACGTAGCCTCCTTCACCTTGGATGGGCTCGAAAAGTATTGCCGCAACATCTTCTGGAGGGGCATATTTCTGCAATACAAACTCGTCTATGAAGTCTACGCACCAGTAATGACAGTCGGGGTATGTTTGCTTGAAGGGGCAACGGTAACAGTACGGATATGGAACGTGAACCACGCCTGGCATCAGCGGAAAGAAATATCGCCTTTGGGCGGGTTTGCTGGCTGTGAAGGACAAAGCACCAATAGTGCGACCATGAAAGGCGTTTATGAACCCTATGAAAAGCTGTTTCCGGGTATGCCACTTCGCCAGTTTTATTGCAGCTTCAATGGCTTCTGTTCCGCTGTTGCCGAAAAATATTTTCTTCTCAAAATTTCCCGGCGCGATTTCTGAAAGTTTCTCCGCCAAAGTGACAACTTCGCTGTAGTAGAAATCTGTGTTAGAATAGTGGAGAAAGCGGTCGCACTGCTTTTTTATGGCTTCGATGACTTTTGGATGGTTGTGCCCAACGTTTAAACAGGCCAGTCCAGCGTTGAAATCTATGTACTCGTTTCCATCAACGTCGCGAACTATGCATCCCTGACCGGACTCGATAACAAGGGGGTAGAAACGCACGTAGGACGGCGAAATAAATCTTTCATCCTTTTTCACAAGCTCTCTTGCTTTCGGTCCAGGGGGAGTCACAACAATTTTTGGGTAGACAGTCATACGCTTCACCAGTAGGGAACTAACCATTTGGAAAACTGGTTTTATATAATTATCTGTGTTAAGAACACAAAAAGTTCATAGTCTACAATAAAGCGGAAAGTTTGCGAATTCTCTAATGATGTATGGGGAATATGGGGCTTCTATGGTTTTGCCACTGTTATTTCTATGGTTGAAACGTTAGCTTTTTGTCCTTCGCTGCGGGTGACTTCCTCTGTGCCTATTGAAATGTTTTTGACTTGTAGGTCTTTGACAAAAGCCCTCCTCAACAATTCAACGGTGTCAACGGCTCTGCTGATTGCCCGCCCCCTAGCTTTTACAACAACTTTTTGCGCGCCGGAATTGAAGAAGGTGAGGCAGGCAACCACATAGTTCATTATTGGTTTTTTGCCGATAAGCACAGTATTTTCATTTGCTTGCGCTGTTGTTTTGGCAGTTTTTTCTTCCTTTGCGGGTGCTGGTTTTTTCGGTTTTTCCTCCGCCATACTATACCTCCTTTACTGTTTTTGCAATGCTGGCAACAGCAGACTATACCATAATTCTTCGAGGTTCTTATATTTTTCGTGGATGCTTTGTCAATCACACTATTAAAGGGAGGTTAATTTGCGGTAAAATTCCCAGTCTTCGTCAACCCATGCTTGAATTCGTTCCATGTCGGCTTCGGTTAAGTGGCGAAACCTCTCTTGCATAGACAGATAGTCTTTCACTGGCTTGCGTTTTGACTTGTCGATTAATCGGTCGCTGGGAGGATTAAGCCGAAACTTGCCATTTTCAATTTCGTAAAGAGCCCACATGCCTGTTTGAACTGCTAGCCTTCCAACCTCCACGGTTTTGCTTGCATCATAACGCCAACCGGTGGGACAAGGCGCTAACACATGAATGTATTTTGTGCCCTTGGTTTCCTTGGCTTTCCGCAGCTTATTAACAAAGTCTATTGGATAGGAGGGGCATGCTGTGGCAACATAGGGTATCCTATGGGCAGCCATAATGAGGGGCATGTCTTTCTTTCTCTCCTTTTTGCCAGTGGGCGTTGTAGTTGTCCATGCACCGTATGGAGTTGCCCCGCTTCGCTGCAGTCCCGTGTTGCCGTAGGCTTCGTTGTCGTAGCATATGTAAATGAAGTTTGTTTCTCTTTCAGCCGCACCAGACAAGGCTTGTATGCCGATATCCACTGTTCCGCCGTCGCCAGCCCATCCCACTACGGTTATGTCTTCTAAACCTCTTATTTTTAGGGCGGCCACTATACCCGAGCATGTTGCGCCGGTAGCCTCAAACAACATGTTCTGTAGGGGAACAGCAAAAGACGTGAATGGATAAGGCCCTTGAATAACGGTTGTGCAGCACGCTGGAACAACCAGAAAAACCTTGTTTCCCAAGGCTTTAAACAGCAGCCGCAAAGCGATTGATGGACCGCAGCCAGCACATGCCGCGTGGCCCTTAAGCAGATACTCTTCCTTTGGAAGCTCTTTTATCGTCACCATTTTGTTCACTCCCTTAAATCAACCCATTCGGTTTCCTTCTCAACTCTACCCCTTTCCATCCATTTCAGCGATTTTTTGGCGATTCCTTCAATGGTTTTGAACGTAACATCCCTTCCGCCTAAACCTGCAATGAAACCGGCAACCAGAGGCTTGTCCCCCATATGATATAGGGAGGCCTTAACTTCTGTTGCAAGGAAGCCTTCCATTCCAAAGGATATGTGCCGGTCTATTGTGGCAATCATGCGGGCTTGTTCTGCAAGTTTTCTGATTTCCTCAACTGGGAAGGGCCGGTAAACCCTTATTCTGGCAACTCCCACCTTGAAACCCTCTTTTCTGAGGTTGTCGACGGCTACTTTGGCTTCGGCTCCCATGGTGCCCATTGTGCAAATTATTAAATCTGCATCTTCGCATTGGTATTTGTCAACTAGCCCACCATACTGGAAGCCGAAACGTCTGCCATACTCCTTGTCGATTTCTGGGACAAGCCTCTTCGCGTTTTCCATAGCCTCTTGAATCATGTAGCGAAACTCCATGTACCATTCTGGCGAAACCAGATTCGCGTGGGAAACGGGATTATTCAAGTCTAGGGTCCATCCAGACTTGTAGGGAGGCAGAAAGGCGTCGATTTCGTCTTGATCGTGGATTTTCACCGGCATGTAGGTGTGGGATAAAAGAAAACCTTCAAGGCAAACCATGGCCGGCAGAAAAACCCGCTCGTCTTCACAAAGCCTATAGGCTTGTATGATTGTGTCGAAAACCTCTTGGTTATCAGCACAGTAAAACTGAATCCAACCAGTGTCCCTTTGAGATAACGAGTCGCTGAAGTCCGGCCATATGCTCCAAGGTGCCCCCATGGCACGGTTAACAACAGCCATAACAATGGGCAAGCGGGCGCCGGAAGCCCAATGTAGGGCTTCATGCATCAAAGCCAAACCATGCGCAGATGTTGCCGTGAAGGCCCTTACACCGGCGGCTGCGGCGCCTATACAAGCAGCCATGGCACTGTGCTCTGACTCGACGCGAATGTATTCGGCTTCCATTTCCCCGCTTTCCACGAACTCTGCAATCTTTTCAACAACAGTGGTTTGGGGTGTTATGGGGTAGGCTGCAATCACTTTAACTCTCGCGGCTTTCGCCGCGTAGCCAGCTATGTGGTTCGCCGTATCTATTACTGTTTGGGCCATTCCTTATTCTTCCTCCCTCTTCATGGTTATGGCTTTAACTGGACATTCGTTGGCGCATATCCCGCAGCCCTTACAATAATCGTAATCGATCTCTGGAGAATCATCCTCGCGGCGTGTTATCGCCGCATCTGGACAGTAAATCCAGCAAAGCGTGCATTTAGTGCATTTTGAATAGTCAACTATGGGACGGAAAGTTCTCCATGAACCAGTTTTTCCCATGCTGCCAATGGTTGGCAAGGACAACGGGGTTAGAGGCATCTCTCCACGAGTTTTAGGAATCTTCACACTCTTCACCATCCTTTCACTAACCGTTCGTAGGCAAGTTCAGCTGCACGGGCGTTCTTTTCCCCAGCACTGCCCCGCCAGTTCTTCCTTATCGCCTTTACAACACTCTCCAAGCGAACCTCACCCGATGCTCCAGCAAAAGCCCCCACCATAGAAGTGTTAACGACAGGTTGCCCAGCAACACGAAGCCCCAACTCAAGGGCTATACCTGTTGCATCAACTGTGGCAACACGCCAACCCCCTAGACCAAGTTCGCCTGGTTTTTTAGTTGTGTTTAAAACTATTATTCCATCCTTTTTCAATCCATCAGTCACGTCTATTATCTTGTAAATTTGCGGGTCCAAAACCACTACGTAATCCGGGTTGTAAACTTGGCTGTGAAGGAGTATTGGGCTGTCGCTTATTCTAGCGAAGGCTTTTACTGGAGCGCCGCGGCGTTCAGCTCCAAAATATGGGAAGGCTTGCACATGTTTACCTTCCATATATGCGGCGTGGGCCAGCAGCTGGGCAGCAGTAACCGCTCCTTGCCCACCTCTACCGTGAAATCTAACCTCTTTGAGCAAGACTATAACCCTTCTTTGAATCTGAAAGTTGAAACCCTCACGCTTATTAGTGTTAGCCTAAATCCAGAGCAAAAACAACATTAAAAGCAGAAAAGTTAAAGCGAACAAAGGGACAACCACCCGTTTAGCCCAGCGAATCACAATATCCGGAAGCAAGCACAACTTTTCCAAGGCGTCTTGCCCAATAACCTTAACATTTTGAACTACTACATCACGGAATCCAACTCTCGCGGGTTCCAAACTGGCAAGCGCTGTGCGCGCCGCCTCCTTTACATATTCAATTAGCCTTTCATGATCTATTACCTCACCTATTGGATGGTATCCCCGCGCATTCAACGTTACGGCATTTACGGAATGCGTATCCGTCGTGAAAACCTCACCCTCATCGACGCCCATAGTTTGTAGTGCTGAAAGGATTTTATCACGCAAACCGGAAACCATATTATTTCCGTCAAATATCACGTATGCCGCTTTCTGCCCACCAACTTCAACAACCAACACGGTTATGCCACCTGGACCCATACCCTCTGCAAGGCCGAAGTCCTTGGGCATTATTGTGGCGGCGCCTATCTTAAACGGTTGCCTATCCATAGAAACAGCCTTTTCCAAACAAGCTTTCGCAGCAGCTTCTAATGCCTCAAAAGCTTGTTTCGAGTCTAAAGGGCCGTTTATGCTGTTATGGGCGTTTACAACAACACATGCTTTTAATCCATGCCTTCTGGCTTCCCGCTGTATTATTGAGCCCAATTCTCGCGGAAGATCTTCTGTGGTGCTCGGAGCCAGAGAAAGGGCGATAAAAGCTGTTTTGCCAAAGACTTGGCAGCAAGCAGTGGCTAACCCATTTTTAACCTTAACAAAGGGTGTTGCCCTGTCCTCGTCAACCTTGAAAAACGCCGATTCAACAACACAATCGATTATTTTCTGGCTTTGAACTTGAGAGGCTAGGTCAAGCTCATGCCCAAGCAATCCTAGAGGCACACATGCAACTCCGCCAAACTTTTGTTCTAAAGCCTTTTTAAGCATGGATGGCAGAAGACTGCTTCCGATATTTTTGAAGGGGCCCGGGTGGACAGAAGGCACAACCATGAAAGCTTTGCCATTTGACCCATCAAAACGTAAAACAGAAACATTGACGTCCTGCTCCTCGCTTAAATTTTCAAGGAAAACCTCGAAGGGCGCGTTTAAATCTGCAATCCAGTTCATTAAAAATGCTTTAAAGATGGATAGAGATGAAAAACCAACCGCTCGCCTGCCCACACTGTTCAAAAAGAAAAAGAAAAGATAACTCGAGACCAAGGCAACCCCCAAGGCATAAAATAGGAAAAGAGTAATTCTCCAAAAATCTGCCACATCCAACCACAAAGACATGAGCGGCGCCAAACATAGAAAAGGAGGGATTATGGAGGCTATCAGAAACCGTTTAAATCCGGAAGTGGATGTCACATAAAGCACTATAAGCCGTAGAATTAAAACGGCTGAAAATCCGATGAGGTAAAGCCTTATGGCCCAAACGGCACCGTAAAAAACTGCGGCACCACACCCCATGAAGATGAAAAATAGCCACAAAATCCAACAATAAAGAGAAAGCGCTGAAACACGCCTCAAATCGTAAATAGGATCCTTTTTTAGAACCAGAAATCTTAAAAAATAATTTAAAAGGGCTGTTATTGCAAAAAGGATTACGCCGAGAAGCAACCCAATAATCAACCCTAAGTAGGACGGAGAAAGAATCAGGGCGGATGCGGACCCGGCGGCCAAGCAGATAAGCGCCGAAAACACAACGATGTTCCTATAAGAGGGCAGTGTGAAAAGAGATGAATAGTGTTTAACAGCCCTATCCAAGTATTGGTTAAATGCGTCGCTGTCGGCCACGAAGATCCGCCCAAGCGGTTTTCTATGAAAACGCATCAAACATATTAAAGTGTCGCAAAGCTCTGACGCAAAAATTTAAAAATGGAACAGCCAGGCACAGAGCACTGATTACCCCTACGGTTGTCTTGAATGTTGCTGGGAAGAGTAACTGTTTTATCCTTAAAGCGCTAATTTAAGACTTTGCTGATCCTATGCCCGAACAAAATATACCACCGACCATATTTCACATGCTAGAGAAAAATATCGGTAAAAGCATTAGAGTCATCCTAGACCCTTCCTATGGTTTTGAGGGAACGTTAGCCGCTGTCACCCGTGAACCAGCGGGAATATGGCTTTCAGATGCTGAGGCCATAGTTTTACGAGCAACCATTGCACAACCAATACCGCAGGTGGCAGCAAGAGAAGAGCGAAGCGAAATATTCATCCACTTGAACGCTGTCCAGAGAATAGAGGTTCTACATTCGTCTTCTCGTCGTTAAAATCATATTCTAGAAAACACGCGCGCTAAAATGCACACAACTATCAACGCGATAGCCGCAACAACCAGAAGCTCTGGTCTAACCTTAATCCCTTCTGTTTCCTCTTCAAAAAACCTTAATAGTCCGGCGCCTGCAGCAGGCATGGGTGCGGATTCGCTCTTTTTCTTTTTGCTCATTTAATCTCTTCCACCTCTAACTTTTCACATTTAAAATGAAGCCCTCTCCATTATTAATGTTGTGTTGAACTCAAAATGGTTTTATCTGAGAAAAATCTTACTGTGAGTGAGGTATTCACATGCCAACACCCCGTGAAGAATATGAGTATACTTTAGGGCTTCTTCAAAAACATCATGAATGGTTCCGTGGATGCATCCCCCTAATTGCAAGCGAAAACATTCCGAGCCCTGCAGTGCGCGAAGCACTAACAACGGATTTTGGAAACCGCTATGCAGAGGGATGGCCTGGAGAAAGAGTTTATGCTGGATGCCGTTTCATAGACCAAGTGGAGTTCAAATGCATAGAGCTTATGAAAAGGCTTTTCGACGCAGAGTTTGTTGATGTTAGACCTATTTCCGGCGTTGTGGCAAACCTTGTCGTCTACACGGCTTTCACTGAGCCCGGCGATACCATGATGGCTTTGTCCATACCTTGCGGCGGCCACATCACCATGGGAAAGAAGGAGTTGGGAGGCACGGCGGGGGCCGTCCACGGTTTAATAGTGGAGTATCTACCCTTAGACTATAAGGAGTTAAACATCGATGTGGATAAGGCTAAACAACGGATTGAAAAGCTGGCAGCGGAAGGAAGACCTCCAAAACTTGTCATGTTTGGAGCCAGCGTCTTCCCATTTCCCCATCCAGTGAAAGAGCTGGCGGATACCATCCACGCCGTTGGCGGGACAGTGGGCTATGATGCGGCGCATGTGGCTGGGCTTATAGCTGGAAAGTGTTTCCAAGACCCGCTTAGGGAAGGCGCAGACGTGGTAAGCCTAAGCACCCACAAAACCTTCTTCGGACCGCAGCACGGCGGAGTTCTTTCATGGGACAAATATGCTGACAAGATAAAAAGGGCAACTTTTCCGGGAATGGTAAGCAACCACCACTTGCATGCCGTGGCAGGCGTGACTATTGCGGCTGCGGAAATGCTTGAGTTTGGGAGGGAGTATGCCCGCCAAATAGTTAGAAACGCTAAGGCTCTTGCCCAAGCCCTTTATGAGAGAGGCTTCAACGTTCTAGCTGAACACAAAGGGTTCACGGAATCCCATGTAATCCTAATAGACATAACAAAGTATGGCGACGGAGGCACCATTGAAAAGACCCTTGAAGAGGCAAACATAATAATAAACAGAAACCTTTTGCCATGGGACATTAAAGAGGGCCGCCACTTTCAGCATCCGGGCGGCATAAGGCTCGGCGTCTCCGAAGTTACAAGGCTTGGCATGAGGGAGTCGGAAATGGTGGAAATAGCAGAATTCATAAAACGCGTGGTTATAGACAAGGAACCGCTGGAAAAGGTTAGGGCGGATGTTGCGGAGTTCAGAAAGGATTACCAGAAAGTGCATTATTGCTTCGAAAACGCAACAGAAGCCTATAAATACGTGAAAATCCGCTAGGTATAAATTTGAATAAGCCGACCATCTGGACTATTGGCCACAGCAACCGCTCCCTAAACTTTTTTCTCGAACTTTTAAGGGAGCACAGCATCCAAGTTCTGGCGGATGTTCGCAGTTTTCCAACGTCAAAAATTGAACATTTTAAGAGGGAACAAATGGAGAAGTGGCTTCCAGAAAATGGGGTAGAGTATGTTTGGCTTGGCAAGGAGCTTGGAGGATACCGCAGAGGCGGGTATAAAAGGCATATGCGAACCAAACTTTTCAGAGAAGGCGTAAAGAAGCTTTTGGAAATTGCCTCTCAAAAAAGGACTTGCATAATGTGCATGGAGCCAAACCCAAAATACTGCCACAGAAGATTCATCGCAGCCCACTTGGAAAGGAAAGGTGTGAAAGTTATCCACATAATAGCGAAGGGACAGCAAAGCCTTATCCAATAGCCTAAACTTTTAAACAGTGAAAGCAGACACTGTTCAGCTGGGAAAGCTATGCACATATGCGAGTTTCAAGACTTAATGCGTCGCCTATACTTCCACAAAGACTCCAAGAGGGGCTTGGAAAAAACTTTTGAATGGCTGGTGGAGGAGGTTGCCGAGCTAGGTGAAGCATTGAAGGCGGAGGATAAGGGGGTTTTAGAAAACGAGTTTGCCGATGTTATCGCCTGGTTGGCTTCGCTGGCAAACGTGGCCAACATAAACCTTGAAGAGGCAGCCCTCCACAAATATGATGGCAAATGTCCAAAATGCAGACAGTTGCCTTGCCAATGCCCCTTTTAAAAAAGTCTAGGCCAAACGTTTTTGCCCAAGCCCAGTGAGCGCCCAAACAGAGGGACGGCGGTTCTTTCTTTGCACTATGCCTCTTGCCTCCAAAAGTTTGAGGTGGTGCAGAACAACGGCGTAGGGCAAGCCCGTTGCTTTGGAAATTTCCTTAGCATCTCCTTGAGCCTTTTCCAAAAAGTCCAGTATAGCGGTTCTAGTTTTTAAGCCAAGCTTAACGTTTCTGAAGGCTTTTAGGTACGCGTTGGGATGGTACCCTTCTCTAGGCATCATCTATCAAAATTCATTATTGATTGAAAGGGTAGTAAAAGGTTTCACTTAAGCGAAGTCTGTTAGGCTTATCTGCTTTGGCTTTCTGCTTTCAAAGAGGGAGTTAATCTCGTCTTTTACCAACGCGACCCTCTGAGCGTAGTATTTTGGAAGTCCATACTTTTTAATTATATGTTCAGCAGCCTCTAGGTATTTTTCTATGCCGCCGCGGTAAACGGTGAGGGTTAGTTCTCCACCGCACTGGGGGCACTTGCCGCGCAGTGGTATTCGACGGAAACGCTTGTTGCATGATTTGCATCTGAAACCTTGGGTTGAAAAGGCTCTTAGGTTTCCAGCGATGTCGCGGATGAAATGTCTCGTTAAAACTTTGAGGGCCACTTTTCTAGCGTCCACAGCCTCAATTTTCTCCGCTAGGGCTAATTGCCCGTTAAGCTTTTCCACCATAGTTTTGAACCGTTTATAAGCGCTTTCTTCAACCCCCATGTTTATGTTTGAAACGGGCACGGTGAAACGGAAACCTTCGAACTGTGCTTCTGTTCCAAGCCTATACTCAATCAAGTCTATAAGGGGGCTAACGTGTTTGGCTTCAACCTTCTCCAAAGCCTTTTCATAAAACTCTAATGGATATGCGCCCGCAACATCGAAATCGTGGGCTTGCCGCTGCACTTCCGTTGGATTAACAACGGATATAAGCAGTAAAGGCGCATCCATTATCCCGCCTATCTGCGCTGGCAAATATTTCCTAGAAAAATTCAGAAAAGTGTCTAACGCGAGCATTAGGGCGTCTTCGTCGCCGTCGCAGTCCCTGCGTTTGGCAGAGTGCCAAACTGGATGAGCATAGCACACGTTAAGGCTTGTAAAGCCGATAATCCTCCCCAGAATACCCACAGAGGTGTGGGGAGCCAAACCAACAACCAAGTGCCCCACAAGGTCTTCGACACTTTTCACGTTATAGTAAGGCTGAAGCCCGTAAACTTTCACAAGAAGTTCATCTAAAAAGTTGGCGACACGAACAAAATATTCTGCACACTTAATTGGGATAACCACATCTTGAATCTTCAACTCGCATATCTGGTCTGGGCTTGTCAGCAGATTGCCATAAATGTCACAGTGATAGCCCAGCTGGACAAGTTTTTCAACAGAAACCCCAATCTCGGCTGGTTTAAAGTGCGTAAGTGGAGCGTTGGTTGCATCAAAACGGATGGTGCCATCCTTGTAAACCGACAAGTCATATTTCGCCCGCAGAATCCCCTTCTCAATGATTTCCGGCATTTTCATCTCATTTGTTAAGCCTTTAACACCCTTCAGAACCTTCGGAATGGAAACTCCAAGACTGTTGCAGGCTTCTTCCAGCAGCCCCTTGATGTTAACAGCTCGCCTACCATAAGCGACAGCTGGCACTTTGCAAATTGGGCATTCTCCGCCTCCGTTGAGGCTTCGACCACATCTGGGACACGCCAATTCTGGAACTGTTTCAGAACCACACAA
>Ga0207433_10010778_pt1 | contig 14138 bp, 13 predicted proteins | sample YelNatPaOPGAMG01_FD_187559 | JGI IMG/M metagenome (GOLD analysis project Ga0207433, IMG submission 187559) | Hot spring thermophilic microbial communities from Obsidian Pool, Yellowstone National Park, USA - OP-RAMG-01 (SPAdes) (version 3) | ecosystem: Environmental > Aquatic > Thermal springs... | reverse complement strand
CATGACAGTACAGACGGCTGTGTTGATCGAGACTTTACGCGCGCTGGGTGCGGAACTCCGTTGGTGTTCCTGCAACATTTTTAGTACTCAAGATCATGCTGCTGCAGCTGTTGTGGCGGCAGGTACTGCGCACGTCTTCGCTTGGAAAGGGGAATCCTTGGACGAGTACTGGGAGTGCACGGATCGAGCGCTCACGTGGGCCGACCAAGAGGGTCCCGATCTCATCGTTGACGACGGTGGCGATATGACGCTGCTTATTCACGAGGGTTTCAAGGCAGAGAAGGAGTACTCGAGCACTGGAAAGTTGCCGGATCCGGAATCCACGACGAATGCAGAGTTCAAGTGCGTTTTGCGTACTATTCGCGAATCAATCCAGCGTGATCCGACGCGTTTCCAGCGAATCGCGAATCGAGTCATTGGTGTCTCTGAGGAGACGACAACCGGTGTGAAACGTCTCGTGCGAATGGCACAAGAAGGCACGCTCCTTTTCCCAGCGATCAATGTGAACGACTCAGTCACCAAATCCAAGTTCGATAACATCTACGGCTGTCGCCACTCGCTCATAGATGGCATCGCCCGTGCAACGGACGTCATGCTTGCAGGCAAAGTATGCGTCGTCTGCGGGTTCGGCGACGTAGGCAAGGGCTGTGCAGAGGCACTGCGCGGCGCCGGAGCGCGGGTATTCATCACAGAAGTCGATCCGATCTGCGCCTTGCAGGCATGTATGCAAGGGTACACGGTGACAACCCTGGAAGATGTTCTCGACATTGCAGATGTGGTGGTAACTGCCACCGGCAACCGTGACATCGTGATGAAGCACCACATGGAGCGGATGGCGTATGCTCGGCGACCAGGAGGCGACCAGCCGCCGTCGGTGCCGATCATCTGCAACATCGGGCATTTCGATAACGAAATCGACTGGTCTGGACTCGTGTCGGATCCGAGCATTGAACGAGTCACCATCAAACCGCAGGTCGACCGTTTCATCTGGCCGCATGGTGGCTCTGTCATCATCCTCGCGGAGGCTCGACTCGTGAACCTGGGCTGCGCCACAGGCCATCCATCGTTCGTGATGTCGTGCTCGTTTGCGAACCAGACAATGGCCCAGATTGAACTTGCTGCGAATCGGAACACGGGCAAGTACCAGAACTCGGTGTACGTACTACCGAAACATCTGGACGAGAAGGTTGCTCGGCTCCATTTGGCAAAACTTGGGGCGAAGCTTACCAAGCTCACACCAGAGCAGGCTGAGTATATTGGCGTGGATAGCGACGGGCCGTACAAATCAGCGGCATATCGCTACTGAGCGGAAAGCGAAAGCCCTGCGAGACGTCGCTGCCGCTACGTACATGCGGCACGCTCTCGACGGCTTGGCGTGCCTGTGCTGTGCAAAGCAATGGACGCACGTTTAGAGACATAAATAGCGCCTGCTGCATGGATCTGCCCGGTGTCCGCTCTGTGCATCCTTGAAAGCTTTTGCGAGGAGGTATGTCCACATCTATTGCTCCAGTAACCCAGTTTTGGACAGCTGTGAGCGCCACTTGCGCAACGCATATGGCAACGGCTGCCGATACCACCAGTGTCCTGACTGCATGTACGAAGGCCTGGGGCGTGCGCCTAACGTTGCAACCGCTGCCGTGCGACAGAGCAAGCGGCATCGCGGTGGCATTTCGGTGTATGGCCAGGGATTGTGCTTAAGCACGTGACCGCCAAGTACATGTTCATCGTCAGAAATTCATGCAATGGACAATGCGAGCTCTACCTCGACGATAGGGTACCGATCGCATGCGGCCTGTAATGACGATTGTAGCGTATGCGCTAGTCCATTGCCGCTCACCAATGGACGCGTTTCGTTCGCCAACATGGGGTAGTGTTTGGCGCCTTTTCGCGTAACGATGATGAGCATTGTCCTGCGACCCGTTGCTCCGGCCGTGCGGCAAGGCCGCATTTCTTTTCGATCGTCTAGGATCGGTGCATCGAACCAGGGATTCTCCCGGTATGTGCGCGGGCGAATGCCCTGAGCGTCGCTGCATGGCTACGTTTGGATTGTTCTACAAAATCTATAAATATACAATTTTCAAATGCGTGGGGTACACACGAAGCGTCGCTGCATCGCAATGACCGCCTCGTCCTCTAGAATACGTAAATGAATGAGAATTCGATGGCGTCGATGGCGAGGCTCTTCCAAGCCGCTGAGGGCACCGATTGCGCGAGGCATCCAGCTTCTGCTCTTGTGCGTCCAGCTTGCGTCATTGGCGCTGCAGCGAGAATAGTCCATGATGTCTATGGACATGAGGAAACAGGCAGTGGACTGTTCAGCGCTGAGCACCGACGAGCACGTTCGCTGTCGCCATGACAATGTCCGTTCTGGCACACGAGGCAGCTTGAGGATCTGCGCGAGTGCTGTAACATCCGAGTCAAAATAGAATGGAGCATTGGACTATGCGACCGGTAACTGTAGCTCGATTCTCTCAGAACTTTTCTCGGATGTTCAACCTCGATATTCGAAGAGCAGCAATAAAGGCTTGCGGATTCACACGCATTTTTTTGGATTCGAGGTTGCTTCTTTGGAATAGCTCATACGAATATCTGATGCTGAATTTGGTCACGTCACCGGAATCAGGATGATTCCCAACGCCCCCGGAATGAAACTTTCGCAAAATAGCCGAAATCAACTTCGATTTCAAATGTACAAGCCTCCAATCTTCTCCGTTCCGGACGTGACGCATGTCTCAAGTCCTCGATCATTCTGTTTCGGGATACATCATGGGTAAAGCACTTGCCGCCGTTGGATTGTCGTGGGAAACATACACGGTATTGACTCTTCAGGAGTCGTCCACAAGGCCATGCTGAGCGCTCACTGCACTTTTCTCGCCGAAAAATCGATTTCGTTAGAGGCACAAATCCGCCACTTTTTGTGGTCAGCGACGAAATGGCATTCGACAGAAGCATGATGCCCGTCACTTGATATGCTCCTAGAGGCTCCAGTCTCTTCCATTTGCACGGAGCAGGGTCTTGGATTCGGACTCGAGTCATCGCAGCGATCGCCTGCAATAGATAGTTTGTCATCAATGCGTGCGAAAGGCGCATACACAGATCGGAATTTCTCGACTTGATCTCCATCCTGGATTCTCCTGCCGGTGCTTGGTTCATCATAAACAATATCACGTTCCAGAGATCCCCTATCGAATGGAAAAATGTGCACTGGCGCGTCCAGTGGACGCGGTGCTCGCCGAGGGCATCGCCGGGAGGAGAGAGTGATCTTCAGGTGCGGCACACGGCGCAGAAAAGAGAAAGGGTATCAGGAGGAGCCCTCTGAACTCGCCAAGGGCATGTACTGAACGACGAAGCGAATGTCTACTCGCCACAGAGAGTCGTTTAGAGGAGCAGCAATGGTATACATATGGGGACCTTTGAGCACTGCCAAGTCCTAGCGCCGCGAGGCTCGCACCAAGCCACCATACAAATACGATGAAAATAGCAAGCGAAGCGTAGATTGCGACTTTCGCCAGTGCAAGAAAAGCGTTGACAATAGCCAGAAGTGTCTACATCGGGACTTGCGCGTTCATCTGCATCGTTCCGCTGCTGATAACAGTGCTTGGGGGTACAAGAGATCCCTGAGTTTTTAAAGCCGGCGGAAACAGAAAGGAACCGGAACCAGTCGCAGAGACAGCACGCCAACGCCGGCTTTCATCACAGCAGGAAAGGCTCGAGCTTGAAGGTCTACGTCCGAGTGAGCAAAACTTACCCGTACCATTTTTGTCCGAGAAGGGTGTAGTGGTACCCGCAGGCGCGTCCCTCGCAGCGCCAGGAAAATCCCCATGCTGCTGCGGCGGCCGAGTCGTCCGTAGAGTCATGATATTGACGTCCGAGTCATGCTCCAGCGTCTCTAATGCAGGGTCATATACTGGATGAAGGGTGTCAAAATTAGAGCTGCAGCGGGTATCGAGATGCGTAAATGCGCCCTTCTTCGTGATAAGGCAGATAAACGCGGCAACACGGAATGTTTATCCCGAGGGTCGCATCTTGCGCCTGTCGGCGCACCCGAGTAAACGGAAGCACACACAAGCATTGCTATGGAGAGTAAGCGGCCGCTAGCGACATTTAGAACCGGGAAGACACAACAGGACGGTGAGCCTTGCGGCGGCGGTGGCGGTGGCGGCGGTAGCAACAGAAACTGCAGCGATCTGTTGCTTCCAAGTTTAATTTCGTTCAGAAAGCTTCGCAAGAGGTATAAAGTGACTTCCTTCTCAGGACAGATAGGACGAGTCGGGCTTCACGAACTAAGATCCACGCAAACTAGCGCCAGAGAACGCGAGTCGACCACGTGGCGGTCAGCCGTTTTGGAGCCCGAGGACTCCGCTTAAAGCGAACGTTGAACATAGCTGGGAACAGAAGCAGTACTGCACTTTGAGGCGCCCTAGGTTCAGCTGCATCGAGTCAGGCAAGTGTTTCTTGGTTATACACGCTGGGCGGTCGCAAGTGTTTCTGGTGCACGCCGGGTGCCCGCTGTAGCTCCAGCGGACCGAACAGGGCAAGCGGTTGTACCTGTGGGCGGAAACGAGCGGCCTCCAGTGCCGCGCTGTACGTTCTTTTCTGAACCGGACGGCGCTCGGGGTACCGGCTCCGAGAGCTACTGTGGAAGCTCTGCTGTACGTTTCCGTTGGGTTCGGCTTTGCGTCTCAACGGGGAACGATCGCTCTCCGCGCTAGGGTCTCGCTTTGCATGGAGGCGGAACAGAAACCAACAAAGGATGTCACCACTGGTCGCACCGACGGAAGCGCATCCACTGAAGAAAGCGCAACAGCGTCTGTAGCCGGCTCAGCTGAGCGAAACACGAGTGCATCACGCGCTGCAACTTGTTGTGGAGCGGACGCTTTACCCAGTAGCCGGGCTGTCCTAGCACGGAACGTCTCCGAGAGTCCTGACCAGTCGGCGGAAACCTTGGTTGCTCGTCTCGCCGCTACCAAAGCCGAGCTCGAACGAACGCGATCAGAGTATGCGGCATACAGAGAAAGCGTTCAGCGAACGTTGGCGCTCATCCTACCAGAAAAGCCCTTTGTGATTGCGTTTGAGGCCCTTCGTCGAGGCTACACCACGGTTAGGGACACCCAGATCGTCCGTGATATGTGCCAACGAGTGAATGGACCTCAATGGGATGCCATTTTCGAAGCGTTCTACCAAGCTGTGCTGTATTACCGCGAGTTACGACCGTCTTCACTTGTCCAACGCGATGCCGACCTGCCGCAGGACTGGTTTCGCGAGCCTTGGTACTGCCTCTACCCACAGTTCATGGGCACGGAGCAGGATGATGTCCTAGCCAAAGTGCACAGCTTTCGTGACCTGATCGATCTTTTACCTTACTGGGAGGCACTCGGGATACGGAATTTGTCGCTGCTTCCTCATTACGACAGCGACTGGGCTGACGGGGGTTACGACGTTCGTGCGTATCGGCCTCATCCGGCGCTTGGTGGTCTCGAGGCGTTCCAGGAGTTCGTCTCGGCGGCAACGCAACGCGGGTTTCGCCTCATGACGGAGGCTATATTCAGTCATACGGCAACCGATCACGAGTGGTTTCAACGCGCACTTCGCGGCGAGTCGCGATACCTTCGCTACTATCTCCGGCGCGATGGAAGGGAGAAAATTGGGGAATACGAGCGCAACGGGGAAGTCATCTGTCGGTATCGAGACCCTGACGGCACCATCACCGAACGCATATGTTTGTTCCCTGATATTGACCGTACGCATGGACTTTGGGTGCAGGTTAAGAGACAAAACGGGTCCGTTGCGTCGGAGAAGAACGAAACCAGCACGGAGACGGTTCAGTTCTATCGCACTTTTCTTCCATTTCAGGTCGATCTGAATCTCCAAAATCCAGATGTTTTGCAGGAATTTTTCCACCTCCTCGGTGAAGAGTTACAGTTGGGAATTCTCGGCAAGCGTATAGACGCAGTGGCGCACTGGGTCAAGCGTCCCGGAACCCCCGGCGATGGACTCCCTGAAACCCACACTCTTCTGGCGCTCTTCAAGTCATTCATTCATCACCTGTGCCCACGCGCAGTGCTGATGCCCGAGGCCGTACGACCCAACCATATCGCCAGCCAATACGCTGGTATCGGAACGGAGCTTTGCGGAAATACGCGCAGCTCTGAGGGCGATCTTGTCCTCTGCTTTGAGCTGCAGGCAGCGCTTCGTGAGATGCTCTGGTTCCGTCGAACGGCGCCCTGGTGGCGTGTTGTACTGCAACTTCCCAAACTACCGGCAGGCGCGGATTGGTGCGTTCCGTTTGCGCACCACGACGATATTTATCTGGGGTTCTTTGAGCCATCGGTGCGTGCTGACGCAGTCCAGTGGATACGCACATGTGGCGGGCTCGTCTACCGTGGCGGCATCTCGGCGGCGTGTAGTGAGTACGACCTGCTGGCGAGGGATCCGCGGCGCCTGGGCCTGGCGTTTTTCATCTTGCTCGTGGGTGTCGGCACGCCGTTCCTCTACCAGGGTCTGGAGCTTGGAATGAGTAGTTCCTTTGATTATGCGCGGTTGCAGATGCAAAGACGCTACGAGCGACTGAAGAAATGCGGCGTGCTGGTAGCAGAGGGCGCCTGTATGGATCCTCGCGACCTTCATCGTGGTCCGATCCCGCGGGCTCTTCTCTGGGAAGCTCTGGAGCAGAGCGAGGCCCAGGGCTATCAAGTACCGACCAGGCTGGGGTTCGGTGTGGCGATTCTTCGACAACTGAATGCGCTGCGCTCGGCGCGGCCCAGTTTGCGTTCGGGAAGCATTCAACCGATTGATACCGGTCGTGCGGAGATTATCGCGTTTATTCGGAATCATGGCTCACGGGACGGTCCATTGTTGTGTGTAGCGAATCTTAGTGATAGCGAGGTCGAGATGGTTACACCGTCGTGGCAACTAGGGGCTTATTTAGGGACCAACACCGCAACCGACTTGGTCTGCAGCGATCTCCTGCGAGATGCTGGCACTTTTGCGGTTCCAGACGGTGAGCGGGAAGCGTCGGGCGCCCAGAAGAGGTTGCGTTTACAGGGCACCGGTTACGTGCTTCGTCTTGAGCCGCTTGCGATGCAGATTCTAGAGCCGAGCAAGCCCACGCGTCAGAAGTAGCGTGTGTACTACTGTTAGGGAAACGTGTGCAGAATTTCACAGCGGCTAGCGAAGGTATCTAAACAATGAATAGAGAAACCAGCTTCGAGGATGCTATGCGCTAATAACTGGGGCGCATTCCGAAGAGCTGCCTATGCGCGAGCGCGTTGTCTTCTCTGGTGAAGCACCTGGCTGCACTGCAGTGCTGTGCAGCGCGGTGTTGTGCATCCGCTTGGGTACGGTTCCCGACGTAGCGCAGTACAGAAGCGCAATCACAATCTGCTTTTCATGCAGGTGAGCGCTGGTTGATGCTACGACTTGATCAGGATCTGTGGGCCGTTTCATGAGAAACGAATGACAGGCTCATGGAATTTGCGGTTCCGTCGGTGGTAGCGATGCAACTCGTGAACCACTTACCTCGTAATATGGTGACTCTGAGCGACGCTGCCAAATGGTTCGTGAGCATGAACGTCCTCGTCACACGGATGCAGTCGTTCGGAACAGCGGCTTTATGGGACCTGTCCTCGACGATGGTGTCGATCCTGTGCTTGCAGTGCTTGCACACAAGGAGCGTAGAGATGGGATCTGCACAGTCCATGGAGCCTCACAGTGATTCCGCGCTGGTCTTCTCCGCAGAGGTACGCCCAGTGCTTATGCTCATTCACGCTAGCGTCTCTTGGTTCGAACTTGGTTTGAGCGATTGAACGCGGCTGCACGATTCAAACGCCGAACAGGGGCGGATTCCACTTGGCGATGGCAGCAGCCGGGGGCACGACGCTCGACGACGCCATCATTCTCCACTGGAACGATGTTTGGAGCTAATCAAGTGCTGTTCCTATCGAGCGCGCCAGTTCGATGAGACTGACGACGCCCAACAAGTTCATGCGAGTCGTGGAACCTGAGATGCGGAGCTTGCGCTCGCGGTGGCGCTTATTACAAGTGCTTAGCACCAGTCGCTGTGACGAGCCCGCAGCAGCAGCAGCAGCAGCAGCGCCCGACAGGACTCGGGGCGGATCAGTTACCACCCGTGCTGTCTACCGCGGTCAGATATTCCCAAATGTCCGCCAAATTTAGTTTTCCTCCGAGCGCTACCCTGTCGCGCGTGAACGCGCGCCTCATCGCTCGATACACTCTACTGAAACCTACAGAAAGCTTCGCACCATGCCCTCTTTCGTTCCGTTGCCCGGCGTCGTAGCCCGGAATTACGGGCTTCGTCTGGGAAATCCGATCGGAAAGTACTCTGTCTACCGCACATACAAGAGCACACTGATCCACGCTACGGAGGATTTGTTGAACGAGATGTTTCTTCCCGATGAAATAACTACCGCAAGGAGGATCCAAGATGGAAAAACTCTATCCATCTAGGCTCCGTTCATGCAAAGAGATGTCGAATTCTCCACGGTAGGGGATCGTTGCAATGACTCTGGTCAACGTTTAAGACCCGCTTCTCATGCATAAAGAAAAGACGGTAACGTCTAGGAACATAATCAGCAGCGCATACCACGCTGCTGTCGAATGGCGTTTCGTGGATGATCACGTTGACGGGAGGATTTATCTTTCGAGCGGAATCGATCGGTTGGTTTTACAACTTCGTTGAACCGCTCGACGTGATCGTAAGAGCATGTCGTCGACGGACGACGTCCTGTACTGTTCCTCAACATTCCAGTGACGCGAATCGCTCCGCCCACGAGTTGCCTGGATTCGGAAAGATAAAGAACTTGAAGAAAACCTATTGTCAGTATACCAGGTGTACCAAACCAAAAGATGGACGTGTTGTGCATATAAAATTCGTTATGATATCGGTTACTTGATGCGAATCTGAGTGCGAAGGCGTTGCGCGTCCTCTTGAATCCAGTGGCATAACGAGATCCAGCGGCAAAGCATCAAAGAAACTACTCCAACAAGACAACCAAGAATCCCAATTTTTGCTATGAATCCATAAGGGCTGATTACAGCACCTCGTATTCAGAGCCTGTACATCAAAAGCAAGTTTCGAAATACATCGCCAGGCAGCAACAGAGCACGCTCATCATTTTTCCATGTCAAAATCAGTCGAGTCTAGAAGAGGGTGCTGCCTGAAACATCCACGTACAATAAGGACAAACGCTCCATGGGTCCATGGACATGCATGCACCCACCTCTGCGTCTAATTCCTGAGCGCAGGCATCGTGAACATGTGTGCGCAAGTTACCTGAATAGACCAGCTGGGCGCAGCACTCCCAGTAGCGCGCACGCAGCCTCAGGCCGCCAACTCCTCAGGACGTCCCAAACCCTTGACATTACCTACGAAACAGATTCAGACGACTCCAACCTGACAAATACTCATATTGTCCAAATCTCGCGTCTCCAACAACAAGTTAGAGCAAGCTGACTTACACTAAGAATAGAACGTCCCCGCATACGCTGTGTCTGCTCGAAGCTGCTTCTACGCGCGATCGTGCACCGCGTGGTTGCGCGCCGCCGCCAGATGATGCAGCGATTCGATCTGGCGCTACGAAGAAGCATTCGTGCGCTCTATGGCAAAGGCGGCCAAAAAGCACCAACGGCATCTTAACGATGATCATGATCATCATTAATGTTGACGATATCACCATCAACATCAACAACATCGCTAACAGCATAGGATCCAAGACCTCCAATACTCGTAGCAGTCGTAGCATCCTCGCTTATAGCGCACGATCGCTAGAGGCCTTTGCGCATCATCGCCGCCGCCGCCGCAGCTGCTGCCGCCGCCGCCGCCGCCTTGGAATCTCCCGACGGGTTGATCCAGAGCGGCTCGGTACCGTAGGGAGGCAGGTACGAGGTTTAGGTTTCGCTTGGAGCGCGCTTTGGGGCAGCCTTTTCAGGGCTGTTCTCGAACACTCTTGCTCTATTTGCAAAAGTCTTAGTTCACTGTGGTTGCGTGCGCGAGTTGTGTTGGCGCTCTGCTCTGGTGCAGTGGACTTGGTGACAACGTTCACTGGAACGGAAGCGTCACGAGGCGTGAGCAGCGCTGCGCGTGTCGCGAGGCAGAGCGAACCTTCTGGCTTGCTTGGTCCTGAATGAAGCAGACTGAGCCCATGGAAACTGAGACGCAGTCAGAAACGCCTACAGCACCAAGTTCACGTGAGTCCGTTTCTGAGCAGAGCGGGGCGGTGTCGGCCGAGTCACGGAAGGTGTTGCCTCGGATCGCAAGTGCGGGCAGTGAGCTCTATCGCGCAGCGGCGCCTGGTGTGCCATCCGCGGTGACTGCTTCGTATTCTGACTTTATTGCACAACAGCAGCATTATCAGCAGCAACAGAGAAGTTTAAGCGGCAGTGGTGGCAGCGGTCTTCGTCATAGCTTTTCGTGGGGTTCGTTCGTAGCGGCACCACCGTTCGCCGTCGGGTATGGAAGCGGTATCGGAGGCAGCGTCCCTAACCTGAGCTCTGGGGCTGCCCCGTTGGGTGCCGCAGAGATTCTCGCACAAAACGCATACCTCCACTCGGAACTAAACCGGGCGCAGTCGGAAATACAGGCACTACGGAATCGTATTTACGAGCTTGAGATGCACCTGGGGGTTGCCAGCTGTGGCGTCCGTTCCCCGACTGAAAGAGCATCAACACCTCCAGCTCCGGCGAGCGCTGGTCAGGGCAAGGCGCCAGGCAGCAGCACTGCGGTCGCTTTGGGCTCTGGGCCAGTGCTGACTGCGCCGCCGCCCTTGCACGTAGCAACTGCAGTTCCGTTTGGAGGATCAGCTGCGATACCGGCTTCTGGTGTTGGCGCGCTGTACTCTAACAATCGAGTGATGCCCTGCATGTCAATGCCGCATAGCTCGAGTCCACTGAATTTGCCAGCCTGGCGACCAGATCGGTTTTCGCCGTCTCCACCACCCGCCCAGTTTGGCAGCGGCCTCAGCACCAGCGCTACTACTGCATCTGGGCGCGCGGCATCTGTGCCAAACCAACCGTTTTCCTCTGCTGGACCTGGTAGTAGTCATGCGCGGCCGGGGCTCGCCGCAAAGAGCATGCTCGCCCGACACGATTCTCTAGGTTCCATCAGCAAAGACAGCCATAACAGCCACGCGGATGAATACGGAACTGGGGGTTACAGCAGCAGCAGTGGAAGCAGTCTTCGTATTGGAGAACGTAGACGATCTCAATCATCCTCGAAACGACGTGGAAGAGCCTCATCAGTGGGGTCGGCACCGGAGACCGGAACCCCGCAGCCACGGTACTGGACTCAGGAGGAACACCAACGTTTCCTGGAAGCTCTGGAAAAATTCGGAACCCGGAACGTGAGAGCGATCAGCGAGTATGTTGGTACTCGAAACGCAACGCAGGTTCGTACCCATGCACAGAAGTACTTCTTGCGGCTCACTAGAGAGGCAGAGAGGAAAAGCTCGCGACCATGACACCACCGCCTTTCGAAAGTCGAACGACGTCGCCGACGGTATAGCGTAGTGGCGGCAAACGGGCCTTAGACAAATCGTCTCCAACTGATGTGCAGACGCCTCCCCGTCTTTTTCGACCGGACACGCACTACTGGTTTCCACTTTTTCTCATATAGTTCAATTTTGAGGGGTTGTCCAACAAAGGACCTTGTTGTCTACTCTGGAGGTCTTTTCTCCACCACCGCACATCTCCTTATATTGATAGCGGCGTTAAAGTCTCTGTTAACAAATTCCATACGTTTCTTGCCATCATTGGTTGTACTTACTAGTGCAAGTAGTCCTCGAACTTTTGCCATCCTTTCCATTTGCTCGTCTGTCAGCGGTCCGTACTTTGCGATTTCCTCAGGGCTCCACTGGCACTTTTCCATCTCGACCCTCTGAAGTCTACACCCCAGTTCATGGTGCGTATACGATGTTCGGAACTCATCTACGGATATTGTAACGAAACGTCGTGCACACTCTTTGTACACCCTCGTCGTTGGAGAAGACGTATTCTCTTTCTTGGGCGCCCAGCGCCCTGCCCCATACGCTACTACGAGCCTCTGACTCTCATCCTCCTTCAAGGCGACCAACTGATTGAAAAAGTTGGCAAACGCCCGCTGTTTCCCGCCGTATAGATTCATTCGCAAACGAGCCCACCGGGGCTTGGTATCCTCCTCCCACAGCGCATCCCAATGAGCAACACGAATTTCCATGAATTTCCGAAAAGCTTCAAAGTCCGCTCCTCGGCTCGTCACCTCGCTCAAAGCTCCCAGGTGATCCTTCATTCCTGAATTCCAAGTCTCGATTTTCTTCCTCGCATTCATCATTCCCGATTCTCGATAGTATCTCGCTCTCGAGAACCCCAAAAGACGCATGTCTTTCTGACGCAAGTTACCGTCAATGCCATCTTCCGCACGCTTTGGTGCTGCGATTGTTATGATATTCGTATTCCCAGGGTCCGCGCCAACGACAAAGTCGTTATCCTGCACTTTCTGTGTCCGAGGGCACGCCTTCTTGTTTTCTACATGCTTCGCCGCGCCAACCATAAAGGCGTTATCCTACACCTCCTGCATCACAGGATCCGCCTCCTTCTCGTGTTCACCCTTGGTCACGTTAACGACAAAGTCGTTATCCTGCACTATCTGCTTCTCAGAACGCGCCTTGTTGTTTTCTTCATGCTCAGACAGGCCAGCGACAAGATTGTCATCCTCCACCTCCTGCATCGCAGGACCAGCCTCCTCCTTTTCTTCATCCTTCGTCACGTCAACGACAAGGTCGTTATCCGCACCTCCTGCGTCGCAGGATCCTCCTCTTTGTTTTCTTCATCCTTCGCCACGTCAAGGACGAGGTCATTATCCTCCACTTCCTATGTCGCAGGACCAGCCTCCTCCTTTTCTTCATCCTTTGTCACGGGCGCAGCCGAGGGCGCAACTGGCCGATCTCCCTTCAACGGCCGATAGTGTATACACAAGGCTACTCCATCGGTTTCAATCATCCCGCTGAACAACTTCTGCTTGCTCACTCTCAGAGGTTTGAAATCGAAGATGCTCTTCCTGTACGTCTCCCGGTTTTTACCAGAGAATTCCTCTGTGCTAACATTGGACTCTGGACTGATCTCCTTCATGATGCCATGAAGGACGCCGGAGTTGATAGTCACAAAATGTGACTCGATCTTGCACATTGGAACCACGTTGAAGCGCTTACCCATTAGGACAGACTTCCGTCTCTCCCACTCTTCATTTGTCTCTTCACTCAGCTTCATCTCCGCTTCGCGTTCGAGTTCACGGTCCAAAAACACAAGATACCGCAGGGAGAGGCGATAGTATTTTTCCTTATCTATTTTCAACTCTGATACCTTTTCTGTTGGATTCACCAGCCCCAAGACTGCACGGTGCTCTTGTATAGCCGCACGGGTTACAGAAGCTTCATTCGTGCTCCCTTTTGACGTCTACTTGTCGACAAATTCGACCTCACCTTGATGCTTGCGATCTCTCGTGATGCCATTGATCATCGCCCATATTCCTTTGCGAGAGATACCTGGGTAGAGTGCAACCACGGCGCGTACTATGAAACGTTCGAGGATCACTGTCAAATGGTTCTTCAGATTCGTGAGGTACTTCATCGCTCCGTATGTGTAAATACCCTGGCCACCCTTGTATCGATTACCCTCGAAGCGGAATTCCGCGAAGTTTTCGTGGAGGCCGTCCACTAGCACATTTTCCTTCCGCGCTTCCGCTGTACCAAAGATGAGGTAACGAAAAAAGGTCTTTTCGAAAAACTCGTCCGGAATCTCGACCGTTTCCATGTGCGTCACGTCGCGATACATCTCCCTCGCTAAATGCATCAGTCCTGACGACGCCTCTATAATACTCTTGGAGTCCGAATCGACACGGTTTCTGATAGCGTCTCGCAACTTTTCTCTGCAGGGATCCTTGACATGTCCAAGAAGAGAGGTATTCACAACCATCTCGTTGTACAGTCGTCTTTCTTGCAGCCTTCGACGCAGGACCTTCCCCTTTTGGGTCTTCTTCTCTTCCTTTTCTCCTGGACTCGGCACTGTTTTTTGTTTTTTCTGGCAGCCTGCGACCCTGGGCCTCCAGGATCGTCGACTTGCTCTTCCATAACTTTCCTTTTTGAGTTTTT
>Ga0207433_10010777_pt1 | contig 14139 bp, 16 predicted proteins | sample YelNatPaOPGAMG01_FD_187559 | JGI IMG/M metagenome (GOLD analysis project Ga0207433, IMG submission 187559) | Hot spring thermophilic microbial communities from Obsidian Pool, Yellowstone National Park, USA - OP-RAMG-01 (SPAdes) (version 3) | ecosystem: Environmental > Aquatic > Thermal springs... | reverse complement strand
TAGAGAGGAATTCGCCGGAAGCCCCATGGCTTGGACAAGGCTTAAAACAGCCATAGAAAATGGGAAGCTGAAGATTCAAACTCCCGAGAAAGAGTTCCTTGAAATGGCTAAAGCTTCAGCCAACGCCGTTGGAGACGCCTTCTTTCTTTCAGAAACAGACCTGCAAGTTTTAGCTTTAGCCTTACAGCTTAAAACGCGAGGAGTAACGCCTCTCATAGCAACGGACGATTATTCTATACAGAATGTGGCAAGACATTTAGGCATAGAGTTTGCATCCCTCGCAACCTTCGGCATACGCCACCCTATAAAATGGGTTAGGTACTGTCCAGCATGCCGCCGGAAATATCCAGCAGACTACAAGTTTAAAAGATGCACTGTTTGTGGTACAGAGTTAAAAAGGAAACCGTTAAGAAAAACATCTAAGAAGATAAAGCGATAAGGCGGCGAAAATGAGCTTCACCGAAAAGAAGGTGGCATATTTCCAAACGGCTGGAAAACAAAACACTGACGCCTTGCTAAAAATAGTCAAGGAATATGTTGAGCGAGAAGGAATAAAAGATATCGTCGTTGCCTCCACAACAGGCGAAACAGGTGCAAAAGCATCAAAAATTTTCAAGGGCTACAACGTTGTCGTGGTAACCCACTGCTTCGGCTTCCAGAAGCCCGGCGAAACCGAATTAAAGGAAGAGTTTAAAGAGGAAATCCTACGAAATGAAGCTAAAATTTTCACCGGAACCCATGCTCTGAGCAGTGTGGAGCGGGCAATCCGCAAAGACTTCGGCACAATCCAGCCGCTAGAAGTAATTGCCAATACTCTTAGGCTCATGGGTGAAGGAACAAAAGTGTGCGTTGAAATAACGCTTATGGCTGCGGATGCCGGTCTAATCCCAGTTGACAAAGATGTTGTGGCCGTCGCAGGAACTGGCAGAGGCGCGGACACTGCCCTACGCATAAAACCAGCCAACACCGGCAGATTCTTCGACCTAAAAATAAGGGAAGTCATAGCGAAACCCTCCAACTTCTAAAAGGAAAAGCCGAAAAGGAGTAGCAAATTGACGCTTAAGGACAAGCTTAAAGCGGAATTCTCCTTTTTCAAGGGAAACTACCTAATTCTCACTATAAGCTGGATTCTGATGGACTTCGCCGGCGAGCTTCCCGGAACATACTACTCTGACTACGTCATCCAGCTAGGCGGAAGCCCCTCAATCCTCGGGCTCATATCCTTCGCCTCGCTGCTGGCGCTCGCGTCTGTCCAGTTTCCCGGGGGCTTCCTAGCGGACAAGTACGGGAGACGCTGGCTAATATCCACCCTAACTTTTGGCGTCGCCCTATCCTTTGCCTTCTACGCCGCAGCCCCAAGCTGGCACTTCATACTCATCGGAGCTGTTTTACAAAACATTTGCCTCCTATACCAACCAGCTTTAAATGCCATGATGGCTGACTCAGTCCCGCCTGAAAAGCGGGGGATGGGCTTTTCTGTTCTTAACCTCATAATGAGCGTTTCAACAACCCCCGCGCCTGTGGTTGCCCTTATTCTAGTCGCTACTTTCGGCTCTATGCTTGGGATGCGCATAGCCTACACAATTGTTGTCATACTCTATCTCGCAGCTGCAACTGTAAGGCTAAAATTAAAAGAAACCATGAAGAACGTTGAAAAAGCAAGCCTAAAAGACGCCCTTCGTTCTTACCCTAGAGCTTTGAAGGACGGCGTAAACGTTTGGAAAATTGTGCCCCGCTCAATGTTTTTCCTATTCCTCTCAGAGCTGACAATGCGCTCATCACAAGCTATGATCCAAACACTGTTCCTTGTTTACGCCTTTTATGTGCTACAAATTGGAGGAACCCCAACGCAAGGTATTCCACCCCAAGAAGACCCGGCACTTCAGCTTGCCCGCATCAAATGGGGATACGTTATGACAGCCCTTTTCGTCTGCATGGTGATATCCGCCCTTCCAGCTGGGAAACTAATAGATAAGGCTGGAAGGAAAATTCCCTTGATAATATCACATCTCACAATGATTCCCGCTATGCTCCTTTTCATTTATGGAAGTTACCCAACCCTATTCATAGCCATGCCCCTTGCAGGATTTTCAATGCTTTTAGGATTCTCCTCCTACCAATCTTTGTTTGCCGATTTGGTTCCACAAGAACACCGTGGAAAAGTAACGGGCTCCATGAACTTTTTCACTTATATCGCCATGGCCATAGGCGGTGCTTCGGGGGGACTGTTATATGAAAGGGTTTTTCCGCAGCTTCCATTTCTATTGGTTGCCGTTTTAACCATACCTTCTATTGTTTTGATACTGTTTTTTGTGCACGAACCCAAACCGGAAAAAAGGGAAGCGTAAGTTTAGATGTCCTTGCTGTCCCGTTTGCTGAAGTAAATTATGTCGCGGTGCTCCATGTAGCCGCACTTCTTAAAAAGCTCCTTAGAAGCCACGTTAGAATCTTCGATTAGTGCGCAGAATATTCTGATTCCCCGTTGCCTAAGGGCCTTTTCAGCTTCAGCTATAAGGGTTTTAGCAACGCCCCGGCGTCTGTAGCCGGGGTCGACGGCTAACCGGTTTATCCAACCCTTTCGCGTATCGGAACTGGCAATAACCGCGCCTATGAGTTTACCGTTTTCGAAGGCGCCTATGAAGAAATCCGGGTTTGCCTCCATTTGCCTTGCTATGGATCCCGGGCTGTCTCTTCCTTTTGGTTTGAAGGGCAGTCCGGCTCTTAGCCAGAGATAAACGAGTTTGTGGTAGTCATTAGGGTTTAGTCTGCGAATTTCCATCGCAAATCTTTCAGCTATTTTTCTTGTTCAACTTCTTTTACAACATCTTCAATTATGTCAAGCGCCGAGTCGACAAGCTCCCTTGTTATGTTTAAAGGTGGCATAATCCTTATGGTTGAAATCCCACATGTAATGACGGCTACTCCGCGTTTCCATGAACGCATCATAACCTCATTTGCCTTGTCCGGCGCCGGTTTCTTGCTTTCCTTGTCTGTTACAAGCTCCATGCCTATCATTAAGCCTTTCCCCCTAACGTCGCCGATTATTTCGCTTTTGTCCTTCAGCTCCTCCAGCCTCTTCATGATGTATGCTCCTTGTTTCGCAGCGTTTTCCAGCAGTCTTTCCTCTTTAATAACGTCGATTACGGCTATTGCTGCAGCGCATGAAAGGGGGTTCCCTCCAAAAGTGCTCGCATGGGAGCCGCCGGTCCAATCCATTATTTTCGCCTTGGCAATAGTTGCTCCGAGGGGCAGTCCTGAAGCTAAAGCTTTAGCACTGCAGATTATGTCTGGCTCCACATTCCAATGCTCAATAGCGAACCATTTCCCAGTTCTTCCCATGCCCGCTTGCACTTCGTCGTCTATCAACAGAAGCCCATACTTGTCGGCGAGTTTTTTAAGGAGTTTAAAGTATTCTGGCGGCGGAACAACGTAGCCTCCTTCACCTTGAATGGGTTCAAAAAGTATTGCCACAACGTCTTCGGGAGGGGCATATTTCTGCAACACAAACTCGTCTATGAAGTCGACGCACCAGTAATGACAGTCTGGATATGTCTGCTTGAAGGGGCAACGGTAGCAGTATGGATATGGAACGTGGACTACGCCTGGCATGAGTGGAAAGAAGTAACGCCTTTGGGCGGGTTTGCTGGCTGTGAAGGACAAAGCGCCGATGGTGCGTCCGTGAAAGGCGTTTATGAATCCTATGAAAAGCTGTTTCCGTGTATGCCACTTCGCCAGCTTTATTGCAGCTTCAATGGCTTCTGTTCCACTGTTGCCGAAAAATACTTTCTTCTCAAAATTTCCCGGTGTGATTTCTGCAAGTTTCTCCGCTAAAGCGATAACTTCGCTATAATAAAAATCCGTGTTAGAATAGTGGAGAAAGCGGTCGCACTGCTTTTTTATGGCTTCAATGACCTTTGGATGGTTGTGCCCAATGTTTAAACAAGCCAGTCCAGCGTTGAAATCTATATACTCGTTTCCATCAACGTCGCGAACTATGCATCCTTCGCCAGACTCTACAACAAGAGGGTAGAAACGCACGTAGGAGGGTGAAATAAACCTTTCATCCTTTTTCACAAGTTCTCTTGCTTTCGGTCCAGGAGGAGTTACAACAATTTTCGGGTAAACGGTCATACGCTTCACCAGTATGGAACTAACCATTTGGAAAACTGATTTTATATAATTATCTGTCAGAAGATTGTCAAAAAGTCCGTAACCTACAATAGAGCGAACCGTTTGCGAATTCTCTAATGATATATGGAGATACGGGGCTTCTATGGTTTTGCCACTGTTATTTCAATGGTTGAAACGTTGGTTTTTTGTCCCTCGCCACGGGTGACTTCCTCTGTGCCTATTGAAATGTTTTTAACCTGTAGGTCTTTGACAAAAGCCCTTCTTAATAATTCAACAGTGTCGACAGCCCTGCTGATTGCCCGCCCTCTAGCTTTCACAACAACTTTTTGTGCGCCAGAATTGAAGAAAGTGAGGCAGGCAACCACATAGTTCATTATGGGTTTTTTGCCGATAAGCACTGTGTTTTCATTTGCTTGCGCTGTTGTTTTTGCAGTTTTTTCCTCCTTTGCTGGTGCTGGTTTTTTTGGCTTTTCCTCTGCCATATTCTACCTCCTTTACCGTTTTTGCAATGTTGGCAACAACAGACTATACCATAATTCTTTGAGATTCTTATATTTTTCCGTGCGATGCGCTGTCAGACACACTTTTAAAGGGAGGCTAATTTGCGGTAAAATTCCCAGTCTTCATCAACCCACGTTTGAATTCTTTCAATGTCCGCTTCGGTTAAGTGGCGAAACCTCTCTTGCATAGACAAATAGTCTTTCACAGGCTTACGTTTCGATTTGTCAACTAACCGGTCGCTTGGAGGATTAAGTCGAAACTTGCCATTTTCAATTTCGTAAAGAGCCCACATGCCGGTTTGAACTGCCAGTCTTCCAATCTCCACGGTTTTACTTGTGTCATAACGCCAGCCGGTAGGACATGGCGCTAATACATGAATGTATTTTGTGCCCTTGATTTCTTTGGCTTTCCGCAGCTTGTTGACAAAGTCTATTGGGTAAGAGGGGCATGCTGTGGCAACATAGGGTATTCTATGGGCAGCCATAATAAGGGGCATGTCTTTCTTTCTCTCCTTTTTGCCAGTAGGCGTTGTGGTCGTCCACGCGCCGTAAGGGGTTGCCCCGCTTCGCTGCAGCCCCGTGTTGCCGTAGGCTTCGTTGTCATAGCATATGTAAATGAAGTTTGTTTCTCTTTCAGCCGCCCCAGACAGGGCTTGTATGCCGATGTCTACTGTTCCGCCGTCGCCAGCCCAACCCACCACAGTTATGTCTTCCAAACCTCTCATTTTTAGGGCTGCCACTATGCCCGAACATGTTGCACCGGTAGCCTCAAACAGCATGTTCTGAAGGGGAACAGCGAAAGACGTGTATGGATAAGGCCCTTGAATGACAGTTGTGCAGCATGCTGGAACAACCAGAAAAACCCTATTTCCCAAGGCCTTGAACAACAGCCGCAAAGCTATGGATGGACCGCAGCCAGCACATGCCGCGTGGCCCTTAAGCAGATACTCCTCCTTTGGAAGTTCTTTTATCGTCACCATTTTGTTCACTCCCTTAAATCAACCCATTCAGTTTCCTTCTCAACCCTCCCCCTTTCCATCCATTTCAGCGATTTTTTGACGATTCCTTCAATGGTTCTGAACGTGACACCCCTTCCACCTAAACCTGCAATGAAACCGGCAACAAGAGGCTTATCCTTTATATGATATAGGGAGGCCTTAACTTCTGTTGCAAGGAAGCCCTCCATTCCGAAAGATATGTGGCGGTCTATTGTGGCAATCATGCGGGTCTGTTCTGCAAGCTTTCTGATTTCCTCAACTGGGAAGGGCCTGTAAACCCTTACTCTGGCAACCCCAACCTTGAAACCCTCTTTCCTGAGGTTGTCGACGGCTACTTTGGCTTCGGCTCCCATAGTGCCCATTGTGCAAATTATTAATTCTGCGTCTTCACATTGGTATTTGTCGACGAGCCCACCGTACAGGAAGCCAAACCGTTTATCATACTCCCTGTCGATTTCTGGGATAAGCCTCTTCGCGTTTTCCATAGCCTCCTGAATCATGTAGCGAAACTCCATGTACCATTCTGGCGAAACCAGATTGGCGTGGGAAACGGGGTTATTCAAATCTAGAGTCCATCCAGACTTGTATGGAGGCAGAAAAGCGTCGATTTCGTCTTGGTCGTGGATTTTCACTGGCATGTAGGTGTGGGATAAAAGAAAACCTTCAAGGCAAACCATGGCTGGCAAAAAAACCCGCTCGTCTTCACAGAGCCTATAGGCTTGTATAATTGTGTCGAAAACCTCTTGGTTGTCAGCACAGTAAAACTGAATCCAACCAGTGTCCCTCTGGGACAACGAGTCGCCGAGGTCGGGCCATATACTCCAAGGTGCCCCCATGGCACGGTTCACAACAGCCATAACTATGGGCAAGCGGGCGCCGGAAGCCCAATGTAAGGTTTCATGCATCAAAGCCAAACCATGCGCAGACGTCGCCGTGAAAGTTCTTACGCCAGCAGCCGCGGCGCCTATGCAAGCAGCCATGGCACTGTGCTCGGATTCAACGCGAATATATTCGGCTTCCATTTCCCCGCTTTCCACAAACTCTGCAATCTTTTCAACAACGGTGGTTTGGGGTGTTATGGGGTAGGCTGCAACCACTTTAACTCTCGCGGCTTTAGCCGCATAACCAGCTATGTGGTTCGCCGTATCTATTACTGTTTGGGCCATTCTTATTCTTCCTCCCTCTTCATGGTTATGGCTTTAACTGGGCATTCGTTGGCGCAGATTCCGCAGCCCTTGCAATAGTCGTAGTCAATCTCTGGAGAATCATCCTCGCGGCGTGTTATCGCCGCGTCTGGACAGTAAATCCAGCAAAGCGTGCATTTAGTGCATTTTGAATAGTCAATTACGGGTCGGAAGGTTCTCCATGAACCAGTTTTTCCCATGCTGCCAACGGTTGGCAAAGACAACGGGGTGAGAGGCATCTCTCTACGAGTTATAGGAACCTTCACATTTTCACCATCCTTTCACCAATCTTTCATAGGCAAGTTCAGCTGCACGGGCGTTCTTTTCCCCAGCACTGCCCCGCCAGTTCTCCCTTATCGCCCTTACAACACTCTCCAAGCGAACTTCACCCGATGCCCCAGCAAAAGCCCCCACCATAGAAGTGTTAACAACAGGTTGCCCAGCCACACGAAGCCCTAACTCAAGTGCTATGCCCGTTGCGTCAACTGTAGCGACACGCCAGCCTAGGCCAAGTTCGTCTGGTTTCTTAGTTGTGTTCAAAACTATTATTCCATCCTTCTTTAGCCCTTCAGTCACATCTATTATCTTGTAAATTTGCGGGTCCAAAACCACTACATAATCCGGGTTGTAAACTTGGCTGTGAAGGAGTATTGGGCTATCACTTATTCTGGCGAAGGCCTTCACTGGGGCGCCGCGGCGTTCAGCCCCGAAATACGGGAAAGCTTGCACATGTTTGCCTTCCATGTACGCGGCGTGGGCCAGCAACTGGGCAGCAGTAACCGCTCCTTGCCCACCTCTACCGTGAAATCTAACCTCTTTAAGCAAGACTATAACCTTCTTAGAATTTGAAAGTTGAAGCCCTCGCCCTTATTAGGGTTAGCCTAAACCCAGAGCAAAAACAACATTAAAAGCAGAGAAATTACGGCAAATAAGGGGACAACCACCCGTTTAGCCCGGCGAATCACCATGTCTGGAAGCAAGCACAGTTTTTCCAAGGCATCTTGCCCAATAACTTTAACGTTTTGAACGGTCACATTACGGAATCCAACCTTTGCGGGCCCTAAACTGGCAAGGGCGGTGTGTGCCGCCTTCTTTACATATTCGATTAGTTTTTCCTGATCCATTATCTCACCTATTGGATGGTACCCCCGCGCATTTAATGTTACAGCATTAACGGAATGCGTATCCGTTGTGAAAACCTCACCTTCATCGACGCCTATTGTTTGCAGTGCTGAAAGGATTTTTTCACGCAAACCGGAAACCATATTGTTTCCGTCAAATATCACGTATGCCGCTTTCTGCCCACCAACTTCAACAACTAACACGGTTATGCCGCCTGGGCCCATACCCTCTGCAAGGCCGAAGGGTTCGGGCATTATGGTGGCGGCGCCTATCTTAAACGGCCGTTTATCTATAGAATCAATCTTCTCCAAACAGGCCTTCGCAGCTGCTTCTAATGCCTCAAAAGCCTGTTTCGAGTCTACTGTGCCGTTTATGCTGTTATGGGCGTTTACAACCACGCATGCATTTAATCCATGCTTTCCAGCTTCCCGCTGTATTATTGAGCCCAATTCTTGCGGAAGGTCTTCTGTGGTGTTCGGAGCCAAAGAAAAAGCGATAAAAGCTGTCCCGCCAAAGACTTGGCAGCAAGCGGTGGCTAACCCATTTTTAACCTTAATAAAGGGCGTTGCCTTATCCCCTTCAGCTTTGAAAAAGGCTGATTCAACAACACAATTGATTATTTTTTGATTCTGAACTTGAGAGGCGAGATCAAGCTCATGCCCAAGCACTCCGAGTGGCACGCATGCAACTCCGCCAAATTTTTGTTCTAAGGCCTTTTTAAGCATGGACGGCAGAAGGCTGCTTCCAATGTTTTTGAAGGGGCCGGGGTGGGCGGAAGGCACAACTATGAAGGCTTTGACTTTTGACCCGTCAAAACGTAAAACTGAAACATTGACGTCTTGCTCCTCACTTAAGTTTTCAAGGAAAACCTCGAAAGGCGCATTTAAATCTGCAATCCAGTTCAGTAAAAATGCCTTAAAAATGGATAGAGAGGAAAACCCTACAGTTCGCTTGCCTACACTGTTCAAAAGGGAAATGAAGAAATAACTCGAAGCCAACGCAACCCCCAAGGCATAAACTAGGAAAATGGAAATCCTCCAAAAATCTGCCACATCCAACCACAAAGACATGAACGGCGCCAAACATAGAAAAGGAGGAACTATGGAGGCTATCAGAAACCGTTTAAACCCGGAGGAGGATGTCACATGAAGCACGATAAGGCGCAAAATTAAAACGGCTGAAAGCCCGAGAAGGCAAAGCCTTACCGCCCACACGGCACCGCAAAAAACTGCGGCACCAAAACTCATGAAGATGAAAAATAGCCATAAAATCCAACAGAAAAGAGAAAGCGCTGACACCCGCCTCAAATCGTAAACAGGATCCTTTCTTAAAACCAGAAATGTTAAAAAATAGTTTAAAAGGGTGGTTATGATAAAAAAGATGACGCCGAGAAGCAGCCCATTAAGCAATCCTAAGTAGGATGGAGAAAAAATCAAGGCAGATGCTGACCCGGCGGCTAGGCAGATAAGCGCCGAAAACACGACGATGTTCTTGTAAGAGGGCAGCATAAAGAGGGATGAATAATGTTTAACTGCCCTATTCAAGTATTGATTGAAAGAGTCGCTAGCAACCACGAAGATCCGCCCAAGCGGTTTTTCTATGAAAACACATCAAACATATTAAAGTGTCGCAAAACTCTGACGTAAAGATTTAAAAATGGAACAGAAAGGCGCGGGGCACCGATTAACCCTACGGTTGTCTTGAATGTTGCTGGGAAGAGTAACTGTTTTATCCTTAAAGTGCTAATTTAAAACCTTGCTGATCCCATGCCCGAGCAAAATATACCGCCGACCATATTTCACATGTTGGAGAAGAATCTCGGCAAAAATGTTAGAGTTATTCTAGACCCTTCCTATGGTTTTGAGGGAACGTTAGCCGCTGTCACCCGTGAACCGGCGGGAATATGGCTTTCAGACGCTGAGGCCATAGTTTTACGGGCAACCATTGCACAGCCAATACCACAAGTGGCAGCAAGAGAAGAGCGAAGCGAAATATTCATCCACTTGAACGCTGTCCAGCGAATAGAGGTTCTACATTCATCGTCTCGTCGTTAATACGTCAAATTTTAGAAAAACACACGCGCTAAAACACACACAACTATCAACGCGATGGCGGCAACTACTAGAAGCTCTGGTCTAACCTTAACCCCCTCTGTTTCCTCTTCAAAAAACCTTAATAGTCCGGCGCTGGCAGCGGGCATGGGGGCGGACTCGCTCTTTTTCTTCTTGCTCATTTAATCTCTTCCACCCCTAACTTTTCGCATCTTAAACATGAAGCCTTCTCCATTATTAATGTTGCGTTGAACTCAAAATAGTTTTATCGGAGAAAATTCTTAATGTGAACGAGGTGTTCATGTGCCAACACCCCGTGAAGAATACGATTACACATTAAGGCTTCTTCAAAATCATCATGAATGGTTCCGGGAATGCATTCCCCTAATTGCAAGCGAAAACATCCCCAGCCCGGCGGTGCGCGAAGCACTAACAACAGATTTCGGAAACCGCTATGCGGAAGGATGGCCTGGAGAACGAGTTTATGCTGGATGCCGATTCATAGACCAGGTGGAGTTCAAATGCATCGAGCTTATGAAAAGGCTTTTCGACGCAGAGTTTGTTGATGTTAGACCCATTTCCGGCGTTGTGGCAAACCTTGTCGTCTACACGGCTTTCACCGAGCCGGGCGACACCATGATGGCTTTGTCCATACCTTGTGGCGGCCACATCACTATGGGGAAGAAGGAGTTGGGAGGCACAGCGGGAGCCGTCCACGGCTTAATAGTGGAGTACCTACCCCTAGACTATAAGGAGTTAAACATCGATGTTGATAAGGCTAAACAACGGATTGAAAAGCTGGCAGCAGAGGGGAGACCGCCAAAACTTGTCATGTTTGGAGCCAGCGTCTTCCCATTCCCCCATCCCGTGAAAGAGTTGGCGGAAACCATCCACGCCGTTGGCGGAATAGTGGGCTATGACGCGGCCCACGTGGCTGGGCTTATAGCGGGAAAGTGTTTCCAAGACCCACTTAGGGAAGGCGCGGACGTGGTAAGCCTAAGTACACACAAAACCTTCTTCGGACCGCAACATGGCGGAGTCCTTTCATGGGAGAAGTATGCTGACAAAATAAAAAGGGCAACGTTCCCGGGGATGGTGAGTAACCACCACTTGCATGCTGTGGCAGGCGTGACCATTGCGGCTGCTGAAATGCTTGAGTTTGGAAGGGAGTATGCCCGCCAAATAGTTAGAAACGCGAAGGCTCTTGCCCAAGCCCTTTACGAGAGGGGCTTCAACGTTTTAGCTGAACATAAAGGGTTCACGGAATCCCACGTGATTCTAATAGACATAACAAAGTATGGTGATGGAGGCACCATTGAGGAAACTCTTGAAGAGGCAAACATAATAATAAACAGAAACCTCTTGCCATGGGACATCAAAGAGGGCCGCCACTTCCAACATCCAGGCGGCATAAGGCTCGGCGTATCCGAAGTTACAAGGCTCGGGATGAGGGAGTCGGAAATGGTGGAAATAGCGGAATTCATAAAACGCGTGGTAATAGACAAGGAGCCGCCGAAAAAAGTTAGGGCGGACGTTGCGGAGTTCAGAAAGGATTACCAGAAGGTGCATTACTGCTTTGAAAACGCAACGGAAGCCTACAAATACGTAAAAATCCGCTAGGTTCAAATTTGAATAAGCCGACAATCTGGACTATTGGCCACAGCAACCGCTCCATAAACGTATTTCTCGACCTTTTAAGGGAGCATGAAATTCAAGTTCTTGTGGATGTTCGCAGTTTTCCAACGTCAAAAATTGAACATTTTAAAAGGGAACAAATGGAAAAATGGCTTCCAGAACATGGCATAGAATACGTTTGGCTTGGCAAAGAGCTGGGAGGCTACCGCAAAGGCGGATATAAAAGGCACATGCGAACCAAGCTTTTCAGAGAAGGCATAAAGAAACTGTTGGAAATAGCCTCTAAAAAAAAGGACTTGCGTAATGTGCATGGAGCCAAACCCAAAATACTGCCATAGAAGATTCATTGCAGCCCACTTGGAAAGGAAAGACGTGAAAGTTATCCACATAATAGCTAAGGGACAGCAAAGCCTTATCCAATAGCCTAAACTTTTAAACAGTTAAAGCAGACACTGTTCAGCTGGGAAAGCTATGCGCATATGCGAGTTTCAAGACTTAATGCGCCGCCTATACTTCCACAAAGACTCTAAAAGAGGCTTGGGAAAAACTTTTGAATGGCTGGTGGAGGAGGTTGCCGAGCTAGGTGAAGCATTGAAGGCGAAGGATAGGAAGGTTCTAGAAAACGAGTTTGCCGATGTTATTGCATGGTTGGCTTCGCTGGCAAACGTGGCCAACGTAAACCTTGAAGAGGCAGCCCTCCACAAATATGACGGCAAGTGTCCAAAATGCGGACAGTCGCCTTGCCAATGCCCCCTTTAACAAAAGTCTAAACCAAACGTTTTTGTCCGAGTCCTGTGAGCGCCCAAACAGAAGGCCGGCCGCTCTTTCTTTGCACTATGCCTCTTGCCTCCAAAAGTTTGAGGTGGTGCAAAACAACAGCGTAGGGTAAGCCGGTGGCCTTGGAAATGTCCTTAGCGTCTCCTTGTGCCTTTTCCAAAAAGTCCAGTATTGCAGTCCTAGTCTTTAAGCCAAGCTTAACGTTTCTGAAGGCTATTAAGTACGCGTTGGGATGGTATTCTTCTCTAGGCATAAACTATCAAAATTCATTATTGATTGAAAGGGTAGTAAAAGGTTTCACTTAAGCGAAGTCTGTTAGGCTTATCTGCCTCGGCTTTCTGCTCTCAAAGAGAGAGTTAATCTCGTCCTTTACCAAAGCAACCCTTTGAGCATAGTACTTTGGCAATCCATATTTTTTAATAATGTGTTCAGCCGCTTCCAAGTATTTTTCTATGCCGCCACGGTAAACGGTGAGAGTTAGTTCTCCACCGCACTGGGGGCACTTGCCGCGCAGTGGTATTCGACGGAAACGTTTGTTGCATGCTTTGCACCTGAAACCTTGGGTTGAAAAGGCTCTTAAGTTTCCAGCGATGTCGCGGATGAAATGCCTTGTTAAAACTTTAAGACCCACTTTCCTAGCGTCCACAGCCTCAATTTTCTCCGCTAAGGCTAGTTGCCCGTTAAGTTTTTCCACCATAGTTTTGAAGCGTTTATAGGCGCTTTCTTCAACCCCCATGTTTATGTTTGAAACGGGTACAGTGAAACGAAAGCCTTCGAACTGTGCTTCTGTTCCAAGTCTATACTCAATGAGGTCTATGAGGGGGCTAACGTGTTTGGCTTCAACCTTCTCCAAAGTCTTTTCATAAAACTCTAATGGATATGCGCCCGCGACATCGAAATCATGAGCTTGCCTTTGCACTTCCCGTGGATTAACAACGGATATAAGCAGTAAAGGCGCATCCATTATTCCGCCTATCTGCGCTGGCAAATATTTCCTAGAAAAGTTTAGAAAAGTGTCTAACGCGAGCATTAGGGCGTCTTCGTCGCCGTCGCAGTCCCTACGCTTAGCAGAGTGCCAAACTGGATGAGCATAGCACACATTAAGGCTTGTAAAGCCGATAATTCGCCCCAAAATGCCCACAGAAGTGTGGGGAGCCAAACCCACAACCAAGTGTCCCACAAGGTCCTCAACACTTTTCACGTTATAGTAAGGCTGAAGCCCATAAACTTTCACAAGAAGTTCATCTAAAAAGTTGGCGACGCGGACAAAATATTCTGCACACTTGATTGGGATAATCACATCTTGAATTTTCAGCTCGCATATCTGGTCTGGGCTTTTCAGCGGATTGCCATAAACGTCGTAATGATAGCCAAGCTGGACAAGTTTTTCAACAGAAACCCCGATTTCAGCTGGTTTAAAGTGCGTAAGTGGAGCGTTGGTTGCATCAAAACGTATGGTGCCATCCTTGTAAACCGCCAAGTCATATTTCGCCCGCAGAATCCCCTTCTCAATGATTTCCGGCATTTTCATCTCATTCGTTAAGCCTTTAACACCCTTCAGAACCTTCGGAATGGAAACTCCAAGACTGTTGCAGGCTTCTTCCAGCAGCCCCCTGATGTTAACAGCTCGCCTACCATAAGCGACAGCTGGCACTTTGCAAATTGGGCATTCTCCGCCTCCGTTGAGGCTTCGACCACATCTGGGACACGCCAATTCTGGAACTGTTTCAGAACCACACAA
>Ga0207433_10010776_pt1 | contig 14140 bp, 10 predicted proteins | sample YelNatPaOPGAMG01_FD_187559 | JGI IMG/M metagenome (GOLD analysis project Ga0207433, IMG submission 187559) | Hot spring thermophilic microbial communities from Obsidian Pool, Yellowstone National Park, USA - OP-RAMG-01 (SPAdes) (version 3) | ecosystem: Environmental > Aquatic > Thermal springs... | reverse complement strand
TCTGGGATAAAGATAAAGTCCCTCCCATTGCAAAAGAAAGGGGGTGGGACTATACAGATGGCACATATCCAGAAAAGGAAGAACTCTATAAGAAAGTGGGGAATATCCTGGAGAGATTCCCCAGATTAAAGATCGTCTTTGCTCATTTTTACTTCTTATCTGCAGATCTAGAGAGGGCAGAGAGATTGCTGGAAAATTTCCCTAACGTCAACCTCGATATAACCCCCGGGTCTGAGATGTACTATAATTTCTCAAAATACCCGGAGAAAACCAGAGAGTTCTTTATAAAGTATCAGGATAGGATAGTATTTGGTGATGATACAGCAGTAACTAAAGATGGAATTGCCAGAGAACTGATATCTAACAGGATAAGATTTATGAGAAACTTTCTGGAGACAGACGAAGAATTCTCCGTTGGACCCACAGACAAAAATTTTCTGGCAAGACCAGATACTGTAAAGGGCATAAAACTTCCGGAATCTGTGCTGGAGAAGATATACAGACTAAACTTCCTGCGTATAGTTGGAGATAAACCAAAGGTTCTAAACATACCTTTAGCTAAAAAGGAATGCCATAGGATAGGAAGAGTCCTGGAGAAGAAGTATAACTACAGTAAAGGAGATAACTTTGGATATCAGGCAGAAGAGCTCCTAGACTCCATCAGCTAAAGTATCTCTTGAGAAACTGGAGAGATTGATAAGCATCCTTGTAGAAATCACTGGAATAAGCCTCTACACTTATCCTTTTTCTATAACCTATCTCCTTCAAGTTATTGATAAATGGCAGATAGAACTCATCTTCTTCTATCTCTTTAGGAAAAGTCCTGCCCTTAAATCTGGCAAAATGTACATGACTTAAATAATCCTTACATTCCTTTAAGATGGAGGGGTCCTCTCCTTCACTTCTCAAATGATAGAAGTCTACCAGTAACCTTACATTTGCCCTATCTACCTCTTTTACTAGTCTTAGCCCTTCCGATACTCTATTTATTATATTGCACTCTTCTTTTCTTAAAGGTTCAATAGCTATTGTTATCCCATACTTACTGGCTAGAGAGCTTATAAACCTTGTAAGATCCACCAGTTGTTCCCATGCCCTTTCCCTGGAGAATCCTTCGGGAACTTTCTTGGCTGGCCCACTACCAAAGACTATTATCTCTACTCCGAGTTCTCCTGCCCTAGGTAATACTAGATTCAGGTATCTCTCTATCTGATCAGCGTCTACATAATCACCGGTAAGTCTTATCTCTGGGGGAAAGAAATTATTACAAGCTTCGCATCTTAAACCAGAAGTATCAATTCTATCTTTCAACTTCTCAAACTCTTCCTCTGGTAGCTTAGAAATATGCGCTAGAGACAACTCTATATAATCATATCCAAGCTCCTTAAGTTTCTCTATTATCTCTACACCTGTCCCATCTGGTTCTACTGCAACCATATTTCCGCAGCAACCAAACCTCATATCCTTTCCCCCTTTAATAGATTGATAGCTGTATCCACTATCGCTTCAGAGGTCAATCCATAATGTGCCAATAATTCTTCATAATTAGTAGCTGATGTACCAAACTTATCTCTTATACCTATAAACTCAACCGGTGGATGATTTACATTCCTAAGTTGCTCCATTATAGCACTTCCAAGTCCCCCTATAATACTGTGTTCTTCTGCAACAATTATCCCTTTCACTCCTTTTATATACTTCAGGACTTCCTCTCTTTCTAAGGGCTTGACTGTACTTACATTTACCACCTTTGCATAGATGCCCTTCTTCTCCAAGACCTCACTTGCAGACATAGCCTTAGAGATCATAACACCATTAGCAAATATAGTTATATCTTCTCCATCTCTAAGCTGATAGAGTCTTCCAATCTCATATTCACCATCCTCATCTGTATATACTGGAAGATCGTTTCTATTTATCCTTATATACATCGGACCATAATGCCTTACCATAGCTTTTACCATCTTTTTTACCTCATTAGCATCAGCAGGAACAAGTACAACCATATTGGGAAGAACCCTCATCAAGGCTACGTCCTCTATTGACTGATGAGTTGCTCCATCTCCAAAATCGGAAAGTCCACAACTCGACCCGCATATTTTTACATTAAGTCCAGCTATACATACAGATTGTCTTATCTGATCATAGGTCCGTCCAGTAGCAAATACTGCAAATGAATGAACGAATGGTATCTTCCCTACGAGAGCCAATCCAGCTGCCACACTTACCATATTCTGTTCAGCTATACTCATCTCAAAGAATCTCTCAGGATAAGCCTCCTGAAATAGCACAGTCCTTGTAGATTTACTAAGATCTGCATCTAATACTACTATGTCCCTATTTACCGCTCCTAACTCTACCAATGTCTTTCCATACGCTTCCCTAGGATTTTCTACTACCATTAGTTCCACCTCTCTATCTGTTTTTCCAGTTCTCTCTTCGCCTGCAGATACTGTTCTTCCGTCAGTGGACTATTGTGAAATGCCGGATTATTCTCAGCAAAAGAGAATCCCTTTCCTTTTATCGTCTTTGCAATAATAACCTTTGGTTTTCCCTGAATATTATCCAGCTCGTCGAGTGTCTCTACTATCTCCCTGATGTTATGCCCATCAATCTCTTTCACATACCAGCCAAAAGCTTCCCATTTCGGTGCTATAGGGAATATGTTAAATCTCTCCTCTATAGGACCAGTAGCCTGTAGTCTATTATTATCAACTATAGCTATAAGATTATCAAGTCTATAATAGCTTGCGCACATAACCGCCTCCCATATCTGTCCCTCAGCCAGTTCTCCATCACCTACTATTACATAGACCCTATTTGGTTTCTTGTCTAATCTCAGTCCCAGAGCCATACCTACAGCTATCGATAAGCCCTGTCCTAAAGATCCTGTATTTGCCTCGATCCCCGGGGTCTTTTTCATATCAGGATGTCCCTGAAGCATCCCCTCGAGGGTCTTAGTCTTTTTCATCTCCTCTCTAGGGATATATCCTAACTCCACTAGTGCTGCATATTGGGCGAGAGCTCCGTGTCCTTTACTAAGAAGAAATCTATCCCTGTCTTCTGCCCTTGGATTGTTTGGGTCTATTTTCATCTTGTAAAAATATAGACTGGCAACAATATCTGCACATGAGCTCGAACCACCCAGATGCCCTGCCTTGCCTACCCCAACCATCTCAAGTATATCAAGTCTCATCTTTAGTGCTATCTTTTCTAACCTCTTTACAGTCTCCTCAGATACCATAAGCATCTCCTTTTCTCTTATCCCTTTAGAGCATTTTCTAATAATTCTACCAGAAGGATCTTCTTTATACAATTCTTAAACTCAAATGCTTCATAATGCATCCTTTTTATCTCTTCCTCCGTCATATCAGCAAATTGCAACGCATACAATGGTCCTAATATATTTCCAGTTATTCCAGATATGGTAGTTTCCAATTTCTTATACATAGTTTTATAGTCCAAACTATACTCCTCCATATCCACTGCTACTGTTTGAGCTATAAGATCTACCATTTCGTTTATTTTACTTATTATAAGTCCTCGCCTTGCCGAAGCCAAACCAATGCCAAATTTCTTCTCTAGCTCAAGAATAGGTCTAATTCGCCTTATATATTCACTATCAGGGTTAGCTACAACTACACCCATCATTCCAAGGTCCTTATATGTCCATATCGTCCAATGTTGCTCATATCTATTAAATATTTCAAGCTGATCTTTTAATGCCGATATTCTAGCTCTATCGGCACTTGTTGGAGAATTAATAGCGCCATAATATCGTGCTCCAAATTCTCCTATCCATGACGGAATTTCACGTTCTAATATCCATTTATTTGTTTTAAGAAAAGTCTCTTCCATCCATTTTTTGTCAATATATAGATCTCCAACATAGCCAGGATATTTTCTAGCCATCCGAGTAGCAATAGTATAATTATGCGAGCTATACACGAGATTATTATCAAAGGGTTCATCAAGGCCTTCAAAAATCGTTGAGTACATATTACCTTCTATAAAAATTATATGTAGTTTGTCTTTCTCTCTTATAGCTCTAACCCACTCTTTATAGAGTCTATTTAGAATCTTCATATTGGGAGCTGTAGGCTCATTGATTAAGTTATAACCTGCAACCCAAGGTTCATTTTTATAGTGTTCTGCTATATACAACCATAAATTTTTTACCCTCTCCTGATAACTCCTATCCTCCCATAGAAGTGACACTCCATAAGGATTATCTGAATGCCAATCAGGATTTTGCCATCCTTGAGCGGAATGTAGATCTAGAATAACATAAATACTATATTTTTTAGCCCATTCTACAGCTCGGTCCAAATAGTAAAATCCTATAGGATTATACTGTCCCGGATTCGCATCATCTTCAAAATGTCTATAATTAAAAGGTATTCTTACCACAGTTGCTCCTATCTCTGATAGAAATTTAAAATCATCCTCAGTTATAAAACTATCTAACAAACTAGTAAAAAAGGCATTATATCGTTCTTCTCCAAGTTCTTCCATTATTGTCCGTCTAATAGTACTCTCAACTCCAGGATACCCAGTAATAAAATTTTCCATATTTAGCCATCCACCAAGACAAACACCTCTCAGAAAGACCTTTTCTCCGGTTTCACTATCTACAATATATTTCCCTTTTACCTGTAAAAATCCCATGATATTATTCCCTCCTCCTTTTAACTATTTATACCTTGTAAAAGTTCCTTAGCCTTATCTTTAAGTCTTTCTTTCACTACTGACACTATATCAACAATATCATCTACCTGCTGAGAAAATTCCCTGTAAGTCTGAATTATTAATGCTCTAAATTCAGTACCAATATTTACCTTTGCTATTCCTAAGGAGATAGCCCTCTTTATATCTTCTATGGGTATTCCTGTACCCCCATGAAGTACCAGTGGTATATTGACAGCTTTATTTATCTCCCTTATTCTTTCAAATGACAACTTTGGAGTACTTTTATAGAATCCATGCATAGAACCTACTGCTACCGCTAAAGCATCTACACCTGTCTCAGCTACAAACCTACAAGCTTCAGCTGGATCTGTATAAAGACTTTCCTCTGTCCTAACTAAAGTCTCTTCTTTGCCCCCAACTATTCCTAATTCTCCTTCTACTGACACCCCTGCTGGTTTAGCTACTCTTACAACCGTAGAAGTGAGTCTCACATTCTCCTCAAATGGAAGTAATGAACCGTCTATCATCACTGATGTAAAACCAACACCTATAGCTCTCCAGACTTCTTCTAGATTGGTTGCATGATCGAAGTGTAAGACCACCGGTATTCTACAACAGGATACTAATGACTTATAAACACCAACTATATTTTTACCACCTAGAGTATTAAATACTTTTGGCCCACAGGCAATAATAATAGGGGTGTTTAACTCAGAGGCTGCCTCTATAAACACCTCTATATCTTCTAGAGTTCTGAAATTAAAATGAGCAACTGCTCGATGTTCCTTATAAGCACTTTCTAACACATCTTTAAGTGTCGCTTCCATATACCTTCGCCTCCAGAGATTCTATTGTGTGATTCAATTCTCTTAGAGAATAGAAAAGTTTACTGTACACCTTCTCAAAGAGTTCATCATAAAAATCTACTAATTGGTTGTCTGGTTCTATTGTAAAATTAACTTTATACGTCTTTTCTAAAACTTCATCTTCATTCCTAAAGGCTCCTGCACCTAAAGCTCCCAAAAATGCTGAGCCCATAGCAGTTCCCTCTGTAACTTTTGGAACTTCAATTACTTTATTCAATACAGAAGCTTTTATCTTAAGCCATGTTAAATTCTTTGATCCTCCCCCAATCCCTATAATCTTCTCTATAGGTTCAAACTTTTCCAAGGTATCAAGTATTAGTTTTGCCTCAAACGAGAGTCCTTCTAATATACCCCTAGCTATATCACTAGGCAAATGGTCCCTCTTCAGACCTAGAAAAGCTCCTCTAACTCTTGTATCTCTAACAGGTACTGTACTTCCCAAAAAGTGTGGTATACAGAAGAAGCCATTACTGCCTGGTGGCGACTCTTCTGCCAATTTAGAGAATTCGTTAATTGGCAACTTATCTTTAGGTTTATCCAAGGAACACATTAATCTAGTCACCCACTCTATGAGTCCTCCTGAAAAGTGTAAGCCCAAGTGAATACTATACTTGTTTTTTACTACATGAGACCCAACTACTATATTGGGGCTCTCTTTAACGTTGAGATCTAGGGGAGGTATTTCTGTAGGTATCTGAAAGCTCTCAGCAGTACCTATAGAATCCAAGACGATACCCTCTCTGAAACATCCAACTATAAAAGCTCCACAGACATGATCATGCCCCCCAGTTGTAACTACAGTATCCGAAGTTACTCCCAATTCAGAAGCATTTCTAACTTTACCTAAAATTGTTCCACTTGGTAGCGGTTTTGGTAGTGTTTTTTCAGGAATTTCTACAGCATCTAGGATCTTATCAGACCATTTTTTTGCCTTCAAGTCAAAAGCCATAAATCTAGAAGCTTGAGAATAATCTGTTGCTATCTCTCCTGAAAGTTTATAAGCAATAAAGTCACACATAGGCAACCATACTTTTACCTTATCAAAAATCTCTCTCTTATATTTTTTCATCCAGAGAATCTTGTTTATGCTATATATTGGTAATGGTCTTAGACCAGTAATACTGTAAATACTTTGAGGGTTTATTCTTTCTAGAACCCAATCAAGTTGTTCCTTAGTCCTTTCATCATACCACGCGATGGCTGGGAAAAGTACTTTTCCATCCTCTCCTATGGGGACCACAGATTCTGCCATGCTAGCAACCGCTATACTAATTATATTACCCTCAACTTCAGTAGATACCTTTCTTATCAGGCTACTAATCTCTTCCCAGATTTTTTCTGGGATAAAATAATGAAACTTCCCTTCAGTATAGATAGGATTCGGCCTAGAAGCAGAAAAAATCATATTACCGTCTAAGTCAAATAAAATAACCTTTAGATTAGTAGTACCCACATCTACTCCTATACAATAATCCATAGAGTCACTTCCTTTCTTTTTTAGTTCTACTAATCTGCCAATATATATTTTATACCATAATAGTTACACAAGATCTTTAACTCTTCTCTTATATCTCCAAAGGCGACAGCTAGATGGTGTGGGAATCCATGTTCTAGTATAATCTCATTAAGTTTAGTATAGTTTTTTACCTCTATATCGCATCCAGCATAGAGTATCCCTTTAGCAGTATCGGGTCTATTCTCTCCAGTAAAGACGAGCATCTTAAAATTACCTTCTCTATCCTGGACAAGATTTATCCCTGTTTTTACCCCATATCTAAATTGACCTATCATAGCTGGAGATGAAATTTTCCCTGCTTGACGGTTTGGACTCTTATCCACCACAGCTTCATTTACCTTTATCTTCCCTGTAAGTATCTTTTTCTTTATCTCTTCAGAAACCTCCCCTGTAAAGGAGATTTCGTTTTCTGCCATATATCCCGGTATACCTACCCCACAGTGACCAAGTTGGACAATAGGAGATCTTCCTGTATAGTTTACAAAATCAAGACAAACGGTAGGATTTCCAGTAAGTAATGTCCCTATCTCTTGAGTAACAGTAACAGGCCAATCTCCCTCGCACCCAGCTCCTCTCACATCTCTCTTAGAGAGTAACCAGCCTAAAGTAAGACAAGGAGCTATCCAGATATAAGGTTCATTCATCTCAGGATGACACCTTAAAGAGATAGAAGTAAAACCATTCGCTTCTATAATAGCCTTTAGCGAGTGATAGAGTCTTGCAGATTTATATACAAACTCATCTTTTACTAAGATTGGTCTCCCTCTTTTTATCTCTAATACAGTGTCTTGAATATCCTTTTCAGTAAAGGAAACTTCTCTTAGTAAGCCCTGTGCTTTGTAAGTATTGTATACATTCATAACTGCTGACAAATCTACCGTTTCTATCCTTATTCCAAATAAACTAGCATAACCTAACTGATCTCCATTAGAAGAATAGAAACCGCTAGGGGCATCGCCAATTCTACCGATGACAGACTTTCGAAGTTCCTTTACAGTATAAAACACGTTCAAAAGTTTCTTCAGCTTATCCCTGTAATCCTTGTCTTTGGGAAAACCTGCCAAAGGATAAATATACCTTCCAATCTTTTTGGCAATATAGTTATTCATTATTACCCCACACCAGGCATTTATACTCCATTCTGGTTTACTCAGTTCTATCTCATAAGGGGCAGTAACTATTAAAGGAACCTTAGAAAGATAATGATTGGTAGCTACTGTTAGGAATGTATTCCCATTTGGAAATGCACTATTAAGAAGAATAACTACATCTACCATCTCCTTGATAAAAATCTCTAACGCTTTCTCTGCTTCATAGAGAGAGAATATTCTCTCAGGATAGAAGATTGAATTTTCATTTATTATACCCTCATTCTTAAAATCACCGAAGAGTTCTCTATACTGTCTCTCTATCTCTTCCTTTCCTTCTAAACTAAATGCTTTTACTGCATTTGCTAAAATTCCTATCTTAGGAGCTTTATCTCGAGAATAACTTACCATATAACTCATTCAAAAAACCTCCTTATTTAAATACTTCTCCTTCTATAAACTTAAAAATTTCTGAAGCCTCTTCAGATTCTAGGAATCTTAAGACCCTTGTCCCTTCTAACCTATTAGCTATTTGACAAAAATTCTCCATATTTCTAATGCTTGTACTAATGACCTCTTTAGGATTTTCTCTTGAAGGGTACAAATCAAATGAAAGCCAATCTTGATAATTCAGCTCTTTCAACCAGAAGAATAGTTCTATATATTCATAAATATGCATACTTCCGGCAATCATATCCCAATCCCAATCTCCAAAAGTATCGTTAAGGTGAAGATGAAATAATCTGCCTTCCTTCATGAGAAGGATAGCTGACTCAGCCGGATCTTCCATCGACATAATACTGTGACCAAAGTCTAAAGTTGCTCCAACATTTTCTCTATTAATCTTTTCTATGAGGTATAAAAGCTTTCCTACATCTGAAATGAAACATCTACCTTTGGGTTCTTTAAGTTTATACTCTATACATATCTTCACTAATGGGTTATAATCTGCGCATTCTTTAATAGTATCTATAAGAATCTGCCATTTCTTAGAGTAGTTAACCTGAAAAGGATAATCATATCCATCAAGACCAGTCCAAAGGTTTATTTTATAAGCTCCAATCTCTGCAGATAGATCTATAGCCTCTTTTACTCTATCAACTGCTTTTTCCCTTACTTTACTATCTAAATTCGATAAGGCTCCCTTTGCCCAGATCGCGTTTCCGGAGATGCTAGGAGAGACAAGAGAACAGGATAAATTCAGTGACGTTAGTAATTTTTTAATCTCCCCGATATTCTCTCTACTTATCATACCCGGACAGTGAAGTTCTACTGCAGTTAATCCTTCTATCTGTGAAGCTACTTTTAACCTCTCTTCTATAGTAAGATTTTTCTGATACCCTTCTGGTGCAAACCTATCTAGATTACTCCCAAATGGTATAAGATTAGTTGACCACTTTTTCATCTTTTATAACACCATCCTTTCTATTATTTATTTTTACTTAATTCCCAAAGTTATCCCATATAGTAGAGGGATATAGTCAGGGTTTAAAAGTTCAAAAGTAATACTATCAAGAGTCTTAGAACTATCTACATCTAAGATAAAACAGTTTACTATATATATCTCATAGATTGGATCTACAGTAATTTTTAAAGTCTGATACACGCTAGAGGCAACAGGATTCAATCTTGACGGACCCCAAATTATGTTAGAAGTTGTAATCTCTATTCCATTCCTTAATACTATTTCTCTCTTAGTCCCATCTGTATAAACTAGAACGTACTTTGCAATCTCTTCTCCTAACTTTCCCTTCACAGGATATCCTGACGGAAGTGTTGTATGCCCAAAGATAAATAATTTTGAGCATATCTTATTAATCTTTATAACTATCCTATTGACCTCTTCAGAAAGCACTACTGGTCTTCCTCTATTTATCCCTACCGGAATGCCCCCAATATCTTCCAACTTCTCAGGAATTATTGGACCTATCAAATTAATCTTCTTCCTTCTCCGCTTATTTTCTAAAGCTGTCCTCTCTAGTGCAGACTTCCAAGCTTTTTCCTGCTCCTTAGAACCAAAGAGCGAAGTAAAATCTAAAGGCTCGAATTTATAATTATCTAACTGTGGATAAAGATTACTGATAAAGTCTAACTTAGGTTTTTCTATAGTCCTGTACTTAAGCTGAGAGAACAATTCAGATAGTAGATAATAGTTACTTCTCTTATTACGCCAGATATCAACTAGACCCGATGCAGATATTCCTTTAATATCTCCAGGAAGCCATCTTGAGAATTCAAAATAGTCATTCCAACACCAATAAGAGGTTCCCATAAGGTTCGAATCTTCGTTACTTAGAAAACTTGAAATAACACGCCAGAAATTCCTAACTATTGTATGATTCTCAAACGTACGTCCTCCACCCCATTCAGTGAATACTACAGGTTTATCATTGAGAATACTTAAGATCTCTTCTAAAGAGGTAAACGGCTCATTACTTCCATATCCTTTTTGGATAATTGCCATACGGTCATATCCATATGGATCCCCAGGGCTATATCCATAAGGATGGAATGTGTAAAAATCAAGATCTTCCTTAGTAAATACATTTTTTGTCCACTCTGGGTTCATAACGTTAGCGGCTGAAACCATTCTGGTTGGATCTAGCTCTTTACAGAGTTTTTTAGCTCTCGAAATGTAGTCTCCAGCAAATATACACTCATTGAAAATAAGCCAGAATATTAATGAGGGATTGTTACGGTCTCGAAGTATAGTACGCCTTAATACCTCAAGAGCAGAATCGGCTATTACTGGATTATTTAGATCTGACCACCATAAACCCGGCTCTTCACTTACCATAAGCCCTAGTCTATCTGCTATCTCTATTATCTCTTTAGGATGTGGGTAGTGCACTAAACGTACATAGTTTGCTCCCATATCTTTTATCATCTTCATATCTTTCTCCATCTGTTCTAAGGTAAGAGTGTGCCCCTGTTCGCCCCACATATGGTGTCTGCAAACCCCGTTTAATATAATCTTCTGCCCATTTAGATAGAACCTTGTCCCTCTCTTTATAAATTCCTTGAACCCTACCTTCTGGCCAGTTACATCTATAGTTTCTCTATTACTTTTAAGCTCTATCTTTAGATCATATAGATGAGGAAATTCAGGAGACCAAAGTAAGGGATTAAAGACATCAAATTCTAATTTAAAAATGCCTTCTCTAGATGTGATCTCTATGTCTTTCGATACTCTAGTGTACTCAACATCGTTATATGAGAGGCTAGCTTCTATCTCTCCTCTATATATCTTACCCAAAGGGTTATTAAGCCATACATTTAAAGTACAGTGTGCCTTTTTGTAATTATCTGAGAAGCTAGTTATAAACTGGTAATCACTTATGTAGATATCATCTACAACTTCAATATAGACATCCCATATGATACCTCCATAGTTCTCCCAACCTTCAGTCGGACCATACGAGGCATTAATGTCTTTCAAAATTACCCTTATATGATTCTCTTCCTGGACTAGGCAATCAGTAATATCGAAGTCGTACCTTGAATAGGGGAGCATAGTCCCGATATGTTTCTTATTTACCGTCACCTCGCCTTCATATGCAATCCCTTCAAATCTTAGAATAGCTCGCTTATCTTTGGGCAAGTTGATTTGAAACGTCCTTTCGAATATAGCTTCTCCAACACATAAGTAAGAGGAAGGGACTTCTATCTTCCTCTTACTTCCTCCAGGTATATACCAATCCCACAAACCATTGAGGAAAATTCTCTCTCTTGTCATCTAATCTTCCCCTTTCTTAGAAGACTTAAGGCAGAGGACTTATAAATGTCTAGATAAATTTATCAAAGTCCTCTGCCTAATATCTCATCCTAGATTCTACTTCTGCTTGAAGAAGAACTGCTCAGGATTATAGTGTACACCATAGTAAAAGTCCCATGCATAAAGACCTTTCTCTGGTATATTCCTTAAATTTTCCCTTACTAAAATTGGCTTTGGAGTCAACCCTACTGTCCCAATAGTCCATAAATTCTTAGCCTGAGACCTTAATATCTCTTTACCAAGGCTAATTCTCTGTGCTTCGTTTGTAGTAGTTAGCATCTTCTCCCATAGCTGTAGAAGTCTTTTTGCTTCTCTAGGTGGTTCTTTTCCTGACTTGCCACCACTTCTATACCACCATGCCCATTGAGGAGCCCAGGTAGTTTCCCAAGCAACATTGTATGGAACAAACCACATAGGCTGGAATGGGAATAGAGCATCGGTACACTTATCTCCAGTCCATAAACCTATCTGAATCTGGTTTCCAGGAGCTCTTGAAGATTGAAGTTCTGGGGTAATTTCTTTTACTGCTACCTTTATACCTAACTGTTCCCACCAACGCTGAGCAAGTTCAGCTATGGGACCTCTAAATGGGGTATCTGTTGGAGTATATTCAATAGTAACTTCTAATCTTTTACCATCAGGTCTTAATCTATACCCATCTGGTCCACGCTTTAAACCCATCTCGTCAAGTAAGCTATTAGCTTCTTTTGGATTATATTCTGCATAAGCTTTAGCAAATTCCTCTTCATAGTACCTAGACTGAGGTATGACAGTCATCTGACGTGGCTGACCTAGACCAAAATAGAAAAGTTGATTAATCTCATCCCTATTTAATGCTAGAGAAAGAGCTATCCTAAATCTTCTATCTTGGAAAATTTTACTCAAAACTGGATCTTCATAGGTTTGATTTACCATGAATAGAACTTCGCTACCCCAAGCGGTCTGCCACATTAATACCCTCATCTTATTCTTGGGAGCATTCTCTTTATAAGCAGGATAAGTATCTACTCTGGTATAGGTACCTGCTAAATCGACCTCTCCTGATATTGCTTTCATATTCGCAACTTCAGCATTTGTAACCTCGCTTATAAAGACATTATCTATATAGGGCAACTGATTACCAGCAGTATCTATTTTCCAATAGTACGGATTTCTCTCATATGTTGCATTATCAAGCCCTCTCTTTACAATTACAAATGATCTTAATGTAGGTATTCCAGGCTCTCCGATAAGAATAGATGTCGATAGATCACGCTTAGCTAAGAATAATTGATACCAGGTATTAAATCCAAGCTGTTTTGCTGTAGCCTCTACCTTTTCCTTTGGAGTATATTTTATATGAAACTGCTTGAAGTAATGTTTCGGTAGGTAGAAATATCCTTCAGTAGTATCATATCTCGTTAAAAACAGAGGGCTAAGTGGGTATGGGACACTAAATTTCAACTTAACAGTATAGTCATCGATTTTTTCTACCACCATAGGTTTTCCGCCAGGGTACCAGCCTGTCGGTTTTGTTGGGGTAAGTTCATCATTTAAAACAACATCTTCCCACCAAAAGAGTATATCATCAGCAGTAAATGGCTCCCCATCAGACCACTTGATCCCTTTTCTAAGATATATAACCAGCTCTTTTCCATCTTTTGACAGCTTCCAAGCTTTTGCTATATTAGGTACAATAGTTTTACCGTCTCTGGCCAGTCTTAATATAGGTTCCATTCCTATAGCTAGGCTATACCCATCCCCTAAACGTTTAACTCTCTCGGTTATTAATCTAGCTGTACCACCATACTGACCTACTTCCTCTACCGGAACAACTACTAACGGCTCTTCCGGTAATCTCTTCTCTACCGATGGTAATTTACCCTGCTTTACTAGTTCTGCTAGCATCGGTGCTTCGTTAAACTTCTTTATCTTTGTCTTTGCAACCCTTTCATAATCTTTCAAATTATACTGACTAAGAAGTGATTTTTCTTGAGCATAAGACAAAACATTAGTGCTAAAGATCAAACTCAAAACTAATACTATTAAAACCAAGTACTTAAAAACTCTCATCTTAAATTACTCCTCCTTTTTCCTAAAATTTACCCCCTATTCCTCCTCATGTAGATTCTCGGAAACTCTAAAGCCTCTTGTAATCTCACTTCTAGTTATAGCCTTACTGCACTTCACCCCCACAGCCCAACCCCTTGATTTTTACCTTTTGCCT
>Ga0207433_10010770_pt1 | contig 14147 bp, 8 predicted proteins | sample YelNatPaOPGAMG01_FD_187559 | JGI IMG/M metagenome (GOLD analysis project Ga0207433, IMG submission 187559) | Hot spring thermophilic microbial communities from Obsidian Pool, Yellowstone National Park, USA - OP-RAMG-01 (SPAdes) (version 3) | ecosystem: Environmental > Aquatic > Thermal springs >... | reverse complement strand
AATAGCTATTGACCTATCCAGCCTGAAATTCAAGCCCGGTGAGGGAATGGTCTGGGGATTTAATCTTGGCCGGTACATTCCGCGGCTTCTGGAGTCTGATTTTTGGGCTGGTCCGCTTGAGTCTCCCTATAAAGTATCACAGTATGGAGAACTAAGCGGACTTTCCCTTCAGCCGGCGGAAAAGAAATATCAGGTTATTCCTCATCTTATCGGCAAGGCTGAAGAGGGCAAACCGAGCGAACTCGAAGGTGGTCTTGACGTCCGCCTCGCTCTTTCACAGACATTTTCCTCTAACCTCACCTTAAATCCTGATTTCGCCACCGTGGAAGCTGACCAGGAACAGGTTAACCTGACTCGCTTTGAGCTTAACCTACCGGAAAAAAGGAATTTTTTTCTTGAAGGTTCAGAAATCTACCGCCAGAGAATTTCTCTCTTTTATTCCCGCCGTATAGGTGACATAAACGGCGGAGTTAAGTTTTATGGTAAGACGGGGAAAATGGAGTTTTCTGCTCTCAGTGCTCAGACAAAAAAAGATGAGCTGAAGGCTGAGAATCCCGCCAATTTTACTGTTTTTCGACTGAAGAGCGACATTTTTAAATCTTCGACCCTCGGCTTCCTTGTGGCCAATAAACATCAGGATGGCAAAGATAGAGGGAGCATTGGTATCGATACTTCGCTTTATTTCACTGATACCTTTAAGTTCACTGGCCAGTTAGCCTTGAGTTACGGCGATTTTAACCACGATAATTGGGCCTTTTTCCTGAGACCAAGTTATGACTCAGCCACTTCCCATTTCCATGTCCGCTATACCTATTTAGGCAAGTATTTTGGTGACAATGCGAATACGGTTGGTTTCATTCGTGATGATAACCGCCGCGAACTGGACTCAGCTCTCGAAAAAACTTTCTGGATTAAAAGTAAGGTCATAGAAAGAGTTGCCTATGATTCAAATTACAATATCTATTGGGGTGTAGACCGAACTCTCCGGAGCTGGCAGATTGACCAGGGTCTGGAGATAGATCTGAAAAATAAAATTGCCTGTGGTATTGATTATACCAACGAATTTAAACTCTATGAAAAGAAATTCTACAATAACGAAACTAAGTTCAGTCTGGGCTATAACACCCGCGAATGGCAATCGGCTCTTTTCTCCTTCGGCTTCGGAAGAAATTTCGACCTTGATTTTAAGCTGATAGAAGGCAAGCTAAATTATAAAATCAGTGAAGCGCTGGCGATGGAATATGCTCTTACCCGGTTAATTTTTCATCCCGACCCAGAAGGTGAGAGCACCTGGATTCATGTTTTCCGGGCCAATTATTATTTTAATAAAGACCTTTTCTTTAAAGTTTTTTATCAGACCAACTCGGCGATTACCAAGCAGAACATTCAGCTCCTTTTTGTTTACCGCTTTCAACCGCCCTTCGGCCTGGTCCAGATAGCCTATCAAAGAGGGACTGCCCGCCTGGGGGAAAAAGGCACTCAGGGTCACACCATTTTCTTAAAGCTTGCCTTGATGCTCTGATTTAAAACCCTTCTTAAGTCATTTGGCGGCCGAGAAGCGAAAAAGCTGTACGTTGTCTAATTTAGAAAAGAGGACGATGAATATCTTGGAGGCAGTAAATTTCGGGGACCTTTTTTCTTCGTAACTCGATGGCGGCACAAGCCGCACTGGCAGAAGGAATTGTGGTAAAGCAGGGCACGCGATAACTAAAGGCGACATGGCGGATAACGCGAGCGTCGTCCATTTCTTGCTTACCATTAGGGGTATTAAAAATTAGGCTCACCCCACCTTTTCTTATGTCGTCTAAGATATTATGGCGAGAGGCAGAAACTTTGCCGACTATCGCCGCCCTAAACCCATGCCGCTTTAAATATTGAGCCGTCCCCTCGGTGGCCGTGAAGCGAAAGCCGAGGGAAGCCAATTTTTCCACCAGCGGGAGAAGTCGGGGTTTGTCTTCATCGGGAACGCTAACAAAAACGCGACCTCGCTTCGGAAGTTGGAACCCGGCTCCTTCTAAGGCCTTAAGGAAGGCCAACCCAAAATAGCGGTCAATCCCTATGGATTCGCCAGTCGAACGCATTTCCGGACCGAGGACAGGGTCGACTTCATGGAATTTATCAAAAGAAAAAACCGCTTCCTTGACCGCGATTAAATTATGGTTGGCGGGGGCTAATTTCATGTCGCGCAGTTTTTGACCCATGATCAGGCGAGTCGCCACCTTGGCCAGGGGTATTCCCGTGGCCTTAGAAACAAAAGGGACGGTTCTTGAAGCCCGCGGATTTACCTCCAGGATATAGATACGACTTCCCTTGACGGCCACCTGAACATTCATTAGTCCAACCACCTTTAGCTCTCGGGCCATTAAAACCACCTGTCGCCGAATTTCCTCTACTAGCCTATCAGCCAGAAAGTATGGTGGCAAAACCATTGTGGCATCACCAGAATGAATTCCTGCCTCCTGGATGTGCTCTAAAATACCGCCCACGAAGACGTCCTCACCGTCGCTGAGAAGGTCGACGTCGACCTCCACGGCATTTTCCAAAAATTCATCTATGAGCAAAGGATGTTCACCCATGTATTCGGCGATAGCTTGGAGATATTTTTCTAAATCCTCTTCATTATGAATGACCTTCATCGCCCGGCCGCCTAAAACATAAGACGGCCGGATAAGGACTGGATAGCCTATTCTGGCCGCCACGCTGAGAGCTTCGCTAATTGTTCGGGCAGTGCCGTTACGTGGGCGGATAAGGCCAAGCCGCTCAAGAAAGACGTCGAATTTTTCCCGGTCTTCGCTGATATCAATCATTTCCGGCGAAGTTCCCAGGATGTTAATCCCGTAAGCTTTTAATCCCAGAGCAATCTTAAGAGGCGTCTGACCACCAAACTGGACGACGAGGCCGGTGGGCTTTTCTTTGAAGGCAATTTCAAGAACATCTTCGGTGGTGACAGGGTCAAAATAAAGCCGGTCAGAAATATCATAATCCGTGGAGACCGTTTCCGGGTTAGAGTTAATCATGATGGCCTTAATACCCATTTCTCGCAGCGCTAAAACACCATGAACGCAGCAATAATCGAACTCGATCCCCTGGCCGATACGATTAGGCCCTGAGCCAACGATGATCACTTTCTCGCTGTTTATTTCAGGTGACTCATCCTCCTCTTCATAGGTAGAATAGAAGTAGGGGGTTTCGGAGGCAAACTCGCCCGCGCAGGTATCGACAACCTTCCACACCGGTCTTATTCCTTCTTTCCAGCGGATTGCCCTGACGGCTTCTTCTTTAATTCCCAGAAGGTCGGCCAAGCGGTGGTCAGAAAACCCCAATCTTTTGGCTTGGAAGAGGAGGGAGGCGTCAAGAGATTGGAAACCAGCTCGTTCTATTTTTTCTTCCCAAAAAACTATCTCGCGGATGTTTTCTAAGAAAAAGGGGTCAATCTTGGTTAGAGAATAGATTTTTTCCAAGGTCAGGCCGCGTCTTATTGCCTCAGCCATGGTCCAGAGGCGTTCTGAGCGTGGCTGGCTCAGGTTTTTCTCCAGCTCTTCGTCACCGAGGTGGCCGAAAATTTTTTCCAGACCCCAGCGATTAAATTCGAGAGAGCGAATGGCCTTAAGGAGGGCTTCCTTAAAGGTGCGGCCAATAGCCATAACTTCGCCCACTGATTTCATCTGGGTTGTTAATGAACCCGGCTCCTCAGGAAATTTTTCGAAGGCAAAACGGGGGATTTTGACGACCACATAATCAATGGCCGGTTCAAAGCAAGCTGGTGTCTTCTTAGTGATGTCATTAAGGAGCTCGTCCAAGGTGTAACCCACGGCTAATTTAGCGGCAATCTTAGCTATCGGGAAGCCGGTGGCTTTGGAGGCCAAGGCCGAAGAGCGAGAAACTCGGGGATTCATCTCAATGACCATCATGGCGCCGTTTTCCGGGTTAATGGCAAACTGAATATTTGACCCCCCGCAGGTAACGCCGATTTCTCTCATAATGGCTATAGCGGCGTCTCTCATTTGCTGGTATTCTTTATCGGTCAAAGTCTGGGCCGGAGCCACCGTTATCGAATCGCCAGTATGAACGCCCATCGGGTCAAGGTTTTCGATAGGACAGACAATAACCGCATTATCCCGGCTATCGCGCATTACTTCGAGCTCGAATTCTTTCCAGCCGGCGATGGATTGCTCTAAAAGTACCTGGGAGACGGGGCTTATGGCTAATGCCAGGGGGATAAAGTGATGAAAGTCATCCCAGGAGTAAATAAGGCTACCGCCAGTACCGCCGAGAGTAAAGGAAGGGCGGATGACCAGCGGGAAACCGACATCTTTGGCTACTTGTTCGGCTTCTTTGACGGTCCGAGCTATGCCTGAAGCTGGCACCTTTAATCCAATCCTTTCCATCGAGCGGCGAAAAAGCTCTCGGTCTTCAGCTTTGCGGATGGAATCAGCCGTAACCCCTAAGAGGTCTACGCCATAACGAGCCAGCACCCCTTTTTCCTCGAGCTCTATAGCCAGGTTGAGGGCCTTTTGCCCCCCTAAGGTAGCCAAGAGGCCATGGGGTCTTTCTTTCTCGATAATTGCCTCTAAATAAGCCGCGGTAAGTGGCTCTAAGTAGGTCCGGTCGGCAAATTCCGGGTCAGTCATGATGGTGGCTGGGTTAGAATTAATCAGGATAAGACGATACCCTTCTTCTTTTAAAGCTTTAAGCGCCTGAGTCCCAGAATAATCAAACTCACAAGCCTGGCCGATGATGATGGGCCCGGAACCGATAATTAGAATCGATTCAATATCAGTTCTCTTAGGCATTCGAGCTTGCCTTGAATTTTTCGATGAGCGCGATGAATTCCCGGAAAAGATAATGAGCATCATGGGGTCCCGGAGAGCTTTCCGGATGATATTGCACAGAAAAAGCGGCCAGATGGGGATAGGCCAATCCCTCGACCGTGCCATCATTGAGGTTAAGATGGGTGAGGATGGCGCCGGCGGGCAAAGTTGAGGCCTCCACAGCAAAACCGTGATTTTGGGAGGTAATTTCCACTTCTCTGGTTAGCAAATTTTTTACCGGATGATTGGCCCCATGATGGCCAAATTTAAGCTTATAGGTTTTAGCGCCAAGACTGAGAGCTAAGAGTTGATGGCCCAGACAGATACCAAAAATTGGAACGTGACCAACTAAGCGCCTTATAGTGGCCAGAGCATAATCGAGCGGCTCTGGGTCACCCGGACCGTTGGAAAGAAGAACGCCGTCAGTCTGAAGCGAGAGGATGTCTTCGGCGGAAGTCGTGGCCGGAACAACGGTAACGGCCGCCCCCACGGCCACAAGGGAACGCAGAATATTCCGTTTGACCCCATAATCGATAACAATTACCTTAAAGCGAGAATTCTCCTTCTTTGTGTAACCATCAGGCCAGACATAACCGCCTTCATCAAATGAATAGGCTGAGGAGCAGGTAACCGAGCGAACGAGGTCAGCTCCGATTATCGAGGGAACTTGGCGGACGCGGTGGCGTAATGTTTCTGGGTCTGCCGGTTGGGTGGTAAGAAAAGCTCTTTGGGCTCCTCCTTGGCGAATGATTTTCACCAAACGCCGCGTATCAATTCCTTCAATGGCGGGTATTCCATGACGCTGCAGGTAAGCCGGGAGGCTTTCCTTGGCTCGCCAGTTAGAAGGCGCATAAGTCATTTCCCTGAGAACAAATCCTTCCACCCAAGGCCGGTGGGATTCGAGGTCCTCGAAATTAATCCCTGTATTGCCTATAAGCGGATAGGTCATAACCACAATTTGGCCGCGGTAAGAAGGGTCAGTTAAGATTTCTTGGTAGCCAGTCATAGCGGTATTAAAAACAATTTCTCCCTGGGCCTCGCTTCTGGCACCGCAGCTAATTCCCTCGAAGATCGTGCCGTCTTCAAGCACTAAGTAAGCTAAGGATGAAGAGAGGGGTCGAGCTAAAGGAAAGGGTGAATCTGCCGGGGCAGAGGATGAAGAAAGGTGGGAAAGCGGCGTTCCGCTCGAAGTAAAAGAAGAAGAAAGCGTTAAAAATCTTTCCCCGCGGCCAGGATTACTTTTCGCGGGGCCTAACATTTGGCTTATTTTACCACAAAAATTTTAAATTTCCAGCCGGCTTCAATCTTTGTTTGTGGTCTGATTTAAAATAGCTTAGGGTACAAAATAGTTGTCAAGTCGACACCAAGGCTTGAGCTCTTGCCAAATCCTCTTTGGGGTCAGAAAAGGTTAAAAGCAGAAGTTTTCGACTTTATACGAAGAATATGTCGAGAAAAGTGTCAGGCAAAGATTATCAACGGTGGTTTATAAATTGGCCGGAGTCGGTGGAGCTGGGTGGCGAGCGATAAGGCTAAAAGCGAGGTGGATGAGGCGGTGAAGGGTGCGTTCTTCTTGCCAAATAGTCCGGTAAGGCTTTTGACCCGAGACAATATGGAAAAGAGCTCGCTTCAGAGCCGGTTCATTCTCGGCCTCGGCCAAGATCCCATCCATCAAACCTAACCTGGTAAATATAATTGTTAGCCAGCGGAGCCGCCGGCCATAGGGAATATCAGCCATTAGGTCAGCGCATTTAGCTTGAAAAGCCTTGACCATGTTGGCGGTGAGGCCATGAGCGGCCACGGCCTCGGCGGCCCTTATCCCGGTAAGAATTGCGGAATTAATTCCCTTCCCTTTAAATGGCCGGTTCAGTCCAGCGGCATCACCGATCATCATTATTCGGGGAAGGAGGAAATTCCGGCTGGGGCCAGTAGGAAACCTTCCTTTATAATACGCTAAAGAGTCAAGAAATTGCTCGCTTCCTTCTGGGAGCACTTTTCGGACCGTCGGCAACCTCAAGAACATGTCCATGGCCGTGGCTCTAACCTCTTTTCCCGCTATATTAAGGCTAAGATGGTTACCTTTAGGGGTAATAGCGCCAAACTCGACTTGGTGGAGGGAGGCGAGCAAAAAGGCGTGAAGATATTGACCAAAAGAAGCCATGGCCTCTTCGCCCGGGTGAATTTTAGTGACGATGGATGAAAGACAATCCGGTTGCCGGTAAGGGGTCACCCTTTCCATAACCTTAATCATGCCCTCGTCCAGGCCGAAAGCGCCAACCACCAGGTCGGCCTTGATATTATTGCTTTCACTGTAGACCATGACGCCATCAGATAAAAGGTCCAGGTCAACGACTCGCGCCTGAACAACGCTTGCCCCTTCTTCCCTGGCTTTCTGAAAAAGATAGCTATCAAATTCTACTCGGCGACAAGCATAGGAGGGCTCGTGAAGGCCGTCGAGACGAAGAGTGGTCTTTTCCGTATGAAGATAGTAGCCAAGGATGCTTTTTTGAACTAAGAACCAAGGGAAAGGGACTCCCAGCTCTTTTTCCATTAACTCCGGCAGAGGGGGAGAAAGAACCCCCAAACATTGGTTATAGTGACTCTTTTTTTCCAGCGGTTTTCCTTCGTAGAGGTAAATTCGAGGAGGGTGGGGACGATTTCGAACTAATTGACTTAATTTAATAGCAAAAGAAGTTCCGGCAGGTCCGCCGCCGATAACAACAATTGTCTTCTTGTCGAGGCTGGATGTTTCTTGAATATTGGCCATTTTAATAGACCTGGGCCGAGGGAGATTGTTTTTTTGGCCTAAAGCGAAAGAAATAGTTGGTACCTCAGAATTGGCCTTTGTAGTTAAATCAGCTTGAGCAGGTGAAAGCAAAACGATTTCTTTGCCCGGTGAATTGGTTTCATTTAAGCCATCTAAGGGAGGGAGCTTATGGACTTCTCGAGGCGGGGAGGCCGCCGCAAGCGTTTTCTTTTTCCTCATATTAGTTATCCAAGTCACTAAGGACATAATCAACTCCCATTGCAGGCGGGGCTCGAAACAGGCCTTGAAAATTTGTCGATAGGGTTTTTCCCCAGTGAACATATCCCAAAGGATTTCTCTTAGTTTGCGACTAAGAAAAGTATTCGCCGGCCTTTTGGCCAGAGAGAAGTGAAAGTAGGTCAAAGGCCTAAAAGAAGCGATAAAATCGTTCAACCGGAAAAGGATTCGGCCATAAAAGTTATCTTTAACAATCAATTGTCTCGCCCGGCGATAGTAAACCTGGCTTGGGCCTTTATCTGGGAGACGGCTAAAAATAGCTTCGGCGGCGAGTTTAGCGGAGAGAAAGGCTGATTCTAAGCCATTTTTATAATAACGACAGAAGGCAGCATCCCCCACCAGAAGAAAACGGGAACTCCTTGGGGGGTGGCAGGCAGAAACGACAATGCGCGGATAACAGAAACAACTGGGCTCAGCCAAGGGAAACACACTCCTTATTTCTGGCAATTGGAAGAATTCTTGAAGAATTCCCGGTTGGACGTCTTTCCAGCCGATTATAGTAAGCGTGGTGAATGGCCCCTTAGGAATCAAAGTAGCATAACGTATAAGCCGATGCCGCGGGAAAAAAATATGGATATCGTTGCCGATAATTTTTTGTCTTATTTCTTCCGGAAACTTTAGTTCAGCCTGAAAAGTAAGGCGAGTGCGCGGTGGGACATAGCCCAGGCCCAGGTTTTGAATCTTTTGACCCAAGGCCGTGTTAACCCCAAAGGCGCCAATTAGCCACTCCACCTCCTCCTCCCCAGCCGGAGAAGAGGTGGAAGTTCCATACTGGACAATAATTGGCTCGGTTTCTTTTTGAGGCCAACGAACAGCTTGAACTGGATGAGGAATCACCTTGGCCCCCACATCCTGGGCCCAGGTCAGGAGAAAATCATCGAAACTAACGATTTCCGGGAAGCGAACATACCTTGGACCATTGCCGCGAAACACGGTCGCCACCTTTCCCCCGCGGTCAGGAGGTGAGGTCAGACGAAGCGATTCCGATTGCACATGAAGCACGTAGCCGTCAATCCAGCTCATTATTCTTTTGGCCGGGAGAAAGATTCCTTCCTCCTCCAGCCGCTGTTGCAAGCTCCGGGCAATGACTCCCGCACACAGATTACATCCGGAAGGCCCACTTTTTTGGAAGCTCTTGCCGTCAAAAATAGTTGAGCTTATTGGAATTCGGAGGCGGTCAGCCCAGCGCCGGGCAAAATGGGCAAAAAAAGAGCCAGCCGGACCACCGCCGATAATTCCCAGGCGCCAGGGCTGACTGCTCCCTCCACCCATAACCCAATTATACTATTAAATCTATAAAATAGATAGAAATAATAAGGAACTGATTGGCGGTGACACAGGTTATTATCTTGGCTTTGCCGCTCGCCTCATAGAACGCATCAACTTCTTGGCCTTTATCAAGATAAATATGTGATGCTTGCTGGAACCTAACCGGGGATGAAATTATTCTTAACAAGGCACCAGCCATTGAATCCACGGGAATACTTTCAGTGTTAAAAAAAAAAGCGGTTCTTTAAGTATTCATAAAACTGGGGCGCCGCCTTCAATCTCTGCCATCAGATAGTAGTGGTCGCTGCTGTCTTTACCTTGATGGAGGCCGGCTGGGTAACCGAAATGCCCGATGCTAAGGTAGAGGCCTCATAGACGAGCGGCACGAAATCGCGGCAGCTTCGGGGGGGAGGGAAGTAGACGGGGCTTTTTTTATTTTTCTTCAAGAAGTTCATGCTATCTGCGAAGCCTTGCATTGTGAACTAATCGCGGCCATAGCTGAGGGCTCGCTCCTAATAACCGCAGACCAGACGCTTTGAAGCGGATTGCCCACGCCTAATAAAAAAGGGAATTGCCTCCAGTATCGGCCAAGTGGTCGGGGATAAGAGAAAGAGAATCAGTAAGAGGAGAAATAGCTCGCTTCCCATTCTGGCTATCCCGCCCAAGGCGCCCTTTCTGGCCAGCCTCTTTTATTAGCCTTAAATAGTCTTCAGCCTAAAAAATCGTCTCTTCTCTATTGACGATTGAGGCCTTTGGTAATTAACCAGGGAATTCCTCAGCAAGAATTAAGACGAGGTGGCCAGTTTGCTACAAACCCGGTTGCGGCCAAGCCATTTGCTGTGGTACATAAGCTTTTCTGCTCTCTCGGTCAATTCTTTCACATTGTCCCGTTTGCGGGCCAGGGTAGCTCCGATGGAGACCGTAGCGCTCACGGAGCGACCGTTAGTGAAAATAAAAGAATTTTGAACCAGAAGGCGAAGTTTATTGGCGACCACGTCGAGCTTAGACTCGTCCACATTGGTTATAATCGCTAAGAATTCATCGTCTCCCCATCGGCCCAGGACATCAACAAAACGCAGATTGCTCAGCAAAGTCCTGGCGATGGTGGCAATAATCCGGTCACCGGTAAGCCGACCGTAGAGGTCATTAATCTCGCCCAGGTGGTCTATGTCTATGAGCAAGAGGCCGAAGGTGAGACCAAACTTTTGCATTTCCTGAAGCCGCGACTGAAGATAAATTTTAAGAAAAGTGCGGTTGCCGATTAGAGTTTGGGTGTCGATTAGATCGAGGCGATTAAGCTCCTCAGCTCGCGGCGGCATGCTTAGACGGGGTGAGGTATCGATGAAAATATGGGCTGACCCGATGACCTCCTGACTGGAGTTGTGAAGAGGAATTATGCGCATCATTACTGGAAGACGATAGCCTTCCTTGTGATGGATATAGATTTCCAGGTGTTGAGTCAGACCTTCCGAGACGGCTTTGTTTACCGGACAGAGCTGGGAACAAAGCAGGCGACCTTCCTCGTCTATCGGCGCCAGGAGTTTCTCCGAACATTTTCGGCCTATGGCTTCGGCTGCGGAATAGCCAGAAATTGACTCTGCCCCTTGATTCCAAAAAAGAATATTTTTTTCCTGGTCGATTAAAAAGGCTCCTTCGAAAGAGCGCTCTAATAGTTGAGGCCAGGAGGCAGGGTCAATGGCTTTTAAAATCTCATCCCTCTTATTAAGACTCACCTTCCACCCCCGCTATCTGGCTCGCGGTGCGTTTCTTGTATAACAAAAATCGCTGACCATGTCAACCTTAATCCGACTCGGGCCCAAAAAATGCGGTGCTTCCAAGGGCCTCTCGGTCACAAATATTTAGCTTTCTTCGCCCAAAGAACTCTTCTATCCGGGGAAATGCAGGGCTTTATAAAACCTTCCTTATGTTAGCCTGTTTAAGATTTAACATGAGAATAAATCGTGTTTTCAATTTAAAATACGTTTATAGATCGATTAATATTTTATATTTCTTTGTCTTTAAAGGAAATACAGCCGCTCCGCGTCTAATAAATAAACATACTTTTGGCGAAAGAGCCCTTTAATCCGAGTGAAGAGACCACCCAAAAAGAAATTAAATTTTTTGGCTCTAAAAACTCTTGTGGTCTGCGGCTCTATGGCCAGTTGTTAACAATTTTTTTAACGCCGTCCCCTCTTCGTCCTTTTCGGCGCCGGCAGAACTCGCCCCCCTGTTCATAGACAAAGCCCGGAAGTCCGTTGCCGCCTTACGGCCTCGCCATTTCGTCTTCGCTGTTATCGCTGCGGGCGGAATCGCCTCCCTGGCTTTACAGGCAATATTATAATCAACTACCTCCTCTTTGCCTTTCACTTTTCCCTATTTTAAAAAAATTAGGCAGAAGGGTTAGTTGCCACGAGTTTTTTTAATACCGTCCCCTCTTCAGCCTTCTCGGCGCCGGCGGAGCTCGCCTCCCAATTCATAGACATAGCCCTTTCCCTTTGCCTCGATTTTAAAAAATTAGCTAAATAGTTGATCGAAGCAATTTTTAGGCGAAACTCACCACTTTATAAATTCTACCTAAGGAGTCAGCTGCCCTGTTCTTAAGCCTCCTCCCTTGCTCAGTTTCAAAAAATAGGTAAATAAATAAGCCGTCGTATATTATTATGCCCTCTTTTTATCCTTTCTGTTAGTCTTGATTTGGCTCAGGAATGCTCGCCGGCCAGAGGTTCCCTCGACGGCCGATTCGGGAAAGCCAAAGCTTCCATGGTCACTTCAGCCCTCCCGAGCTTAGCCCTTAGACCAGCCTATATAAAATGGAAGAGAAGCCTTTAGCTCAAGCCTCTCCCTTCAAGCCTTGTTGAGAAGCAGGAGAGTTCAAGAGCCGTTCGGCCCGGCATCGCCTTTCCTCGGCAATTTTTTGGTACTCTAAGGGATGAAGTAACCGCAGCTCCCGACCGCTTATTTTTCCGTCCAGCCAAACTCGGCTCATCGGAAAATTCTCCGGGTTAAAATGAACGTTATACATGTGCCAGATAATAATGGCCAGGAAGGCCAGGATGGCTTCATAGCCGTGAATAATAACAAAAATATCATGAACCCAGAGTGGGAAGAGGCGCAACGAAAGCTCCACATTCCACATGAAAAAGCCGGTAAGAATCATGATGAAGGAGCCCCAGCCTAAGGACCAGTATTCAAATTTTTCAATAAAATTATAGCGGCCGTAAAGGGGAGGACGGGTAAAAAGCCAGTAGGGATGGCGGTCAAAAAAGCCTTTTCCCATCCCGCGGCGGGCCAAGAATCTGGTGAAGCCCAGGTTATACATGAGCTGCTCAAAAGCATCTCTAAAATCCTTCCAGCGGGGAAGCATTTCTTTAAAGTTATTTCGGCCTCGCGGAGAAAAAGCGGTGTAAAGGAGATGCCAGATAAGGTTAGCAATCATCAGCACGGCCGCGCCGCGGTGAAGAAGCCCTCTAATTAAAAAGACTCGACCGCTCGGAATCAACCAGCGAAAAAATTTAAATTCATAAAAGAAAAGAGGGAGGCCGGTCACTATGAGGGTAAAAAAGGTGATAATGAGAACAAAGTGCTGAATCCTTTCGGTCAAGTTCATCCTTAAAAAGATTTCGTCGTCTGAAATGTAGGGGGATTTATCCATGGCGCTGGCCTCCGAGTAACCGGCGGCCTAAATCCGCCGCTATGAAGAGTAGAAAAGCCGAAATAATGACGACAATCAGAGCAATGTAAATTGTCTTGACTAAATAAGATACCCTGTATTTAGGTATTTCTACTTGGTCGGGCATCAAATGAACCTTGCCCTCAGCAAAACGGCGGCTGGCTCCGGGATGGCACCGGCCACAGGTTTGAGGAATGTTGGCCGGGTGAATGGAGGATTTGGGGTCAGAGGAGGGTCGGATATCATGATAGCCATGGCAGCTGGCGCAGTTAGCTACTCTGATATCGCCATATCGAGAAGCTGTTCCGTGGTAAGTTTCGGCATAGGTTTTATAACGCGCTGTAAGCAGTCCGTACTGCCTGGCTATAGCCTGGTCGTCATGACAGCGGGAACAGACGCCCGCAATTCTCGTGGCATAGACTGAAGAACGCGTATCGAGCGGACTAAGGATATTATGTTCTTGGTGACAATCAATACAAACAGGAACATCTTTAATGCCTTTGACATAATCCTTGCCGTGAACGCCCTCCAGATAATCGCGCTCGATGCCCACATGGCATTGGCCGCAGGTGTGGATAATTTGCCGCCGCGAGGTCTTAGATGCGGGGTCTTCAATAGATAGAATGTCGTGGCTTCCGTGGCAATGGCTACAGTTAGCGGAAATAGTCAAGCCGGCTTTTTCCAGCGCCCGAAAATGAATACTTCCTTGATACTGACGAATAAAATCCTGACCGCGAGGGGTAGTTACCTGGCCTAAATGACAGCGCTCGCAGGTCTGGGGTAAGTTGAGGGGGTAAACTTTGGAATCCGGGTCAGTTTTTGGTTTAACCTCATGGCCGCCATGACAGTCGAAGCAGCGAACCGGCCCGAAACCAAGGGAAGCTGTTCGACTATGAATACTTTTCTGCCATTCTGGGAGTAAATCAGAGTGACAGGATTCACAGCGGGCTGGCTCGAGCTTTTCCGCGTGAGGAAATTCTTTAACCCCCCGCAAGTCTTGATGACAATCAAGGCAACTTAGGCCTGCCGCGCCATGAATCGAACCCTCGATATTTTTCCTAAGGGCTTCGTCGTGACAGGTGAGACAATCTTCTTCTGTCTGGGCCAAGGAAGGGAGAGCAAGAAGAGCTACGAAAATAAACCATAAGCAATAAATCAAAATAGATTTCAGCCGGAGTTTCATCTCCTTTTCCTTGTGAGGAGCCGAGTGCGGCGGATGAACGCGGGTATGAACCAGATTATAGTTATGGCCACGGTCAGAATTACCAGGATAATTAAAATTCTTTCCACATAAAAGAAAATTCCAGGCTTGGTGGCGGCCGGTCCGATATGAATTTTTGTCCGAGCCACTGATTGT
>Ga0207433_10010769_pt1 | contig 14147 bp, 13 predicted proteins | sample YelNatPaOPGAMG01_FD_187559 | JGI IMG/M metagenome (GOLD analysis project Ga0207433, IMG submission 187559) | Hot spring thermophilic microbial communities from Obsidian Pool, Yellowstone National Park, USA - OP-RAMG-01 (SPAdes) (version 3) | ecosystem: Environmental > Aquatic > Thermal springs... | reverse complement strand
ACTCGTTCCATCGATACCCGAGTAACCAGAGAATCCCGAATAGCCACTCGTTCCATCGATACCCGAGTAACCAGAGAATCCCGAATAGCCACTCGTTCCAGGATTATCTCCCGAGAATCCAGAATAGCCACTATAACCACTTTCTCCCGAATAGCCACTAAAACCACTTACGCCCGAGTAACCACTTAGTCCGCTCTCTCCCGAATATCCACTATAACCACTTACCCCCGAATAGCCACTTAGCCCCTGAGGACCTTCTGGTCCCGAATATCCACTATAACCACTTACCCCCGAATAGCCACTTAGCCCACTATAACCGGAGTACCCACTGGCTCCTCTTTCTCCTGAGTAGCCACTTAGTCCAGATACACCGCTAGATCCAGAATACCCACTAGTGCCTCTTGGGCCGCTATACCCCGAGTAACCACTTGCACCAACTGGGCCTGGCGCACCACTAAAACCGGAGTACCCACTGGTACCCGGATTATCTCCAGAATAACCCGAGAAACCACTAGTGCCCGAATAGCCCGAGAAACCACTTACACCCGAGTAACCAGAATAGCCGCTGATTCCTGACTTACCACTGGTTCCACTGATACCACTTTCGCCTTGTTCGCCTTTTTGTCCGCTCCATCCCGAATAGCCACTTAGGCCAGAGAATCCATCAAAACCATTCTTTCCGCTGTATCCACTAAACCCACTATTCCCACTAAATCCCGAGTAACCACTTAGGCCAGAGGCTCCAACTTGGCCGCTATAACCCGAGTAGCCACTTGCGCCCGAGTATCCGCTGAGACCACTTTTCCCAGAGTGTCCCGAATAGCCACTATGACCACTCTCTCCACTAAAACCACTCACTCCCGAGTAACCACTAAACCCACTTTTTCCTGATAAGCCACTTAACCCACTCTTTCCGCTAAATCCCGAGTACCCGCTATGGCCTCTTTCCCCACTAAGACCACTTTCGCCTGAGTATCCAGAAGAACCACTAAACCCACTTTCGCCACTGGAACCTGAGTATCCGGAAAAGCCACTTGTACCAGAGTACCCGCTAAAACCCGAATAGCCACTAACCATCAAGGATTCGACTCGCATAAATTTCAATGAACCAGATGTAGAGTCGTATCCAAGGGCATATTTATCTTGCGCATTCGTGGCATCAATGGGTATATCTTTAAGTTTCGAAGCATTCCATTGACTGATATCTTTGTAGGTATCTATATCTGTTTTTCTAATAACGTGCTCGTCTTTTGATGGTGGGGTAGTGACCGCTAATTGGCCATCATCATAATAGACCGCCATATCGTAAAGTACCCCCTCTATGTGTGTTTATTGTATTGATTTGTACATTTTTTTGTGTTAGTTCTCACTAGCTACCCAGTTGAGTTGGTAATGACTTGTTGGGACGCTAGCACTAAATTCAATATCAAATCCATTCTCATCTTTGGATACGATATCATAGAAGAGCATCCTGGGAGACTCTTCTATTACATTGCAAATAGTCGTAGATAAAGAATAATCACCAGAACTCAATGGTTGTGAAAAAGAAACTCTCATGCTAGTAGAATTTGCTGGAATGGAACTAACCCCAGTTCTTTTTCCAACGTATGGATACTCAGCATAATGAACCATCCAGCTTAAGGTATATTCTTCGGAAACAATTGGGGCTGAGAATCTGATTGTAAATCCTAGTCTGTCTCTTTGTGTAATGATATAAAAATATTGATCTGAAACCCCAGTTGAGTCAGAAACCATTGTAACACAAAGGGGAGTTAAGAGGGTTCCATCTGGAATTTCAGATTTGAATTCTATATGCTCAATGTTCTGGCCTTTTAGAAGACGCTTTGTTCCAGATTGAAGGGCCAAGTCGGCAACCACGAATGCTTTTATATACGTATAGTCTTGGCTGGTTGGGATGTCAAAGCATCCCTCACAATCAAATTCTGGCATCGATCCGGTGCATATGGTATAGATGGGAACCGAAGTCCCATCTAAAATGGTCATATACCAATTGTAAGTCGTTGAGTCAATATAATGGGAGCATGAAACTTGTGGATCATTTTGCCATATTCCTTGGAATACTGGAAAGGAGCGAACTACCTCCGGTAAGGTTCTATAATAATTAATTACAACCTCTTCAGGAGACTTATCATCGGATACTCCGACATCATGGTATGAACCACAGTCATAATGGTCTCTAGAGTGATACAAATCTGTGACCGTTGAGTCATGGCAAATAACGTACTCATTTCCACAACATGGTTCGCTGTCCATGGTGTGGAAATCTAGAAGATCTTTTTCGTAATTTATTTGTAGCTTATCTTCTGAAACCACCCCATCCATCAACGGAGAGTTAATGTATAGTGTATGAATTAATCCTAGGAATCTAGCCCTGTGGGGTTTGAAGAAATTCACTACATCTAGGATATAGCGGTTTACGATATTTCTAGGACCAATCGTAGTGGCAATTCTTGGATAGCCTTCTGGGAGAATATACAAATCAATATAAGAGGTTAGTAAGAAGAGGACCTCCGTGGTAATAGAATCCCCATTGCTGCTAGCAAACCAAGAATCAATATAATTGAACAAGTCTAAGTTTATTTGCTTTAAGACTTGCTCTGGAGATGAAAACAGGGGGGTTAAGAAATCAGAACTAATGGGTCTTGTAAATAGATCTAAGAATTGATTTCGGAATTCTTTTTGTTCGTCTCGAGTTACTAATCTTTGGAAATACAAGTTGGTAAATTCATTGATTATGGTTGCAAGATCTGAACTCGTTCCGTCATATATCAAGAAAGAGTCTGCGAACCCGCTAGTTCTTTGTCCATAATAACGATTTAAACAATAACAACAAGCTACATAAATCTCGAGTAAAGAAAGTTTTGTTTTTGGATACAAACTAAATCTAATAACTCGATTGAGCTCCTGAGTTTGTAGGAATGTTTCATACTCATCTCGAACTCTTCTACGTGTTACCGCTGAGATGATAGCAAGTTGGTCGCTTAGGGGTATATTCTCTCGAATTGCAAAATGAGGAGTTTTCATTGGGAGAGAACGCCCCTTAGCTAAGAAAGAGAGAGTATCTTTTTCTAACATCCAGTGCGGGTCTAATCTTTTTACGTCCTCGTATAACAAGTCAACAAGAGGAGCAGTGTATGATTCAATACTAATCTTAATAGGATCTAAACCAGAACTTCTAGATGGTAATTGAATGAGGGGAGTTGTTATGTACTTAGATGTTTGAACTATGCTTGGTCGAAAAACAAAATCGGGGCCACTTTGAGTTTGTATTCGAGTTAGAAAGTACTCAACAATATCTGGGTTATTAACAATGCCAAGATATCTTAGAGAACTAGACAAAGAGGTGGGGGTTCCTTTTGTTTTGTACAAACGAACTAAGTCTAAAAGCAATAAGATCTTATTAAAAGATGAAATTCGATATGTTGGAAATGGTAACCCCATTGATCGAAGCAACTCTTCGATATGTGTCTCAGGAAGGGTAAATACGTCGGTTACATTTCTTGATACGGAAACCAACGTTTTTAGTGCTGAGTACCAATCGATGAGAAATTTTCTTAGTCTCTTATAGTCGTCAGAAGCAAATGCATATTGGTCAACGATAGCATCAAAAAGGGCTAACGTACTTGCTTTTTCAGATACGAGAAGTTCTTGTAAAAGTAGGTCAACATTTTCAGGTTCGCCTTTAAGATATCGAAGAAGGCTAATGAAATCAGATACGGTAAACAATCAGATTTTTCCTCCTTATGATGGGGGCGTTCGATCAAAAACTCCGCTTAACAATTTGAAATGTTTTTCTAAAATGTGGTTATAGTACAAAGAATCAAGCAAACTTTTCTGGTTTGGAAATAATACGTCATCTGGAAGAAGAATAATATCTGTGATTCCGTCTCGCATAAAGACCAAATCTATGTAAATAAGTCTAGATAGATTTGTAACCAAACTAGGAGCTGTAAAACTGGTGGTATCGTAGTAGACGATTATTGAAGTTGTGTCTGCAAACCCCGTTGTCTTATACTCGAGCAAGAAGTCTAGCATTTGCAGATCTATACTTTGAAGCTGGAAGATGTTCGATCCTGTCTCACTAGAAACATAAACATACCCAGCATTTCCATACGGAGACAACCTAACTTTTAGAGAAAAATCCCATTCTCCACTATTTAGAGGAGTAAATAGATAGCGGTAATAGTTATGAGAATAAGTGTCTGAAAATAACAGATCAATAAACGAGTCTCCATGTAAAGAATTTGTATTGTTAATTATACTTGGTAAACGAGCTGGAGTGTCGTTAAGAATCTTATCAAATAGAATTCTAAAAGCATGATAATCAAGCTCCGGAACTGCGATATATGGCACTAGATCCAAACCCCCGAGAATATGTATGAAGAAAGAAAAAGTTTACGAACCAAAAACTTTTTTGTTAAGGACTATTAAATTGGAGTTCATAATTTTGTTCTTAGATCTATTCTTTTAACCTCCGAACAAAAAATCAAGAAAATACCACTAACACACGAAGGAGGCCTACGTTTAATGGATCCAGTTTTAGAAAAATTCCAACCAGTTTTCGTAGTGGGAAGAACAATTAATGATACTTGGTTTGAGCTCCTGACTCAGTTATGGGACAAGGGACGAAGATACAAAGTGACATCTGGTTCGTATGCAGGATCTAGCAGGTTGGAATTCGATTTCGTAGCTGGAACGATAATAAGTCCATCTGAAAGACCTTTAGCAGTGTATACTCCTCCTGGGGTTCCCGCCCCTACAACTGATTCCGCCATAGAAGAATATTTCGTAAATTACCTTATGAATGGGCGATTGTCTCCTAATGAGCACTACCGTTATTCTACGTGGATCGTTGGGGGGAAGTATAAGATTCCCCAGATACGAATCGAAGGGAAAGATCTTTATGATCCTGAGGTCACAGTTCCAAACCAACTCCAATGGTGCATTGAGCATTTTAAGAAACAGGGGTTTGGTAATAATCATTGTACAATTCAGGTGGGATACCCAGAAACAAACTTAGCATATGATATACCTTATTCTGAGGAAACTGAAAGGAGAACGGCGCCATGCTTAAGGTTAATTGATCTAAAGATTATAGAACAGAACCAAAAGTCTTATTCTATTTCGATGGTTTGTTATTTTAGAAGTTGGGATCTCTATGGTGGCTTTCCTGAAAACATTGGGGGATTGACTTTGTTGCTTGAATATGTGGCTAACGAACTAATTAGCTCTGAAATTGAGGTTATTCCTGGTTCGCTGAGCTTCGTTTCTAAGGGTCTTCATTGCTATGATTTCCAAATAGAGGCCGTCCGTCTAAAATTGAACAAAAAGTAAGAATGTGTGCTTTCTTGCTAACAAGAAGGAGGCGAAGATATTATGAACCAGATTCATATCGCAACTTGGCTACTAACAAGAAGATGCAATCTTAAATGTTCCTACTGTAGGATAAGCAAAACGTATGCCAATGATCCGTACTCAGTTAAAACTCTTCTAAAGAAAGATATAGATTTTAGTTATCTTATTGATTCAATTTGTAGGATAAAATCTAATAACCCAGAATCTTATAACATATTCCTTGGGGGTGAGCCTACTCAGTATCGAGAACTTAAAGATCTGGTCTTAAGATGCAATAAAGAAAATATTCTCTATACAATTGTGTCGAATATGTCTGGTTCGTCTTTGGAAACGATTAAAGATTTGCTTACTTCTTTGGATTATATAGATGGAATATCATTTTCTTTGGATCCTGTTGTATTTATGTCTTCTGGTCGAGGGGGAGGAGATAGAACAAAGAAATCATCTAATGCCTTGAATTCTATAAAGTTTCTAATGGATCAAAGTGGGAAAAAAGTAAGGGATATTGTGGCGGAGGTTGTGTCGGATGCTAAATCTTTGGCATTCCTTCCTGGATTGGTTTCTTATTTAACTGGGGCTGGGGTTTGGTCTAGTGTCTCGGTGGTCGAATCTGGAGAAACGAACTATTATGATTTTGCGGAAGCCCTAGATCCAAAACTTCTTATAAAACCCAACAACGTCTCCAGAACAGTTTTTTCTTACGTTCTCAAAGAAGCTAGGAAGGGCAACTTGAAAGTTCTTGCTCATGAGTCCCTTGTTGTCTTAATGGATTGTATAGAAAACCAAAAACCCTATATGTGCAACATCGAGGAAAATGCTAATAACTTGGTTATAGATTCTGATGGATCTCTTCGATTGTGTCTTAGACTAAGGGGAATTGAAAGTACCAAGTTCAAAGTTACCGATATTTTGAATAAGGATGGCTCGATTCATGAGGAAAATATGAATCGATTTAAAGATGCCCTTCGAAAAGATAAAGAATTATATTGTAAGGGATGTCTGTGGACTTGCATGATGTTTTCAGATTTGCTTTCTAACAAAACGATACAATCAAAAGATATCCACCACTTGTTAAAGGGCTAAGATTGCTAGACCTAAAAGTGAGATAATACTAGTTAGAACGGATCTAAATTTTTCAAATTGGGCATCGCTTCTATATTCTTCTTTCATTGTGGCTTCGGAAACTGCGATATTTCTCATCATTTCTAAGTTATTTTGTAAGAGGATGACTTTTAATTGAGTTGCCATCATTATGTCGATTAAGGTATTGTAGCTTTGTGTTAGATTTTTGCCTTGTTCTTGGAGATATTTTCTATTTTCTGCCAACTCCACAATAAACCTCAATTGATTCTCACTGAGGAGAACCCCAGACCTTCCATCGGGAAGAACGATGGGAGAAGCGCCCTCCAAAACATTCTTTCCTTCATTTGATAGGTCTGGAAATAATTCTTTCGCGTTCTTCTTTTCATATTGCTGGATTGAGTCAATTTGTATAGATGGAATATCGAATACGGTTGGTTTCTTAGGAGTGGTGGCGCAACCATACGTAAAGATTCCTATACAAGCAAATAGAAAAAAGTTTCTTATTCTTATCATAGCGAAGTTACTCCTTTGGAGAGCCTTCTTTCTTTTTTCTGGGTCTAGCAGCTCTAGTTCTTGTACTTGATATGGTACTATTGTTACTAAGTTGGGTTCTTGTAATTCTTCTGCCTCTGGGCTTTGCAGGAGGTGGTTTGCTAGTAGCCGCCTTTAATCTCTCTAATAAGGACTCAATGGTTTCGTTGTCTAAATCGTTTTTACGTTGCTCGTAGTTATTTAAGATTTCTTGCTCCTCTTTGGATAAGTTATCAAGTTTTTGTTTTAGAGTTTCAATTTGATGGTTTAGTTCATCTATTTTTTGTTGGTTTGCGATGATTGTTCCTGGTTTGTCATCCTCGCCGGGACTTCCAGTCGGGGGTTTTGTCGAAGATCCTCCTCCCCCACCACTACTAGAAGAAGAACTTCCAGAACTTGTTGGTTTCTTTCTTCCTATAAGAAATGTAAGAATAAAGATTATGGTCCCAATTCCTGCAACAATAACGATTTTAAATTTTTGTACTATCTCTTTTACTTTGGCTAGGACTTCTTTAATTTTCTCGATCATTTTCTTTTTAGCTCCTTTCTTTTTTTAGTGAGATTCTTCTCATATTTTTTTATTTTCGAATGGTGGTTAGTCCTGTTGTCTTGCTGAGTATTTTATTGAACATTGCAGGAGCAAAACACATAATTACCCCCAAAGGATACAAGATAAAGTTCCAACCATCCAGGGGTTTTGTAATTGCTTGATAGATAAAGGCAGCGGTAAGGGTTAAGCTCACAAAAAAGGCGGTGCTTCTAGATAAAGATAAGGTTCTTGGATCGATTGTTTCTTTATCTCGAAGAAAGTTAATAGAATTGAACCGACTTAGTTTTTCTTCTGGCGGCGGTGGAGGAGAGGCAATGCCTCGACATTCATAGCATATTGTATCGCAATCCACAGAGTCAACTAATTTTGAGAGCCTATCTACAAGTTGGTTTAAGTCAGATTCGATCTTTTCTTTAATAGGATCTGGTTGTATGTCTTTGATATCTACTTGTTGTATTTTCTTTGCTAGCAAGATGGTATTTCTTAGAAGATGTAACTCATGGTCTTTCATTTTTTCTTATTTGTATCCTCCTAAAGTTATACTTGAAGCAAAGAAATATCTTTTAGATTGATTTCTTTGTCTGGTCTTTCTCGTAAGAAAGATAGCATACTAAACTTTGCTGACATGTGGAAGCCTGTTATTTTGTAACATGTTTTGGAAGAATCGTATGCAAGTTCGTAAAATGGTTCTTTAAGAACCCGTCTATATGCAACCTCAATAACTTTTTGAGGTCTTACAAAGAGCTCTTCTTCCATCATTCGTCTAAAGTTTGTATCTATTCTTCCTTCGCAAATGGAAACTTGATTCTCTTGTCCCCAATCAAAAAATCTCTTTCTTAACTTAGAAGAAAACCCAGTTCCAACCTTGGTGCTTAGAACAAAGTGGTTTTCGTTAGTTAGGAAGGCAATTCTTATGAAAGAAATCTCTCCTCTATTCCAGAGGGTGGATTGTTTGTTTCCTATGGATACAATAACACAATCTACGGTTGGGGTTATTTTGATTCGGAATAACCGGTTATCGCTTTGAGAATTGTACCTAGCTACGATTCCTTCTAATTTGTTCTTGGTAACGTAATCAAATAGGGCTTTAAATTCATTTGCCCCACCATAACTCCATGTTGGGAGACTAAGTTTTGAAGTGCGAAAGGACGAGATTGGTTCTAAGAATTTCTCTAACTCAAAGAATGAAACATTTTCTAATCGAATTCCTTGAATCTCTCCTATATCAAATACATAGAAATGAACCTGGGATAAATCTCCAGTTCTAATTATAGATACAGTCTTATTGAATGGGAGTTGATTACCTCTAGAATCTAGGGCAACTAACTCTCCAACAAGGGTAAATGGTTTTCCCCCTTTCTTATTAGATAGATAAAGAAGACTTTCCTCGAAAGGAAACTTCTTTCTTTCTATAACAAGACCATTTCTGCTAAAAACGATGACCTTTTTCTGGTCGGGAAACACAGACGCCGAGGCCAGAATGCCATCGTATTTAACAGAAAAAAACATATTCTTAATATCTTTTTCTAGTAGGTAAGATACAAATTCTGAGTTTGATAAATTAATAAATCTATGTGATTCCTTCCAATTTTTAGCTGTGTACATCTTGTTTTATCTTTCGAATAGCCATTAGTATGGTGGCTTCCCCTTTTTGCATAGTTGATTGCTCACCAACTATATGTAAAGAAATCTTTTTTCTTTGTTTGCATAGAAAGTTTCCTTTAAATTCTGTCATAATATTAGTTTTGATCTTTTCTAAGAATTCGTTAAATTCTTGTTCTTGTTCTGGAATGGGAACCAAGATATCTTGGATCTTTTTGTTTTTCTTTGTTAGAGAAAAGAATTTACTTAGATTCCTGCTATAATCTAAAATAGCATATGTATCTACAGAAATGACTATAAAAAAGAAGTCTGTATCTTCGTCCGCTAATCTTATCATAGCTTCTTGTTTTCGACTATATTCTTTTATAGCGGCTAGCATTTTGCTCTGGTCGAGCAAGGCTTTAAAAATTACTCCATCTGGGCACCCTGGCCAATCTTTTACAAACAACTGGGATACAATAAAGTGCTTTCCAAATGTCTCGCTATAACATTGCCAAATCAAAGGATCTTGGGATGAGGTTTGCTCATTGTAACAAAACGCACAAATATTCTTGGATGCATGTAATATGGTAAAACAGGGTTTATCTAGAATTGTTTCCGTTTCAGAATCAAACTTACCTATTATTTTCTTAGCTTCTTCTAAAAAGGGCTTATTAGCATATTTGATTTGTCTTGTTTTATAGTCGCAAACATATACGAAAAGGGGTAGCATATCTAAAAGGCGTTTGAGCAATTGAAATTGAATATTTATTTCTTCGTTTGGTTCTTTTAGGTTGTTTGTTAAATCTTTAAGCTTAGATAGATTTTTTCGTCTTTCTTTTTTGGTCTCTTTTTTACGCTCTTTCAAAAGATTGAACATAGTAAATTTCTCTCTCTCAAACTAGAGTTTTGGTAGTAAAAATTTAATGATAAAAGGAACAAGCAACGATACAATTACAGAAATCGCAGATGCTAGCGCACCAACCTTAACAACCAGTACGACAACTTTTTCTTTTAATTCAATTAGTTCATCTTCTAGGGTATCAATATCATTAGCCAGGCGCTCTAGCTCTTTTAGAACGTATTTGCTCCACTCATTCCAACTTCCACTTGTATCCACGGTTATTGTATCCTTGCTCCCTTTTTGTATTTTCACAGTACTAAGATTCCTTTGTATATTCTATATGATGCAAGTTGCAAAATATATCCGCATCTATGTAATTTATTTCTGATTCCTCCTCGTTACATTGCTGTGTCTGATTGTTTTGGGATGTTTCTGATATTGAATTAAGAAGATTGGAAAGTTCCTCGTGTATTTTCTTCCTTTCCTCCCTCCTTTTATATACTTCCTCCCTCGTCAAAGTTCCAGAGAGTGCTTTTTCCACTGCTTTTTCAAAGACTCCTAACATATCTCATTCTCCTTTTCTTATGTAAAAATTACTAGTTTTTATTATTTTCTAAGAACATTGCCTCTTTATATTGCCTAGATTTAAGGCCTTTAGTTTCAAGCGCGTAACTTACGCACTTAGAATATTTCCTAAACATGAATTCAATAAATCTAAGTTCTGAACTCGTGGTTATATCTGCTGGATTGCTTTGGATGGTTCGTGTTCTTTCGTTTAGATAAGATCTAATATCAAAAAGAACACACAACGGATCTATTCCTAGCATTTGTAAGAAGTCTTGGTTACCACAAGAAATGGCATTAAATTGCCTTACGTCCCTAATGCTTTGAGCAATCGCTCGTTTAATATGGTACTCATCTTCTTTTTCTTCGAATCTAGATTCGTCCCAATTCTCTAATCCGTATGTTTCGCAAATTTCATTGTATGCTTTTTGAAAGATGTAAACTTCTTTTAACGCTCCTTCAATATAGATTCTGGAGTCGGTGATCCCAGATTCACTTTCTTCTATGCTAACTTTTAGTTTTGCCAGCTGAATTTGCCTTCTTACAATTTCATCTGGGTCGGAAAGTTCTTGTTTTGAGAGGACTTCGTATTCATGTAGTTTTTCTAGCAAGTCTAAAACTTGTCGTTTTAACTTAAAGTTGGCCTCTCTAAGGGCCATCCTTCTATTCTCAACTTCGGCAATTATTTGCATTAAGTTTCGTTCTGGTGTTGAGTGATGAATTGTAAGTAGAAGTCTAGTAAACTGGGAATCTCTTCGGCCAAATATATTGCTAGCCCTATTGATTTCATCCATTCCCTGAGCAACTTCTTCTAATTTATCTGGGGTAAAGACTTTGAGTTCGAATTTCTTCTCAACAAATGACCTAGTTGTTATTCGATTGAATACCGTGTCGGAAACCTGGGATTCTGCTAAGGATTCGACTAGATTCGTGAGAGAATTCCTTGTGGTACTAGGAAGAAGTTCGTTTCTTAAAATATCTGACCACTCAGTTGAGATCGTTTCTTTTTCCATCTTTCTACTCTCCTTCTTTTTGTATGTATTCTTGGGCTAACATTGAAAATGTGCTTCTTATCAAATCGCATTGAGGGTCTTTTTCGTTTATAGATTTTGAGTACAAGAAACTATTTGCAATGCATCCTCCATTGCAAAAAATCTGAATCTTACATTTCTTACAATCATTAGGAAGATCTCTTGTTAGTAAAGATTCGTATAGCCTCGATTCTAATAGAATTTTTTCTAGGGACGAGTCCATGATGTTTCCAAATGAGCAAAAATTGCTTCCACATGGGACCACGTCTCCAGTGGGAGCAATGGAAATTTCTGACCCAGAAGTAAAGGCACAATAAGATGGTTTTCTTAACTTGTATAATGATTTTAGCATATTTAGAAATGGGAAAAATGTTACCCCACCCAAAGGAATTCCATTCTTGGAGCACATTGTATAGAATTTAGCAACATTCTTTGCGACTTCGTAATATAGAGACGAGGGAAGAAAATCTTTAGAAGAGGAGATTTTGTTAGCAAATTGTAGGCTAATTCCAATATTTTGTTTGGGATTGGAAGAAAATACGTTAGTGCTTTTTTGAATTGCATATTCATATAGGTTTTGTAATGAGGAGTAATTAGCAGTAGTGATGGTTGAGCAGATGAAGGTTGTTATTTTTTCCCTTGTTTTAACATCTAGTTTCTCTAAGTACTTAATATAGTTATCTAAATTATAATCTATAATTGCCATGGTGGGGCGACCAGATTTGAGTTTTCGAAATCTATTCATATCTTCGTTTGGCCCATCTAAACTAATTCCAATGGAGATAGAATAAGGGAGACATTCTTCGATTATTTCTTCGAAGTCTAGTAAACCATTCGTTGTTAAATTAAAGATGAGTTCATTTTCTGAAATCTGATACTTACTTGCTTCCTTTTTTGCTTGCCGAATAGCAAGGAGACATAAATCGGGTCGAATTAAAGGTTCTCCCCCAAATAATCTGATTGCTATAGGCGCTGGTCTTGAAACATTCCGAGCAACGATGCTGAAGAAATCTTTAATGCTTTTACAAATAGTAGTTTCTGGCATATGCTGAGGAGTGGTGGTGGTATGTTCTTCTTTTTCATAGCAATATGAACATGCCATATTACATTTATTGGTAACTAGTAAACGTAAACTATGTAAATTCTTAACAAAAAGAAATTTATTATTACTATTCGACGAACCTGTTATGGAGGGGTTGTATTCTGGTTGTGAAATGGGAATTCCTACGTATCCCCTTGTAATTAAGTCAGAAAGAACCCTTGAGTTATACCTATTGTCTAAATCTAAGGAGTATCTTGGTCCTTCTGGTGGGGAGGAGCTTGATGCTATGTAAGAAATGGTTTTCTTATCTGCCAGGACAGATAATTTTCTTGGTTGATATAAAAGAACTGTATCTTTGTGATTGGTTGATATGCTTATGGTCCTACTTTTTGATGAGTTAATAAATTGGAGCTGAGTAATAATTGGATTCATACCCGCGCTGTGAATCCATTGCTCATATAAGTTAGGTAAGTTAATGGAGAAATCTTTATTTAAGATCTCTTCTATTTCTTGGTAAGATGGTGCTTGTTTGCTTGCTATGCTAAAAGCATAAAAAAGGTTGAGCCAGTCTGTTTCTTTCATTAGGAAGCTAATAAAAGATGCATACCCACCGTATAGATCTTTTACCTGACAAGGATTGGAAAGTAAACTAATTGGAGCTATGTTAAGAATTGATATTAAGCGAGTAATATCATATGATATGCAATACTTGGGTGTAGGAACATTTTGTAAAGAAAAGAACTCACACACTCCTTCTTCGAACCAAAATGGTAAGTTCATTATGCCTAGACTTTTTAGATAACAATGAAGGAGTTCATGTCGAAGTTTTGGCTCCGAAAATTGTAAATCTTCTAACTTGGTTTCTATGAGTAAGCGGTGGCCCTTAGTGGTAATTGTGACCCAGTTTCGAAACTCGTAACTAAGTAATAGAAGATCATGATGAAGAAATAAGTTAAAGACTTCTGGGGTCAATAAAATGACTTTTACCTTGCGAGTAGGAGATATGAGGAGGGGAACTAATTCTGGACATTCTTTACAAAGAATTCTTTGGATGGTGAGACCCAAATGTTTTAATTCATTTTGTTTCTGGATGACTATGTTTTGAATTTTATCTTTTTGGTCAGCTTCGTATATGAGAACGATGTCAAATAACCAACTTCCTACAATAAGTCGAGAATCTAACTTAGTTTCGTATATGGTTGGATCTAGATCAAAGCATTTACATAGATCTAAGATCGTTTCATTATCATTAGGAAGTTGGTTAGTATGAAGAATCATTTTTTGTGATTCCTTCCCTTTGTTTATCCAAGAAGGTTTTGTTTCTTTCTTTGTGCATACAAATAATAAATGAGCATAATGTATTTTGTTTCTTCTCTTTTTTGTAGGTATCTTCACCAAGGTGATAATCAGAAAATATCATTCCAAACCCTCTACACCACGTATATGCTTCGCAGGAAGAACATTTTTCATAGGAGTTTTTGTCTAGATCTATGGCTAATTCTTGGCTTGTTGTAAAGGTATTGAGGATAGATTCTTTTTGTTGTA
>Ga0207433_10010768_pt1 | contig 14148 bp, 10 predicted proteins | sample YelNatPaOPGAMG01_FD_187559 | JGI IMG/M metagenome (GOLD analysis project Ga0207433, IMG submission 187559) | Hot spring thermophilic microbial communities from Obsidian Pool, Yellowstone National Park, USA - OP-RAMG-01 (SPAdes) (version 3) | ecosystem: Environmental > Aquatic > Thermal springs... | reverse complement strand
CACAAAAAAGAATAAAATTATTAAAATTAACCTCCTCATTCTTCACTCCTCCTTTTTTATAATTTTTTTTAAAAACTTTGTTTTTTTTAATCTCACCTCCTTCTTAAAAATTTATTAAATTTCTGATATCTGATATAACAGATTATTTAAAAAAATTTAATACAACTCTATTATTGCATTAGTTACTCTATTTATATGATTTTCTAATATCTCTTTTGCCTTTTCTTTGTTTCTTTCTAATATGGCCTTAATAAGAAATATGTGTTCTTCTCTTGCTAAACCAACCTCATCCTTTATTAAGTGTCTTAATATAATAATTTGATTCTTAATATTGTTATAGCTACTTATAAGATAAAAGTTACCAGAAGCCTTAATAAGAAGATCATGTATGTTTTCATCAAGTTCATCAAATTCTTTTGTTTTTTGAGTAATGTCTTTCTCGTCTAAGGATTTTTCTAAAAATATCTTTAATTTATCTCTATCTATTTTATCAAAATATTTATCTAAACAATATAATTCATATATCTTGCGCATCTCCATTATCTCTTTAACTTCTTGACGAGTAAAATTACGAATAAAAAAACCAACCCTTGGCTTTCTTATTACAAGACCTTCATCTACAAGTTGCTTCAGAGCATCTCTAACAGGCATTATACTTGCTCCAAGTTCTTCCGCTAATTTACGAAGATTAATTTGCTCTCCAGGTTTTCTCTTTGCAAGCAAAATTTCTTCTTTTAATATACTATAAATTTGTTCTCCTATGCTTTCCTTAACAATTCTTTTCATTCTCACCTAATCATTATTCATTGTTATCTTTTATCTGATATATTCTATATGTAATATATTCACCTTGTCAACAAAAATTGAAGAAAGCCATCCAACTTAAATTACTTTACTCTTACAATTGCTTCAATATATACTCCTTCTGGGAAAAATTCTAATGTAACTTTAACATTATCATTAAATTTTTCAACTACATGTTTTTTAATTGTAATTTCCATATCTTTTACCTCAAAATCATCCCAACCTCTTAAATAGGGAGTCCAAGAGTCTCTTATTGGTTTTCCATCTTTTTCACCTATAATTTTTATTGCACAAAGTCTTGTTCCATTGAAATTTACATATAATTTTAAATTAACAGGAACACCTCTTCCTACAACTATATCTTTATCAAGAAGCACTGGATTTTTATATTTTACTATTTCCAAAGGATATTCTGCTCCTTTATCAAATTTAAAACTTAATATTGCACATGTCCCATATTTTCCAAGCTCTAATATCTTCCTCAAAAAACTTGCATTTATAATAACCTTATTATCTTGTAATAAATAATCTATATTTTTCTCAAGCTTCTTCTCCCCATAATAAATATCTAAAAATTTATTTCCATTAAGTATTAAATCTATTACTTTATCTTTTAGTGGTTCATCCTCTTTAACAAAGAGAATACCAGGATTTATAAAAGAATTAGGTATACCTTTAGAAGCATTTATTATTATCTTTATAGACATTTCATCTCTCCAAAATCTATTTCTTCTATCATAATTTTCACCATTATCCCAATAAAAAGTTGCCATATTATATTTCTTTGCTATCCTAATAAGATTATCATAATAAAACCATTCTGCTGGTTTGTTTCCGTTAAATAGTCCATATTCTCCAATAATAATAGCATAATCTATAAACTTATCATAAGCTATCTTAATATCTTTCTCCATCTGCATAACATCAGAAGTAGTACCCCAATTTTTTCTTCCCCACCAATTTGCAGTAAAATCCCAAGGAGAGTAATAATGAATACCTATTATAATATTTGAGTCTTTTGGAGGTTTAAAATATTTCTCCATCATATAAATATCTGTCCATAAAGGAGGAACAACCACAAGTCTTTTATCATTATATCCCCCAGAACTTCTTATGATTTTTAATATTCTCTCATTAACCTCATTCTGAATTTCTCCCGCATCTTTCTCAGAATATCCATCATATCCGGGCTCATTTATTATCTCAAAAATTAATTTTTCTGAATAATTTTTAAATCTATCTGCTATCTGAGCCCATAATTTCTCCAGTTTTTTTATAGTATTTTCTTTATCCTGCACCATCTCATTTTTTAGCCATCTCCAAGAGTCATGATGAACATTAATGATAACCCATAAATCTCTTTCTAATGCCATATTTACTACTTCTTCAACTCTATCCATCCATGCTTTATCTACATTGTAATCTGGAGATGGACCCAGATGATCAATCCATGTTATAGGAATTCTTACACTTCTAAATCCAATCTTTTTGATATCATCAAATATATATGCCTGAACTGGAGGATTACCCCATGAAGTCTCATCTGGAATTGCATCTAAGGAATTTCCTAAATTCCATCCTGGGTCCATCTTTTCCACTGCTTTTTTTGGTTCTATATAATTAAATTTAACTTGAGAAATTCCAAGAGAGATAAGAAATATAATAATTAAGATAAAAATTATAATAATTTTTTCCATAACTTTACCCTATATTACTTTTTCTTTACAAGAATTATATCATCTCCATAGAAAGTAATTTCTCCAGAGAGAAATAGAATAATAATTAGGAGAAAAAATCTTTTCATATCAAGATACCCCTTTTTTTAAATTTTTATCCAATAATTCCTGTCCTCTCAACACTTTCCACAAAAAATTTTTGAGTAAATAAATAGAAAACAAGCATAGGAAAAATTACTAAAATAGCTCCTGCATATTGAGGGGGCAAAATTAACAAAGGATCCCAGATTTGTGTCCCTCCAGTAATAATAGCTCTTATATTTGCAAGATTTAAAGATAAAGTATATTTATCAAAATCTCCAATATATACTGATAGCTGAAATACATCATTCCAGTGCCAAACTAAGGAGAATAAAAAAACTGTTATTAAAGCAGGAATAGAATTGGGAATAAAAATCCTTAAATATGTTTGGAATGGAGAACAACCATCTATATATGCTGCTTCTTCAAGCTCCTTAGACATTCCTCTAAAAAATTGTCTAAAAATATAAATAAATAAAGCCCCTCTTAAACCTCCTCCAAGTAAGGTAGGCAAAATTATAGGATAATAACTATTAAGAAAATTTATAGGTTCTCCCTTTAATAATCTAATGATTCCCAAAATATCAAACCCTTGATAAAAGATATATAGTGGAATTAAAAGCACTTGAGGAGGAACTATAAGGGTAAAAATAATTAATGCAAATATTATTTCTCTCTCCCTAAATTTGAATCTTGCTAAACCATATCCAATCATAGAACAACTTATAACTTGAAATATTGCAGGTATAAGAGAAGCTATTAAACTGTTTATAAAAGACTTAAGATAAGATAAAGAATTAAAAGCAAGCTTAAAATTTTCAAAAGTAATATGCTTTGGAATCCAAATCACAGTAGGATCAATTAAATCCTCTTTACTTTTTAATGCAGTGCTAAGCATAAATAATAAAGGTCTTAATAAAACATAGGAAAGTCCTAAAAAAAGAATAATTTTGAAAGTAATACCTAAAATTCTTAAAAATTTATATTTAATTAATATTAGATATTCTTTTGACATTGATATTCCTCCTTTAATCGCCCATATAAAAAACTCTTTTTGAGATGATTGATATAACAATAATTAGAACTATCCCAATAATTAAAAAGTAAAGCCATGCAATAGCAGAACTATAACCATGTTGTAATTTTCTAAAGGAAACTTCAAGAATATATCTCAATACATCATTGCTATAATCTGTAAAAGAATCAATTATGGTATAAACAACATTTACCAAAATTATAGGTGATATCATAGGAAAAGTAATTTTCCAGAATGATTCCCAAAAAGTTGCACCTTCTATATCTGCAACTTCATATAAAGAAGAAGGTATTGACTGAAGACCTGCCAAAAATATTAATATTTGAACTCCTGACTTCCATATTATTTCATAAATTCTATCTATAGCATGAATTAATGGTTGTATAATAGGAATATTTCCTGTAACTTGCATTAGTATCATTCTAAAATCTATACCTCTTACAAAAGGAGAGTTAGACATTACCATACCTGCTTGAGCCCCTATATTAAATTGCTCCAAGGAGTTTGACTCTAAGACATAAAGTAATGCTCCAGACATCACAACTACTGGAAGAAAAAATATAGCTCTAATTAATGCTCTACCTTTAAATTTTTGATTTAGAAGAACTGCAATAAAAAGAGAAAACATTAATATTAATGGAATATTTACAATCATATTGGTAATTTCAGTAGTCAAATACTGAATAAAATTTGGATCTTCTTGTAAAGCTTTTATAAAGTTTCTTAAACCTATATATTTTAATTTTAATCCAGAAGGAGAAACATCTAATTCACTGAAGGCAAAAATCAGAGATTGAATAAAAGGATGTGCAAAAAATATCAAAAATCCTATAAGCCATGGATATACAAAGAGTCTTCCAACTTGAGCCTGTTTTTCAGAAAGTGATTTTAATTTTTTCCTCTTCATTTATCTCACCTTTTTATCCTTTAAAAAATTTAAAACTTTCTCCCTCAATAATTATTCCTTTATAAATTATTGGTTTATAATTATAGTTAACAATAACCTCAATACCATTTTCATATAAAGTTCTATAAACTCCTTTCATAATTTTCTCATGGGACTTTATAGGGGAATCATAGGTAATTTTATATAAAACCTCAACTTTCTTATATTCTTCTAATGCTTTATCTATCCAATCCCTATAACATGAACTTAACATCTCATTATAGATACTTTTCCTGAAATAAGAAGAATCTTCGTAAATTAGAGTATAAAAAGGCAAAGCCCCGTATTCTACCATTCTTAAAAATTCTCTTTTGTAATTTTCCCTAAGATTTCCTGGTTTACCACTATATGGAATATAACCATGTATCACTATAGGATAGAAAGGAATAGACTCACTTTCTATTCCAAAATTACTACAATCTAATGGAAAATCTAAAATTAATGATGAAAAAGGAAGAACATAATAGTTTCCATGAGTAAAAACTATATTATAATTTTTAACAATTTCATTTAAAGTCTCATTCCATATATTTGCAACATCCTCTCTGGAGAGTAGATTTGGCTTCTTATTCTGAGAATAAATATAATCTCCCATATTCTCAATTCCTATTCCTTTAATCCCATATTTTTTTGCATCTTTTATAAAGTTTTTTAAATAATATGGGACTTTACTCGGTAAAACATTAACCCACGGGTCATAATCTCTATTTTTCTTTTTTGTTACAGGATCCCATTTATATAAAAATGCTAAACCATTATTAAGATATCTATTTGCATCTCTCTCAAAAGAAAATCCATTACCCCTCTCATGAATCTCTATAACTTCCGCATTAAGAATGAACTCAATATTATTTTCTTTACAATAATTTAAAAGTTTTCTAAATCCTTCTTCTCCTCCTAATTTATCTTCTAAATTAATACCATTTGTAATTTTAGATAGATATCCTCCTTTTTGATACCCTTTATATATTAAATTTATCTTTTTAATACCCTTTTCTTTTAATCTCTTTAATATTTCTACAGATTGATCAAATGTAGTTAATGCTGTGAATCTAATTGCAGGAATCCCTAAGAATGTTGATTTTGTTTTTATCCCACCAATTAGAGAAAGATTAAATGGGTAATCATTATCCTTAATTCTTTTCTTTATTATTCCATTATTAATAAGATAATTCCTATAAATCTTTGCCATCTCTGAATAATTTGCCTTTTCTCCAACAAGGAAATAGTAATCTACTATGATATCTCTATTAAGGCTATATGGAGAAATTTTATTTACAAGAACATCTACAACTTCACCTGCCTGTCCAGTAGATGATTCTCTCTCATAAAGTAGGAATTTATGAATATTTCTATAAGTAAAAGTAGGATATATCCTGAAATATCCTGTTGCATTTCCTGCAATATATACAGAAATATTAGCACTACAATCACCACTTTTTATTATTCCCAAGATTGCGGTATCATTTCTTTTAATTCCAAAAATTGGAAGTCTAATTCCCTCTATTTTTGGTTTCATATCATAAAAGGGAAGACCATAATCATAACCATATATTGGTAATTCAAAACCTCTTTCTATACCATAGCTTTCTCTAAATCTAACAATTGCTCCCGAACCATCAGGAACAACCAAATATCCATCATCATTTTTATTTGCGGATAAGAAATATGGGAGAAGCCATATTTTATTTAGTTTTAAATTATCAGGTTCTTTTATGGAATTAATAGGAATTCTTACAGTTATTCCAGAAGAATTCAAAATAAACTCAATAGAAATCTTCATATTCTGAGTAGGAAAATCATAATCAATTCGTAATCCATCATTTATCTTTTTTATCTGATAATTTCCTCTACTAATCCCCATAACATAAGTATTATAAATAGTCACTGTTCCTTCATCATTTACCATTTCTAAAACCAGTTGTGAGGGGATACTAAATTTCATTATTCCTTTTGAAAAATCATCCTCCCAATCATCAGGAAATTGTTTAAAGATCTTATTTGATTTTTTATCTAAAATCTCAATTTCTCCCTTATCTCTATTAAAAAATAATACAAAATTAAAATTCTCTGCAAATTTTTGATATGTTTCTCCTTTGCTATTTATCAATACAAAAATAGTTAAAATTAAAAAAACCAATAGTTTTTTCATTAATTTCACCTCATGAAATCATATACTTTATCTCAAGATAACATGTGTAAAGAAATCTTATGAATTGCTGAAAGGTTGCAAAAAATACCATTCCTATAAACATAACAAATAAAATTCCTCCGATAGTAAGAAGTGAGGTTCCTAAGGTTTTAGTAAATGTATAGTCTTGAATAATCATCATCCCTATAATGAGTAGAGAAACACTCCATATACTTCCTATGGTTCCAATCATACTATAAAAAGCAATCTCATCGTAGGTTAAAATATGGCTTAAAATAATACTTAATATGGTAAGAATCGTAGATGGAACAAGTGCATAAATTGTAGTAATAAATATCTCATGCATTTTTGCCTTGCCTTCCATTATAGTAGTTATTGCCCAATTTATTATTACCCAAGCAAAAATAGGAGATAAGATTTTAAGTACTATATCTGAAAGGATATTTATTTCTTCTGGACGATAGGGGTTAAAATGGAAGCCTGTTAAAAATCTGGACATTAATGAGATTATTGTTATAAAGAAGAGATGAATAAAAGATGCGTAAAAAGCCATTGGTTTTTTCTTTAATTCATAAAATCCTTCAAAGGGATGAAACATTATATAAAAAGCATATAATACTGTTTTTAAAATTTCGCTTCTCTCAAGATATTCTAAAAACTTTCTTCTTAAGTTTTTACCTTTTAGCTTTAGTACAATATAAACAGAAATAATAGTAAGTAAAAAGAAATTCATAATTTTAGAAAAATTTTTTCTCATATATTCAATTCTATAACCTCTTAATGCCTTAGAATAACCCTGAGGATAAAAGCCTAATTTAAAGCTTTTCATAGCATTCAAGTAATCTTCATTATGAAGGTAGTTTTTACCTAAACCAATATAGGCTAAATCATAGTTTGTATCAAGCTTAATTACTTCCTTCCATATTTCTCCAGCCTTTCCATAATTTCCCTGAACATAAAATGCATTTGCCTTTAAAACCAATTCACCAAAGTATGTAGGTTTAAAAATTGTTATTGTTGTTTTTGTTTCATCAAGAACGTAAATTTTATTTTTATAAACTGAAATAGCATTTGGATATAGAAATTGACCCTTCTGATTGCCAATATCTCCTATCACAAAAAGAAAGTCTCCCAATGTGTTGTATACAAATATTCTACCAACTCTCCCATCAAGAACATATAAATTATCTGATTCATCCAAGGCTATATCTACAATTTCCCCCCTTACAGTAAATCCAAAATATAGATCTCCATATACATTTCCTGTTCTTCCTTCTTGTTTGATTATATTATCTCCTAAGGCATTAAGTCTTTTAACCTGATTATTCCATGCCCTTACACATCCATATATAAATCCATCTTTATCAGTTGCTATATTTCTATATTCTATAGGAATAAATAAGGCTAATTGTTGCCTCTGTCTTCTTGTGAGGATTCTCTTCCAAAAAAGTTCAATGGGATTTACTTCTACCCTATTACTTCCAAAAAATCTTTCAAATTTCCCCTCAACAGAAAATTGAATAATTCCCTCAACCACATTATCTGCAACTACATATATGCGTCCAAGTTTATCTACAGCAACTTTTAATGGCTTATAAACAAAATCCTTTTTAATAATATCCCCCACAGGTTTTCCAATTATACGAAAGAGTCTTCCATCAGGATATAAAATTACAATCCTCCCATTTTCCGAATCAGCAATGTATATTTTCCCATCATCAGTAACAAAGAGACCTGTGGGGGAGTTAAAAGAATCAATTTTGCCATTATTATTAAAACTTACTATAATATTTTTTATCCTATACTCAGAATCTAATATTACAATTCTATTATTTCCAGTATCCGCAATATAAATGTTTCCCTTTTTATCTATAAAAATATCCTTTGGTGATGAAAGAGGCTTATTTAAACCTATATTTTCACTGGTTATTATTTCTTCCGGCTCAAATCCTGGAAGAGATGGAACAGGTCTTCTCCTTTCATTGTAAATATAAGTATAATAGGAAACTCCAGCAAGAGTTAAAGTCAAAAGATTTATTATAAGAACTGTAATAAGAATTACTTTCTTCATCCTTTTATTCCTGCAGATTTCATAGTTTCCATAACATTACTTTGTGTGATAATAAAAATAATAATTGATGGAAGAAGCATAAGAACAGCTGCAGCTGCAGAAGCACCAGCCCTTACAAATCCTCCCTGTTGAATATAACTTAGTGCTAAGGAAAAAGGCTTAAGAGCTTCATTATGTATATACAAAGATGGAGAATAAGAATCATTCCATATATCTCTAAATGCAAAGAGAATTAGTGTAAGCCATGCAGGTTTTACATTTGGCATCACTACATACCACCAAATCTTAAACTCATTGGCACCATCAATTCTTGCAGATTCAATATAAGAGTCTGGAATCTGCTCCATAAATTGCTTCATTAAGAAAAGACCTAAGGTTGCACCGATATATGGAAGAATAAGAGCAAAGTAGGAATCAAGAAGACGAAGCTTTGCCATTATAATAAACCTTGGTATATTAGTAACATATCCAGAAAACATGAGAGAAAATATTACAAGATTAAATAAAAAATTACTTCCTGGAAATTTATTTTTTGCAAGGGGATATGCTGCCATTGATGCAATAAGAACATGTCCCAAAGTTCCTAAAAAACTTACAAATATGCTATTGAAAATATATCTTGAGAAAGGGACAAAAGAAGTACCCATTAAGTAGAAAAGATCTGTAAAATTTTTTAGTGTAGGTCTTCTTACAAAAAATCTTGGTGGAAATAGGAATAACTCATCTAAGGGTTTAAAGGCATTCATTATAGAATATACCAAAGGTAAAGCCATAAATATAGCAACTAATATAAGAATTATTGTTATTATTAAATTACCCCATAGAGAACGATATGCTGTATTTCTCATTTAATACCCCCTTTAATCAGGCTTCAAAATCTTTCTTACTCCTTGATTTATAGTTACAGTAATTATAAATAGAATAACTGCAATTGCAGATGCATATCCCATTTCATATCTAATACTTCCATAATCCCACATATGCAAAACAATAGTATGGGCAGAATAAAGAGGGCTTGGAAAACCAATAAGAGTTGCAGATATATCACTTACCGCAAAAGATGCTGTTACCTGTAAAATAGCACCAAATATAAGTTGAGGCTTCATAGAAGGAAGAGTAATATACCAAAGTTCCTGCCATCTATTTCTTATTCCATCAATAGCCCCTGCCTCATATAGAGATCTGTCAATAGTTTGAAAACCAGCTATAAATGCTAAAAAGCTTGTTCCGAGGCTCATCCATAATTGTATAATCATGAGTACATAAAGATTTATTTTAGGATCTTGTAGCCAATAAATAGGTTCCTTTATTATTCCAAGGCTCATTAAAATCCCATTTAAAAGTCCATAAATATCTCCTGAAAAAATATAGGTCCAAATAAAAAAGACTGCAGAAGAAAGGGCAGGAGCATAATAAAATAATGTTGCAATGGCTCTTACTTTAGGATTTAATTCATTAATAAGCCAAGCAAAAAAGAGACATGCAAAATAACTTATAGGTCCTGTTATTAGGGCAAACTTGAAAGTGTTTTGAATGGCAATCAAAAATATATCATCTTCAAGAAATAATCTTTTAAAGTTTGACCAACCAATAAATCTTGGACTTTGAATAATATTATAATTTGTAAAGCTTAAAAATATACCCATAATAACAGGCATAACTATAAATATGAAAAATAAAATAAAATAAGGAAGAATTAATAAATATGATTCTTTATTCTTTTTTATTTCTCTCCATAAGTTCTTTAACATCTTCTCACCTTTCAAGACCAAACTCTTCTCTCTTTCTATCAATTTCTTTGTTAATCTCTTTTGTATATTTTTCAAGAGCTTCTCTTGGTAATTCTCCTAACATATATACTTCTCTAAAAGCATTATCTAAATGTCGTGAAGTATAATAACTACCAGGAATATTAGGAATTTCTTTAAGATATTTCCATTGTTCAGAAAGAACCTTATAGTCATTGGTTGGCCAAGGAAGATAACTTAAAGCTTCTATATTAGCAGTATTGTATCTTGCTCCTGCTCCCAATATTGCTTCAAGCTCTCTTCCAAATCTTGCTTGAATATCAGTTGAAAGCCACCATTTAACAAATTCCCATGCAAAATTAAGCTTTTTAGTCTGTTTAAATATTAAGACTGCATTCCCAGAACCAGCAACTGTCCTATCTATGGTTCCATCAGGTCTTTTTCTTCCTGGAACAGGAGCAATACCCCAAAGTCCACTTATCTCTGGAGCAGCTACTTTAAAAGCATTGTATAAAGTATAATTTACAATTCCAAGGGGCATTTCTCCTGTTCTAAATCTATTAAAGAAGTCATAGTAAAGAGGAATTCCATATAATATATAGAGATTTGTCCATTCTCTGAAAGCACTTATACCTTCTTCATTATTCAATATACATCTTTTTCCATCATCAGTATAGTATTTCCCACCTCTCTGTAAAAGGAGCATATTAAATATATCAAAACTTGTTCCTCCTGTTCCAGCTCCAAATTGTAAATTATGACTTTGAAGTTTTGCTATAGTTTCATATAACTCATCCCATGTTTGAGGAATTTTAATATTTAATCTTCCCAATATATCCGCCCTATAAAACATTATTGGGAAATCTTGAGTCATAGGTAATCCATAAACCTTATCTTCAAACTGATATGGGATAAGTGCATATTTTGAAAACTTACTCTTTAAATCATAAAAACCAGGAAGCTTTGAAACATCAACTAAGGCACCTCTTATTCCATAATCTACTGCAAGTCCTCTGGAAACATTAAGGGCAACATCTGGGGGATTTTCTTTTGATGCAACAGCAAAAAGTAGAACTGTATCACTGGTAATAATATTGAGATTTACACCAATTCCTGTTTTAGGTGTAAAGTCTGTATCAATAAGCATTTTTAAGGTTTCTGCCTGATCTCTTCCCATTTGCACCCAAACATTTATAGCTTTATCTCTTTGATATACAGTCCCAATTATATTGTAATCTTCTATAAAGGATATAAAAAACTTCTTTATTCCATCTACAAATTTCTCAATAAAAGTTGGATTTATACGTGGTTCATTCTGCTCTGGTGATGCAATTAATATATAATCAATATCAAGAGGCTGTTCTTTTATAGTAAGTATCCATGCAGAAAGACTTGATAAATTATCTCTATATCTTTGTAGTCTTTGAGCAATAGTTTCTGGCTCTCTTGCCATTCCCTCAAGTTGTATTGCAATCTTCTCTAAAATTGCAGATTCACTTACTTTTCTTCCACCAATTAATTTCAATTTCTCTGCATTCTTCCTCAATATTTTTGCATTTTCCTCTAAAATTTGAATTAAATCCGGAATATTTTGTTCTAATAAATAATCTCTTAGAGGGTCAGGATTTGCACCTGTAATCATAACAATTTTGACATAAAGCTGAGAAAGGTCAATTGCAGTTTGTTGAACATCTCTTATAATATCTGCTATAAGACCATAAGATACTTTTAATCTAATCCTATTCTCACCTTTCTTTAAATAAAAAAGATATGGTTCATCATCACCAATAAATATAAACTGCCAGTTTGTATCATAATTAAATTTAATATTTCTTACCTCTTTAAATGGAATTTCTCCATTAATATAAAGAGTTCTCTCTGTAGGAATTCCAGGATTTGCATTTTGTCTAAATTTTATACCAATTTTATAAAGCCCATCCTTAGGAATGTTAACCTTCCATTCCAACCATTGTCCCGCACTTCTCCAATTATATCCCCCAATTATATTCAAAATTTTTCTTCTGAAATCATATGGCTCATTAAGAGGATTTGTCCTATCTGATAATGGATATAATGTAGGTTCTGATTTAAATTCCGCCTTTTCTCCTTGTATCTTTATCAATATATTTTTTGTTTGAAGATTATTATTTTCTTTATATCTTTCCTTTAAAGATTTATAATCCAAGATATCTTCTTTATTAAAAATTTTTATATAATCAATAATTATAGGTTCTTTAATTGAATTTAAACGAATAGTATGTTTTCCTGAAGAAAAATAGAATAGAAAAGGTTCATCATGTAAACCTTCTGCATCCTCTATGACCTTTTCAATCCAAAAAGGTGATTCAATTTGAAGGGGCCTTAATTCATTTCCTCTATTATCCTTAATTGGTAGTCCTGCATCTTTCCATACTCTTTCAAATCTTATTACCCTTACCTCATTAAAAGGTCTTTTATTATCTATAATAAGCTCTCTTTCTATACTGGCATTTTTCCCTTTTATTGGGTAATATCTTATAGCAATATTGTATAAACCTTTTTTCTTTATATTAAACTCCCACTCCACATATCCACTATCACTTATATATAACACAGGGTGTCCATCAGTTGTAAGATTATATATTCTTTTAACTTCGCAATTTTTAAAAGAACTGTAATTTATACTGGGAATTATAATTACATCCTTAGGTCTTTCTGAATTAATATATTTGGAAATATATTGATCATAACTATTTTTTTTACTTAAAAAATCAAACAAGATTTCTACATCTTGCGATAAATTTATATCTGCAAGAAGAACTTTAAATATAAGAACAAAAAATATTACGACAAAAATCTTTCTCATCAGATATTTAAACTCCCCCTCTATATAGAGGGGGAGTTTTAGAAATTATTTAAGGCCTTCTAAGATAGCATCTATTGCTGATTGAAACTTAGGCTTTAATGCCTTTATAGATTTTGCTGGATTTGCTGTATCAATCTGATTAATTAAGTCCCAGAATCCAGGAATTCCAGAAATTGGATCTATCTGTGCACGTTTGGCAGCATCTAAAAGAAGATCAAAATTCTCTCTCCCTCCAACCTTTTCTATCTGATTCTTTACTATAAGTTCCTTTTCCTTATCTGTAGGCATAAGCATGTAAAGGAGCCAAAGAGCGGAAAGCTCTGGCTCCTTAGAAGAAGATGCTATAGCCCATGCACCATCATCTGCCATATCTGCACTCTTTTTCTTACTATCTGGTCCCTTGGGGAATGGAACGATACCTAATTTAGCACCAAGAGCCTGTCTCATGCCTGTTAACTCCCAAGGTCCCCAATAGTCCATACATGTTATCCCTTTTTGAAATCTTCCTTGAGGATCATTCCACCAGTCAGGTGGTCTCATTTTATATTTTGCATCTTGCTCATAAACTGCTTGAAATGCTCTATATGCCTTTGGACTATCCATAGCAAATACTGGTTTTCCCCCAATATATCTTACAACTTCTACATCATTAGTATATAGGAAAGGTTGAACTACAGCCCAAGTAGCATACGCCCATTGATCAATTTTTCCATCCCCATTAGTATCCTGTGTAAGCTGTTTACCAATATTAAAGAATGCATCCCAAGTCCATTTACCTTGTTTATATAG
>Ga0207433_10010766_pt1 | contig 14151 bp, 22 predicted proteins | sample YelNatPaOPGAMG01_FD_187559 | JGI IMG/M metagenome (GOLD analysis project Ga0207433, IMG submission 187559) | Hot spring thermophilic microbial communities from Obsidian Pool, Yellowstone National Park, USA - OP-RAMG-01 (SPAdes) (version 3) | ecosystem: Environmental > Aquatic > Thermal springs... | reverse complement strand
TTTAAGACATCTAAATTACCGACAAGTTCTCCAAAGGCTCTTACCATTACTGATATATTCCGATTCAAATCCCCCATATATGCCGTAAGTTCTGTTACATCTTTGCTTTCCATTATTGCACCTCAGTCTTAGTCTCTTTGTGAGATACGATCCATTCTCGGAGTATCATCCTTATAAGGTCGGATGTCGAAATACCCATCGAGTCTGCACGATCCTGCAAAAACGAATAATCTCCATCCTTGATCCGGAGACTGAACATTTTTATGGCCATTATTGATCACCTCCTGACTGATCCATTTCTTCTTTAATATACAATCCACCCAGCAAGTCCGCAAACGCCATCCGGTAAACAAGCATCTCCGCAACTTTCTTAATCATCGTCTCCGGCATGGTTTTCCACATGCCACTGTCCGAAGGAGAGTACTCGGAGAGCTTGGCACGCGCAATGTAGGGATGTGCAGAACCGTGCAGCCACAAAGTGGCGATGCCGTATTCTATTTTTCCCTCTTCATTACGGATTACGTCCACATCCAGTCCGTCAATCTTGCCAGATGCAGATGCGATCTTACGGGCGCCATCTATCCCAATGATAATAGATGAGGAATCAATATATCCATTAGCCGTCTTTCTGTGTCTCCTCATCCAGTATATTTCGTGTAGGAGGGGGTTGAGACCTCTCTGCCGAGCGACATAAAGAAAATATCTAATCTCATCGTCCGTTGCGCCCTGGGCAACGTTCGTGCGAATCATCTGGATTTCCTCCATCGTGTACCCCTCAATTACCGTGGGCTTAGACGCGGCAGGCACAGGTTGCCGTGTCTCAGGGGCAGGCGCAGGGGATGCTATCCTTGTGAGATAAAAATTTGCCTGATGCGCAGGGGCAGGCGTAGGGGCAGGGGCATCGGGTTGGCTTGGGGGTGCCTCACCAAGCGGGGGCTGATCGGATGCCTTGTATATAGCCACTTCCAGCTTATCTCTGTTCCCGTTTTTCAGTGCCTCTATCAATTTAGAGGCATTTTCGCTGGTGAGTTGCTGTGGGTGTTTTCCGGAGTGGTGTACAAAATCGTCCAGATCATACTGGAGGGAATTGTGATCCAGCAGTTGTAGCAGATAGCTCAGCTGTTTTTCTGATATCCCTCTGGGTTCTCCGTTGCTGGGCTTATCTCCTTCCGGCAAAGATGATTGTTTCTGTGGTTCCGGTGGTTTCTGTGGTTCTGGTGTTGAATCCACCTTGTTAATCTGTGCCGACCTCTGCTCCCTTAGTACTCTGGCCTGTTCAAAAAGATCTCCGTGGTCGTCAATGACTTTAACCAGTGTCATTATCTCCTCCCCCGTAAGATCGTCGATCGCTTTTCCCAGTGCCTTTTCCAAGTCCGCCTGACTTACATTTTCTTTAAACAGCCTGGTAGTTAAACCGCCTTTCATTTTCATTTTTGCCTTTGCTTGTTCGATACTTGCGCCCATACTCATTACTCCTCGCCTCCATTTTTGTATTTTTCGTGCAATTTCGTGTCGATTTCCTGCAACGTGGTTAGCGCCTCGTTGACTGTTTCAGCGTTGACGCTTATCTCCCACTGGTACCCACGTGTGTTACGTATAAGTTTTATGTGGATGGGTTGTCCATCCATTGACATAACCATGTTCATATTTTCCGGCATTACTTTCTCCTCCTTGACGTTCTCTCAACTGCATCCCATATGCTTGGTTGCTCCACCAATGCTCCTCCCAGTTCCTGCAATTCTGTTCCTCTTTCCGGATTCGTACGAAAAGTAGTGTTTGCTGTGCTGGTGATTGCCTGTACCAGCTCGTACCTGTTGTTCTCCCTGACCTTTTCCCATATGCTGCGGGTTTCCTCCTCAGTCAACTGTAGCACTTTTTCTGATGCACGGATGTACTCAACGGTTGGCTCTATTGGTTGCTCGTGTAATTTCTCAGCTTCGTCTGTAAATTTCTTGGCATTGGATAGAGAAAATGAGTATTGTGCCATATCTTTAATCTGGCTGAGAGTAACCAGATTGGCTAATGTCTGTGTCCTCTGAGACCAGACGTTTCCTTCTGTCAGTCTCTTGCCAATGTGCCTCTGTGATATGGGATCCCCGAAAATCTGTCCGTTCCCGCAAGCATACCGCACCACCATGGCCTTAACGGAAAATGCGGCTGCCCCTACCTCAGAATTTCTTATATGCATTCCAAGCCGGTATTTTTCTCCGCTTGGATATTCAATAGGGGTTTCCAGCGTCATAAGCGACATATCAAACACCCTGTCTGTCAGGTATGCTCTGTGTACCTGCATGGTTAATCCCTGCTTTTCCAGAGTCTCCATAGCCACCTGAAGCACGCTTGTGGCCACATAGTAGTTATCAATGGCTCTATAGGCATTGCTGAGATAGGCAATTGCCTCGCCATTAATCATTCTGACCATCCTCATATCATATGACCTGGACAGCCAGTAGTTTGCGTTGTACGCAAACAGTTCTGGATACCCTTGCAGTTTCCTAAAATAGTTTACCGGTATCCCAACGTACTCGGCTATTTGCGATTGCGCCCACTGAGTAGGCATAACTTCTGTTATTCCTCCAGAGTTGGGTATAGGGACTATCAGGCTCCCATCGCCCGCCATCTTGAGCTTGTTTGCTCTAACGACTATGTCAATCTTGTTTTTTCTTTTCAGGAGTTCGTTTCTTAACTCCTGAATTTTTTCTTTTTCAACTACGATTGTTTCCATAGTTATCAATAATCTAATATCATAATGGTATATTAATGTATCGATTTGATATCTTTTACAACACAAAATAACAATTGGTTTATATTCGATTTGCTTATATATACGTATTAAATAGTATTTTTGATAGCTATGAAAGGTTATATTTTTAACACGCCTTTCTACACAAAAGTAGATTGGCACACCGGCAAGCTCATCCTGAGCAAGAATGGGCAGACAAAGGGATTCGGAACTCCTGGCAGTGCATCGTACCAGGTAAGAACAGGACTGGCAAGAGCCGCTTCAGGACTCTATGGAGACCCAAGAGCAAGGGCAAAAGTTACAGCTAACGGAAAAAGGATGATCATGCTCAACCTTATGGTAGGGCAGTCTCTGGCAGGCAGTAACTACGGCGGGCAGGAGAACAGGCAGGCCGCAAGGGAAGCAAAACACCAGGCAACAATGTCTAAGCTCTCTGGTGCCACTGGTATGGCTTTCAGAACCGGCATGTCCCCTGCTGGCATGGGATCATACGGCGGATTCTGAGGCGATATAAATGGCATACGGACTTGGATTTGGCGGACTGGCAATTGACAGAGACGTTTTTGCGTCTATAGTGGGAGGCGTGGCTGGAGCAGTCCAGACATTCGCACTGAGGGAGCTTGTGGATATTCCACAGGCAAAAACTTTCCTTGCCGCTTCATCATCGGCAACACCGCCATTTCTCATGAAGGCTCTGGGAAGCTTCGGTTCACCCTCTGCCATAATTGGAATTGGTGCTGGTCTTGTCGGTACCATTATAGGCTACATGTTCCTGAAAAAAGGGAAAAGCTACATGGGATCATTCCTCCTGTCGTACGGAATAGTTGCCCTTTCGACTGGCATACTCTCCGGAGTTCTTCCAACAGCGGCATGGGCAAGTGCAGTGGCAGTTGATCCATCTAACCCAATAAGGATTGGTTCGAGACGCTCTAACAGTGTTTCCATCAGGCCTGCTAACGGTGTAGCTGTCCCATCTGGAAATGTAACTGGAATAGGCACCATCTAAACCTATTCCTAAAAATTTATTAACCACCATTCCCTGATTATTTATGGGAATAAAAGAATATTTTCCGGAATTAGAGGCTAAAGGTTACGTTGAAGTTTATAATTTTTCTATTGCCAATGGCGCTCCTAAAGTAATTCCGCCAGGCAGTTCCAATGTGCAGGTACTACCAAGTACTATACTTCACAGACGTGGATTGGCAGTAAGTTTTCTCATAGGGGTAGATAATCCTCAGTTGGAAGTTACATTTAACATAGATAATCGCAGTATAACAGGTAACTTTAATGATCTTAAGGTTCAGTCCCTTAGAGGCATACCCAAAATACCTTTTATTGTAGCGTATAACCCCACTTTCCGGCTCTACGAAGCGGTACTGGAAGCAGAATTTCCGTTTAACAATAACGTATTTGTTTCAGTGAACAATCCAACAACCACCCCTATAAACATAGTAATTGTAGATGCACAACTGTATCTTTACAAAAAAGGATTCTACTCTGCGCTGGCCAAACTTAAAAGTGGGAATATGAATGCCATTGTTAATGATTACTCTCTTAGTGTCCTTGAGGATGTAACGGTTAACAATAACCGCAATACTACAGTCCTATGATCAGGGAACTTATTTTTATATTATTGTGGCGGACTCGCAGATATTTCAAAAAAGAGCTTGCGTCAGTCAATGATCTCATGACAGAATACGCTGCTTTTTGCAAATGGATTGCTGACTATAAACCTTAAATACTGCCCCGTGTTTATAAAATATGGGCAACGACAACAGAATAAATGATAGAATACAATTGGATAAGGCACGAATACAGTATTATGAAAGGGCAATTGACTACCTGGAAAAACACATTAAACAGCTTGAGCAGGAATCAATGCGCACTGATAATATGTTGCCACGTGAGTATCTTGCACACTACCAGGGTGCTATGCGCAACCTTGCTTCATCGGCAAGAACCGTTCAACAAAAATTAAAAGCTGGTGCTGCAATAGCAAAGGAACGTGTTAGGCGTGCTTTGCAGAACCAGAGTCAGGAAAAATGATTTAAAGTTTATCAAGTTTTTTAATTTTTTCCCATATCAAATGCTGGACTAATTTTTCAGTCAGGTCAAGCGTTCCAAGCAGGCATTCTATCCCTGCAATAACATCTTCTGTATCTTGATTTTCAATGCCTTTGAGTATCTGCAAAATGCATGTCTTAGCTCCAGCGGATCCAGAACTTTTCCCAGTGCCGGCATCGCAATTCCCATCGTTTATTTGATCTATAAATTCAGGCTCCAGCGGCACTTCTGCCGTAAAGGATGCTGTGGATATCGTTAATGGATTTGCAGGGCAGGGCAGATTTGTTCCAGACTGTTCATTGTATCCTTCGCACTGTATGCTGTTCCATGCCCAGCAATATGTGGCAACCTTGTCAAATTTCACTGGAACAAGTGTAGGCGTGGCTGGCTGATAACCAGCTGTAAATCCTCCCTCAAGCATAGACCATTCCTGCCCTGCTCCAAGGGTAAATATGAACGCAATCATCCTGTTGCCAGATGAATCCGTTACCAGTGCCATCGGGGGTGAATTGGCAGTAATTCCCTTATCCACCAGCGGTGATACTTCAGTCATAAGATGAGTGCCGAAGTCCTCTGGGTTGGCAAGATAGATCGCATTAAAAGCCGTCCCAAAAACATATGCAGCTTCGATTACTGTATCATTCTGTGCCGCCCCCCTCATCAACACATAACTGCCCTGTTTATTGCCGGTATTGGCAAATGTCCACTTTACAAGCCCCTGAGACTGGTCATACCATTCCCAATTTACAGTTCCCGATGCTGTTTTTAAAACGATTCCTTCATGAACCATAATACTATACCTCATCGTGTCTTAAAAACCTTATTGCATTCAAACCTCCAGCAAGCAAAATTAATCTGAATGTCTTTATGGGATGGAACAGCACGAATCTTATTATCGTTGCAACAATTCGCATATCCATACCTCAGTATAGCAAAGATTATTAAAAAGAGTAGTATATTAATGTATGAAGATTGATAACGTCAAATATTCCTGCCCAATCTGCAAACAGGATTTTTACAAAGGGAATCTGTTCAAGCATTTTTATAATACACATACAGAAAACGAAAAATTAGATGTAGTCAAAACGTCCCCCGATGATATGTTCTCAGTTGCCCTTAGTGGTGCAGCACTGGTATATGAAAAGCTCAATGAGGGATATCCTGAAGATGATAAGACAGTTCCAATTGAAGTCAACGCCCTTTATTATTCAATGCTTATATTCCTTGTTGATGCTTATAAGGCAGCAGAACCTATGTATAAGCAAAATAAAGTGGATTTTTCCGGATATATGAAACAACTAACCCGCAGAGGGAATTTACTCAAAGCCAGAGTAGAAACCGCAATGAGAGAATACCGATGAAAAGCATAACCATAATAGTTACGGACGAAGTATATACGGGATGGAAAAATTACGTAAAGCGGAACAAACGAACACAGACAGAGTGTTTTGCACTGCTTCCTGAAATATTATCTTCGGTTGATGAACTAACTCAAAAACAGATCATATCTGATTATGATCACGAAAGAAGAGGGCGCCCCAGCCTGGAAAAGGAGGAATACAATGATACCACCAGATAGAATAATACGGGATATTGAACACGCAGACAGGTTTAGCGAGCTTATGAGAATCCGCAATTATATTGTGGAAAATGCAAGGGATTATACAGACGAAAGTTATGATGTGCTTTCAAATAAATGGAAAGAACGGTTTAATGCACTCTTTGATCCGGTTGGCTGTGATAACATAGAACGGTTTTATCTTTATTACGACAAAGGTGTTAAATTCAAGCTGGACAACGCAATTGGAATGTGCTATGATGCTAAAGAGGAAGGCGTACCCTTTATCGAATACGTGCAAAAATTATATCCAGATGCCATAGATGCCCAGTCAATAATTTATGCCTCAACGGAGAGAGAAAGAACACTTGCCAAATCAGTCCTGCCAAATACGCAGAATACACTGCAAACTGCATCCCGCATCCCTGGCGAATATGCCGTAAGCATAAACCCCTATGCTGTTTCAATGGAACGCCTGAAAGACCAAATAGAAAGCCTTGAAGGAAAAATTGCAGACCTCTTGAAGCGTATTAATATTCCGATGGAAGATGAAAGGATAAAAAAGATTGAGGCCACAATAGAAGCCCTTAGTAAAGTATATCTGGAAAGGCAAAATGAACAATCGCTTGAGGAGGCAGAGCCAAATGCCCAATCGCTTACAACAACCCTGACGTCAGCACAGTATAACGCCTTTGTAAAAAGCATCCCGAAGCGTGGATATAATAATACTGTGCAGAGGACAGGAAGGGGGCAGTACCTGGTAACATTCACATTCAAACCGGAACAGAAAGATGAAGTTGAGAATTACATAAGAGAGCTGAACTCAGTTGAAACCCCGCCTGGTGCAAGAGTAATCAACCCACCGCAATATGATGAAGTCCTGCATGTCCTTTGCAGGAACTATACCAATGCCACTGGAATGGCATGTAATTCGTTCAATCAGGGAGCCTTAAAGACACTTGCAAGGCGGACTGCGGAACTGTTGAACAGCTATGGACTGCAATGGGACAGCAATGGTGTGGATCTCGAATCCGTGGATCTCTTTGCCAAGAAAGGCGAACGCCCTTACACTGCCGAACACGCAGATGAGGCGTTTACCCAGATAAAAAAGAGGCTTCTTGCTATAAGCGTAAAACACTATGCAGATGAAGAGGAAACAGACGAAGGGGAATGTGAACCATTCGCCCTTGCCGCAGACTTTGCCAGATACCGTGCCATAACCAGATTCGGCGCTGATCTGGCGACAAAAGATGAAATGTTGCCAGATGATCTGTTAAATGAGCTTTATAATCTTGACGAACGCTTTAACAGATGCGGATATGGCACTAACAACCGTGATCTCCTTGAGTCTCTTGCATCCAGTGAGTTCGATCATATGGGCATGAACCTTGAGGATGAGATTGACCATGAATATAACAGAATAATCAATTCAGGGGGGGTTTAATCAATGCCGACATTTATTTCATATGAGGAAGCCGCAGCGTTCATGCAGGAACAGGTTGAGAAAGGATACAGATGCCAGATGAAGTTTACCGATGATGGAGTTACAGTTTCATGCAGGTATGAACTCGTAGTTGATATGGAGACCCCGCCCCCAACAATGCCATCTGAACCGGTAAGCCTTAATAAATATGCAATGCCCCCGCCGAAACCTAAAACTACTGTAACCGCCATAAAACAGATGACTTTCCATCCCAAAGTAACATTGGATCTTCCAGTTGAACTTAGGGATTATCAGCAGAAGGCAGTACAGTTTGCATTACAGCATCCGCACTGCATAATAGAGCTTCCCACTGGAAGAGGAAAAACTATGACCGGACTGGCGGTTGTCAATGAACTTATTAAGGATATTAACCGCCCTACCCTTGTCATTGTTCCTACCAGTGTCCTGCTTACACAATGGATTGAAGATGGTTTCAAAAGTTCAGGTGTGGAAGCCACCGGTGTTAGTGGCGAAAAAAAAGAATGGTCTAATTTCACAGTTGTTACCTATCAGTCTGCAATAAGAAATCTGGATAAGGTTGCAGGATATGATATTGTTGTATTCGATGAAGTCCATCATCTGTTTGCACCAGAATATTCACGCATACTTACTGCGTTGCTTGACCAGCCACACCAAAAATATCTTATAGGGCTTACTGCGACCGTGAGAACCATAGGAGAGGGATACTACATGCAACAGAAGTATTTCCCTTATGTTTTCAGGATGACGCTATCGGAATTTCAGAATACAGAGGAAACAAGAATACCGGTTGCACTGTATGCTGAACCGGTGCATCTCAGCCAGCCTGAAATAGAAGCCTACGATAAATATCAGGAAATAATGAGCAGAGCAAATAAGATTGTGGGCCCGATGCCGGAGTGGCCAAGACACGCAAAAGACAACGGTTCGGAAGGCGTAGCATCACGGCAGGCCTTAGTTGCCTATGCAGCGCAGAATAAACTGCTGGCAATAATGGAAAGCAAAACAGAAAAGGTTGTAGATATTATATCGCATAACCCTGGGCAGTTTATCGTATTTACAGACAGCGTAGATCAAATGAAAGAGTATATATCTGCCCTGCGTAGCGTGGGAATAACCGCTGCCGGCATATATGGCGGTGTCAGGGCAAATGAACGCAAAAATATTATTGCCGGCCTTAAAGATAAAAGTATAAGGGTGCTGGTTGGCGGAAATGCCATATCGGAAGGATTGGATCTTCCGGATATAAGCAACGGGATACTCACATCATTTCTGGTGCGTGAACCAAGAACACTAATACAGAGGATAGGACGGCTTATGAGGCCTAAACCAGATAAAAGCGTAAGAATATGGCTGGTGTTTGCCAGTGGCACTAAAGAAGAGCGCAATGCTGCAAATATTGAAAAGATACTTGGGCAGACTATACGGTAGGCTATATTATGGCAATGTTCTGGGTTCCGCTTGAAATCGATGGTGTTACGCAGAGAGTGTGCATACAGTTCGTCAAAAGAGGCAGGAAAATATATACCAGAAGATGTGCCAGAACCTTCTGGGAACCAACACCGGCACAGAGGGCGGTTAGAGATAATTTAGCAAAAGCAGCAAGCCATTCATATAATACGGCAAGAGAAAATCTTAACCGCAATGTAGCAGAAGCATTTTATGGATGGATCCATACTTCAGATGGGCATAACAGAATACATAATGCGTTATTAAGAGCTTTCCCGAAAGATACAAAGGCTATAGAAGAGTTTATGTTAAATCCGGTTATGGTGTAAATATGGCAAAGAGGGGGCTTATAACAGATGCGGATAGACGGAGTTTTCTTGAGGATAAATACGCTGAGATGCTGGAATCAGACTATAATAAAGCACTGAATAAAGAACTTGAAACCGAGTACTATGCAGGGACTTGCCCTTACTGTGGCAACGCCAATCGCCTTTTTGAAAATAAGGGAATTGTTGATCAGGGGAAACATAAAGTTGTAAAGGCAATATGCTCAAATATAGAAGATATAGGCATTAAAGGTTGTGGACATGAAGTATATATCATAGTTGCAGTAAAGGCTGAAGGCAATATGTTTCAGGGTTTCAAATACGTTCCGTCTATAAAGATAATAAAACCAGAGGAACTTAAAAATGCTTTCACTCCGCCACAGCTTAGAAAGGAGGATCCAACACCAGAACCACAGAAACCACCGGAACCACAGAAACAGCCATCAGGGCCTGGCAGTAAATTTAAACCGCCATCCCCAGGGTATTATCACCAGTATAGGGGTGCTAAAGTTCATCTTGGATGGGATAAAATAACGCCTCAACCTATGCCGGAGAATATAAAGGAATTTGCAAAAAAATTCAGAAAAGATGAACGATGAGCGTAACAAGTGCTATTGTTATTGAGCCAAACATACCGCTATAAATTAAAGCTCTATCACTTTTAGTGAGGATTGCTTTTTGTACAGCGCCTTCTCTTAGCAGCTGGTCAAGTTTAGCATTGATCTGATTCACCGTCTGAGTATTCTGTGATATGTCTTTTTCTGCTTGCGCAAGCCTGATTTCCAACGTGGTTAATCGCCTCTCTGTTTCGGTACTATCTCGATCTGACAATTTATACACTTCCTATTTTTAACCCCAAAAAAAATCAACATGTTTTACCGGCTCACTCAAATAACCCAACTATATCCTCCAAATCTGTGTCTATAATATCTGAATCTGCTGCAATAGCGTCCTCTGCCTCAGCGTCCGTTATAATATCTTCATCCGCCAGGCTGTTATAGTAATCCGCAGTATCAGTCTCAGCACCATCGGCAATATTTGTTGCATTTGCCTCTGCTATAGTAGCATCGTCTGGATTGAGGACTCCGGTATTAACTGCATCGTCTATGCTTGCATCGGTTGCTGCGGAACTCCCTGCTTGTGGAGATCCAATTCCTGCAAAATATTTTTTATAATATATTGCTCCTTTAGCTCCAAAATATATTAAGCATGAGGAAAGAAACGCTGCACCGGCAAAATACGTTAAGATTATTATTGGATTCTGCCCGTACTGGTGGGCAACATTAGCTATATTCTTAGATGCAGTGCTTGCACAGTTCATGTATGGCGCAAGATCGGCTTGCTGTGCCGCAGATAAGCCTGTTACTCCTGCTTTTATGTTTTCAGTCGTAAATGTGTTAAGCAACCCCATATATGCATTCCAGCATTGATTAAACTGTGTCTGGTATGGCTGTATGGCAGTATTGCACGCACTGCCTGTAGTTGTGCAGGAACCGCCTGTGCCTGTATATGGCTTGAGAAGATAATATGCCGCACCTATGGCACCTGCTACTCCAATTCCCGCAATCAGTGCCTTTTCGCCACCGCTCATCTTATTAGGATTCCTGTATGGAACCGGCGTGTATGTGGGCGGGATTATATCGTACATTTCATCATCATATTCATTCTGATAGTCATCCATGTTATCACCTAACCATATTATGCATAATAACACATTACAGCAGATATATTTAAATCTATACTACCTGTTAATGTACTTGAAGGCAGACCTGCGGTCAGTATCAGCGAACCAAATGGCAATGTCTGTGTGGGCGGCAATGATAGAGCTGATATAGGGTTGTCTCCGTTCCATGATCTTGTAAGCGTCCAGTTTATTGTTGCATTGGCTATGCCGGAACTGTTGGCTGTAACAGAAGAGGGGACGGAAAATGTGAGTAGCCATGTTATGCCGTAAGCATCTGTGTAAGACATAGTTGTGGTATTGAGAGACAGGTCGAATGTCTGGCAACCAACAGGATCATCGGATGCATCAACCGCACTGACGTCAAGTGGAATGGATCCGCTTAATGTTGTTTCCGTAGGATCTGTAGGCGGGGATTGTGGACATGCTACACCGGTCTTTCCATACTCCATTGTAACCTTATCAACAAAGACGTAAATAGTTGCTGGAATGAGAATTAAACCTACATAAAAACCCATATCCACATTTGCAAAAGATGTAACATTTCCGTTATACTGAAACTGGATTGTTGAGGGCTGCATAGGAACACAGTTGCCACCTGAATATACATAACCACAGGAACAGGTTACGGTTTTTTCAACCACAAGGCTTACAGTATTTGACTGCACACCCTCTGATTCTGCCTGAAATATATATGTCCCTGCTGTATTGACTGTAATGTTGAATGTTGCATCGCCGAATACTGTTGCAGTAGATGATTCAACTCCAGTGGTTATATCTTTAAGGCTTACAAGTGCGTTATTTACCGGTAGTCCGTTCTGGTAAACCTCAACCGTAAATACTTCTGGTGTGCCGACAAGGATGCTTGTGGAAGATGCTATAAGATCAACTGTATAGCCTGACGAAGGAGTGATTGTGGCAGGCTTCTTGCGGGTAAGAAGATATGCCGCTATTCCTGCAATGCCTATTCCCCCTATTGCACCTGCTATTTCTGCCTTTGTCATGCTATCGCCTCAAACTGATATTCCCCTGCTTTGTTTAGTGTAACACTAAATGTGGCTTCCCCGTTGCTATCGGTATCATTAGTTGAATTGCTGCCTGTGGTTTCGTCCTCAAGAGTTACAGGATATCCCTGTATCGGACTGCCGGATGCTGTTCTAAGCGTTGCGGTAAAGGTAACAGTTGCCGGTATGCCTATAAAATTTGTTGCCGTTGCAACCAGATCAAGATTGACATCAGTACATACCCCGTTTATCCTGATCTGCCCATCGGCACAGGGTGTCCTGGTTGTAACGCTGAAACCAGCTGAAGAACATCCGTTGACTGTTGCAACCAGATAATATGTACCTGCGCTCTTGAAATTTACTGTAAAAGAGGCTACACCCTGCGAATTGGTCAGGGCAGTGCTGGTAAACGTTGTATTTACTTCAGATAATGTTACAGCTGTGCTGGTAAGCGGAGCATTGTTATAATCAACTGTAACTGTGTAGGTTTCATCTACTCCGGTATCGACCACAGAAGAACCGGTAATGGCGATATCATAAGGTTCGCATCTTGGAGGCACAGAAGGAGCAGACGGGCGGGTAAGTATATAGCCTATAAGAGCTACTGCTGAAGCTCCACCCACTATGCCCGCTATCTTGCCAGTATCAGACATCAGACCGCCTTAAAGATCGCTTGGGGAAGAGGCATTTCTTGCGTCTGTAACCGTTCCGAATGCCACTGCCTGTAATTTGTGTCCGCCTATTGAATTGAGCGTTACAGTAAAGGCCGTGGGTCCTCCCACAGTAGTATTTGTTGATGTCAGAGTGGAAGTTATTGCTCCAGTGGATATATCTTCGTGATAAAGTACAATTGCTATGGGACCATCGAGAGCTAACATCGCATTATCTCCGTTTGCATTAGCAAAAAAGTAACCCCCATTTGCATCTGTAACATCCACAGTTACGGTGAAGCCTGAACCGACTTCGGGAGTAGTGGTTGAAGCAGATATGGATATGGTACAGTTCGCATATACGTAAACGACATTGGAATTTACACCTTCACCTGAGACCACCGCAGCGACATAGTAATCATATGTTCCCGATGTAGTGAAAGAGAATTGCCCATTTGAATCGGTTACAGCAACCTGCTGTGTGCCTGCGCTTTCAGATGCGCTTATTATATCAGAGGCGCTTGGAGCTGATGTATTAAAAGGGTCTATGGAAAAAGTTACTGTGGCATTGGGTACATAACTATTAGAAGAATCGTATGCCGTCCCTGAAAAAGTAAGCGACAATGACGACCCTGAATTAATGATTGGGCTTGCCACCAAATCAATACTTGTAACCTGCGGTTCAACATATATATCGATAACACTTGATTGTATGCTCATAATTAGTTTAATCTAAAGTTATATATAAGATATTGGGATAAAAAGGAAGAAAAGGACATGAAGGAAATAAGAATAAATGTTGATAATGAAATATGGTTGCGATGGAGAACGTTGTGCCTGAAGCACGATGGTGCGGCTAACACCCTTGCTTATCTTATACAGTCCGAAGAAAACAGATCGCACGTCATCATAAAGCCTAAACCTTAAGCAGAACAGTTACAGTTAATTGTAACTGTTACTTTATTGGAAGGGCCAAGATATGAAAGAGATGAAGTTGCCTGAAAAGTATAAGAACATCCGCCAAGACAACCGCCAAACACGCAATCCGCATTTAAGGCGTTTCCCCAATAAACTATTGCAAGTTGTTCTGCATCGGGAGTTGTATAGTCATATTGTTTTCCTGTGGTTGTGTCTGTTATTGTGAACGGAGTTCCCGCCGGAACTGTAACCCCGCCAAACTGAACCTCAAACTGTGGAGTTCCGCCCTGGCATAA
>Ga0207433_10010765_pt1 | contig 14152 bp, 11 predicted proteins | sample YelNatPaOPGAMG01_FD_187559 | JGI IMG/M metagenome (GOLD analysis project Ga0207433, IMG submission 187559) | Hot spring thermophilic microbial communities from Obsidian Pool, Yellowstone National Park, USA - OP-RAMG-01 (SPAdes) (version 3) | ecosystem: Environmental > Aquatic > Thermal springs... | reverse complement strand
ATCTTTGATCACCTTTAAAACGCGAATTTTCTTCAGTTGCGGGTGTTCAAAGAAAACTTCTGGAACGCGATATTCCTCTGATTTAGGTGCATATTCAAAAAGCGTTGTGAGTGTTGGTTTACCATATTCTTCCTCAAGTTTGCTCTTTACATGCTCTATTGCTTCTAGTAAAGATGGGTCGCCAGTGGTATCTTTCTTTAACCATTTTATTAAATCTTGTATTAAAGAAATTTTCCTAAAGGCATCCACCATGTTCGCTGTTTGTAGATATTTTCGAATAATAGACTCAACTCTTTTCCGTATTGTAGTATTCTGAATTTCATGAAGATCCAATGATTTTATGTAGTTGTCTATCCAGTTTTCATCCAATTAAGAAACCCCCAGCAGACCCTTTAGATTATCCATTATTTCTTCAGGATCTTTAGATTTACTGGCAAGGTTGGCCAATAACTTTCTGTCAATATTTTCCACGCTTTCAGATATCGGCTTTAAAATTCCCAACTTGCTTTGGAGATCAGAAGGGATGTCCGAGAAGAATAAATTTAAGCGTTTTTTGAACTCCTCTACTGCGTCGTTAGCAAGCTTCACAAGCTCGTTCTTTGTTGCATAACACAAAAAAGTTAAACTGATATATTTTTCGATATCCTTTTTGTGATTCTCGATATACTTCAAGAGATTGTTTTTCTTGTAATCCGAATTTCTTGTAAAATTTCGAAAATGGAAAATGTCAGAATATTCTTTACTCCAAATAGCGAGATAATCAAATATTGCCATGAAGACATGAGATTTTAGGAAAAACAAATTGCGTTCTTTAAGAGGTATGGGATCAAGAAACGATGGATCTGCTACAATATCTGGGTTTCGGTAAATATATCGATCTAGAACTCGCTGAGAGATTAAGGTGTAAACTGGCGTGTCACTGAATAATTCCCTGCCGCCTCTTCCAGTTTTTTGCCTATATGAAGCTAGGTCTCTTATAGTCTTAAAGGTGATAACGTCTCTTACATTAGCTATGTCGACGCCAACCTCGAAAACTGGTGAAACTATTGCTAACCTTTTAGATTTGAGATATGGAGGATTCTCGAGAAATTCGATGAATAGTTCATCTAGTTCCTTTATCTCCTCCATTATTTCCCTTAGTTGCGCCGTTCTACGCAAAGGGATGATTGCATCTGGTGTAAACTCATTTGAACGTATAAAATTATCATGCATAGTTATAAATGGGAAAACAGCAAACCACCAACATAATCCACTTCTAAAGAAATAACAACCGTCTAAAATAGTAGAGACGTGGATTTTTTCGCCATAAAAGGTAATTGCACATATGTTTCTCCCTTTTTCCAAATATTGTACTAGCGAAATCTCGTTAAAATTTTGTTGTCTTTTACAAAATTGACATAGGAGCGGGCCTTCAATAATTTGATTTAAGTTAGGAATATATATGTTAATATTGTTACCAGAGGTTAAATTCATTGTCGGGAAAAATTTAAGTGGTTTGTCGTAAAGAGTCGTGCACATAAAATTGCGACTTTGATTGTTGTCCGCATCTATTACTTGTAAATTTCTTTTTTCGGTATCAGATATGTAATGAGCTAAGCGATAAATGGCTGAAATAGAATCAACAAAGAATAAAGACTTACCTATTTCCTTAGTAATTCGTCTCTTCTCCTGTTCTGTAAGTTTTGTTGCTTTCGTGCAAACTTCATTATACAATTCTGGATAATTTGGATCTAGATTATTATGAAGGACGGCAGACGTTAGGTCAGTCAATGTACCGAGAAGATTGGCAAATTTTTTGGGCAACAAAAATATATGATGAAAAAGAGCCCGTTTACCCCTTTGGCTCTCTGCTATTGCATTTTCGATCCATATTTTTCTATAGCGATCCATTTGACTCGGTCGCTCGTATCCTAAGGAAAAAAGCTTCTTAGAATGTATTTCTGGCAAGGCAATCGTTGCACTAGCGCCAATTATAAGTGGGTAAGTATATTCAAATGTATGATTTTGCTTGTAGTTTTTACTTTTAAGAAAAGACCCTAATCGTCTTAAAAAGTAGATTATATGTAAACCGAGAATACCTGAATATAGGTGCATTTCGTCAAGTACTACTATTTTTAGGAAATCTGGGTCTATATATTTGTTCTTTGAGGGGTCAGCTAACCGACGTTTGATCGCCTCTATGTTAGATGCAACTATCGATCCATGATATTCGATATTTCCAGCGTAGTCTTGACCTACATGTAATCGAACTTTTCCCTTTGCGACACGATTGATAACTTCGCAAATCCTTTTAGCATTAATGTATTGATCAAAAGCAAGATCTCTTCGAGGATATATTAAAATACATACGGGTTTTTGAGACATCCGAAAAGATGGGTCTTCAAGATGTTTATACACAATGTATATTAGCGGAGCTATTAGAAATGCAAGCGTTTTGCCCGCTCCAGTGTCAGCCACTATGGTCAAATTTCTTTTTGAAAGTCTACATTTGCTTTCATTACACCATCGACTACATCTTGAGTCATCTAAAAAGAGGTTGAAGAAAATGTGGATTATCGAGTTTTTCTGAAATTCTGAAAGCGCTCCTTCTTGTCCTAATAATTCTGGGTCTTCTAAGGCTTTTTGAATAATCTTAACGCCCTCAAGTAATGCAGTTGATGAGAATTCTTTTTTAATATGTAGCTTTTCCTTTGTTAGTGGACATACATATCCATCATTTACTGTGTTTTGCAATTCAGAAAAGAGAGATCTAATACTAATGTTTCGAGGAGGAAGACTTTTCCTTTCCTGTACGTATTTTACAGAACTTATATTTGGAGTATAATAGGCTATTTTATCAAATGGAGTTTTTCTATACCTTTTGCAGTCGTGGTTTATCGCGGGGGTGTACCTAATTTTCGGTATGAGGCGTATGATCTCAAATATCCTGCTTCGAAGTCGAATACCGTTATGCGACAGCCTCTTGATCCTCTCTGCTAACGATATCGCTTGACTTCGTATTGTTTCAGGTTTTATCTTGAAATATTCTTCAAAAAAGTCTTCAAAAACGGAGTATTCAGGATCCGTTGGATCCAACAAACTTTGGGCATATTCAGGGTGTTTCTTTGGCGGGAACACTAGTAACTGATTCTCCCGCCACAATTTTTCAATTATTTTAAATAGTGGTTTTGGAATTTTTTCACCACAAACTACTATGCTGTTGGAGTAATCGCAAAGCACATTTAAGCATTCATCAAACGTAGCTTCATCTCCAAGATTGCATATGTTCCTTAATTCGGAAAAATTTAACATGCCGTAATCTTCTCGTAATTGTTCTCGTTTACGTTTTATATGCTCAACTATCTCTTGCGGAGTGACATATATGAAGTCTGGTAATTCTTTTATGAATTTTTCCTGTTCAACATCATGAATTAACGAAAGGACCAAATCTTCAGGTAGTTTACTGTAAATATTCACACGGATCTTCTCCAGAGTTCATCTAACTTAGATGTTTTAATCAAATCCACGTTCTCAATTCTCGGTATGCTCGGGACCTTTAAAAAGTCGGAGCCTTCTATGGATTGTGTTTTAGGAGGTACTAATTCGGTTTTAAGTTCCAAAACCTGCTTACCCCTATGCCCTCTAAACTCTAACTCTCCTCTCTCAGACGGAATCCATCGAACACGAGATTCATTTTCATCTAAAATTAATCCTACCAACTCCTCTAAGTCTATTATTTCTGGATCAATATGAACCGTGTTTATCAGTTCATTACGGATGTTCTCCCATTCTATGGCCGGTCCTTCTTTTAGGAATTTCTTATTTAAGAAATAACAAATAGCTCCGACTAATAAGATCTTGAAATGTTTTATGTCAAAGGCAAAATTTTGCTCAAGTTCATATAATAATCGAAAGTATTGAAGCCAACGTCGAATATTTATTGACTCTGTGCTGGTCTCTTGCCTACCAACATAGCTTGGTTTTATTATTTTATCGAACGCTTTTTCTATGTCTTTAGCTGCTGAAAGTTTCAGATTTTTCCCTAAGTTTAATGTTATTGGGTGTTGCAATACTATGGCAAAAAGCGGTGTTCCGAGGGATAAAAATTTTAAAAAAAAGGCGTGGTAAAAGTTAGGCATATCTTCATTTCTATAATACGTGATTAGTTCTTGTCCTTCTGAATTTAGAATGTAACAACGAAAAGGACGGTTTAGTGGTGTTATTCTATAAAGTAAATGGACAAACTTGTCTTGTAAATGTTGATCAATCTCGTCAAGCTTCAGCTTCTGAATAAAATTCTTCAATTGAAGATCTTGTTCTTCTATTAAACCTAAATCCTTTTTCAAGAAGTCTAACTCATCATATGTAAGGTTTGGTAGAATTTTTTTGATGGCATTAAAAAGTTCTCGATCAACGTTATAAATTTGACATAACTCCTTGGGCCAATTTTCTGGTTTTCCAGAAATATTCTTAAAGTATGTTGGAAAGGGAATTTCATATAACTTATTAAGTCCGTCAACCATTTTCTCCAGTTTCTCTGCTGGAGGGTAAGATCGTTTTTCAAACGTCATCAGGTCCATCTCCTTCGAACCCTTATAAGGATTTTGTTATCCTCATGTAATTTTCTTATTAATTTCCAAAGTGTTTCATCGGATAACTGTTGTTTGGTGTATTTTTGTCTAATTTGGTTCCATGTCTTGGGTTTTGTTACGAACTGTAAAAATTCATCCTCACTAAAAGACACCTTTCCTAAAAGTTCCTTGGCCAAATCTTCTGATTTAGAAATCGTAATAGCTTCTACTGGTTTAGTCTTCTTTACTTTGGCATCTCTTATTTGTAATTCAACGCTTGAAGCAATAGCTTTAACTAGCCTTGCGGCGGCGCATTCAGTAAATGTAAACTCGGATTTAATTCTAAGTCCGAGTTCATTGTCTAGTTTTTGAAAATCCAAATCTTTAATTTTTTCGATAATTTCGAAATGAGATTTAAAATCGTCACTTTGCGTCAAATTTTCATATCGTTTAATCAGCTTTTTTGCTGACAAAATCAGATCATTTAGATTTAAGTTCTCTAAGCTTGAGATGTCGGTAGCCGTTTCTAGTCCAAGAAAAGATTCAAGAAACTCGATTATCTCTCTGCCAATGTTATCTCCCAATTCGTTCATTATTTGAGAAGGCGAGAACTGTTTGTAATTATTAAGTAAGTACGTTAATGTTGGAGGAATGGATACTTGAAAAACTTCAGTCTTAACTTCTCGCAAGAAACCATTTAATCTAAGATCGCTGAAATTAAACCTATCACGTCTTAGTTTGAGTTTATCAAAAAAATTGGCAAGCGTTCTTTCTGAAAAAGAAAATTTGTTTTGAATACCCGCTAATAAAAGTGCAGCTTGCAGTATTCTTTCCGTTGAGGGTGTATAATTGAAAAAGTCGTACGGGATGTTAATCCATTCCATTAAGGCATCGTATAAAGTTTCAAAGTGTTGATCACCTGTTTTCTCGATTTCGCTTTTATTTAACTTAGCGCATATAGATACCATCTCTACAAAGTTAGAATATTTTAGGAATATAATACGGAATGAATTCGCACTTTTAATCATAAGTTTCTCGTTTATTACTTCAATATTATTAATGTCCTCTTCTTTTATGCAAACTCTTTTCTCTTGTGGGCGTATATAATCTATTAATTTCATGGAGACATCTGCAAACTCGAAATCATCTTCGACGCATATGACGATAACTTTTTTTTGAGGAAACGGTGTAAGATTATAAAGTGCATCAACCATTTCTTTTAAACTATCCCATCCAAAATTTTCGATTTCGTCATCCCTGAATAAAGTTACACCAATTGCAAGATTAAAACTGACAAAATATGATGCATAACCAAAAAAATTAAGACCTTTCTTTGTTTCGCTTATGCATTGTTTAATCTGCTCGATTTGGGGAAAAGTTCCGTGCATATTCATTTTTTCCTCTAAGTATTTTAATAAGGCAGACGTCAGTGCACAAACACATTTTTCATGGGAAAATTTTTTATATTGCTCACTTCTGAAACCAAAAAAATCAACAAACCATTCCTCCTCCTTAGGGGTAAGAATGATGTGGGTTAGACTGGGAGTTGACGCTTCCTCCACCATTAAAAATTTATCTATGTCTTTTTCATCAAAAATTTTATCCGATGACATGCCTTTTGTAGACGCGAAATCTTCACTGCAATACACGTTAATTAATTTGGCCAAATGTCTTTCTAGAATACGGAGTCGTTCAATTGTAACGCCCTGACCTTTCTCTTTTCTATATAGATGTCTAAGTGCGTTTTCAGTAAATGGGAAATAAACTCCATACTCCCTCTCCAAGATGTCACGTGTTTCTAGTCTTATTGGTCGAGTAATAAATGACCCGTCTTTTTCTTCTATTAGCGGTTCTTTAAAACGCGTATGCACAAAGTTTAAGAAATCTCCCTCGCTGTATCTTAATTCTACGCTTTCCGATATCCTGTCTGCCATAGGACCAAGAGCTCTACGCAGTTGCATTTTTATATGTGCGGCAGGAAGTTTGGTAGAAGCAAGTACGAGAACTGCAAATCTGATTTCGCTTAGTAAATCGATTATATGTCTTAAATGTTCGATAAAAGTATAATCTTTTTCATTAATTAAATCGACAACATAGTCCACCTCGTCTATGACATAAATCAGCGGAGAGAAACGTTCCTTCAGAAGAATATTGACATCTTTGAAAAGATTCATCATTTCTCGTGTATCTCGCGAGTTTATGCTCTTTTCAACGTTTTCTAGCAACACTTGGTAAACTTTGGAGTCCTTTTCTTTCACTCTGATCAGAATTTGTTGAATTATGTGCCTATAGAAAACGGCAATATCTCTTAATTCATTCGTGTCCGTAATCGTGTAATGGACAACTATACTGTTAGATATTTTTTCCTTAAATTCCCTGTAAACCGCATAATTAAAGTAATACTTTGTTATTGTCGTCTTCCCTGAACCGGCAGCGCCTCCCAGAATAAGAGAGCAGCATTGTCCGCTTAATGCAAATTCTACCGTTGAATTAAGTTGTTTTAGTAATTCTTGGGGGATGTAAGGTGTTACATTGGTCGCCGCACCGGCTTCAATGAAAGGCGGTTCAATAAATCCGATTTTTTCGTATATGCTTTTGACCATAGTAAATTCCCTCGGCTCACTAGGAAATCAACGAACAATTAAAATTGAGCAGAAACAATCATATAAAAGTTAAGTATCATTGATTGCGATTAAAAATTTAATCGCACTGTATCGAAGGGCTCTTTTGAACTTTTACAAGCTAACAAATTAAAAACTACAAATTTTGCCTTCCAAGTCCTTAAACCTTGCTGAAGCTTTTATATCCATCATATTTTTCACAACATGTGATTTCCTCAGTAAAACGTATTCATAGCTTATTAAGCAAATACAAGCTGGTAAACTACTGACATTTGTATCACAGAATTAAGAATGTTGCCTTGCGCTGTTAAAGTCCCCCTATAGCTGTATAGCATGATTACCGCGATTGCTTTATTGCGCCACTCAGATAGTGTCAATAGGTATCAAGAATGTTTGTAATAACTCAAAGATTTTTAGGATTTCAAGGTTGTTATTGCAGACAAAAGTTCTAATTAAATCATAAAATTCCCAAAACGAAGATAGGCGGTTTTTTGGCTCGAATGACAATAAAGTTTGTTTCATGTAATGCGTATATCTATCACTCAAGTCAGGTAACCCAGCGAGCTTTAAACTGATCGATCGATCAACCAGAAGGGTATCAAGAAAAAGACCAGATACAGGATGAGATTCATATTCTTTTGAACAGAAAATTTTGACTATTGACTGGGCCCATTCAGTCCACATTGTCCCAGTAAATTGTTCCCTCTCGAAACCTTTTTCAGCAGACAACATATCAGCTAATCTGTCCCTCACAATTGATTGGAGGGCCAGCCAAGCATTAAAACGATCGCTGTTCGTTCTAACAAAATGAGGGAAGACGTTCCAACGAGTTGAATATTGTTCTTCAGTAATCACTCGATATTCCGCAACTTCATGGGATAAACCTCTGAAAATCTCTTCTAAAAGGCAAATCTCTCTATTAAATCCTATTCTGTTTGGATCAATTATTAGGTCAAGTCGCTTTTCTCTAGGACTCACAAGACTCGACCATGGAGGAGGTTTTGATTTAAGAAGTTCAGATAACATCGGCATAATTCGCTTGTCGACAAATGCTTCTTTTTTTAATCTTGAAATATTAGAGGCAAAGTGAATGCTTATGTGCCTTACGTCTGGATCTATCTGTTGGAGAACGTATTGAGTTATATCGAGCAATGTCTGCCTGAGATTCATAGGAATTGGAACATACTCCTTAACTTCCATTCTTAAGGATCTGCAATCTATAGACTTCATATTTCTCACTGATTCTCTTCTATTTAAAGCAACGCTTCAAGTCTTTTTGTAAGATTCTTGTTTACCCTTAAAAACATACATCTTAAATCTTCTAATTCAAGCTTTTTTCTGAACAGATTCACACTTAACAGCACTCGATCCGCTTACAAAACCGACAACCCCCCTCTTTTTGAAGCGCTTTATTTGGCTTTAACTTTCTTCCGCATTTTTTTGCGTCCGAAAACAATCTTCTGATTTCCTTGTATTTTTCTGGATGTCGAACTCTGTGAAGATAACGTTTAACCATGCACTCTTTTATGTCCGTTAAACCATTTAATTTATAAATGTAGTTCAATAAAACTTTATTTGAATTAAGATGACTAAAAATGCATTTAATGATGAAAAGATAAAGGCAATAATCCAAAGGTCAATAAACATCGTGAAGGATGTTGAAGAACCCTACCGTTTAAAGGCTTTTGAGGTAGTATTATCTAAGCTATGGTCTTCTCTTGAGGAAAAAGAAAAACATAAGGGAGAGATTCCACAGAAAAGGGAAGAGACATCACTGGAAATTAAAATTGAGAATTTCGCAAAGAAATGTAATGTGTCAACGGAACAATTAAAAAATGTTTACGACTTTGAAGAAGAAAAGCCTACATTTATACTCGCACGTACCCTACAAGGGAGTCACAGTGAAAGACAAGTTTTAGTATCTAGATGTTTACTTGCCGCTTATGATGAGGTGTATGGAAAAAAGTGGGTAAGCTTAAGAAAGGTTTTAGATGAACATTCAATCGGTTCGCTCCAACATTTAGCGAGGAACCTTGAAAGACGGTTGGACATCTTCAGAATTAGAGGTAAGGGAAAATCCACAGAATACAAACTGACTGATACGGCAAAAAGCGAAACTTTGGATATGATTCGCGCACTAGCTACAGGCCAAAATCAAAGCTAGACGTTATTTATCCTTTGCAACAACCTAAATATCCGTAGACTCCCTCCATCTCTTATTAAAGTTTTCAACTAGAGCCTCAGTGATATTCTTGAACATAGTTTTACTCAAGAGTACAGCAAACGATTCTTTACTTCCCAAGTCCTTAATGCTGTGCCCCAAAAGAACCAAAAAATCCGACGATATTATGTATCTGTCATGGATATCGGTATAAGGATAGTTTCTAAACTCCACGTTTTTATATTCTCGCTTAAATTCGTTAATCTCGCGCAAAAAACTAGTTTTTTTATTCTCATTTAAATTATCAAGCCTTGTTAGAAATTTGATTTTTCTATTTTTAATCTCCTTTAAAATATCCAATGTTCGCTCATTACAATACGGGTCTACAATTTCAAGTTCACCTCTGAGATTCTCCAAGATATTTTTGGACAATACTCTCTTGCTTGTAAATGGTTTATCGTGTTCAAAATAATAAAGTTGCATAGAACCTTTTTCTTGAGAAAGTAAGAAGTCTTTCCCAGACTTCATTATTTCATATAGGCGTGTTCTTTTTTCATAATGAACATGGACTTTATCACCCGCTCTTCTGAAGGCTTGTGTAATCGATTCCGAAGAAATACTGGTTTCTAATGCTTCTAATGCAATTGAAGCTATTTGTTCAACATCGAGTTTTCTTACTCCTAACTTCTCTTTTGCTACCCATAGAATCCACAAGCTTCTTTCGAGAGGCGTTTTATAGTTATAGAAATTCGGATAGTCTGAAACATCTAATTCTCTGAATTGTTCTACAATATTACTTCTCATAACTATTCCATTTATCAATTCTAGTGTCAGAGTATTTTTGACTTATTTCTTTGAGTGTTGTTTCAATTTTATGTGGATTAACTTGATAAGTGTCTTTTTGCGGTCTGTCGACAATATGGTCTCTGACAAGCCTTCCTAAAGGCGCAGATAATGTAGTAACAGCTACTCCAAGAGCGTCGCTTATATCGCGCATTTTTGTAGTGGATTCTTTAGCTATTCCTGAATGATATGCTAGGTATTTGCCCAAAAGAAACAAGAAAATCTTTTCAGAGTTAGTTAAAGCAAAATTAGTCAAAACAACTCTGCCAGTATTTTCTTCAATTCTAAGAAATGGTTTTGCTAACTTCACTATTCGTTGAAGCTGCGCTAAAGCATCTTCTTCCTTTAGAATTATATCTTTAAGTATTTTCTTCTTCTTATCATATTCGGTATCTATATTCGCAAACATATTTGAAAGTTATATTCTAGGGGTTCTAATAACCTTTATGTTCTTTTAGAAAGAAAGGCGAATTACATTAGGTTTTTTGTCGAGACTCAATTCTCTCAACACATTTTCTAGTTCCTTTTCACAGCCTTTCGTAATCGCTATGTAGAAAGGCACATCCTTGCCTTTAGATTTTCCATCGCTCATCGAACGGCTAGAAAACACTTTAAACTGTTCTTTTGTTCTTTCGCTTGTTAAATCCTCGCATGTTTTTGCTTCACCAATTGCGTTTAACTCATCGCTACTGCGATGACCTCTAACATCTGGAATGTGGCCTTCTGTTTCTCCACACTGGGCGTAATCCTCATGTGATGCACATCGAATTTCAAAGCCTTCGTTTTTGATGTACTCAATAAGTTTCTGGACGAGCCTTTTATGCTCAGGACTTTCCGCCGCTTCTACTAAAAGCGACATAAATTATCACCAGTCATTAGTTTCGTTGAAACGTAGATAAAACACTATCGATTGCACACTTGCGTAGTCCTTTAGTCTATCCAGTAATAGACTTGCCTTATGAAGTTAAACACTTATAGGCATTTTCAAAGCATCACTATAATTTCTGTTCTTTTTGAACTAGACATTGATTTCTGTATTTTCTCATGGCACAATCACCTATGTGACGTATTAGTTTACATTTTTTGCATGCCAAAGTTTTCTTGAAATGTTTTTGTGCCTCAATTACACATTCTCTAAGTTTGGGGTCATGTGCCGCCTTCTTGAGAACTAAGAGATTATGAACTGCTCGAATATCAGCAAGTCTACCTGTCGTTGGATTGAGAACACGATCTAAATTTTCTTTACAAACGGGACAATCGCATGACCACTCTTCCTTTTTAATATTTTTAGTATTTCTCAAGCGATAATTCTTGGGATCTAGAATTTGTCCGTACATAGACCATCTCAACGGAGAATGTGAATCGCACATGTCAATTTGGTAATAATTTAAAAGAGGTAAAACGCTTGGAGGAGTCGCGCCAAAAATGTGCACCTTCAACCCTAAATTTCCAATAGCTTGCGCTTGTTCTAACAACTCCTCTGTCACAGCCCTACCCATGGTTCCAATAGCCACAATTTTATATCCCATACTCTGGTAATCCTTTGCCTGTTCCAGGGCCATTTCTCTACCAATAGCTTGAATCACTGCGGCAGGTTCTGCTTGTCCTTTATAGGCAGATATGAACTGTTCCATGTTGCGAACTGTTTGTTGCGCTCGCTGAATCTTTTCATCAATGCTGAAACTACTTAAGTTAATTGGAACATCAGGTCCAGCAGCAACAATATCCGCACCTAACACTCGTCTTTCAAAAATTTCGGCAAGCTCCTTAGGAGAAGGTAACCTTTCTCCTTTAAGGGTAAGCGAAAACGCGCCATTATCCACAAAAACCTGGGTATTTTCCACACCATCTATCGGAAAATGCCCTTTATCCCTTTCAACATTGCCACCAGAAAGATATTTCTTCAGATCTACTTGACTATTTTTCGGCAGATAATAAAGCGATGTCATCAGATAACTTTCACGACCCAGGTAAAGATGATAAGGACTCCAACGAAGATCTGAACGTACAATAACCGGCATTACAATCAATTCTCACACCACCTCTACTAAACTCCCTCTTGGAACATTATTTAGTGTTGGCGTTCTTCTGACTTAACACTTTTGCCTGATAATCGCTTGTCAATCAAGATCTCAAAGCATGAGTTTCTTTCGGAATATAATTTGTGATTCCAAAACGATCTACAGATTGCTTAAACCTGCAAGTCTCATAACTCACAAAGCAATCTGGAGGCGTTGAAGTGGCTATTAGCATCATTAATAGTACTCTTCTTAACGCTATTACTTTCCGGATTTTGTTTGCTACTTTTTCCATTTTATACAACTCTCTCAAACCCAAAAGAATCTACTAGTGCAATTTCTTTACCGTCACCCTTATCTGCGCATAGGACGGGACAAATGAGTTTTACCGCTCAAGTTGGAGATTACCTAACATTTAATCTGATTCCTGAAACCTGATTTCCGCCAATGTCACTGTCGATCATGGGAGGCACCATTACCGTCACCGTTTATTTTGGTTCGCTGCTTCTCTATAGCAATACAACTCAAAAGGTTGAAGGAACAACAAACCTTCCTCAAATGGGAACATACACCTTTCAAACAATGAACAACAACGATTTTGAAATAGAGTTTCTATTGCTCCCAACGTGGATGCGTCAGGACTTCTCCTGCATCATCCATACACGGAGCATTCTCAAGCACCAAACACTACTCTGCACTACTATGGGTTCTTGCTAATAATGGGCGCGATCGTTGTAGGCGTAGTAGCAGTCGTACTAACTTTGGGTGTTGCAACAAAGAAAAGTCTAACTCCCTTGAACTAGCTTTTCAAGATTGCTAACAAAACAGGAGTAGCAGACGCTACCAAAATCTAATTTGATTCTGCTCAACCTAAGAGCATTTTAAGTGAAATGAATATAGCGCTGCCAATGATGTCATCAGTCCGAGTCCTCTGTTGGTGTACAGGGGGTTAGAATTAAGCCTATTATGAAGCTTTATCAGCGTTAAAAAGATGTTGTAGCTTGTTAGATTAGAACAAATCTTATTTATATAAAAAACAAAAGGAAAATTAACTTTAGGAGAAGAAGCGTTGAAGGAAATACGTCTTCAACCTTGGCAGGAAATTGTTGGAATATTGAAGGAAATAAAAGTGGAAGGTGATCAAACAACAGCTATTTTAAGATACACCCGACAAGTAGACTTTGTAATCTCATACTTAAACGGTACGAAGGAAGCCGAAATACTACAAACTCTTGATAATTTATTAGGTCAAGAAGTCGCAATATTAAGAACAGATATTCCAGAAAAGCCGATTCTTGCAAGAACCGTTAGCAAAACTATACGAACCTAGAAACGCCCTAGATAATGCGCGAATTTGAAGAGATAGATTGGAACGTTTTGCTTTTATTCGCTTTTAGCCATCGAACCTTGTTTTTCTGGCTTTTCGTTAAAAAATTTTGAAAAAGGCTTTTAAAGGAAAGACTTGGACCTATCGTAAGGGGCGTGGGCGTCATGCGTTGGGATAACTTGGATGGAGTGGAAATTATTTTGAGTGGAGCTATACCTGAGGGTATTGTTTTGCGTACAACTTATTCTGAGAGGCAAATTATTCGTGTTTGGTGTATGATGGAGGAGGATGAAATGATGGAAGCTTTGATGCGTGAGTTCACCACGATAACTATTGAGGAAATACTGAAAAAGTTAGGGGGTTCTGAAAAGATACCCGTTTACGTTTTTGATGCTTTAATGGGCTTGTCCGTGATTTTAGAGGGGCTTAGTGATGGAGCTTGATTTTGAGACTTGGAAGAAGCTTGTTGAAGGTGCTAAGATAATAAAGGTTGAGCGTAAGCTTCCCGGCTCCTTGTTCTTTGAATTCGACACTGGAATGGCTAGTTACGTTTATTCTGAGAAGCCCTTAAAGTTCGATTTTAATTGGATAAAAGGTTATGAATTTCTAAGCCAAGAGGCTCTCAAGATATA
>Ga0207433_10010760_pt1 | contig 14155 bp, 18 predicted proteins | sample YelNatPaOPGAMG01_FD_187559 | JGI IMG/M metagenome (GOLD analysis project Ga0207433, IMG submission 187559) | Hot spring thermophilic microbial communities from Obsidian Pool, Yellowstone National Park, USA - OP-RAMG-01 (SPAdes) (version 3) | ecosystem: Environmental > Aquatic > Thermal springs... | reverse complement strand
CGGCCGCTATTCGCTCGATCCGTTGCGCGAGCGCGGCGTGGAGGTGCTGAACTGCTCGGCGGTCCCCGGCATCCAGTGGATTCGGCTTACGCAGGTGGAGATCTTCAAGGGGAACCGTCTCACTATCCGGTATAGCCACGATGACCTGGTGTCAGTCCTGGGCGAAGAACTCGCCGCGGTCCTGGCGAGCGGATTCATCACCAAGGCGAGCTTCGCGGTGAAGTTCATCGACGCCAAGACCCCTCGATCAGTCTCGGTTTGGCAATCCGGCCGCGCGTCGTACACGCGCGACGAGGATCGTCTGCTCGTCGAGGCGTGGATGAAGGAGCAGGGGGTCCTGACGACGGCGTTCGAGGCCGGGCATGAAGAAGCTGAAACGGCTCTGGCGGACATTTGAGGAACCATACGGCATCCGCGGCGTTCGCGAGCACTGGCGGCAATATGTGGGCGCGGAGTTGGATGCGATCTCTCCGTTTTTGCGGAGTCTGAAGGAGCCTGCAGTGACGTATCCGTGCCCGCGCATCGGCGGTGATGGCTGCCCGCGCGGGGTGGTGATCCACGCGCCGGACGACATTGTGGCGGTCTGTCGCTCCCACCCGAAGGAATGCGACCCCATCAAGCTGAAGCCCGCCGACATCATCGAGTACGAATTCGACTGGAGGCGTTTCTGCGGGTTCTTGAGCGAGTTGTTCGGGCTGGTTTCGGTGGGCGAGCCGCTACGTGCTCAGCGTGGTATTTGGCATGTTGGCACCTGGGCGGTCAGCGCTACGGATCACCGGCCCGTATTTCTTGTGGCAACCTCAAGCCGAGCTCAATTTGACGGCGCGGTTGGCGTCCTGCTGATTTCCTACCAGGGGCTGTTTGTGGTACTGGCGCCGACACCGCGCTTTACGGGCGGCACCGCGACGGAAGGATTGCGGCAGCGCGGAGCGGCGCTTCTGGCCATTGAGGATATCGTGCTGCTTTCAGACGAGGGCAGGCTCGTGGGGGCCGGGGCGTTGCCGCAATTGCTTACGGGCGGTGAGCGCCAAGTGCCGGCAGGGGAAGCCCACAGCAATGTTTTCCGCCGCGAGCAGGATGTCTGGGCCATCTCGTTCGGCGGCAGGATTATCCGCTTGAAGGATAGCGCCGGCCTCGGCTACATTGCCGAGTTGCTCCGGGCGCCGGGCAAGGAGATCGAAGCTCTGGCGCTCGTGGGCCGGTCAGGCGACGGCAAAGCGCGTCTCTCCATGAGCGGCTCAATGGAAATGGCGGATGAGAAGACGATTCGGACCGTCAAAGCCGCGCTCAAGGAGCGGGAACAGGAACTCGACGGGCTGCCTCACAGCGAGCGCCGCGAAAGACTGATCGAAGAGATCGACAAGCTCAAGCGGTACCTCGAGGAAAACCGGGGACTCGGCGGCCGGGTTCGGCGGACCGCCGATGCCGCTGAAAAGGCGCGTAAGGCGGCATCTGCGGCCGTAACCCGCGCTCTCGCCGAGATCCGGCATCACCATCCCGAGTTGGCCACTCACCTGAAATCATCGCTCTCGTTGGGCCGGACCCTCCTTTACCGTCCCGAAAAGGACATGGATTGGAACTTCTGAACCCGCTACACGAAAAGTAGCGGATTGCCACGGGCTGTGTAGCGCCTCCTTTGCGAAGGCGTTGCCCGGCGAAGAGTTGAAAACAGCGCGTGGAACGATCCCGGCGGCTTGCCGCCAATCCTCCGCTTCAGTCCCCCGGCAACTCCTCGACATCCCTGTTGGAGGAATTGCGTGAACGATCTGATAACCAAAGCTTCCCTCTCGGCCCCGCGGCGGCGGTTGCTGGAGACCATGCAGCGGCTGAATTTCGGCCGCATTGAAGATCTGGAGATCCGCAACGGCGAGCCGGTTTTCAATCCCGCGCCGCGCATCGTGCAGGACATCAAGCTGGGTGGCGAGAACGGGCCACGTCCGGAACTCGGCGCTGCGGATTTCGTGCTCAAGAGCCAGGTCGCCGAGTTCTTCGACCACCTGTCGCGGCTGGGCAATGGGTCCGTCGAAACGATCGAGATCAAACACGGCTTGCCGTTCAAACTCGTGATCGAGATGGCGGGCTGAGGGAAGGGACACACCAGACAAAGGCTGGCCGCTCGGCGGAGGTCTTGTGGGTGATGCCCGGGGGGCAATCTCACAGGCTTCCGCCTTTTGGTTTGATTCGCCCGATCCCGGCTCCCCACGACCTTCCTCCCCGGCCAGAGGGAGGCATCAGTGATTCGAGAGAACGGACTCAACGAAATCGATCAATACGCCATGCAAGCGATCCGATGCCGGGTGCGGACGCTTATCGGCCGCTACGGCATTATGCCCGATGATCGCGAAGACCTGATCCAGCAGCTCTTTCTCGAATACCTCGAGCGCGCCGGAGGATTTGACCCGGAACGCGGCCGCTACAAGACGTTCGTGAATTGTGTGGTCCGCAACCAAGTGATCTCGCTTGTCCGCGGGCGGAAACGGCGGATTCGCGAGGCCACTCTGTGCGCGCTGCCGACGCCGGTCGAAGATCCTGACGAAGAAGCATCCGGCCGCAGCACCGAAATCAGCGAGGACGCCTACCGGGTCGCCGTGGGCTTGGCCTCGCGGCCGGCGGCGGACTTGCTCGATCTGCGCATCGACGTGGATCGCGCCCTTGACAAAGTTCCTCCCAACTTGCGCGAGGTCGGCTGCCGCGTTGTAGAAGACGGCGTCAAGAGCGTCAGCCGGGCGCTGAAGCGTTCACCGGCCCGCATTTACCAGCTCTTGTGGGAAATGCGGCCGATGTTCACGAAGATCGGCCTCGCGCCGGCGGCGGGAGGCGTCCAGTGAACCACTGCAACGCCATCATGGACGTCCCCTGCGACGCTATCCAAATCGGCGAGCGGCACCGGAAGGACATGGGCGACCTCGACGCGCTCGCCGCCAGCATCGCCCAGGAGGGCTTACTCCAGCCGATCGGCATCACTGAAGACAACATCCTCGTGTTCGGTGAACGGCGGCTGCTGGCCGTCCGCGATCTCCTCAAGCGGTTCACCATCCCCGCGCGCGTCGTCCGCGTGACCAGCATCCTGGCGGGCGAGTTCGCGGAGAACGAGATCCGGAAGGATTTTACCCCCTCGGAGCGAGCGGCCATTGGAAAAGCGTTGGAGGACACGCTTGGAGAGCGGCGTGGCCGCAATAATCGACAGAATTCTGACGAATTGAAAGGGCATCGCAGCGACGACCTTGCCGCGGAACGCTCCGGGTTTGGCAGCCGCGCAAGCTACGAAGACGCCAAGAAAGTAGTCGAGCACGGAACCCCGGAACTCGTCGAGGCCATGGATAGCGGCGAGCTTTCCATCAACGCCGCCAGCGTGATCGCCTCGGAACCGCCTGAACGCCAAGCCGAAATTCTCAAACAGCCCGCCGAGATCCGGCGCGAGATCGTCCGGGAACTCCGCGAAGCCGCCAAACTGCCCACTCCATCCGAAGCCCGCCGTCTGGCGCGGGAAACCGGGATGCTCGTCGCCGACAACACGGGCCGCTATCGGTCTGGCGCTTCTGAGGAGGAACGCGCAGCCGCAAAGGCGGATCTCGACGCCATCTGGGCAGTGACGCGCGCGGTGCTGGCCTTAGCCGACACCCAGCTCGATCCGGTCGAACTGGCGGCGCGGCTCGAATACTGGCACTGCCCTGGGATTCGCGCCAAAACTCCGACCGCACTGCAATGGCTAACCCAATTTCAGGAAGGAATTGAACGCAATGCCGAAATTTCATGATTCCGAACTCTCCTGCCGGATCGACGAGGTCATCCTGGCGCATCTGGAAACCCGCGAGCCCACAACGGACGAGATCAGCCGGGAGGTGATCGAGCGATACGGGGACTTGGTTACGGAATATGGCCGCGAGCTGGCCGTGGCCCAAGTGCGCTCGATCATCTCCGACCGGATGAAAAAGACGCTCGCCACTCACCGGGGCAAAGCCCTGCAACTGAAGCTGGACATGCGCTTTGGGGCGCTCGAGCCGGAGTCGGCGCTGACCTTCCGCGATGATTCGGGCGCCATCCGGTATGTAGCGACGGCGCGTGCAACGGCCGACCATCACCAGCGCTACCTCGCGCTGCTGCGCGAACAGATCCAAGCCGATACGGCGCGGCTCAAGGTGGCCGAGTGGTTCTACGCCTGGCTCGAACCGGCGTTCCGCCGGCATCCGGGCATCACGACAGCCGAAGCGATCGAGGTGCTCAAGCCCGAGGGGGAGGCCGCTTGAGCCTGACACCGAACCACCCCATATCGAAGGCGGCCGAGCGTCGATTGCTGGACGAACTAGATGCGGAGATCGCGCGGCTTGATAAGCGTCTCGAAGACCGGCATCGGCAGTATGCGGCATTGGCAAGGCTCCGCGCAGCTTGTGAGCCGTACATGCGCGAGAACCCGCGCCTCACCGTTGCCGGGGCGCTGGCACTGGATCGGAGGGCGCGCCCTTGGGCTTACCGGAAACACCAGTAGAGACTCGTTTGATCATTCCGGGCGCCCGGACTACCCCCTGGCGTCACCAGGAAGAGGCTGTGAGGTTCGTCTGCGCGCTCTACGCCAGCGGCAAGCGCGGGGCGATGATCTGCGCCGACATGGGCACCGGAAAGACCGCGATGGCAATCTACATCGCGCTCGTGAACGGCTTCCAGACGAACGTCGTCTTTTGCCCGCTACGCGTCGTGCAGGTCTGGCGGCCGCAGATCGAGCTGCACAGCGCGGTCCCGTTCGTTGTGGCGTCGCTCGACGATTCCTTCGCGAGCGTCGCCGCCAAGCGCGCGGAGGCGGAGCGCCTGATGAAGCTTGCGCAGGCGCGGGGCGTGCCAGTGTTCATCGTGATCAACTACGAAAGCGCCTGGCGCAGCCCTTTCGCCGAGTGGATCTTGCGCCAGCGCATGGATTTCATGATCGCGGACGAGATCCACCGCGCGAAGGCGCCTGGTGGGAAGGCCAGCCGTTTTCTTGCGCGGTTCGGGAAGGTAGCGCGATATCGGCTCGGCATGACCGGCACGCCGATGCCGCACGGCCCGGAGGACCTGTATGGAGAACTTAGGGCCATTGCGCCCTCCGTTTTCGGGTGGAGCAATGCCGCCTTCCGGCAGCGGTACATGGTCATGGGCGGTTTCCAGAATCACCAGATCGTCGGCTACCGCAACCTCGAGGAACTCAACCGGAAGTTCTATTCCGTCGCGTTCCGCGTGGCCAAGGACGTCCTCGACCTGCCGGAGGAGATGCACGTCACCTACACGTGCGAACTCGGTCCCGAAGCCTGGCGCATCTACCAATCGCTCAAGCGCGACCTCGTCGCGCGGGTGGAGGCCGGCGAGATCACGGCGGCCAACGCCCTCGTGAAGTTGCTGCGCCTCCAACAGATCACCGGCGGTTTCCTTCGCACCGACGCAGGCCACGACATCCAGATCGACTCCGCCAAGATGAATCTCCTCCGCGATGTGCTGGAGGACCTCGACCCTCGGGAGCCGATCGTTGTCTTTTGCAGGTTCCACAGAGATCTGGATGCCGTCAACCGCATCGCGGATGAGGCCGGGCGGCGGGCCGTTGAGCTCTCCGGACGCACTGATGATCTCAAGCGCTGGCGGGCCGGTGAAGCCCCGGTGCTCGCGGTGCAGATCGAGTCGGGCGGCGTGGGCGTGGATCTGACCCGCGCTCGCTACGCCATCTACTACTCCCTTGGATTCTCGCTCGGCTCCTACGAGCAGAGCCTTGCGCGCATTCATCGGCCTGGCCAAACACGGCCCGTCGAGTATATCCACCTGCTCGCGAAAAACACAGTGGACGAACAGGTCATGGCCGCGCTGGCCGCCAAGGCCGACGTGGTCACCGCGGTTTTGCAGCAACTGAAAGGAGATCAATGAACACCGAAGAACTGAAGCGCTACGTAGCTCTCGAAGAACGGCGCCGGCAACTGGATGCCGAGGTCGACGCTGTCAAGGCCGAAGCCGCCGAACTCGAGCAGCGGCTGCTGCCGCAGTTCGAGCAGGGAGGCTTCGAAAAGATCTCCATCGACGGCCGCACGGTCTACATCGAGCGCAAGCTCTGGGCGAAGGCCCGTGACGGCGATAAGGCGGCCGTGTGCAAGGCGCTCAAACGCTGCCGGCTGGGCGACTACGTCGAGGAGACCTTCAACACCAACAGCCTCAGCGCGTATGTGCGCGAACTGGACCGCGAAGGCCGGCCGCTGCCGCCGAGCCTCCGCGAAGTCCTCGATATCAGCGAAGTTTTCAAACTCAGAACCAGGAGAAGCTAACCATGGCAAAAGAACTCGTGAAAAAGGAATTCGTAAAGAAGGAGGTCGCGATCAGTCCGTTCGTGATCTTCCAGACCCCGATCCAGGAGGTTCGCGACGCGGTGGCCGCCAATCTCGGCGACAGCGCGATGAGCGCTTCCGATCTGGAGAGGATCAAGATCCCGGCCGGCGGCGCCGCCGCCTGGACGGTTCAGGGACTCGACGGCGAGGAGATGCTGAAGGAACTCTCGGGCATCATTGTCGCCTGGCGCGACACGCGGGCCTACTGGAGCGTGCCGATGGAACAGTCCGACGGGAACATGCCTCCGGACTGCTATTCGCTCGACGCGCGCACCGGGATCGGCAAGCCCGGCAAGAACTGCTTCCAGTGCGATTTCGCGAAATTCGGCAGCGACTCGCGTGGTGAAGGCCAGGCCTGCAAGCTGGTCCGGCAGTTATTCCTGGTCCGCGAGGACAACCTGCTGCCCGAGATCGTCAGCCTCCCGCCCAGCTCTCTCAAGCCGGCGCGGCAGTATTTCATGCGGCTCGCCTCGAAAGCGGTGCCGTGCTACAGCCTCATCACGAAGATCGGCCTCGAAAAGACGAAGAACGCTCAGGGCATCGTCTATTCGCGCGCCACGTTCACCTCCGGCGGGCGGCTGACGCCGGAGCAGGCCGCGCGGGTCAAAGAGTACGCCGCGATGCTCAAGCCGTTCCTCGAATCAGCGCCTTCGGCCCCGACCGCCCAGGATGTGCGCGCGGCCGAGGGCGAGGTGATTTAACCAGTCCACATTCAGGCGCGGGGCCCACACCCCGCGCCTCCACCTCAACAACGAAATGCTTGATGGCCAAGAGCAGGTAGAGGAATTCCTCCGCCGCCTCCATGGCGAAGATGCGGCGGGCTATCTCATCGTCTGGACGCGCCCGGGCAAGGTCACGCGGGCGTTCGACCTGAGTGTCGCCGGCGCGCTGGACTCCGTTGCGGACTACTGCATCCGCCGCGCGGGAACGTGCGACGTCTACGCGGCGGTGGGGTTGCAGCGCAACCCTCCGGCCGGGAGCGGGCGCGGCGCCGAAGACGGCGTCTGTGCCATCCCCGCAGTCTGGGCGGATATCGACATTGCCGGATTGGCGCACTCCTCGAAGGATTTGCCGTCAAGCGAGCAAGACGCGTTAGCGCTGATCGACGCGGTCGGCTTGCGACCGTCGATCGTCGTGCGCAGCGGCTTTGGCCTTCAGGTCTACTGGCGGTTCAAAGAACCATGGCGGCTCGAAAGCACTGCTGAACGCGCCGCGGCCAAGTCGCTCTCCACTCGGTTTCAGGCGCTCCTGCGTCAGCTCGCCCGCGCCCGTGGCTGGAGTCTCGACTCGACACCGGATCTTTGCCGCGTGCTGCGAGTACCGGGTACTTTCAACCGAAAGCTACCCGCCGATATCCGCCCGGTAACCGCCGAGTATCGCGAGTGGGCTTACAACCAGAGCGACCTTGAAGAGATCCTCGAGGGTATCGAGGATCCCGGCCCGCCACAGCCACGCCTCGACGCGCAGGAATCGCTGCCTCCCGCGAGGCTTTCGATGATCCTGGAGGGTTGCTCCTGGATGCGCCACTGCCGGGACGACGCGGCGACGCTGCCCGAGCCCGAGTGGTACCGGATGTTGACCGTCGTCGCGCGCTGTGAGGACGCCGAGCGCTGGGCGCACGAACTCAGCAAGCCATACCCAAGGTACAGCCGCCGCGAAACCGCCACGAAACTGCGGCAGGCCTCGAGCGATAAAGTAGCGCCGGTTACGTGCGCCTACGTGCAATCTGATCTGGGCGGCGACAAGCACTGCGCTGAGTGCCTGTTCCGCGGCAACGTGAACTCGCCTATCGCCATCGGCAGGATCGAACTTGATGGGGCTGGGCCTTCATCGGCGGAATCGAATCCGGAGAATGAACCCGATGGTGCGATTCTCCAAGCCGGGACCAGCCCTGCCGAAAGTAACCAACCCGAACAGGATTCGGAGATCACCGCCGCGGCGGCGAAAATCGAGCGATTCACCGACCTCGGCAACGCCAAGCGCTTCGCCGGCAAATACCGGGAGCGACTTCGCTACTGCGAGAAGTGGGCCCGCTGGTTCGTGTGGGATGGCATGCGATGGCGAGAGGATGAGGTGCTTGCGGTCTTCAATCTCGGCGCCGCCCTCATCCGCAGCCTGTACGCTCTCGCCAAGAAGATCCCGGACGAGGAGGAGCGCGAGGCGTTCCTTGCCCATCTGATCAAATCCGAGTCCTGGCGCTCGATCACGGCGATGATCAATCTCGCCAAGGCCGATCCCGCAATCGCGATTCGGCCGGACGACCTCGACTCCGATCCCTGGTTGCTGACCGTCAGGAACGGCACGCTCGACCTGCATACCGGCCGGCTTCGGCCCCACGATCAGCGGGATCTCATCACGAAACTCGCTCCCGTGGTATTCGACGCCGGCGCCACCTGCCCGAATTGGCTGGAGTTCCTCTACATGGTCATGAACCGCCGATCCAGACTGGTCGCGTTTCTTCAGCGCGCCTTTGGTTGCTGTTTAACCGGGATCACGAGCGACAAGGCGATGTTCATCATGTACGGCGCCGGCGGCGACAACGGCAAGTCCACGATGGTGGACATCATCCAACGGCTGCTCGGAGATTACGCCACCCGCACGCCCGTCGAGACGTTCCTGAAAAAGAAAGAGGGCGCGATCCCGAATGACATCGCCAAGCTGAAGGGCGCGCGTTTCGTGTGGGCGTCGGAAAACGAACGCGGCTCTCGGCTTTCGGAAGCGCTGATCAAAGAGATGACCGGGGGCGACAAAATGTCGGCGCGGTTCATGCGTGGCGAATTCTTCGAGTTCTACCCGGAGTTCAAGCCTTGGCTGGCGACCAACCACAAGCCGCAGGTCCGCGGCGATCGGGCGTTGTGGAGCCGTCTGAAGCTGATCCCCTTCGACATCACGATTCCAAAGGAACAGCAGAAGCCGCGCCACGAAGTGACCGCGATGTTCCAGACGGAATTTCCCGGCATCTTGAACTGGGCCGTTCAGGGATGTCTCGCCTGGCAGCGTGAGGGCCTGGGCGTGCCGGAAGAAGTCTTGGAAGCCACCAAGGAGTACGAAGCGGAGCAGGATACGTTCGCGATGTTCCTGAGCGAGAAATGCGTCTGCGTGCCCAACGCGCGTGCGTCATCGACCGCGCTTTACAAGGTCTACCGCGTCTGGGCCGAAGAACACGGCGAGGCTCCGGTCAGCCACAAGGTTTTCGGCTCGTTTCTCAGCGAGCGGGGATTTCGGAAAGATCGCCTCAAGATGGGAATCGTATATCTCGGCATTGGCCTGCTTGCCGAAGAGGTCCACGACGCGCCGCGTGCGAATGGGAGTGGACGCGGTAACGGCAAGAGTTGGGCTACACGCGACGAAGAAGGAGAGGAGATCTGAGATGCCTTCGAAAGCGGCTGGCTGGGGCCACGGGCGAAGGTTCACCAGCGAAGGCGTTGATTTTTCGGGACTTGACCTTTGGGTGAATGGAGATGAATGATTGACCCCTATTATCCGCATAAGCGCGCGCACGCGCGCATATAGGAGAAATAGGGTTGAAGGTTCACCAAGGTTCACCTTCGCGCGCACATGGCAAATCTAAGTCAGATTCACGTTCGAAGGGAGATGCTCTATGAATGATGCCTTCACCGTGGACGAACGCTTCGTCCTGGCTCGCCGGCTGCACAGGATTGCCGCCGAAATTGCCGCACTTGGAGAAGACCTGCTGTGTTTCCCAGCCGATGCTGATCCCACTCTGGGGCCCACTGCCGCTGAACAGCATGTTCTGGGGCTGTTTCTGGAGAGCGCATGCCATCGCACGCCCGGAGCACAGGTTGCCGCACTTGAGCTGTACGACGCATACAGGGCGTGGGCCGGCCAGGCCGGCGAAGAGCCGGTCAGCCACAAGATGTTCGCTTTGTTGCTCAAGCAGCGAGGATTTCAGAAGTACCGCCGTAGCACGGGTGTGATCTATCTTGGCCTCGGCCTTCGATCGGGCGAGAACTGCGAGGCCGCCCATGGACGTTGAGGCGATCTTTGACCGGCTGATGGCGGTGGGCATTTCTGTTTGGCTCGACACCGAGGGCAAGCTACGCATCGACAAGGGCGCGCCGGAGGAAATCAAGCAGCTCGTCCGTGAGCACAAGCAGGCGATCGTTGAGGTGAAGAAGGCCATAGCGATCATGAACACCAGGGGCATCCGGATTATTCGTCTTCCGCTCGGCCATCAGGCGCTGGCGCACCGGCCAGGCACCGATCTGGATGAAATCCGCTGGGCGATGAAAGTTCTTCGCATGGATTCGATGCCGCTAGTGATTAACGACGAGGGATTGGAATGGATCAGCCCAGAGGAGTGGCGCCGCCGGCAAGTCGCCAGGATCTTCGAGGAGTACCGGCAGGAGCGGCTCAAGCAAAAGGGCGAGACAGCAGATCGGACACCGGTTCGGAGGCGATCGGCATGACGAGCGAGCGAGTCATCGTAAGATCCATCCTTGCCTACCTGAACAGCCTTCCCGGCTGCCTGGCCCGGAAACGCTGGGGCGGCGGCCTGGGTGTCGCCGGCGATCCGGATATAACCGGCTGTATCGACGGCCGTCATTTCGAATTCGAAGTGAAGCGCCTGGGCGAACGACCCACGGCCCTTCAGACGCGCCGTTTGCGTGAGTGGGCGGAGGCGGGCGCCTTGGCAGCCACGGTGACAAGCGTCGCGGAAGTTCGCACTCTGCTACAGGAACAGAATCTTCTGCGGGCGCCCTTCAAAACTTGACCGCTTTAGCGTATATATCCAGTAGAGGCCCAGTTCGACAGGCTGGCGCACGGCGCACCCTCCGAAAGAACCCTCCACGACATCGTACCGGCGGGCCGGGCGCGTTAAATAGTCCGACATTCTTCGGCGCCAGCAGTGTGTCCAAGAGCATCCATGAAGATTCCTGTCTTTGCTGGACCCAGAATCATCGACATGTGCGACGCCGTCAGCGTACGTCGGTACATCGGCGCCGCCAATGCGGAGGTCGTCCGCAAGCGCAAAACCGGCCAGATCGTCCAGGTGAATTTGCTTTCGCATGGCGACGACTCCCTCGAGGAGTCCGCGCACAATAACGCCATTCCTACGTACGACGAGCGGGTTGGATCGCGGTCGCTTCTCATGCTGAAGCGAGTTGATCCCAAAACCGGCCAGCTTGTCCGTTGGTCGGACCGTGATCAGTTCAATCCCCGGAGATTCAATCCGGACGCGGTTGCGGCGTCTGCTGCGGTCGCCGGCAGCACGGCTCAGGCGGTGTGACGTGCTTGCGTGCGAGCTGGCGGCGCTCGAAACCAGGATGATGTCTCCCCTGCGGCTCGCGGCCGACGAGCCGGTCGAGGACGACTATTCGGAAGAGTCGTTTCCCGATGATGATCGCGACGGCGACCTGGCGTGGCGATGCCAGGAGATCATTGCCGCCGGCCAGCTCCTGCGAGAGACGCGCCGGTGGGCCAAGCGTCCCCACAGGGAACCCGAGTGTGCCCAGAGTGTTTGAGCGACAACGTCACCGCCCACGAATATGACTTTGGAATCTGTCCCGAGACTGGTTACCACGATGCCGGTGAGCGGTTCCGTTGTCACGATTGCGGGGCAACCGGCGACGCCGACGATCTGGTAAATCATGACGGCAGCGAGACGGAAACGCAAGCGATCTCGTCGCCTGCCGGGCGAGCCCATGACCGACCGGCACAGCCAGAAGTTGTTGGATGTCGCGGTTCTTAAACAGGCCTTGCTCGATATTCGGTTGCGCATCGATGGCGTCCCGATCCCTCGCAGACGGCGGCGAGCATACACGGATCTGATGTTGGATGCGGCCCGATGGCTGTTCGCGAACCGCCACCCGGAGCACGTACTCAGCCCGATGCGCATTTCGGAACGGATGGGCGTGGATTACCGGAAATTGGCGCTGCGCGTTTTTGACTCATTGCCCCCAGCCCGGCAAAATCAGATCCGCGAAGCGCTCCGCCATTACCCCGTTTGTATTCTCAAGGCCGCATGACCACACAGGAGACGTTGGCTGAGCGTATCTGCCGCGCGCTTGGACTCGTCCCCGCCGACGGCGTCGCCAAGACTGTGCGCGAGATCTTGCAGACCGCGACCGACGAGATCCGGTCGGCGGCGACGAAGGCGGCGTGCCTTGAGTTCGCGGAAGCCGAGGCGGAACACTGTTGGTGCCGTCGGCGCAAGCGCTGCGCAACAGACGGCGCTCATGATCGCCGTGCGCATCCGAAAGCGGCAGATCGAGGTTTGAGTGCGCGCGGGACCGCTGAGGGCGATAGCGTGGCGAAAAAAGGTACTGAAAACACGCTGGTTTGCCGCGGGTGGCCGGATGGCACGATTTCGCTAGCGTGACGACCGAAAACAGGTCGTCAGGTCGTCATGGGGTCGTCACTGGCGGCCGGTGCGTGAGCTTCAGGAGTTTCAAAGGCTACCGGGGCCGGGGCTTCTCCAACCCTCAAGGCGCAGGCTGGTTCTCCAGCAGCCTGCAAGAGAGACCCATATCCGTCGTCCAGATCAACTGCGACGGAAGCACCACCGTTGACGTCGTGGTGACGTTCCGGACATGAGCCCGGCAGAGGCCGTAGAGTTCTCGGGCGGCGCCCAGCGCTGCTCGCGCAGACCGCCGTTCTTTCTCGTCCCGCGAGAACTACTCGAAGCGGTGGCCTGGACCCGGTTGGAAGGCGACCGGAAGTACGCGCCCGGCAATTGGCAGAAAGGCGATAAAGAGTTCTTCGTGGATTGCCTGTCCCATGCCATCCAGCACCTGATGGATGCGCCCTGGGAGGAGACCGAGGACTTCGAAACGCATTTGGCGCACGCGGCCACGAATATCGCGTTCATCCTGTGGGCCAAACGCCGGGGCCTGGTCAGCCGCGAGGACTTTCAGCAGGTAGCGCACCTCTCTCAGAAGTGAAAACCTCGGCGATTGACAGCCGCCTCGCGCCGGCGATGGCGAAACGGATCGAGTTGTGGCCACTGGACCGGCTGGTTCCGTACGCGAGGAACGCGCGCACGCACTCGGATGAGCAGGTCGCGCAGATTGCGGCGTCGATCGCCGAGTTCGGATTCAACAACCCCGTGCTGGTGGACACGAATGCCGGGATCATTGCGGGCCATGGCCGCGTGCTTGCGGCGCGGAAACTCGGGCTCGATCGGGTTCCGGTCGTTGTTCTCGATCATCTCAGCGAGACACAGAAGCGCGCCTTCATCCTCGCTGACAATCGCATCGGCGAGAACGCGGGTTGGGATGACGAGATCCTTCGCGGCGAGTTGGCGGACCTTAAAGACGCGGACCTTGACCTCGCGTTGTTAGGGTTCGATGAGGATGAACTGGCGGCCCTGTTCAAGGAGACCGCCTCCGAGGTTGCCGCCTCTGAAAGAGAAGAAGCGCCCGAGGAAGTGCCTGCAGCTCCGGAGGAGCCGGTCACGCGGCCTGGAGACATCTGGTTGATCGGCAAGCATCGGCTGATCTGCGGCGACTGCCGGGATCGGGGCACGGTCGAGCGGTTGTTCGAAGGCGCCAAGGCGAACGTCGTGATCACGTCGCCGCCGTACGCCTCGCAGCGCGCATACGACCCGTCGAGCGGCTTCCGGCCGGTCCCGCCGGGGGAATACATCGGGTGGTACCGCGATGTTGCGGCGAACATCGCCGCGATTCTGACGGACGACGGCTCATACCTTCTCAACATCAAGGAGCACGCCGAAGATGGCCAGCGCAACCTCTACGTCAAGAAGCTGACCATCGCGCATGTGGAGCAGTGGGGCTGGCGCTTCGTCGATGAATTCTGCTGGCGGAAGACCGACGATGGCGTGCCCGGAGGCTGGGGAA
>Ga0207433_10010756_pt1 | contig 14161 bp, 11 predicted proteins | sample YelNatPaOPGAMG01_FD_187559 | JGI IMG/M metagenome (GOLD analysis project Ga0207433, IMG submission 187559) | Hot spring thermophilic microbial communities from Obsidian Pool, Yellowstone National Park, USA - OP-RAMG-01 (SPAdes) (version 3) | ecosystem: Environmental > Aquatic > Thermal springs... | reverse complement strand
AAAATTGAAAAAAATATTTTAAGGGCTCAAAAATTATAAGAGCCCTTATTTTTTTTGTTTGCAAAATGCAATTAAAAATTGAAAAATGCGAGTAGGATTAACTTACGATTTAAAAACTGATTATGAATTTAAAGCGGGTGACCCTCCTGATGCCAATGCAGAATTCGATTACCCAAAAACAGTAGAGGATATCAGCTCTGCGTTAGAAGAATTGGGTTTTACGGTTGAAAGGATTGGTAATTGTCATAATCTTTTAAAAAATCTAAATAATTTAAAAGTTGATATCGTATTTAATATTGCCGAAGGAAGAAATACAAGAAATCGCGAATCCCAGGTGCCTATAATTTTAGAGGCATTAGGTATCCCCTACGTAGGTTCCGATGGGCTTACGTTGGGGATAACTTTAGATAAAATCACTACCAAAAAGATATTAATTGCCGAAGGGCTTCCTACCCCTAAATTTTTTGAAGCAAAAACTCCTGACTATATAAACGTTGACCACCTGAAATTTCCTTTGATAGTAAAACCGCGTTATGAGGGTTCCTCTAAAGGGTTAGACGCAAAAGCCAAGGTACATAATGAAGAGGAATTAAAAGAGCGGGTAGATTATATAATTTCCACTTACCGGCAACCTGCTTTGGTGGAAGAATTTATCCGTGGTTATGAATTTACAGTGGCAATTGTTGGGAACGAAGAACCGGAGGTCTTTGCTCCTGTCCAAACCCAGATAGATGGGAAGATAAAAGTGGATGATTTATTCTATACATACGAACACCTCCTCCAGCATGAAAGGATCGATTATATATTCCCTCCTTTAATCGATAGAGAGTTGCAAAAAGAAATGATGGAGATTGCCTTAAAAACATATAAGGTTTTAGAATGTAGAGATTTTGGCAGAATAGATTTTCGTATGGATCAAAACAATCATCCTTACGTTTTAGAAATAAATCCATTGCCTTGCCTGTCAAAAGATGATGCGTTTAGAATTATCGCTGATAAGATTGGTATAGGTTATACGCAGATGATTGGAAAAATTATATTCGGCGCTTTAAAGCGCTATAATCTAAAGGAATAAAAATTGAACAACCCCACACCAACCATTTTAGAGGAACATAAACATCCAACCCATTCTTCAGTTATTCTTCCTTTGCCTATCCGCCGCATCCGTGATTACCAGCAGATAGAGCTCTTTAAAGAGGTAAATCCTTTGGACTGGGAAGATTGGCGCTGGCAGATGAAAAACAGGATTTTAACCAAGGACGTGCTTTCTAAAATTATAAACTTAACCCCCGAAGAAGAAAAAGGAATCGATAATGCTTGCGGCAGGCTTAAAATGGCAATCACTCCTTACTGGGCTTCGCTCATGGACCCGCATGACCCTAACTGCCCCTTGCGCAGGCAAGCAGTCCCCACTATTCATGAATCTATTATTGGTCCTCATGAGATGATTGACCCTTGCGCAGAAGATAGAGATATGCCAGCATTGGGTTTAGTGCATCGTTATCCTGACAGGGTTTTATTCTTGGTTACTGAACAATGCGCGATGTATTGCCGCCATTGTACTAGACGCCGCCGCGTAGGAGAAGAAAAAGAAACATTAGACCTTGCAACCCGCTTAGAAAAAGCCTGTGAATACATAAAATCCAACCGCAAGATAAGGGATGTCTTGATTTCCGGAGGTGATCCCTTTATTTTAGAAGACGATACATTGGAAAAGGTAATCAAAGCATTTAAGGAGCTTTCCCAGATAGAATTGTTAAGGTTAGGCACCCGCGTTCCTGTAAGTCTTCCCCAGCGCATCACTCCCCAGTTAGTAACCATGCTTAAAAAATACTCTCCCTTATGGGTAAGCATCCATTTCAACCATCCCAAAGAGATTACCAAACGTTGTAAGATTGCCTGCGATATGTTAGCCGATAGCGGAATTCCCTTAGGCAGCCAAACTGTGCTTTTAAAAGGGATAAATGACCGCCCTTATATTATGAAAAAACTTATGCACGAGTTATTAAAAATAAGGGTAAGGCCCTATTATATCTACCAGTGCGACCCGGTAAGAGGGACTTCCCATTTTCGCACTCCCGTAGCAGTAGGGATAAACATTATGGAAAAACTCAGGGGGCATACTTCAGGTTATGCAGTGCCCACTTATGTGATCGATGGTCCAGGTGGAGGAGGAAAGATTCCCGTAGGGCCCAACTATATCCTTTCCCAGGCAAAAGGAAAATATGTCCTTAGGAATTATAAAGGAAAAATTTATACTTATTTAGAATGAAAATTTTTTACTTTTTTTTAGGGGCGTTGATATTTTTTATTGCGCAAGATTAACAGAAGGGTTTAAATGGCAAATAACGAAATTCTAAAACAGTTAGTAGAAGAGTTGAGAAATTCGCGTTTTGATTTTTCAAAGGTCAACGCATCTGTTATTTCACAAAGAGCGAAAATAGCATTAAAAACTATAGAGAGAAATAACAATATCAGTCTTTCCCCTCAACAGCAAGAAGAGATAGTTGAAGATGTGATATCTTACTTTTTTGGTTTAGGACCCCTTGATAGGTTGCTTAAAGACCCGGAAATTTCTGAAATTTTAATTAATGGTCCAAAACAAGTTTACATAGAAAAAAGAGGCGGGCTTGAATTAACCGATATCTCTTTTTGGGATGAGGAGCATATCTTATATTTTATAGAGAAGATGCTTGCTCCTACGGGGAGGCGATTGTCAGAATTTGAGCCTTACATTGATGCCCGGTTAAATGATGGTTCAAGATTGAATGTGGTAAGAAAGCCGATTACTTCAAGCGGTCCGGTTGTTACAATAAGAAAATTTATGCACCATAAGTTTAGCGTAGAGGAATTTATTAAATTAGGAACTGCGGACAAATCCGTAATGGATTTCTTGAAGGCTTGCGTACTTGCGCGGCTAAATATACTTATCATCGGAGGAGCAAGCGCAGGTAAAACCACACTTTTGAATATTTTGGCTTCTTTTGTCCCCGAAGAAGAAAGAATAATTGTTATAGAAGATGTTAGGGAATTAAATATTTTAAAAAATCATGTGGTTTATTTGGAAGCCCGACCGCCTAATATCGAAGGTAAGGGAGAAATTACCATAAGGAATTTGGTTAAGAATGCCCTGCATATGCGTCCAGACCGCATTATTATAGGGGAGGTGCGGTCCAATGAGGTTTGGGATATGATTCAGGCGATGAATACCGGGCACGAAGGTTCGATGACTACTTTACATGCCAACTCGCCTTTGGATGCTTTGGACCGCCTAGAGGCACTGTTTATTATGGGTAGTCCCTCTAATTTTTCATCCGAGATATCCAAGAGACAGATAATACGTTCTATTGATTTAATAATTCAGACGAGTAGGTTTAACGATGGTTCAAGAAGGATAGTTCAAATTAGTGAGGTCTTAAAAGGTAAAGAATATGTGATACAAGACATCTTTATTTTTGATAAAGAAAAAGAAAATAAATTAGAGTTTACTGGCAAAATTCCTTCTTTTTTGCCCCGTCTTCAAAAAAAGACCGATTTTTCCTTTGATAAGTTATCTTAATAAATTAATATAAATATAAGTCTGGAGTTTTTATTCTTGACGGCGGTTAATTTTTTTCTTATAATAAATTTCTCAACCTTCTTCGTTATAAGAAAGGATTAAACTATGGATATTCAAAGTAAAAGAACCGTTGCCTTAGTGGGGCATGCCCAAGTGGGGAAAACGACTCTTTCTGAAAGTATCCTGTATTTTTGCAAAGCCACTACCCGCAAAGGGTCAGTTGCTGATGGCACCACGGTAAGCGATTATAGTTTTGATGAGATTGAGCGTAAAAATTCCATAAATTCTAGTTTTATGTTTTTCGATTTTGAAGGGATAAGGATTCAACTGGTGGATGTTCCTGGTTATGCTGATTTTTTTGGAGAAGTTGTTTCCTCCTTGCGTGCCGTAGATAACGCTATTGTGGTGGTAGACGCTACTACGGGCGTAGAGGTAGGCACAGAAAAAGCATGGCAATTGTTGGAAGAGGAGGGTTTAAGCCGTATTATTTTTGTAAATAAATTAGATAAAGAAGAGGCAAATTTTGAAAAAGTATATGCGGAGATAAAAGAAAGACTCTCTAAAAAAGCCGTAGTGTTGGATTCCCAAAATACTAATGAATTAATGGAATTAGCCGCAGAGAGCGACGATGCGCTTTTAGAAAAATATCTTTCAGAAGGAATCCTGACTCCGGAGGAAATAGAGAAGGGAATATCACAGGCGGTAATTAAAGCAAAAATTTTCCCGGTGATTAAAGGTTCTGCTTTATTGGACCAAGGGATAAAAGAGTTGCTTCAGGCCATAAAACAGTATTTTGCCAATCCACTTCAGCGGGCAAAAATAGAAGTGGAAGATCCGGTTACTTCCCAAAAAAAAGAATTAATTTTTAGCCCAGATGCGCCTTTTTCTGCTTTTGTTTTTAAAAGCATTTTTGACCCTTATGTAGGGCAATTAAGTTTGGTGCGTATATTTTCAGGAAAACTTTTATCCAACACAGAATTTTATAATGTTACGCGTAAAATAAAGGAGAGATTTGGGCAGATATACATTTTACAAGGGAAAGAACAAAGACCCGTAGATGAGGTAACTTGTGGAGATATAGTGGCTATCCCCAAACTAAAAGAGACGCAGACGCAGGATTCTTTGGGTACAGAAAAAGAACCTTTGCTTTTTCCGTCTTTGGTTTTTCCGGAAACGATGATGTCAGCTTCTATAAAACCGCGCTCGCGTCAAGATGAAGAGAAAATCTCTCAAGCTTTAAACAAGCTTACCTTAGAGGATTATACCTTTAAAGCCATCCGCGACCCACAAACTAAAGAATTAATTATCCATGGATTAGGGGACCTGCATTTAGAGGTAATGGTGCAGCGGTTAAGAAAACGTTTTGGGGTGGAAGTGGATTTGGGCAGACCCCGTTTAGCTTACAAAGAAACTGTTACCAGGACTGCTAAGGTGCAAGGCAAATATAAACGCCAATCCGGAGGGAGGGGCCAATATGGAGATGTTTGGATTGAGATTTCTCCCTTGGAAAGAGGCAAGGGTTTTGTATTTGTAGATAAAATTTTTGGCGGAGCGATCCCCCGCAATTTTATCCCTTCAATAGAAAAGGGCATAAGACAGGCGATGGAAGAAGGAGCTTTGGCAGGATATCCAATTGTAGATATTCAAGTGGTACTTTATGACGGTTCTTATCATGAAGTGGATTCTTCAGATATTGCTTTTCAGATTGCCGCAGCAATGGCTTTAAGGAAAGCGGTGCAGGAAGCCGGTCCCGTGCTTCTAGAACCTGTGATGGATGTGGAGGTGATTATCCCGGAGGAATATTTAGGACAGATCTCAGGTGACTTAAATTCCCGTCGAGGAAGAATTATGGGGATGGAAACCAAAGGGAAATTGCAGATAGTTAAAGCCCAGGTTCCTCAAGCAGAGATGTTTACTTATGCCAATGATTTGCGTTCGATAACCGGCGGACGAGGAAGTTATACTATGAGATTCTCTCATTACGAAGAAGTTCCTGCCAAGGTTGCTTCTGCGATTATCAGCCAATATCAGGCGCAAAAAAAAGAAGAACAAACCTAATTTATTTAAATTTTAAAACCTTGAAAATCGCTATTTATAGCTTAAATTTTGCTTTAGGCAAGAAAAATTTGGCGGATGAACGCCTAAAAGAATTATCCCAGATTTTACATCCTCAAAACGTCGTTTCTATCCAAGTAGAACTTGTAGGATTCGATTCTTCCAGAGAGTTGGATGCTTTGATTGTTAAGAGAGAATTAAAAGAAGACCTTCTGCTTATGGATTTAGAAAAAATAGAGGAAGGTATTTTAAAAGATTCCCAAAGGAAAGATTTTTTTATGCTGCTTAAAGAAAAATTAGAAAAAGAGGTTTTATTGAATGAGATTTCTTTTAGCTCAGAGGAAAACAAAATTATTCAGGCGCTTAATCTCATTACCGCAAAACCAATTATCTTTATGGAGGAACAAGAGGTAGATTTGCTTCCTCACAAAATAAAAGAATTATACTATAAATCAAAACGGATCTGTTTTTTTACTGCCAATGAAAAACAATTACGGGCATGGGAAATTAAAGAGGGGGCTAACGCCTACGAGGCAAGCGGTTTAATTCATTCTGATATTCAGAAAGGATTTATTCGCGCCGAAGTGATAAATTATAACACCATTAAGCAGGAAGGCAGCCTATCCGCAGCAAAAGCAAAAGGATTGGTAAGGTTGGAAGGAAAGAATTATGCTATCCAGGATGGGGATTTAATTTATTTTAGATTTAACGTTTAATTGAAGGAGGCTTTATGCTCAAGGTAAATACTGCGCTTATCAGTGTTTCGGATAAAACCGGGATAGTAGAATTTGCGGAGGAACTTAATAAATTGGGGGTAGAGATTATTTCTACCGGTGGCACCGCAAAAATGTTAAAAGAAAACAGTATTCCCGTAATAGAAGTTTCTGAATATACGGGCTTTCCCGAGATGCTTAACGGAAGGGTCAAGACTTTACATCCTAAAATTCATGCCGGCCTTTTAGCCTTAAGGGATAATTCTAAACATATAGAAACTCTCAAAGAGCATAATATAAAACTTATCGATATGGTAGTGGTAAATCTTTACCCTTTCCAAAAGGTAATTCATAAACCGGATATAGCATTAGAGGAGGCAATAGAGAATATTGATATTGGAGGACCAGCGATGCTCCGTTCTGCTGCTAAAAATTATAAGTCTGTAGCGGTGGTTTGTAACCCACAAAAGTATCATAAAATTATCGAAGAACTTAAAAATAATCAGGGGATATCCGAAGATACTCTGAAGGAATTGGCTTTGGAGGTTTTTAATTTAACATCAAGTTATGATAGCGCCATTTATAATTATTTAAGCAGGCGTTTTGAAAAAACCGAATCTTTCCCTAAAAATTTAGTTTTAAGTTTTGAGAAACTTTTTGATTTAAGGTATGGGGAGAACCCCCATCAGAAAGCTTCTTTCTACAAAGAGAATATAAAGACAGCAGGTTTAATCAATTTAAAGCAGCTCCAAGGTAAAGAACTATCCTTTAATAACCTTTTGGATTTAGAAGCCGCTTTTTCGCTGGTAAAAGAATTTGAAAAGCCTGCAGCGGTAATTGTAAAGCATAATAACCCTTGCGGCGTAGCGCAGGAAGATACTTTAGATAAAGCATACCTAAATGCTTTTAGATGCGATACGCTTTCAGCTTTTGGGGGAATTGTGGCTTTAAATAGAAAATTGGATTTAAAGACCGCAAAAGGAATTTTAAAAAGCGGATTTTTAGAATGTATTATTGCACCAGCATTTGAAGAAGAGGTTTTAGGGCTATTAAAAGAAAAGAAAAATCTAAGGCTTATAGAATTAAACGATCTATCGAAACAAGAAGAATGGGATTTAAAGAGGGTCTCGGGTGGTTTGCTCATTCAGGAAAAAGATTTTGAAACAGTGAATTTAGATAATTTAAAGGTAGTTACCAAATGTAAACCCACCAAAGCTCAACTTAAGAGTCTTGTCTTTGCCTTTAAGGTTTCTAAACACGTAAAATCAAATGCCATAGTTTTGGCAAAGGGAACAAAAACCGTAGGTTTTGGTGCTGGCCAGATGTCTAGGGTCGATTCTGTGATTATTGCCATAAGGAAAGCAGGTAAATTAGCCAAAGGCAGCTGTCTTGCTTCAGATGCTTTCTTTCCAAAAGAGGATGCGGTGTTAAAAGCAATTAAAGCAGGTGCGAAAGCGATTATCCAGCCCGGTGGTTCTTTAGCAGATGAGAAGATAATCAAAATTTGCGATAAATATAAAATTCCTATGGTTTTTACCGGAATCAGGCATTTTAAACATTGAAATGAATTACCAGGAGGCAATCCAGTATTTAGAGTCCTTTATTAACTACGAAAAAATTCCCCGCTGGCCATATAAAGAGTCATTAAAATTAGAAAGAATAAAAGAATTCCTTGTTTATTTAGGTAGCCCCCAAAATAGTTTAAATTGTTTACATATTGCCGGAAGCAAGGGTAAAGGCTCAACCTGCGCTTTCATCAGTTATATATTGAAAGAGGGGGGCTTTAAAGTCGGACTTTATACCTCTCCGCATCTAGCCTGTTTTCGGGAAAGAATAAGGATATTAGAGAAAAAGTCAACAGAAATAAGCCACAAGTTACCAGAGGAATTTGAAGGGATGGTTTCTGAAGAAGAGGTTTCAGAATTAGTAGAAAAACTAAAACCTTCAATAGAAGAATATAATCGCAATTCAAAATATGGTCCACTTTCTTTTTTTGAGGTTTATACTGCTTTGGCATTTGTTTATTTTAAAGAAAAAAAAGTAGATTTTGTGGTTTTGGAAACCGGTTTAGGGGGTAGACTCGATGCAACTAATGTAGCTAATGCTTTAGTCTGCGGCATTACTCCTATAAGTTATGAGCATACCCAGAAATTAGGTAATACTTTAGCGGAGATTGCCTACGAAAAAGCAGGAATTATTAAAGATAAACAGATTGTAATTAGTGCACCTCAAGAGAAGGAAGCAGAATTGTTAATCAGAAATAGATGCAAAGAAGTAGGGGCAAAGTTATATAAGGTAAATAAGGATTTATTGTATAAAAAAACAAAAAAAGGATTTTATGTAAAGGGTATTTTTGAAAGGTATCTGGACCTAAAAACCCGACTTTTGGGAGAACACCAATTAGCTAATGCCACGGTTGCTATAGGCATGGCAGAGGCATTACGTTTTTTTGATATTTATATAGATAATAACACGATAAAAAAAGGGCTTTTTAATACTGTTTGGCCAGCAAGATGCGAAGTGATTGCAGAAACGCCATTTATTATTTTAGACGGTGCGCAGAATGTTGCCTCAAGCAAAGCATTAAAGGGAACCATTAGAGAAAATTTTTCTTGTGAAAAATTGATTTTGATTTTGGGTATCTCGCGCGATAAGGATATTAAAGGGATATGCGAAGAATTAAAAGATTTAGCGGATATAGTTATTTTAACTAAAGCAGATAATCCCCGGGCTACCACCCCAGAGGTTTTATCCCAATATTTTAAAGAAAAAGAAAAATATACTACCCAGAATACCCAAGAAGCAATAGAGTTAGCCAAAAGAAAGGCAAGTTTTAAAGATTTAATTTTAGTCTGTGGCTCTTTATTTGTTGCGGGTGAGATAAGACAGTATTTAAAAACAAAGATAACGATTTAATTAGTAAGTAGTAGTTAGTAGGCAGGAGTTATAGTTATCGGGTTATTGCATTATAGCGTTAAAAAGAATAAATAACGAATCTAACGATACTAACGAAAATACCGATATTAACGAGCATAAGAAAAAATAAAGATGAAAATTTATTCCTTAGATGATACAATTGCCGCAATTGCCACTTCCTTAGGCGAATCAGGAATTGGCATTGTTAGGATAAGCGGGAAAGATACTTTAAAAATTGCGGATAGGATTTTTGTTTCAAAGATTGGTAAAAGCCCTTCTCAATTTAAAACCTATACTATACATTACGGTTGGGTTGTGGAGGATGCTGCTGGAATAAAAAAGGATTTACTTGCCCCAAAAGAATTTATTGATGAGGCAATTTTAACAGTAATGCGCGCACCTTATTCTTATACCCGTCAAGATGTGGTGGAGATAAATTGCCACGGAGGGCCTGTTCCGTTAAGAAAAACCTTAGAGCTAGTTTTAAAATACGGCGCACGCTTGGCAGAACCAGGAGAGTTTACCAAAAGAGCATTTTTAAATGGCAGGATTGATTTAACTCAGGCAGAAGCAGTTTTAGAGATAGTGCGTGCAAAAACCGAAGCCAGTTTAAGATTAGGCACCAACCGACTTAAAGGGCTACTTTCTAAAGAATTTTTAAAATTAAGGGAAGAAATTTTAAATATATTGGTTTTGTTGGAAGCAAATATTGATTTTCCCGAAGAAGAGATCGGTTCTTTGGATAAAGAGAAAATAAATAAAAGAATAAATGAATTAATTGAAAAAACAGATAAACTTTTAAAAACCTATAACTATGGTCGGATTTTTTCTGAAGGCATAAAAGTCGTAATCTGTGGAAAACCCAATGTAGGAAAGTCTTCCCTCTTAAATGCCCTTTTAAAAGAAGAACGCGCTATCGTTACGCCTATTCCCGGTACTACCCGCGATACCTTAGAAGAAATGATTGATATAAGAGGCATTCCTATAAGGATAGTCGATACTGCCGGCATAATTGAGCCTAAGGATCTGGTAGAAAAAGAAGCCATAAAACGCGCCAAAAGATATATAAAAGAGGCGGATTTAATAATTTTAGTTTTTGATGGAAGTAAAAAGTTGAGCCAAGAGGATATTTTTTTAATTAAAAAATTAAAGAAAAAATTAGTTTTACCGGTGATCAATAAAATTGACCTTAAACAGAAGATAGAGAGAAAAATTATCGAGAAATATTTTAGCCAGATACTGGAAATTTCTGCCAAAAGAATTCAAAATATCGATAAATTAGAAGAAAAGATTGAATCTTTTGTATATAATAAGAAGATAGAACTGGCACCACCGGAAGTGGTAATCACTTTAAGGCAAAAAGAGGTTTTAGAAAAAATAAGAAATTATCTTAAAGAGGCAAAAAATTCTTTAGAAAATAATCTATCTATAGAATTTGTCAGCCAAGATTTAAAAGAAGGGTTGAATTACTTAGACCAACTTTTAGGAAAATCATTTAACGAACATCTCTTAGATAAAATATTTTCCCAATTCTGTATTGGAAAATAAAAAGATTAATTTAGTAGATGGTAGTGATAGGAAGTAGCGTTATTACGTTATAGCGTTAAAAAACGAAATTAACGAAACTAACGAAATTAACCAATATTTATAAATATATAAATAGGAGGAGTTATGGATAAGAAAAAAATTGAAACTGCAGTTAAAGAGATTTTGAAAGCATTGGGAGAAGATTTAAAACGTAAAGACATCAAAGATACGCCAAAAAGGGTTGCCCAAATGTATGCAGAGATTTTTTCAGGGGTTGATAAAGATCCGAGAAAGGAACTGGAGGTAATTTTAGACCAGAAGCATGACGAGATAATTTTACTTAAAAATATTCCCCTGCAGTCAATATGCGAACACCACTTACTTCCTTTTATTGGCCGGGCACATGTTGCCTATATTCCCAAAGATGGTCGAGTTACTGGATTAAGTAAATTGGCACGCGTAGTAGATATTTTAGCCAAAAGACCTCAGGTTCAGGAACGTCTTACTACTCAGATTGCGGATATTATTATGGAGAAACTTAAACCCCAAGGTTGCATGGTAATTATTGAAGCAGAGCATCTGTGTATGTCAATGCGGGGAATAAGAAAACCCGGAACTTTAACTGTAACTTCTGTGGTAAGGGGAGTCTTTAAAGAGAATGAAAAAACCCGTGCAGAAACTCTGGCTTTAATTAAAACTTAATGCTTAAAAAATTAAGTTTATTTTTAATTTTATTTCTCAACGGTTGCGCTACAATTACTGGACCAACAGTTAGTCAACAGGAAATTATCGAATTTGAAGAGACACTTAAAGTAAAAGCCTTAGAATATCGGTTTAAACAACTTGAGCATGTAAATAATATCGGGTATCGGCTTATCTATGCGATTTTGCCTTCGGATATTAAAACAACTTTTGAACCATTTTTAGGCGTATATGTTTTTGATATAAATATCTTAAAAGGTTATATAATTTATCCCAAGATAAAGGAGTGGTAGTAGGTATAGTTATCGATGGCTCTCCCGCAAAAAAGGCAGGTCTTTTAAAAGGGGATATGATTGTAAGTATAAATCAAAGAAAAATAAATAGTAGTTTTGATTTTTATAATGAGGCAAAGAAATTCAAAATAGGTCAAATCATAAATATAAATATTTTGCGTCAGGGAATAAAAGAAACTATTTCTTTAGAAGTAGGTTCGGTTGCTTTAAATATTCCGATTAATATGGTAGATCTTCAAGAGGTAAATGCAGCCGCTACTCCAAAAGGTATATTTGTTACTTATGGTTTACTTCATTTTGTAAAATCCGATGATGAGCTGGCTGCGGTTTTGGCTCATGAATTAGCCCATATTATACGGGGGCATATTCAGAAATTTGAAGGAGTGTCTTTAATTACTTTTCTATTAAGTCTTCCTTTAAGTATCCTTTTAGAATCGCAAGCACCGGGAAGCGGTCAAGTAGTTACGGATATCGGTAATATCTTTAAGGCAACATACTCAAGAGATTTGGAAAGAGAAGCAGATTACTTTGGCACGCGTTTGGTTTATCAAGCAGGTTTTGATGTGGAAGTATGCGCTAACTTTATGGAAAGATTCGCTATTGAAATTCCCCAATCAATGATCCGCAATTACCTTTCTACTCATCCTTCCTCACCCGAAAGGGTCCTGCGCATCAAAAGAACTATTCAAGAATTAAAATCCAGCACACAGAGTAATTTTAGTAGATAGTAGATAGAAGTTTAGGAAGTTAGGTAAGTTAGGGAGTTAGGAAGTAAAAAACAAAAAAACGAAAATAACGAACTAAACGAAATTAACTAATATTATAAGAAACGGTCTTTTCGGTGTGAGATTTTTTGATTTTTTTCGTCTTTTATATTGGAGGTGAGGAGTTATGATTACACATTTATTTTCCGCATCTACTTTAGGCACAGATGCTTATTTGGTAGAGATTGAAGTGGATGTTTCCGGAGGACTCCCCGGCATTTCTGTAGTGGGACTTCCTGATGAAGCAGTTAAAGAATCAAAAGATAGGGTAAAGTCCGCAATCAAAAATTCCGGCTATGAATATCCGGCAGGCAAGATAACTGTAAATTTAGCCCCTGCGGATATAAAAAAGGAAGGTTCTTGTTTTGATGTAGCAATCGCTTTGGGGATTTTGGTTTCCAGCAATCAGATACCGCGTGAGATTTTAGACAATTTCGTTTTCTTAGGAGAATTGTCTTTGGATGGGAGATTAAGAAAGGTAGCAGGTGTGTTACCCGCTGCTTTATATTTAAGAAAAGAAAACCTGCCGAAAAAAATAATTGTGCCTTGGGAAAATGCATACGAAGCAGGTATGGTAAAAGAGATAGAGGTTTATCCCGTTGATAATTTAAAAGAGTTGGTTTATCTTTTGAGCAATTTTTTAGAAAAGAAGCCTTTAAGAGTTTCTCCGCATGAACTGGTTAAAAAGAGAGATTATGATGTAGACTTTTCCGAGGTAAAAGGTCAGAGCCAGGCAAAACGCGCAATCGAAGTGGCAGTGGCTGGGATGCACAATATCCTTTTGATCGGCCCGCCAGGCGCAGGAAAGACAATGTTGGCAAAAAGGATCCCTACAATTTTGCCAGAGATGAGTGAAGAAGAAATTTTTGAGACAACCAAAATTTATAGTATTGCCGGATTATTAAACAAGGAATTCCCGCTTATTACTACGCGCCCATTCCGCATGGTGCATCATACTGCTTCTGATATTGCCTTAATCGGAGGCGGACAAAACCCCAAGCCCGGAGAGGTAAGTTTAGCCCATAACGGAGTTCTATTTTTAGATGAATTGCCGGAATTTCATCGGGATGTTTTAGAGGCGTTAAGACAGCCATTAGAAGATGGAAAAGTTACGGTCGCCAGAGCAAATAGAACCATTACTTTTTTAAGTAAGTTTCTTTTAATCGGTGCGATGAACCCCTGTTATTGTGGATATTATACTTCTTCTTTGCGTGCCTGTAGATGCAGTGCTTCGCAGATTCAGAGATATCGGAGCAAAATTTCCGGTCCACTTTTGGAAAGGATTGACCTGCATATTCAGGTTCCGGAATTAAAGTATAAGGCGCTTTTGGAGAAAAAAGAAGAAGAACCATCTTCCGTAATCCGAAAAAGGACAGAAAAGGCTTTAAAGATTCAAAGGGAAAGATTCCAAGACACAAATATATTTTTTAATTCCCAGATGAATACCCGGTTAATAAAGAAATTCTGTATTTTAGAAAGTTCCGCAGAAAAAATTTTTGATATGGCATTACAGGAGATGAATCTTTCTTGCCGCAGTTATGACCGTATCTTAAAGGTTAGCCGTACCATTGCTGATTTGGCGGGTTCTGAATTAATCAAAGCAGAACATATCTTAGAAGCCATTCAATATAG
>Ga0207433_10010753_pt1 | contig 14164 bp, 13 predicted proteins | sample YelNatPaOPGAMG01_FD_187559 | JGI IMG/M metagenome (GOLD analysis project Ga0207433, IMG submission 187559) | Hot spring thermophilic microbial communities from Obsidian Pool, Yellowstone National Park, USA - OP-RAMG-01 (SPAdes) (version 3) | ecosystem: Environmental > Aquatic > Thermal springs... | reverse complement strand
TTTCATTGTAAATGGCACTTTTAATATCTTCCAAAGTCAAATCGCTTTTAGTTTCTTTGATTAATTTCGAAACCGAAGATTCAATCTCTTTTCTTTTTTTTAAAATCTGTTTTCTGCTCAACTTCTCCATATTCACCTCCCAATTATTTAGATGATTAAGATAACAAGCTTAAGCTTGAACTACGGTTTACGCATTACAAACTTCTCCACTAACTTCTCGGCTTCTTCATAGCGCGAGACCCATTTGATATCCGGATTTTTCCGAAACCAGGTATCTTGGCGCCGGACATAAGCATGGGTATTAGTTTTGATCTTACGAATTGCTTCCCCCAGTGTCATTCGCCCTTTAAGATAATCAATAATTTCTTTGTAGCCAATGGTGTTAAATGCCGGTAAATCTTGACGATATTTGGTAATCAAATGGCGTACTTCTTCGACAAGACCATTTTTAATCATCTGTTCAATCCGGGCGTCAATTTTTGAATACAAAGTTTGGCGATCCATTTTTATGCCAATGATTAAAGCGTCAAATTTTGGTTTTATTTTTCTTCCCCATTCGCTAAATGGCTTTTCGGAGAGCATTGTCACTTCCAACGCTCGAATAATTCGCCGTTTATTTTGGGGATCAATTCTTAAAGCTGCTTTTGGATCAACCTCTTTTAATTTTGCATACAATTTTTCTGTCGTAAATTTTTCCAGTTTTTTCCTTAATTCTTCGCTTTCTTCTTTAAGCCCGGGCATCACATAGCCATACAAAACCGCATATAAATAGAGACCCGTGCCGCCGCAGAGAATCGGTAAGGCCTTCATTTGAAAATATTGATTAATTAAATTATTAGCCAATCGTTGAAAATCGGCGACACTAAATTTCTCAAACGGCTCGATGATATCCACCAGCTCTTGCTTAAAACTTTTATCTTTAGCCGTGCCGATATCCATTCCTTTATAAACTTGACGCGAATCAGCTGAGATAACCCTGCCATTGAATTTGAGGGCTAATTTTTTCGCCCATTCGGTTTTGCCCGAGCCGGTCGGACCAACAATGGCAACCAGTCTCGCCGAGCCTTGGCGGATAAGTTTTTTATTTTTCGACGACATTTCTCTTAATTATTTTGTAAATTTCCTCAGCGATCAAAAGGATTAACCCAATCAATATTGCTCTTATCCAAATAAAAGAGGGGAATGAATCATAAAGAAGATTTTTGTGGAAGAATTGAGTATAAACAAACAAGACTACTAAAACCAGCGAAGATAAAACCGAAAAAATTAACCATTTATTTTTCCAGAATGGATAGCGGAAGATTGTTGTGTTTGGAGATCTTGATAAAAAGACATTGAAGGCCTGAGCGATGACGAGTGTTGCCAACGAAGCGGTGGTGGCCGAGTGATACGAAAGACCTAAATTGCGGACAGTCATAAAATTCCAAATTGCTCCTATACCCATCACTAAACCGACGAGCGTCAAATGGATAAACGATTCGCCGGTTAAAAGTTGGACTTCTTTGGAACGCGGGTTTGATTTCATCACCTCACCTTCGGGGGGCTCGCCAATTAATGACATTGACGGCAAGACATCAGTGCCTAAATCAATGGACAAAATCTGGACCGCGGTCAAAGGCAAGGGCAGACCAAAAATCATTCCCAAAACCACGGTCAAAAGCTCACCAAAGTTTGAAGAAAAAATGTAAAATAAAAATTTTTTAATATTATCAAAAATGGTCCGGCCTTCTTTGATGGCTTGGACAATCGTGGCAAAATTGTCATCAAGTAAAACTAAATCAGCGGCTTCTCGCGAAACATCAGTGCCGGTTTTACCCATCGCAATCCCAATATCGGCTCGCTTTAAAGCGGGAGCGTCATTAACCCCATCACCGGTGACCGCGACAATTTCCCCCATTTGCATTAAATTATCAACAATCCGATATTTCTGTTCCGGTAAGGTCCGCGCAAAAATTGGTTCTTTTTGTAAGATGCTTCGAATTTCGATATCGGACATCAAATCAAGCCTGCCACCCTCAATCACTGGCTGCTGACTATTGTTATGAATAATCCCGACCATCTTAGCAATAGAGGTGGCGGTCAGAGCATTATCGCCAGTAATCATTATCACCCGAATGTGGCCTTGATGACAAGCTGCCAGCGCCTCTTTGATTTCTTTCCGAGGGGGATCGAAAATCGCCACTAATCCCAAAAAAATGTGATTATAAGCCAAGGCTAAAACTCGAAAACCTTCTCTGGCAAAATCTTTAAATTTAGCCAAAATTTGTGCTTTTTCTTCATTATTAATGAGACATTTCTCAATAATTACTTCCGGCGCCCCTTTAAGATAGGTAGATATTTGGCCACTATTATTGCGGTAAGTAACACTCATAAATCGTCTCCGTGAATTAAAAGGAATTTCCGCCACTTTTTGATTTTGATGACGGATTTTTTCCCAATCAATTCCTTGTTTTTCAACCCATCTTAAAAGGGCCAATTCCATCGGATCGCCGAATTCTTGCTCCTGGCTAACTTGAGCATCGGAACATAAAACAAAAATTTCCGTGATTAATCTTTGTCTTTCCTCTTCGTTAATTTCCGGATTTAATTTGTCCCAAATCTCTTTAACTTCCATTTGACCAGTCGTCAAAGTCCCGGTTTTGTCAGTACAGATTACGGTCACTGAGCCCAAAGTTTCAACAGAAACTAAATTTTTCACCAAGGCTTGGCGACTGGCCAAGTTACGCGCTCCCAAAGATAAAGCCACGGAAATTGTCGCTGGCAGACCCTCGGGTACTAAAGCGGCCGCCACTGCAATTGAAAAAGTCAAAGCATCTAAAATATCGCGGCCAAGAAAATATTTATAAATCACCAAGGCAATAACCACCAGCGCCGCTAAAATGGCAATTCTTTTAGCCATCCGGCGGGTTTTCACTTGCAAGGGGGAAAGGCTTTTATCAATTTGGATTGTCTTTTGGGCAATCTTGCCAAATTCGGTTGCCAAGCCGGTACTAGTGACCACGGCCAAAGCCTCGCCATCCACCACGAGAGTACCCATAAACAGGCAGTTTTCTACTTCCACCAATGAGACATTATCCTGAGGATAATTTTTAACCGCTTTTGTTTGCGGTTTAGCCTCGCCAGTTAAAGCTTGATCATTGGTTTTTAAATCATAAGCTTCCAGGAGACGCAGGTCTGCCGGCACTTTATCCCCCTGGCCCAAAATGCAAATATCACCAGGGACTAAATAGCGGGAATCAATTTGTTTTTCTTCGCCGGCCCGCTTGACCTTAACCATTGAGGGCAAATATTTGGTCAAGGCTCTTAAAATTTTCTCGGCCTTGTATTCTTGCGAAAAACCAATGATGGCATTAATAAAAACAATAATTGATAAAATAATCCCATTGCGAAAATCACCCAAGATGAATGATAACAAGGCCGCAAAAATCAAAAGTAAAACCAAAAGATCCTCAAACTGATTAAAAAAAATCTGCAAATAGGGGATTGGCGTTTGCCGGGCAATGCTATTGGCGCCAAATTTGAAGAGTCGCTTCTGGGCTTCAAAATCCGTGAGTCCATCTTGAGACGATTCTAATTTTTGGAGGATTTCTTCACTCGTCCCCTGCCAAGGTTTTTTGATTATCTCCACTATCCCTCCCTAAATCCTGACTACTGTCGGAATCGGACGACCCGTCTTTGACGGGTACAGCCTTTTGAGATTTTTTCTTGATTATTTCTTGCAACCTAAAAACTGACCGCCCGGAAACTTTGTGTTTCTTTTTAGGCTTCTCTTGTTCTTTAATTTCTTCTTCTAAAGTATCTAAATCTTGATCCATCTGCGTTTAAAATTCTAAATTCTAAATCCTAAACAAATTTTAAATTTCCAAAATTTTTTCTAATGATCTAAACATTTTAGAATTGATGACTGGGAATTTTTTTAGAAATTAGAAATTTGGATTTAGAAATTTTTCTCTTTATCTTTCGACTTCAAAGGCGATTTTGACATTGGCATTCCAACCAACAATCCTTCCTTCTTCGGCTTTGGCAGTCCAACCAATAACATCAACCCCGGTAATATGACGGACAGTTTTGGCAGCTTCCGCCACGGCATTTTCCACCGCCTCTTGCATTGAATTTTCACTGGTGCCAATGATCTCAATAATTTTAATTGCCGGCATTTTGCCTCCCTTTTTTAATTTTAAGATTACTTCTTAAAGCCCGATTGTTGCTCCTTTTTCGGGCATTGGTTATTTCCAATCTTTCAGAACTTCTTTTACCTCATTTTCCAAAAATGACTTAACCTCTTCGGGGTTGGGAGTTTTATCTGAACCTTTCACGGGTATAATTTCAAAATTAGTCAAATCGTTAAAATAAACCAGTTGCTCTAAAAAAAGCTTAGGATTAAAAATTTCGTCATAAATTTCTTCTGCTACCTTAATAATTTTTTTAAGCGTCAAATACTGACCACAAAGGATAGCATAGATATCGAAGTAGTCCCGGTAAGTTCCGCGCCGACCAATAGTATAAGCTTTTTGAGCAGCGATTTCTTTGATGGAAAACAATTTGATACCATTATGAAGCTTAATCAGGTCGGTTGGTTTAAAAAATGGATAACAGATAAAGCTGATTTTAATATCATTTTCATCGTAGATAGTCAGTTCTTCGGGTTTATTGACAAGAACTGAAGAAATTTTGATTCCTTTTTTAAGGCGGGCTAAAAAATCGGCGGGTATTTCCGTTTTAGAAAAAAAATCGAAATCAAAAGACTGGCGATGTTTAATTTGCAAAGAAAGCGCCGTGCCGCCGGATAAAACAAAATTTTTAACTAAGGGCGCTAACTGGTTAAGTAAATTAAGCTTTTTTTTATCGAGAACTTCGTAATGTATCTTTGAGATATTTTTCTTCATTGATCGGTCCTTGGATGTCTAAAATATAATTTTTAATAAAATTTAAACTAGTCCGTCTATAAACTTTTGATGGGTAATTTAAAAAAATGCTTTTTATCTTGGCTTTACCCAGCCTCTCGATTAGTTCTCTAATCTCTTCAATCGTACCGAATGCCAAAACCTGATGAACGGCCTCGGGTTTACTGAAATCTAATGTTTTATTGTACCAAGTGTAATTTCTGATCATAATGTAATTATACCATATTTTTGAACTTGAACAAAAATTTTCAAAGCAGAAAAATGAAAGAAATCAAAGAGAGCTTTCGGATTTAGGAACTGCGGCAAAGCGGGCGCCCCCAGCGGAAGCGGCACCCGAAACCCCATCGGAATCCACCCCGACCCCCGAGGCAGCAGGAGACCAAACGGCAACGAGGCAGCGGGCCGGCTTTCCTTGTTCAATCACCTATTCTTCCAAGAGCCAAGTCCAGGTTTGGCTTTCTAAATGCTCTTGGGTCTGTTGATAAACTAAAGCTTGGGCTAAAAGATATTCTTCCAGGGCGAGGCCAGAGAGATTAAGCGCTGGTTTTTCCTTTTGGAGGTTCTCAAGGGTTTCTTGGGCTTGAAGGGCGGATTGGCCCATGGTTTCGGGGTGAGCCTCTCTGACCTCTCTTTGAGGTTTAAGATAGATGAGATAAGACTGCTTGGGTCTTGGGGAATTCTTGACTTGCTCGGTCTGGTTAAGATCTTTCTTGGCTTGATCCCAATAGAAGACGCCTTTTGACTTGAATTCTTGGGCAAATTTCTTTTGGATGGCTTCAGGCAAATCCTCTCTTCTAAGACCACCAGCGACCACTAACGGAAGATTCCAGCCTTCTTTTTCCGCCGCTTCTTGTTGTTCGGTTGATGGCAAAACGATTCTCCCTTCCTGAAGTTCTTTTTGGAGATTAACTTCAATCCCCAGCCAGTCGTAGAGGGCTTGGGATTGCTGGAGAACTTCGGGAGAGATTTTGCCCTTTTCCGGCCGGGGCAGAGAAATGCTTGCTAATTCCTCAAAGAGGGCCCTTAATTTTCCGGTATCTTTTTCCGCTCGGGCCAGTTTGATTTGCTCAACTAATTCTCTTTGCTTCTCGTAAAGAGCTTGTTTCTCCGCCTTTTCGTGGGCTTCCTCCTCGGGACTAATTGTTGATTCTTTTTCGGACATTTTAGGCCTCTTTAATCTGCCCGCGGAGGGATTTGAACCCCCACGTCCTTTCGGACACGTGGTCCTAAGCCACGCCTGTCTACCATTCCAGCACGCGGGCCTATTTTATAAATAGTCTATGGGTTTAGTTTTGGCGGCCGGACTAGTAACTAGCTTGGGTCAATCGTTTCTTATTAGACTAATGACTTAACCTTTTTACCCAGACCGGCGGCTCAACCCAAAACCTCCAACCTATTCACCAATAGTCACCAAATCTTTCAAATCCTCAAAAGTCTTATCGCCAATGCCCTTAATATTTTTCAATTCTTCAATTGACTTAAAACCGCCATGCGATTCACGGTAAGCAATGATATCCACCGCCCGCGCCGGGCCAATACCCGGTAATTTATCCAGTTCAGTGGCATCGGCCGTGTTGATGTTGATTTTATCACTTTGGTCTTCTTTAATATTTTCCGTCCCCGCGATACTTTTTGATGAATTTTCTGAAAGTTGCTGACGAAGTTCCTCATTTTGTTGACGTAGTTCAGCAATGGTCTGATTTTCCTTGTTGATTTTTGTCCGATGGGATTTATCCCAACAAATAACCCCTGCGCCAGCAATGATAATCAAGACTAAAATGCCCCCAATGAGAAAACGATAACGATAAAGAAAATCATCCATAATTGTTTTAGTTTATGGGTTAAGTTCTAGCTGCCAGTATTGTCAAAAGTCTTAGTCATTGGTCTTTAAACCTGAACTATTAACCATACCGGCTGCTTAACCCTAACCTTTCTACTACTCAAGGTGTCTTTCGCTCTCAAACTCCTCAATTTTCGCCGCCAATTTCGGATATTTCTCAATTCCCTCCTCAATTATTTTTTCGGCCGCCGCTCGCGCCTTTTTCACTAACATTATATCTGACAAGGAGGCCATTTTCAAATCCGGCAGGCCTGATTGACGAATACCCATCAATTCGCCCGGCCCGCGAATTTCGAGATCTTTTTCAGCCAACTCAAAACCATTGTGACAAGAGACCATGGCTTGTAGTCTCTTTCTAATATTTTCCGACCAACTTTGGGCAAAGAGAAAACAGTATGATTGATGTTTGCCCCTCCCAACGCGGCCGCGAAATTGATGAAGTTGGGCAAGACCAAAACGATCGGCGCCTTCAATCATCATCACGGTCGCATTGGGAACATCAATCCCCACTTCAACCACGGCCGTAGAAACCAAAATATCCAGCTTGCCTTGATGAAATTTTCTCATCGTTTCCTCTTTTTCTTTTGATTTGAGCCGACCGTGAAGAAGACCAATTTTCCAATCAGGAAATATTTTCTGCGAGAGTTTATTGTATTCATCAATCACGCTTTTCCTATCCAAATCAAATAATTTAGCCCTTTTTAATTCTGGATTATCGTTTGGCATTTTGATTTTTACATTTTGATTTTCAATCAACGGACAAATGACAAAAATTTGCCGACCAGATTTTAATTGATCACGAATAAAATCATAAGCTTTTTGGCGATTTTGAGGGCTGATAATTTTCGTAATCACTTTTTGCCGGCCCGGCGGCATTTCATCAATAATAGAAATATCTAAATCGCCGTAGAGCGCTAAAGCCAGTGTTCGCGGAATCGGCGTGGCAGTCATCGAAAGTAGATGGGGAATAATACTGGTTGTTAGTTGCCGGCTGTTAGTTGATTGTTTCCTTAAATGAGCTCTTTGTTTGACGCCAAAGCGATGTTGCTCGTCAATAATAATTAAACCCAGGCGCGGAAAATTAACATCTTTTTGCAAAATAGCATGAGTGCCGATAATTAAATCATCTTTTTCTAAATTGGTTTTTTTATTAGCCGAAGTCAGAAGACCAATTGTAATATTAAATGGTTTTAATAATTCAGCAACATTTTTAAAATGTTGATTGGCTAAAATTTCGGTTGGGGCAAGCCAAACGCTTTGGATATTATTTTTCGCCGCCACTAACACCGCCATCGCCGCGACGACTGTTTTCCCCGAGCCGACATCGCCCTCCAAAAGACGGTTCATCGGGCTGCGGCGCGCCAAATCGCAAATTATTTCCCAAGCGGCTTTGCGTTGAGCATTGGTCAGGCGAAACGGTAATTTTTCGACATAATTTCTTAATAATTCCTTGTCAATTTTAAGCGCTGGAGCGGTTATTTTTGAAAGGTCTTTTTTAATATTTAACATTCTTAGAGCAATCAAAAAAAGTTCATCAAAAGCCAGACGTTTTTTTGCCTGTTCCAAAGTCACGGGCTCATCAGGAAAATGAATATTTTTCAGTGCTGGCAATAATTTGATTAAATTTTCTCTGGCAATAATCTCTGCCGGCAGATAATCTTCAATCAATCTTCCCATTTGGGGCAAGAGGGGTTTTATCAATTTTCTTAAATATTTGCTCGTCAGGCCTTCGGTCTCCGGATAAACAGGCAGAATAATCGGTTCTTTTTCGTATTGAGAGACATTTAAAACTTTAATTTTTAAATTTCGATCATAAGCCACTTTGCCGGCGAACAACCACTCATCTTTGGGTTTTAAAATTTTCATCAAGAATGATTGATTAAACCAAATGGCTTTAATTTGGCCAGAATCATCGGCCAGCAGGGCCTCGATAATGCTCATCCACTTCCGCCGGGTTCGATTCTGCTTTATTTGTAAAATTTTCGCCTTAATAATTGTTTCTTCGCCAATTCGCAAAGAACTAATCGGACGCGGTCGCGAAAAATCATCCCAAGCCCGGGGAAAATAAAAAAGAAGGTCGCGGACAGTTTCGATTCCCAACCTCTTGAGCTTCTTCGCCATTACCGGACCAACGCCGGTTAAATATTGAATAGGGGTCGCAAGTGTTAACATTGGAGTGCCTTGAAATATTGATAAACTGCCGGCAAAGTTCTTTGAGATTCTGGACTATCAGCCAACGAAGCAGCGAGCGAGCAGAGAATCTGAAGATAATATATTTTGGCATAAATTTTAAAATTTTTTTTATTGTAATTCAAATCATAATTTTCCAAAAATATCTTCTCCAAATTTTGATAAAAACCAGCATTGGAAAAACGAAAGAGCATCACTTGCAATTGCGTTAAAAATTTAGCCAAATCAAAACTGGGATCAGCGATCCGCGAATCATTAAAATCAAAAACGACTATTTTATCATTGCCAACAATGATATTATTTGGTTGATAATCGCCATGAATTAATTTAGGTAAAAATTCTTTTGATATGTCCCTTTGTCGACTCCTAATGAAGTCTGGTCCTTGTTTGGCCAACGCAGGATAAAACTTAGCGAGGGCGTCAAAATTAAAAAATATTTTATGTTCAGGGAATTTGGCGGTAAATTTTTCATCAATTGAATGAAGCTTGTTCAGCCATCTAGCGGCCAATTTGATTTTTTCTTCTAACGAAGGATCCTCAAGTTGATTAACGAGAATCTTTCCTTCCACATTCTCATAAGCAAGAAGATTATAGTCAGACTCATAAAAATAAACGTTCGGGATCAAAAAGGGTGGACGGGAAAATTTATTTTTTAAAAATTTCATCACCTCCCAGGCCCGAATTCTGGTCTCTTCACTTGAGGCATTTACCCGAATCTTGATTATCTTCCCCTCGTCAAGAATCTCATAGAGAATCGCGTAAGTATTCGGCGAAAGAACCAAATGACGGTAAATATTTTTTATTTCAAAATTCGCACTTAATCTACACTCTTTTTGATATTTCAAAAAAAGATTGCGAGCCTGATTTTTATCTAACAAATTTTCAAGATTTTTTGTCTTGATCATTTTCTGCTCTTAGATATTCACGGTGATTACGAATAGCCTTTTTATAAGCCCAGAGATATTTCTTCGCCGATGCTTTCCAAGAAAAATCTTTTTTCATCGCCCTAATTTGCATTCTCCGCCAGTAATCTTTTTGATTGTAGTAAACATCTACGGCGCGACGGATCGCCCACAAAAAAGCATTCTTATCGTAATGGCGAAAAACAAATCCAGTATAACCATCTCGGACAGTATCGGCTAAGCCGCCGGTTTTTCTCACGATCGGAATCGTGCCAAATCGCATCGCAATAATCTGGGAAAGTCCGCAAGGCTCAAACCGAGATGGCATGAGTAACATATCGGCGCCGGCGTAAATGGTTTGCGCCAAATTGGCATCAAATTTCATTTCCGCTGCCACTGATTTAGGATATTCTTTTTCGGCTTTAATAAAAATTTTTTCAATTTTTTCCGAACCAGAACCCAAAATAATAAACTGAGCCCCCATATTCACTAGTTCTTTTAATACATCCCCAATTAAGTCGAGGCCTTTTTGGGGAGTGAGTCTGGTAACCGCGCAAATCAACGGTAGATCGGGTGATTGAGTCAGGCCAAATCTTTTTTGTAGAAAAAGTTTATTTTCATTCTTTTTATCAAGGGTGTCAATCCAATATTTTACCGGAGTGTCATCATTCGTCCGGGGGTCAAAATTAGAATAATCAATCCCATTTAAAATTCCGGTAAATCTTTTTTTATTTTCTTTAAGCAACCGATGGAGACCGGCGCCATATTTTTTAGTCATAATTTCTCTTGCATAAGTCGGGCTGACAGTATTAATCATATCAGCATTATCTATCGCCTCGGCCGAAATATTGATATCATCTCTTTTTAAAAATGATCTTAGTTTCTTAAAAGCCTGCCGTTTTAAACCCAGATATTTTATTTCAGACAATTTGATTATTGGCTGATGGTTCAGGTTATGAATGGTAAAAACGCTCGCTATTTTAGAATAAAAAGGATCTTTAATATAAATTGTCTTTAACCATTTGGGAATCATACCGATCATACCATCGTGACAATGAATTACGTCAGGAAACCAGTCGAAACTTTTTAATAGATTCAAAGCAATCCACGATAAGTAAAAAAATGGAAAAGTCTGGTGCAGATTTTTTATCCTATGGTCATAAACACCCTCACCGGGAAAAAATGCCGGACAATCAATTAAATAAACCGGAACAATTGTTTCAGGAACAAAAGTTTTCCATACGGAGATTTTTTGCCAACGACCGTAAGGCATTTTAATTTTAATGTCTTTGATAATCAATTCAGCAGGAAATTTTCCCGTATCGATGGAGCGATATTTGGGCATTATCACCCTGTTTTCAATCTGAAATTCCCGCGCCAACTCTTTCGGTAAAGCGCCGACAACATCACCCAAGCCCCCAGCCTTAGCAATGGGGGTTAACTCAGAAGCGATATGCAAAACTTTTAACTTGTCTTTGTATTTAATTTTATTCATTTGGGCCCACACTTCTAGTATATCCCAAAGGGTGTTTTTGCCGCCAATGCCAATCCGTTCGGATAATTGAATCTAAATTTGAATATTGCGGATTCCAGCCAAGTTTTTCCTTGGCTTTGGTAGCTGAAGCTACCGAAATAGCCACATCTCCCGGCCGTCTTTCGCCGGCAGCATAAGGAATCTCCCGACCAATAACTAAGGTTGCCTTGTCAAACACTTCTTTGACGGAGAAACCACTCTCTGAACCCAAATTAAAAACCTCAGCCGGAAATTGGTCCATTTTTTGTAAGGCTAAAATATGCGCTTGGACAATATCTTCAACATGAATATAATCACGAATTGCCGTGCCGTCAGGCGTCGGATAATCGGTCCCAAAAAACTGAAAAATTTTTTTCTGACCCAAGGCGGTTTTAAAAATATTTTCCATAATGTCTTGGCCAGACAAATGTGATTTTCCGATCCGACCGGTGGGATCAGATCCGCCAACATTAAAATAGCGAAAAATAATATATTTTAAATTTGCCACCCTACTCAAATATTTTTCAAAATCCAACTTTGTCTGACCGTAAGGATTTGTCGGACGCGTCGGATGTTTTTCATCTATGGGCACATATTCAGGATTGCCATAAACAGCGGCGGTGGAAGAAAAAATTAAACGGTTGACACCGGCGGTTGTCATTGCCTCAACAAGATTAATGCTTTTGACAAAATTCTCCTGATGATATAATCCGGGTTGACGGAGAGACTCATCAACATCAATTTTGGCGGCTAGATGAATCACCGTATCTATCTTGCCTTCATGAAAAATTTTTGTCAGCAATTCTTTGTTACCTAAATCTCCGCGAATGAACTCAAAATCCCCTATTTCTTTTTTTAAAATTTCAATCGGCAAAATACTACCGGTGGACAAATTATCAAGGACGACTAAAGAAAAACCCTCCTTTAATAAATTTTTGACTAAATGGGAGCCAATGTAGCCGGCACCACCTGTGACTAAAATCTTCATTTTTAAATCCAAAACTCTAAAACTAAAACCCTAAATTAGGATTTAGGATTTTTTGACTTAAAATCGGCTATGACTTTTTCATAGACTCTTTCGTAGCCGTCAACCATCTTTTCTACCGTAAAATTTTCTTCAACGTGTTGGCGACAAGCGCGGCGCATCGCCCGATATTTATCTTCCGGCATTTGGTAAATTTTTTCTGTCAACTTTATCATTCCTTCAAGATCATTCGGTTTAACTAAAAAACCATTAACTCCATCTTTTATTAACTCGGGCATAGATCCTCTGGCATAGGCAATAACCGGCGTACCACAAGCATTGGCTTCGGGAACAACCAATCCGAAGGCTTCATCCCACTGAATTGGATTAAGAAAGACCCTTGACGATTGGAGAAGGTTTGACTTCTGGTTAGTGTCGACTTCACCAATATATTGAACATTTTTTGACCTTAAGTGTGGTCTTATTTCTTTCTTGAAATACATTTCTTGTTTTGGCACTTGGGGCGGAGGTGCTGCCAGTTTAACAACTTTCTTGAGGCGTTGGGCAACTTTTATCACGAAATGTGTTCCTTTGACAGGACTAAAGCGGCCTAACCAACTAATATAATTACCTCCCTTGGGTGAAAAGGATAATTCTCTAATATTAATACCGTTGTGGACAACTGCTTGAAATTTGAGAGGTATTTTTCGACGAAATGATTCTGAAATAGAAATATTACAAGTCACATCTTTGAACAACTTAAAGAAATCATCCAATTTATCAGAGGTAAAAAAATTATGAAAAGTAACCACTGATTTTTGGGGGATAATACTGGCCAGCATAACTGGCCAAAGATCATGACTAACATGCCAATGGACAATATCAAATTGATCAGCAAGTTGGTAGGCTCTAAATAAAGTTAGAGCTGCCACCATCCGATTATCAACAGATGTTACACTTTCTGTTCCCAAACCAAGCGGCTTGTCAGTAAATGAAATAACTCTTTGGGCTTTAGTGGCTGAGTCTTTTGTTCCAAATAAAGTTACTTGGTGGCCTCTGTTAACTAAACCATTTATAAGATTAGCAATAACTAATTCTGCGCCTCCATATTTTATTGGTGGTACTCTGACGCCTGGATGGGAAACTTGGGCAATTTTCATTTTAGTCTTTCATTTTTCTAATTATTTTGTAATAAACTTTTTCATACTCAATTACCATCTTGTCAAGCGAATAATTCTCTTCGACATGCCTCCGACAATTTTTCTTCATCTTCAGATAATTTTCTTTGGGCATTTTTTGGAGCAAATTTATTGCTTTAATCATTTCTAATTGGTTACCCTTGGGAATCACAAAGCCAGTCTTGTTGTTAATCACTAATTCTCCAACTGAGCCGGTATCATAAGCAATTACCGGAACACCGGAAGCCATGGCTTCAACCATTGAAAGACCAAAGGGCTCATCCCATTCCAGAGGGAAAAGAAGAGCTTTAGCATCGGCATATTTCCCCGACATCTCCTCATGTGTTACATAACCCAGATACCGGATGTTTCTTGTTTTTTTTATCCTTTTCAATATTTCTTGAAAATACTTTTTATCTTCTTCTGTATCGCCGGCATGACCGATTAAATCAAGTTTGATCCCGGTTTTTAGGGCGATCTCAATGGCATTTTTTACTCCCTTATCTTTAATCATTCGACCAACAAACAAAAAATTTTTGCCGGTTCGATGATGGTATTTAAATTTGTCAATTTCTATACCATTATGAATAACTTGAACATTTCTAAAATATTTTTTAAATTGAAGAGAATGTTTTTCACTTAAAGCTGTCAAATAGATTTTATCACCGAATCT
>Ga0207433_10010752_pt1 | contig 14166 bp, 7 predicted proteins | sample YelNatPaOPGAMG01_FD_187559 | JGI IMG/M metagenome (GOLD analysis project Ga0207433, IMG submission 187559) | Hot spring thermophilic microbial communities from Obsidian Pool, Yellowstone National Park, USA - OP-RAMG-01 (SPAdes) (version 3) | ecosystem: Environmental > Aquatic > Thermal springs >... | reverse complement strand
TGCGGCTTCGTACGGGTGGACACACGCTGCGACAGCGCCGTCCTCGCGTGGCGACCGCGCTCGCGTGTCGGTTCCCGCCAGGGTCCGGAAGTTTTGAACGCGGCCACGTAGCTGCCGGATCAGCTCACTCTGCGACCAGGCCTCCTCGCTCAAGCGAACGAGGGGCACGGGTTTATCGTCCAGCAGCCCGTGGATAAAGTCGCGGGCAGTGCGCCAATAAAACATCCTGACCACAGAATGTCTTGACCCGATAATAGAACCATGGCCCTCGGCAAGCGCAAACCCAAACAGGCCTCCCTGTGGGTCGACGCCCGCCATCGGCAAGCTCACCCGGCGCACCCGTTCTATCGCCGGCTCAATGAGATCTTGGAGCGGGCCCAGTTCGATCGCTACGTGGAGCGGCTCGGCCGCAAGGAGTACGCCCCCACCCTGGGCCGTCCCTCCATCGCCCCGGGGGTCTATTTCCGCTGCTTTCTGGTGGGCTACTTCGAGGGGATCGGCTCCGAGCGCGGCATCGCCTACCGCATCGCCGACTCGCTCAGCCTGCGGGAGTTTTTGGGTCTGAGCCTGGAGGAGCCCACCCCAGACCACTCGACGCTGTCGAAAACGCGGCGGCGCCTGAGCTTTGGCACGCACAAGGTGGTCTTCCGCTAGTGTCCCGTAACCAACGCTTGCTTACAATGGCGGACTTTGCGGATGATTTGCGAAGCCCAGGCGGTCCACACAAAAGGGACGGGCATGCCGGTTGGGCTCGGCCACATACTCCCGGATGGCCCGTTGCAGCGCCGGCACGCTGCGAAAGCTACCCCGTCGGATGCGCTTCCGCGTCAGCTCGGCAAAGAAACGCTCCACTTGGTTGAGCCAGCTAGCCCACTTGGGCGTGAAGTGGCAGTGATAGCGGGGATGGGCCTCCAGCCACTGCTCCACTCCGGCGGGGCTGCAAACCGTAGGCGTGCCAGACGCGGTGCACGGTCCTGTGGCTAACCCCGCAGCGCTCGGCCAGCGTGCGCGTACTCCAGTGGATGGCATCCCGCGGCCGCTCCTCCAACGTCAGGCGCAGGATCTTGGCCACGGTGGCCTCGCGCAGCTGCTTGTTGCGGCCCGGACGGGGCGCGTCCCGCAGGAGGCCCTCCACCCCGGCCTCCGCGAAGCGTTTCCGCCACAGCAACACGGTGGGGCGGGTGGTGCCCAGGCGGCGGGCCAGTTCCCGGTTGGAGAGTCCCTCGGCCGCGCCCAGGATGATGGCCACCGGCAGGGCGACTTTCTGCGTGGTGCGCGGACGACGAGCGACCTGCTCCAGCTGGCGACGCTGGCTGGGGCTCAGCACGATCGGTTCGGCGGGCTTCCACATACTCGGAGTTCGTATGTCACAGAACCTGCCAATTGTCAATGTCTTTTTGTTAGAGTACACTAGCGTTGTGGGCCTGCCTGTAAATCGGGAGTGCGTCCGATTTACTCTAATAATGATGAAAGGCAACGATTTACCGGGAGAGGTCTTGTGCCGCGTTGGCGCAAACTTGCTCGAGGAGGACAATGTGCGGGACAGGATGCTCCACCGCCGGGAGTGGCTAAAGCTCACTCTGGCAAGCGCGGCGAGCGCGGGCCGCGCCGCGCCGCCAGCGGCTGCCGCAAGGTACGAGACACCTTACAAGTATGGGAGGCTCGTACTCTCGGCTTCGGCCGAAACCAACGCTTTCGACAGCCGCGCCGTGGACTGCCCGTTCGTGTTTTGGCACAAGGGTCTCTATTACATGCTGTTCGTCGGCTTTGACGGGAGAGGGTACCAGACGGGGCTGGCCTGCTCGCGCAATCTCACAGAGTGGAAGAAACTGGGCTGCATCCTGCGGCGGAACCCGTCGTCGGCCATCACGCGCTACAACGTGGCCATGAACTGGATCCTGCGAGAAAACGAGCTGCGATCCCGAGGGCGCCTCAAGAAGGTGGACGGGCGCTTCCTGGGGGTCTTTCATGCCTACCCCGAACCCGGATATGAAAGCGGGCCGGCCGTGATCGGCCTGTGCTGGGGCCGGAGCCTGAAGGAGTGGGAGATTGGGGAAGTTATTCTGCGTCCGGAGGACGGCGCAGAATGGGAGCAGGGCGGTCTGTACAAGCCTTGCCTGCTGGAGCACAAGGGAACTTACTATCTCTTTTACAACGCCAAAACGCGAAAGCTACCGCGCGAGCAAGGAGGCGGCTGGCGTGAGCAGATCGGGGTAGCTACCTCGCGGGATCTGAAACATTGGACCCGCTACCCCGGAAATCCGATTATCGGCAACGGGCCGGCCGGGAGTTGGGACGGGCGGTTCGCCAGCGATCCGTGTGTGCTGCTCGACGGGGAGCTCTGGGTTTTCTTTTATTACGGCCTGGATCGCAAGGGCGTGGCGCGGGACCTGATCGCGGTCAGCAGGGATCCTTACCACCCCGAGAAACTGGACAAGATTCTGATTGACGTCGGTCCCCCGGGTTCAGTGGACTCCACTTATGCCCACAAGCCGTCCATCGTGTGGCACAAGGACGCGCTGTACCACTTCTATTGCGCGGTATCCGGCCGCTGGCCCTATGAGGTACGCGGGATCTCGGTAGCGCGTTCGCGACCATGGGATTGACATGGGGCCGTGCGATCTCCGCTGAAAGCTTCGGTTGGCCCGGCGAAGGAAGCAGCCGAGCTGCCACTGCCCAAAGGTACTCTCCCGCGGCTCAGAACAGGAACCGAAGCGACGCCTGCCCGACGCGCGGCGTTCGCGCTCCGGTGATGCTGCCCAGCGCGGCGTTGACCTGCTGACCAGTCACGGGATTGAATTGCACGGTCGTGTTCACCGAGGAGAACTGGGTGTGATTGAAGGCGTTGTAAGCCTCGAAACGCAGCAGCAGGCGGTACTTTTCGTGAATCGGGATGACCTTGTTCACGGCCAGATCGAAATTGTTGATGCCGGGGCCGCGGAAGACTACTCGGGCGGCGTTGCCGAAGGTGCCAAGGGCCGGCAAGCCGAAGACGTCCGGGCGGAAGAAGCGGGTGAGGCTGCGTTCGCTCTTCGGCAAGACAGGATTCGCGAGCACGAGGGGGCGGACGCCGTCGCCACCGCCCGGGATGTCCAGACCGGTTGTCGTTGTCAGAGAAACGCCTCGCGGCTCCCCGCTGACGAACGAGGCGATCCCGGACAGTTGCCAGTTATCGCCCACTGCGCCCAAGATCCTGTTCTTGACGAGGCGGGTGAGCTTGGGGACCTCCCATAGGCCGTGGATTTGCACGATGTGGGTGCGATCGAAATCAGAGTTGCCGTAGTTCCAGACGCGACGCGGAGCCCACTGAGCAACGGAGGACCAGTCGTTGGAGCCGTAATCCATGCTCTTGGACCATGTCCAGGAGGCGCCAAACTGCAAGCCGCGCGTGAAGCGGCGGTTAACCTGGAGCTGCATTGCGTTGTAGTTCGAACCGGTCGAGTATTCGTCAATGGTGACGCTGGAGTAGCCACGGTAAGGGGCGAGGAAGACGTCACTGAGGGGCCGCCCGGTTGTGTAATCACGGCTGGCGGGCAGGAAGCGGAAGCCGTATGGCAGCGTATTGATGTTGCGCAGTGCGAGCAGGTGCCGGCCTAGTGCGCCCACGTAGGCCAGATCCAGCACCGTGTTGAGGCCCAACTGGCGCTGAATGCCCAAGCTGAAGTTGTACACGCTGGGGACATCGCCGGGCGTAGCCAGGCCAGCGGTGGACACCGGGAACAACGTGCCCGCGCTTTGGAGGAGCGTAGAGAAAGTGCCGTAGTAGATGATGGGCGTGTACTGGATGGGTGGCGTCCGCGCCACGTCCAAAAGGAGCACGCGCTCGCGCGTGTTGTAGAAGATGCCAAAGCCGCCGCGGAGGGCGGTCTTGCCATCGCCGAATACGTCGAGAGCGAAGCCGAAGCGCGGTCCCGGCAGCACGCCCCTGTGTTTCATGAGGCCGCGATCTATGGTCCTGCCATCGTCAATCACCATGCCGTTGGCTGTATTGCCAGAGTTCGGCACGAGGGCGCCGATCAGCACGGCGGGGGCGGTGGCGCCCGTCAGGGGATCCCAGGCGACCCGCTGGCCGCGTTCATTCAGGACGGGATAGTAAAGCCGAGGCGCCTGGGCGGGATCCCAGCGGTCGGGCATGAAGCTCGCGGCCATGGATTTGGCGTCGGTATAAGGCCGGTACACGGTGAAGCGCACGCCGTAATCCAGAGTCAATCGGCGGGTCACCTTCCAACTATCCTGGACGAACCACTCCAAGGTGTAGCCGCGGCCGTTGGTTTCCACGCGCGAGTTGCTTTCCTGATAGGAACGGAAGACACCCATCAGGGCGTTGGCGTAGTCGTAGCCCGTGTCCAGCGGGTTGTTGGCGTCGCTGGTGAAGTCGAAGCTGCCGAAATTGGTGCCGGCGCCGCTCGAGAAATAGCGAACGCGCTCGAAGAAGACGCCGGCCTTGAAAGTATGAAAGCGCCAGATTTTGGAAACGCTGTCCGAGAAATTGAAGACGGTGTCCACGCTTTTTGTGGGGAAGCGGTCGTCGGTAACGAACCGCGCGGCGCCGGTGATGCCGCCAAAGGTGGCCCAGGGGATCAGGTCAATTATGTTGTACTGCGGGTAGAACTGCGGAATGTTGATGCCGTTCTTGGAGCGGCTGACGCGGTCGAGGTCGGCCTGGCTGTAAGGCACCGCGAGCTGCCGAGGGTGGTGAATGCCGAAGTTCAGTTCGTTGACGCTGGCCGGATTGAGCGTGTACGTGAGATTGATCACGCCGGTGTCGTCATCATAGCGGTTCAGTGCCTTCAGCATTCCCCAGGCGGCGCTCGACGCCGCTCCGGGGATCAGGTAGCCGCTCTGCTCGAGGCGGAAGTTGGAAATCCGTGTATACATGCGCAGACGGTCGGTCACGTTGTAGTCAACCCGGTAGACCAGGCTGGTTCGGTCGGCAGGGATGACTTCCTGGAACGTGTAGTTGTAAGCCCCGCGGCTGACGGCGGGATCCACGTTGGGCAGGGGGAACAGCGACAGGAGTTTCTGACCGTTGGGTTCGATGCGATTGGGAGGCACGATGTTGCCCGGGAAAGGCGTGCGGCTTTGAGGGTCCCGGACTAGGATATCGGGTAGCTGGGCCGAGAAATCGCCCCTGCGCTGGGCTTCAGTGGGCACGGTCACGTTCTGGATGGATTGCGGGGTCTTGGTGGGCAGTCCTTCGTGGGAGAAGAAGAAGAACAGTCTGTCCTTGAGTTTGCCTGCGGGGATCGGGCCGCCAAGGTTGTAGCCCCAAGTGTTGTAACGATACCGAGGTTTGGGCTGGCGGTTGCGATTGGCAAAGAAGTTGTTGGCGTTGAACATTTCGTGGCGTTTGTAAGAGTAGGCATTGCCGTGGTACTCGCGAGTTCCGGACTTGGTGACCACCTGGATGAGGGCGCCCGCAGTGCGGCCGTACTCGGCCTGATAGTTGGTCATAAGAACTTTGATCTCGCCTACCGCGTCCAGGTTCATGGGAGCGCCCATCACCTGTTCGCTGCCCAGGTCGTTAGTGGAAACGCCGTCAATGGCCACCGTGGCGTAGCTCATGCGCATGCCTTGGATTTGGGTCATGGGCGTCCGCCCCAGGGATTCCATTTCGCTGGGCGGTACGACGCCAGGCAAAACCTTTACGAGGGTGAAGAAGTCCCGTCCGCGCGCCATCAGAGCGCTGATCTGCGTGCTGGTGAGCACGGCGGATCGTTCAGGGCTGGACACTTGCACGGGCGTTGCTTCCGCGGTCACCGTAACGGCCTCGGCAATGCTGCCCACTTCCAGCACGAACTGGCCCGCAAAGAGGCGTTCGGAAGCGGTGATGTTAAGGTTTTGCTTTTCGACCTTCTTGAAGCCCTTGGCCTCGACGGTGACCGTGTAACGACCGGGCAGGACAGCAGAAAAGACGAAATCTCCGGCGGTGTTAGTGAGCTGGGTGCGGCGTTCGCCCGTTGCCTCGTTGATCAGAGTGACGGCGGCGCCGGGCACCGACAGCCCGCTGGAATCCACGACGGAACCGCTGATGTAGCCACTGACGGCCTGGCCTAACGCCAGAGCGGGAAACAGAAGCAAACAGGCGGCCAGCGTGGCGCCGGTCCAGTCGCTTCGATGACCTCGGTGTCCCATCGTCATGCTCCCTGGGCGCGCCGCGGGGCAGATGGAAACGTAGTGGGGCGCGCCTCAACCAGGAATGTAACCGCGAGGTGGAGCTGGGACAACGGGCTTGAGTCCCGTTGCGAGCATGTTCCGTTGCCCGGAATGCTCGGGTTAGTTTCTTCAACGGATTGTGCGCGGAATGCCGCTCGCATCGGCGAGCCTCGTTTCGTACCGCGAAACGAAGCCTCCGGCCCCCAGTGCCCCCTTCAGAATTCGATGCGCACGTTGAACTGCAATACCCGGCTCGAGCCAAGCTGGCTGCGCACCTGGCCAAAGGTTGTACTGGTAGGGTCCGTGTCCGGAGCCGCGAAATTCGTGTGATTGGTGGCGTTGAGCGCATCCAGCGAGAGGGTCAGCTTCAGGCTCTCCCTCAAGGGGAAACGGCGCAGCAGTCGCAGGTCCCAGTTCCGGATGCCATCGGCGCGGATGCTATCCAGCCGGACGGGGAACACGCGAACGTGGAAAGCGCCTGGTTGGAGGGCGCTTCGGCCTTCGAAGCCCACGAAGCCCTCGGGAATCGCCGCGGCGCCCTTGTAGGCGATGGAGGGATCGAACCACAGATGGATATTTTGCCCGTGGACCTCCGTGTGGCGCGCGATTTCAGCGAGCTTGCTGAGGTCCCCATAGAAGAAGCAGTTCGGCCAGCTCGTAGGAGGACCCGACTGGTACTGGTAAATCCAACTCACCTGCCAGCCTCCCGCCAGCCAGCGCAGCGGATGGCGGGCCAGCCAGCGGCGTCCTGTTCCGAAGGGCAGTTCGAAAATGCCGCTCCACACCAGGCGGTGAGGGCGCACGTCGGTGGGCGGCATGACGCTGGGCCGGGCATCAAACTCATTGAGGTACGTGCTTTCCTCTCGTTCCTTGGCGCGTGTGTAAAGGATGGCAGTCTGAAGACCGCGGGAAAAGCGTTTTTCGATCTGGAGCTGGAAATCGTTGTAGAAGTCCACGGCGCGGCCGGATTCGAAATCGCTGCCCGGCCGGAGCCCCGTAAGCGTTCCTATGTGCGGGAACCTGCGCAGCAGAGCGTTCTTGCGGATGGTAGTGGAAGTAAACAGGCTTTGGGTACGCAGGTAGTTATAGAGCAGCGGCGCGGACTCGGCCAGGGGGGCGAGGTTCGAGATGTGGAAGGGGTTGGGCACGTTGCGGTTCATGTCGTCGTCCACTGCTTGCACACGCGTGTTGCCCTTAGCCCAGTATTGCTCGGGTAAGTAGTTGATCCGGGGCGGGTTCCAGAAGCGCGCGCGTGCGCCCGAGTAGGCGACCTCGACGACGACGTGCCCGGGCAACTGGCGTTGCAAGCCAATGCGCCAGCGCTGTTGCCAGTCAGGGCTGTAGTTCCAAGGCATGGCGGAGAAGCTGCGGCCCACGTTGGCGATCGAGCCCAAGGAGTCCTTGTAAGGCATGTCAAAGCGCGTGCCGTCGGCGCGCACCGGGAAAGGATCATGCATGGGCGTACGGGTGGCGCCGAGGCCGGCTGCCGCACCAACACCGCAGCAGAAACTGAGGCCGTTATCGGTGCTGATCACGGTGGAGGTGGGCTGGCTGTAGCCGTACTGGCTGGGGCGCACGGTGTTCAGCGGATTCAGGGTGTCGTAAAACCAGCCATAACCAGCGCGCAAAGCGGTTTTCTCATCGAGGATCAGGGCTGCTCCCACGCGGGGCAGCAGCTTGTGGGTCCCGGCAGTGAAGGCGTCACGACGCACGCCCAGGTACTCGGTTCCGCCAATGACTTGGAAGGCGGAGGGCGGTAGTTCGGGTAAGGGATTTTTCGCGTAAGCCGCCGCGACAAGGTCGCTGATAGGGAGTTTCAGATCATAGAAGAACTCGCCGCCGATGCCGCGGTTGAACCGCTCGCGGATTCCGGTTTCGCGCTCGTAACGCAACCCGAGATTGAGCGTGAGCCGCCGGGAAACGCGCCACTCGTCCTGCAAGTAGAAGGCACGGTAGCGGTTGGACCAGAAAGCGGAATCGTTGGTGTCAATGGTGGCCGTCGTGGGCACGCCCATCATGAAAGCAGCGAACTCGAGACCGTAGTTGGAAGCCGTGGTGGTGGCGTCGGTGGCGCGCATGTAGATGTTGGAGAAGCGGAAAGACCCGGCCGAGTAACCCGGATCCAGCAAAGGTTGCCAGTAACGCCTTTCCGACCAGCCGTATTTCAGGGTGTGAGCGCCGCGGATGGAATGCAGGCCGGCCTTGACCTCGAGAGTGGTTCCCTTACCGCGGCGCGATTTGGACGGATACTCGCGACTGATGGACTGAAGGTTGCTGAAGGCGATTTGGGGCAATTGCGTAAACGGGCCGGCTTTCTCATCCAGGTACTTGGGGAAGCCGGCGTCGGTGGGTTTCAGCGAGGCCTGCACCGGAATGGCCAGGCCTTCGATGAAGCGATTGATGCTGGCGCCCAAGTCGAGCAGGTCGGCGGGGCCGATGGTCCACATGTAGGAAGCGCCACCACCGACGTTGACACGGTAGCCTCCACCTTCAGCCAGGCCTCGAAGAGTGTCCTTCGCCCAGTCGCCGCTCTTGTCGTGCCGACGGGACCAGTGCCAGCGGACGTAAGCGCGCTGAGAGTCAGAGACGTTGTAGTCGTAACGGTTGAGTATTGAGTGGAAGCGGTCCTTCTGGCCGACGGAAGGGTCGAAGTGATTATTCATTCCTTCGGGCGTGACGAAACCGGGCGTATTGGTGGGCTTGGGGTAGAGCTTCGCGTAAAAGTTGAAGACCGGGTTCAGTACGGGGATCCCCTTGTTGTCCGGGAAAGGGGTGCGCACCACGCGAGCGCCTTCGCGCCGCGCCGAACGCGGGTCGTAAATGGTGTACTTGACGGCGTCCACGGCCAGGATGTCCGAAAAGTCGCCCTTGTACCATGATTCGTGTGGCACCGAGCGGGCGCCGGTCCCGGCCGAGTCGATTGCGTAACCGTTGTAAGTCACAAAGAAGAAAAACTTGTCGCGCCCGTCGAACAGGCCGGGGATGCGGACGGGGCCACCGAGAGTGCCGCCGAAGTTATTTGAGCGACCGCTCGGCTGTTTGGGATCGCCGGGTTTCTTGACCCCACTGCGAAGCTGAGCTTCGTAAGCCAGCCGGGTGAAGTGGGGCGTCGCGTTCCAGCGGTTCTGCCAATGCTGGTCGAACAGCGAGCCTCGCACGGAATTGGTGCCCGAGCGGCTGCTTACATTGACCACGGCGCCGGATGTGTGCCCGTAGGAGGCGTCGAAGGGTGCGGTCTCCAGCTTGAATTCCGCCACCGCATCCAGCGGCGGCACGTAAGCTACGCGGCGTTCGGTTCCCGTCACGGGTGCGCCGTCAAAGGAGTACTCGTTCTGGCCGATGTTGCCCGCGGTGTTAAAGCTGGAGGTGGCGCCGACATCGAAAGCTCGTTGCATGCCGCTCGGGGTTCCGGTCCACTGGATGCCGGCGGCCAGCCCTGCCAGCAAAAAGGGATTCATGGAATTCACGGGCAGCTCGGAAATTTCACGGCTGCTGACCACACGCCCGCCGGATGCGGACCTGGTTTCCAGCAAAGGAGCGGCCGCTGTGACCTCGACCGATTCAGCCACGGCGCCGATTTCCAGACGCATCTCCACATGGAGCCGCCCACCCACGCTCAGTTGCAGGCCGCTGCGCACGGCTTTCTTGAAGCCGGTCGCCTCGACCGTCACCGAATAAATGCCGGGATTCAGCAGAGGGACTTCGAAAAAGCCGGTGCTATTGGTGGTGGTCGTCTGCGAGACGTTCGTTTGGGTTTCGGTGACGGTAACGCGAGCGCCGGGCACCACCGCGCTCTGGGGATCGAGCACAGTTCCGGTGATGCTGCCCCGGAACTCCTGCGCGGCGCAAAGCCCAGGGATCAGCGGAAGGAAGGCGAAAAGGATGCAGTGCATCCGTCCAAGCCGGAGCCGATTCATGTGTTGTTACCCTCACCAAAGAGTTTAACTTCCGCCGGGGCGGTCCACAATGCAAACGGAGGCCACGACCGGCCATTTCAAAATCCGGAACGCGCACAGCGGAGGGGGCCGTCCTGGCGCGCCAGACGCGCAGGGGTGAGCTGAGGTTCGGTTCCGGGATGCGGAACGAAAGGACGGCCCCGCAGCCGGCCTTACCCGCGCGGAAGCGACGCCTGCGAACGCAGGTCCAACGGGTAGAACAGGTCCACATTTTCGGCGGTCAGCAACTGGTGTTTGACGAACACCGCCGAGGGCAACGGCTTGCGCTGCAAGATGCCCAAGGCCAGCGGGATCACTTCATCGCCGTAACGCTCGGGGAAGTAGGCCACGGTACCTACAAGCCTGGAGCCGCGCCGGCGCAGCTCCAGCCGCGCATCTATGATGCCGTTCTGACCCATGCCCGCGCATAAATGGCCCGCACCAGCCTCCTCGAAGGCGCGGATGGCCCCCAGCACGGCCATGTCATTGATGCCGCCGATCAACGTGCGCCGGCGAGGGACCCGCCTGAGGTGCCTGCGCACCACTTCGAGGTTGTGCTCGAAACCGCCCTTGCCATCCAGGCGTGTTATAACGGCTTGGTCTACGTGGGGAAGCTCCTGCCGCAATCCGGCCAGAAACCCGGTAATGCGTAACTGGGGCAAGGAACCGGCGATGGGCAGCTCGAGAAGGAGGACTTCCTCGACCTCGCTTTTCCAAAAGGCCCTGGCCCAGCGGCCGAGCGCGCGCCCTCCGATCAGCCCAGCCTGGTAGTTGTTAGCGCCGAAGTAAGTTGCGCCCGGATGAGGGACCTCGAGGGCGATAACAGGAATATTAGCTTCAAGGAATTTGGATGCGATGATCGGGGCCACTCGCTCGTAGGTCTGGAACTCGATGACAAGGTCCACTCCCTCGCGGATGAGCAGATCGGCGTTGCGCAGGGCGACCTGGGCGCTATAGCGATTATTGACGGTGATCAGGTGGACGCCTTCACGGGCGGCAGCACGCTCCATACCCAGCGCCACCTGGCGAGAGAACTCCGAGTCGGTCTGGGCGGCGAAACCCAGTCGGACCACGCGCTTTGCCTGGGGTATGACGAGGGTGCGGTAGGCCCCTTTCTCGACGCGCTCGGCCAGACCGCCCTTGACCAGGCTGCGCATGAGCCGGAAGACAGTTGTTTTGCTGAGGCCGGTGCGCTCGGCCAGTTCGGCCAAGCCGAGGACTTCGCCGCGGTAGCGGAAGGCCCGGAGCAGGGCGCAGGCACGCAGAACGGCCTGGACCTCGTCGTGGGCTGCGGGCATGCGAGCTTCCATTGTACCACGCAATGGAACGCGCGCAGGACGTGGTTGGGGCTCCGGTTCCGCATCCCGGAACAAAGCGCCGCGCCACCCGTTGCCCTTGCCTGACCGGACCCGCTTCGGTTAATTTGTCTCGTGCGGATCCCACCCCAGGAGCCTGTGGCGATGTTCTCGCCCGATCGTCTGTACGCGAAGTACTTGATCGAAACCGCTTACCCGCTGGAGCAAGCCGCCGAAATCATGGCAGGCGAGCAGTCCTCGGGCACCTTCACCCGAGTCCCGGGGGAAACCGACGAGTTGCGGGAACGGCACGGGGCGCGGGTAGAAAGCATCCGCGAGCTCAGCCCGGCGCAAGGCCCGTCGCTGCCCGGTGCGGGCCTGCCGAAGGAGCAGGGCGGTCCGGTGGTCTACCGTCGGGCCGAGGTATGGCTGTCGTGGCCACTCGAGAACATGGGGCCATCGCTGCCCAATGCCCTGGCCACGGTGGCAGGCAATCTGTACGAACTGAAGCCCTTTTCCGGCCTTCGCCTTTTGGATGTCAGATTCCCGGAAGCCTTTCTAGAGGTCTACCCGGGGCCGCAATTCGGGGTGGCCGGAACGCGGCGTCTGAGCGGGGTGGAACGGCTGCCCCTCGTGGGCACCATCATCAAGCCGAGCGTGGGCCTCTCACCGGCAGAAACCGCGGAGCTGGTCAAGCGGTTGGTCGAAGCGGGGATTGATTTCATCAAGGACGACGAGCTTCAGGCCGACGGGCCGCACTGCCCTTTCCAGGAGCGGTTGCGTGCCGTGATGAGGGTCATCAACGAGCACGCCGACCGGACGGGGAAGAAGGTCATGTACGCGTTCAACATTACGGGCGAAATTGACCAGATGCTGCGCCGCCAGGAGCAGGTCGCGGCCGCCGGCGGCACCTGCGTGATGGTGAGCCTGAACAGCATCGGCCTGGCCGCGCTCGCTCACATCCGCCGCTGTAGCGCGCTGCCGATTCATGGCCACCGGAACGGCTGGGGGATGTTCAGCCGACATCCCTTGCTCGGCATGAGCTACATCGCTTACCAGAAATTCTGGCGTCTGGCCGGGGTGGATCATATGCACGTCAACGGGCTGCGCAATAAGTTCTGCGAGGACGACGATTCGGTAATCGCGTCAGCCCGCGAGTGTTTGAGGCCGATGTTCGATCGCCCGGGTCGTGGCTGCGAGGTGATGCCGGTTTTCTCGTCCGGTCAGTGGGCAGGGCAGGCGCCGGAGACTTTCCGCCGGCTTGGCTCCACGGATCTGATTTATGCGTGTGGTGGCGGCATCATGGCGCACCCGGGAGGGATTGCGGCCGGCGTGACCAGCATCCGCCAGGCATGGGAAGCTGCGCTGGCAGGGAAATCTCTGGAAGATTACGCGCAGTCGCACCCGGAGCTCGATCAGGCCCTCAAGAAGTTTGGTGTACGATAAGGCCGCCCGTTGCGTGACGCTGACCAATTGGCGCCCAAGGCATCATGCGCCGGAAATGTCTTGCGAAAAATGAGCGAATTTCTTTTGGCTTACTACGGGGATGATTTCACCGGTTCTACGGACACGCTGGAAGCCCTCAGCATCAATGGCGTGCCGACGGTCCTGTTTCTCGACGCGCCCCACGTAGCACGGCTGGACCGCTTCGGCGGCGTCCGCGCCATCGGAGTGGCCAGCGTCAGCCGGAGCCGCAGTCCCGCCTGGATGTCCGCACATCTGCCCAGCGTTTTCCGGGTCCTCAAAGACCTGGGCGCGCCGATCTTCCAGTACAAGGTGTGCTCCACCTTTGACAGTTCGCCGGAGACGGGCAGCATCGGGCGCGCCCTTGAGATCGGCCAGGACACCTTCGGAAACCCTTGCGTGCCGGTGGTGGTCGGGGTACCCGCGCTGGGCCGCTACGTGCTGTTCGGGCACCTGTTCGCGCGGGCTGGTAGCGAAGTGTACCGGATTGACCGACATCCCACCATGAAATGTCATCCGGTGACGCCAATGACGGAGAGCGATCTGCGGGTGCACCTGGCGAGGCAAACGCAGCGGAAGATGGGCCTGGTGGACATTCTTGCGATTCGCAGCGGCGTCGCTGAGTCGCGTTGGCAGGCGCTGTCGCGCGAGGGATGTCAAGTGGCGATCTTCGATGGGCTGGACGAGGAATCACTCCTGGAGATCGGCCGGATTCTGTGGACGCGACGCCTCGCAGCCCAGACCTTCGCGGTGGGCTCCTCCGGCCTGGATTACGCACTGGCGGCTTACTGGCGCGCGGCTGGCGTCGTTCGGCCTGTGGCGTCGTTTCCCGATGCTCGCCCTGCGGACCGGGTCGTGGTGGTTTCCGGAAGCTGCTCGCCGGTTACCGAAAAACAACTCAGATGGGCGATGGCGAACGGATTCGCGGGAATGAAAGTGGCGCCCGATGACGCCAGTTTCGACGAAGTGCGACAGCGTGCGCTGGAAGAGCTGGCCCGTGGTCGCAGCGTGGCGATCTACACCGCCTTGGGTCCTGCGGATCAGCGGCCAGGCATCGTTGGAGAGGATTTGGCCCAGCGCTTGGGCACACTGTTGCGCGAACTGCTCGAAGTCTCCGGCGTGCGCCGGGCAGTGCTGGCTGGCGGGGATACGGCGGGGCACGCGGGGCGCCAGCTCGGCCTTTACGCGCTCACGTTCTTGCGCCCGCTGGACCCGGGCGCGCCGTTGTGCCGGGCCTGGTCCGACAATCCGCAGTTGGACGGGCTGGAGCTGGTGTTCAAGGGCGGACAGATCGGCGGAGACGACTTCTTTGGGGC
>Ga0207433_10010750_pt1 | contig 14167 bp, 10 predicted proteins | sample YelNatPaOPGAMG01_FD_187559 | JGI IMG/M metagenome (GOLD analysis project Ga0207433, IMG submission 187559) | Hot spring thermophilic microbial communities from Obsidian Pool, Yellowstone National Park, USA - OP-RAMG-01 (SPAdes) (version 3) | ecosystem: Environmental > Aquatic > Thermal springs... | reverse complement strand
CAGCGGCCGGGGGTTCGGGTGGGCGAGCGGTGGGGCCGACGCGAACGATCCCGCAGCCCCAGCCCCGCTTCGGTGCGGAAACGGCGCCACCATTTGTAACCGGTTTTGCGGCTCACGCCGGCTTGGCAGCAAAGTTGAGCCAGCGACTGAACCCGGCGCAGGGCGGCTTGAACCCAGCGCCGCCGCGCCTCCAACAGCGAGCGAGTGTTCCACGGCATGACCGCAGAAAACCCCAAATCCAACTCTGGGACTGTAACCCGTGTCTATGCACTCCACTGTTACCCATGTCCTGGCACCGTGCCGCCAGCGTGCGCTACGTCTCGCCCAGAGGGCAGCGTCGGCTTTGGTAGCGGAGGTGCCCAACCTGCCCCATGCCCGACTTCCAGTCCGCGAGCCAGCCGATGGCAGAAGACCGCTCAGACTCCGGAGTGTCCGGTCGGATTCGTTTGTTTGAGGGTCGGAAATCCGCGGTTGCTTTGCGAGCTCCCGCTGGCCGGGCCCTGCGGGCCCTGGCGGACGGCGGGTAACCTGTCGGGGTGTTCGGATGCCGGCATGGGCCGTGGCGGAGCGACAGCCTGACGGGTCGGGTCGCCTGCTGGAGATTGCGCTCGGGCATCCGATCCAATCGAGATAACTCGCCGGATGATCGACCAAATCCCCCGGTCCGCTGCTTACGGCGGCGATTACGGGAGTTGGGTGCAGTGGGACTGGAGTGCAGGCAGCAAACGCCCATGTTTGCCCAGTGCCCACCATTCATTCCGTACGGCGGGTTTTCCCCAATACGGTTGGGAAAGCGGTGTTCTACTGGTTAGCTTCCGCCCAAGACGTTTGACAACCGTTCAGCTTTTCGCCGGCCACCAGCGGGTAGCTGTGGCCTTGTTTGAGGAGCGACACTGTTCTAGTGCGGCAGGCCAGGGATGCTATGGCTTGGGCGACTAAGCCTCACAGCCCCAACGGCGTAGCAACTGAGCAACCTGATCCGTTTTGGTGCGGTGCTCAATTAGAGCTGTGGGTTGAACAAGGCGGCGGCTACTTCGGGCGGTAGTGCGGCGGCTTGTTGCGGCGGCATCTCGTCCCAGGAAGTGACCACAAAGCCTTTGATCGGCCCCCAGTTGGCCAGACTCTCGTCGTAGTGGAAGTTGTAGCTGCCGCCCATGTTCACGCTCCCGACAATACAGGCGCCCACAAAGTCCACAGGTGAGCTGCCGCCGCCGTCCAAGCTCATCGCGGCGTTGGGCGCATAAATAACGCCACAGAACTCGGCGTTCCCGGACATCGTGATACTGGTGCAAGTCGGGAGTCCATAGACCCGGCAGTGCCGCGCGTTGCCGTTCTGATTGACCACGCCCTGCCCGGTCAGGCCAATGCTGCCTCCCACGGTCAGCTCTAGACTTGCCCCTGGAGCGATGATGACCCGACCCTTCGAACCGAGGTCGAAGTTTCCGGTCACGTAAAGCCGCGCGTTGCCCACCACCATGATGGTCTGCTCTCGCTTTAGGCTCAGGTCGCCAACCCAGCGGTACTTGCCGTCGGTCAACACCAAATAGTAATTCGTCCCTTGCCAGCTATAGTAACGTGACCCCTCCTCCGTACTGAAAGGCACTGGCACATCCGGGAAGTTGACGTTCATATCGTCACGGAACCAGCCTGGCTGGATCCCTGTATTGCCGGCGTTGATCCAAGCTTTGCTGCCCGCAGCGGCGTTGCCGGTGAAGCGGACGGTGCCTTTCGGCCCAGTGGCCACGCGGCCATAGACTTTCACGTTACCCAACAGCTTGACGGCATTGATGATCTGCTCGTTGGAGGCCACGTCACCGTTGTCGCGGAACTTGTTGGGATCGTATCGCCCATCGGTGCTCCACGCCGGGTCTGTAGAATCGAAGCTGTCGGTGCGCACGCTACCGTAGAACGTGATGGTACTTTTGGCCACCATGGCCTTGGTAAACAGGCCCTGCGGCTTGGTTCGAACCCGCACGCCCCGGACGAGATAACCCGAGCTGGGGAAACCGGAGCCTGCGGCGGCCAGCAGCCAATCCACCTGCCGGGCCGCCAGGAGCGTCGTGTACACAAACCCGCGCGAATCGATCACCGGCACGGTGTTACTGCCACCGACGGTCCAGTTGGAGATGATGCACACGTAGAAGCCGTCGCCGATGTCGTGCCGCCGAAAGTACAAACTGCCAACCTGAGTCCAGCCGTCACAGGCCAGATTCGTTATCCCATGCGTGTTCAGATGTGTGAGGGCGTCTTCGATGCCCGCTTCGATGATGGGGATGGCGGCGTTCCAAGCCTGAGACCGGGCCACACTCAAGTGCTGGTTCTTGACCAACGTCAAGTAAGCCAACAACACAAAGGTTACCAATCCTATCGTCACCACGGTCAAGACCATGGTATTGCCGCGGAGCCGGGCGAGTGTAGGAATCGACAATTTCATGTGCCTTGTTTACGAATAACGATGCGGGCCGTCTGCACGCTTTCGGTGTTTTCCAGCCTGCCCAGGATGGTGTGGGCACAAAGCCAGGATACATCGACCAACTTGGCCGTATCCGGCGTGGCGGCTGGATACACGTCGTAGCTGCCTCCGACCACGTTGCGTTGGCGGATGTTAAAGGTTAGGCGTCGGCACTCACGCAGGAGCACTTGGCTGACTCCGTTCTTGGTGCGCGTGAGGGTCTTGCGGCCCGGATCGTAGATGTAGCTGATATCGGAGCCGTCGGCGTCTTCTAGCACCAAGCTGGTGCCATCCGCACTACAGGCTTTCACCCGGTTGGCCTGGCGAACATCCCGAGTCAATATGTCAATAGCATTCCGATTGGCATCGTCCAGGTCCACATAGTTGAACAGCGCAGCAAAGGTCTGGCTGCTGTACATCCAGAAGGCGCACACCACCAGCACCAGCACCCCGGCTATGCCGATGGCCACCAGCGCCTCGGCCAGCAGCATCCCCGCCGCCCGCCGCCCCGACCGCTGCCTAGTAGATGTAATCTTGCAGTCCATAGCGCGAGATGTAGGTGGTGAACTGGCGTGTGCGATCCAGGCTGCCCGTCTTCCAGTGGAGTGTCACGGTCACCAACGCCATGTTGTTGCTGTAGGAAGCGCCCACGGGTGCGTTCGTGCTGATTGTCAGGGTGCCGTAGTAGGTGACCCCGCCCTGGCCTGGCGGTGCCGAAGGATCGTACTGGGCGGTGAACTCCGGTGGGATGAACCCCGGGGTGTTGATCTGGTCCCAGCTATAGAGCCGGATCGTCTCGACCTTCTCGAGCATGATTTGCGTAGCCCGGAGATTTTCGCGGGCCATTTGCATGGTGAAAATGCCGGTAGCGAATCCACTGCACAATGCGGCCACCGCAGTGCCCACCAACGCCATGGCCACAGTGGCTTCTACCAAGGAAAAGCCGGCTGCCAAGGCTCGCACGGCTCGCTTGCGAATTGCCCGCTTGATGTTCAATTTCACCTCACTTGCTCTGCGTTGTCCCCAATGGACGCTTGGGTGAATAGCAAGTGTCTTGCCACAGCCCCACCCTCAGCAGCCGTGAACCCCAACCACCCCTCGATCGCTGCAACATGTCGGGGTTGCAGCGGCAGAACCGCCACGCCAAGGGGGCCAATCGCTCAGCCCTGTCGGCGCCCAGTGTCTGCAAATTGGACAGAACCGTCCGTCCGCTAGACACACCTTCGCCCGGTTCCAGCAGACCAGGCAAGTGCCGCCCATCGCGGACGTCAAGCACCCCAGTCTGCGCTACGTCTCGGCCGGAGGGCAACGTGGGCTTTGGTAGCGGAGGTTGCCAACCTGCTGTAAGGCCGGCTTCCAGCCGGCAGCGTCTGCAAACAATTGGTGCGTCCGGATGTCAGCGGCGTTCGGGGATTGGAAATGTGCGCTACACCCTGGCGGCCCCCTGCAAGAAAATGGGATGCACCCCCAAAGTGGTTCAGTGCATCTTGCGGGTTGCGTCTGGGCCAGAGCATGCTTCATTGGACGTGTGAGCTTTGCTGGAGAGTATCTGGATGAAGTGCAGCGGGTGGCGGCGCAGTTGGATGCCGAGGCCATCGAGCGGGTGGCGGATGCCCTGGCGCAAGTGCGTGCCCGGGGTGGACGGCTGTTCATTTTGGGCGTAGGCGGCAGCGCGGCCAACGCCAGCCATGCGGTCAACGATTTCCGCAAGCTCTGCGGCTTCGAATGCTACGCGCCCACGGACAACGTGTCGGAGCTGACGGCCCGGGCCAACGACGATGGCTGGGCCAGCATCTTTGTCGAGTGGCTGAAGGGCAGCCGTCTCAACGCCAAGGACGGGTTGCTGGTATTCTCGGTGGGCGGAGGTAACCTGGAGAAGAACGTCAGCCCCAACTTGGTGGCGGCGTTGGAGTGGGCGCGGCAGGTTGGGGCCACGATTGTGGGTGTGGTAGGCCGCGACGGGGGTTACACCGCGCAAGCGGCTGATGCGTGTGTGATCGTGCCCACGGTGCATCCGGATCGGGTCACGCCGCACACCGAGGCGTTCCAGGCTGTGGTGTGGCATCTGCTGGTGTCCCATCCCAAACTGAAGGTGCACCGCACCAAATGGGAGAGCACACCGTAACTGGCCATGGCCCAAGCTGAGTCAAATAGCCCAGGCCGGCGCAGCCGCACCAAACTGCCTTTTCGACTGTCCATCTGCGGCAAGAGCGAGGTGGACGGGTTTGCGGGGCGCGGGGTGACCCACATTTTGTCGTTGGAAGACCCGCAGACGCCCAAGCGCACACCCGCTTGGTTTCGGGGCGTGCATTGGCAACTACAGTTCCATGACGTTGAATCGGCCGAGGAAGCCCAGATGCTCGGGGGACGCGCTGTCACCCCGCGGCAAGTTCAGGCTATCTTGGATTGCGGGCAGCAATGTTTGAAGGCCAGTGCTACGGGGCCGGTGCATCTGCTGGTGCATTGTGGGGCTGGCATTTCACGCTCGACTGCAGCGGCTTACGTGATTGCGGCCAGCGTGTTGGGCTCGGGCCACGAGCTGGAGGCGCTGCGTTTGATCCGACGGCTCCGTCCCGAGGCGTTTCCCAATCTGCTGGTGGTCCAGCAGGCGGATCGGCTGTTGGGCCGCAACGGACAGTTGGTCAGTGCCTTGGGCTTGGTGCGGCCCTGCGAGGTGGATGACTGGATGCCGTGGGTCCGGCGGCCAGCGCAGCAGCCGGAGCATTGGGACAATCCAGATGACCTCGCCGATTTGAGCTGGTAGGCTGCGTCGCGCTGCTATGGTGTCTGGGGCTGCAGACCGACCCTTGTCCCCAGCAGTGTTTTTGGACCGTGACGGTGTGCTGAACCGCGCGGTGCTGCGCGGGGGTTTGCCGTATCCGCCAGCCAGTTTAGCTGAGGTTGAGCTGTTGCCTGGCGTGGAAGCGGCTTGTCGGCGATTGAAAGCGGCGGGGTTTTTGCTGGTGGTGGCCACCAACCAGCCTGACGTGGGCCGCGGCACGCAATCCCAAGCTGTGGTCGAGGCCATTCACCAGCATTTGTGCCGGCTGCTGCCGTTGGATCGGGTGGAGGTGTGTTATCACGCTGGCCAAGGCGCTTCGGATTGTCCCTGCCGCAAACCCAAACCCGGCCTGCTGCTGCGTGCAGCGGAGGCGCTCGGGGTTGACTTAGCGAGAAGTTGGATGGTGGGGGACCGGTGGCGGGATATTGACTGCGGGCATGCGGCGGGGTGCCGGACCATCTTGATCGATTACGGATATGCGGAACAGCTGCGCCAGCAGCCGGATTACCGCGCCGCCAACCTGTGGGATGCCAGCCAAATCATTCTGGCTCACAGCCCTGCCGTGGCCCAACGCACGTGAACGCGGTCAATTAGCCTGCGCCGGGGCGCACCTGGTTCAAGGCCCCAATCCGCACGGGCCCAAGCTGCCAGCCCACCCCGATAGCGCTGGACAGCCGCGCATCTTGCAACTTCCCAAGTCGCTGCCGCTCACGGCGCAGGTTTTTGCAGCAGGACCTTTTCCCCTTCGCTCAAGCCTTCGGTTACCGTCAGCAGGTTGCCCTCCGGTTCACCGGTTTTGACCGAGCGTTTCTCGGTTTGGCCGTTGGGCTTGAGGACATACACCACGCTCTGGCCTGCCTCGGTAAACACGGCTTCTTTGGGCACCAATAGCGCCTCGGACTTCTGCACCGGGCCCAACGAAACTTTGCAGTTCATGCCGGGCATCAGCCGCAGTTCAGGTGGCGGTTGGATGGACAGGCGCGCGTCAAACCCGCCCCCGGGCAACGGGATCCAACCCAGTTCCTCCAGCTTCACTGGCAGTTTGGTCTCCGGCATAGCCACAGGCACCGCCTCGCCTTGCATACCCGGCTTGACCTTGCCCAGGTCAGCCTCCTGCAACACTGCTCGGAGAACCAATCGATCTGGGTTCAGGATGGTGAGGAAGACCTCATTGGGCGTGATTTTGGCTTGAGGCAGGAGCTTTTTGGCCACCGCAGCGGCATTGGGCCATTTCCCATTTTCGCACGCCCCGTAATAGACCAAGCCGTCTCGGGGCGCCCGCACTTCCATCAAGGCCAAATCAGCTTTCAGGTCCGCCAAGCGTTTGGCGGCTTTTTTCTCTTCACGTTTGAGCTTTTCGACGTCGTAGCGTTTCTTGGTCAGGTTGCGAGGCAGGGTCTGCTCAGCCAGAGCCAGGGCCAGGTCCTGGTCGAGCTTGGTGGCTTTGAGGGTCTCGGCTTCACGAGGGATCGAAGTCTTCAGCGTCCAGTCGGTCTGCTGCCGGGTTGTCTCGAGGCTGAACTCGGCTGATTCCACGGCAAATTTCTGGCGCTTGAGAATGATCTCTTCGGTCTCCTCGGTCAGGTCATCGGCCTTGTACATCTTTTCAAGCTGTTTGAGTTCTTCGCGGGCGCTTTCGAGCCGTTGCTCGGCGCTTTTAACGTTGAACTGGGCGGACTTTTCGCGCTGCGCACGGCCCATGCGCTCGAAATAGGCCAAGTCTTCCGCGGCATTGCGTTGGGCGCGTCGAGCCGCCTCCAGCTTCAGCGGGGTGGACTTCTCCAGATTCTCCAGCTCGAACTGGGCCAGCTCCAGATTCAGCGCGGTGACGGCTTGGTCTTGCTCCAGATCGCTGATTTGTTCCTTGAGCTTCTGAGCGTCGAACCGCACCAACAGATCGCCTTTCTTGACACGGGCGCCGTGGGGCACTGCTTCCAGCACCGTAAAGTCGGTCCAGGTCTTGGGCTCCAGCTTGATGGGCGTCATCTCCACTGCCTCGACCACCGCCTCGAACTGCGCCTTGGGCTTGGCCGGGGCACGGCTAACGGTGTGGGTGGCCGGCGCGGGGGCGGCTGAAGGTGAAGCTGTCGGGGTGGGTTGAGCTGGGCGAGCGGATGGGCGCTTGGGCGTCGGACTGGCACAACCCGCACCCAGCACCAAGGCCAGCAACCCGGCGCCCAGACGTGCCCCAAGCTCAACGGCGTTACTGCATCCGCACCTGAAACGCGGTTTCAATGTGATCAGAACCACGGTCATCATTGTTGCGGCACTAAACCTAGCCTACGCCCGCCCACAACGGCAACGCTTGTCTGAGCCGCCTCGGCGGCACCTCACAGTGCTGGCCTGGATTGGCCGGTGCTTGCGCTGCCGCCGGCTGGCGTTCCGCCACTTCACCAGGGCCCGAAACCCTCGGTCAACAAGCCGATCTGCTTCGAGTCGGAAGATCGGCCTTGGGCCTGACAGCATCAAGCCCCCCGCGCCAACAATTTCCAGCCAGCCCACTCGGGGCTTGAACCGGCGGCGTCGGGCCAGTATCAAGCCCAGCGACGTTGCACCGCACCATGAAAACACTGACACTTTGGGTTCTGCTACCGGCTTTAGCCGCCGGCGCTTCAGCCGCTTCAATCGGGCCGCTGCTGAAACTGCGTGCTGTGCCCTTCACCGACGTGCAGGTTAACGACGCCTTTTGGAAACCGCGCCTCGAGACCAACCGCCAGGTTTCCATCCCGGTCAACTTCGATAACCTCGAAAAGGCCGGCAACTTGGAGAACCTGCGCCTGGCCGCGCGCGGGGCGCGGTCCGGGTTCCGCGGGCCGGTGTTCATGGACTCGGACGTTTACAAAGCGCTGGAAGCGGCTGCTTACACCCTGGCCACGCATCCGGACCCGGCTTTGGAAAAGAAGCTCGACGAGATCATCGCCATCCTCGCCGCCGCCCAGCAACCCGACGGTTACCTGAACAGCTACTTCGTGGTCAAAGAACCCGACAAACGCTGGACCAACCTGCGCGACTGGCACGAGCTGTATTGCGCTGGGCACCTGTTCGAGGCCGCCGTGGCCCACTTCCAAGCCACCGGCCGGCGCAATTTCCTCGACGTGGCCATCAAGCTGGCGGACCACATTGACCGCGTGTTCGGCCCGCCGCCCAAGCGGCTGGGCTATCCGGGCCATCCGGAAATTGAGCTGGCGCTGATCAAGCTCTGGCGCGTCACCGGCGAACGCCGCTACTTCGAGCTGGCCCGGTTTTTCGTCGAGAACCGCGGGCGCAAGTACTTTGCCGAGGAACACAAGACGCCCTCGGACCGCTACGACGGCAGCTATTGGCAGGACGACGTGCCCATCTACGAGCACCGCAACATCAAAGGCCACGCCGTCCGGGCCGCTTACCTGATGAGCGGCACCACCGACGTGGCGGCCGAGACCGGCGACGCGCGTCTGCTGCGGATGCTCCAGCGGGTCTGGCGCAACACCAGCGAGCGCAACCTCTACCTCACCGGCGGCATCGGCCCCAGCGCCCACAACGAAGGGTTCACGGTGGACTATGACCTGCCCAACCTGACCGCTTACCAGGAAACCTGTGCCACCATCGCCCTGGCCCAATGGGCGCATCGGCTGGCCCTGCTTTACGGGGATGCTCGCTACGCCGACGTGCTGGAACGCGGCCTTTACAACGGTGTGCTGGCTGGGGTCTCCCTGGACGGCACCAGGTTCTTCTACGTCAATCCGTTGGAAAGCCGCGGCAACCATCATCGCTCGCCCTGGTTCGGCTGCGCCTGTTGCCCGCCCAACGTGGCGCGCACCCTGGCCATGCTCGGCGGCTACGCTTACGCCGTGAGCGACGAAGCCCTGTGGGTAAACCTGTTCGTCCAAGGGGCGGTCAAGGCCAAGGTCGCCGGCCAGACCGTGCGGCTGGACGTGACTACCGACTACCCCTGGGACGGCAAGGTCCGGTTCCGCGTCCAGCCCGAAGCGCCGACCCGCTTCCAACTGCGCCTGCGCCAGCCCGGTTGGTGCGTCAGTCCGCCGAGCCTGACGCTCAATGGCAGCGCGCTGGCCGACACGCCGGTCGAACGCGGCTACCTGGTGCTGGCGCGCCAGTGGCAGCCGGGCGACACCGTCGAGCTGGACCTGCCCATGCCGGTGCAGCGGGTTGCGGCCCATCCCAACGTCAAAGCCAACCACGGCCTGCTGGCCATCCAGCGCGGGCCGATAGTGTATTGCCTGGAAGCGGTGGACCAGGCCGAGCCGCTGGCGTCGCTTTACCTGCCGCCGGGCACCGAATTGAAGGCCGAGAATGCGCCAGACCTGTTGGGCGGGGTGGTGGTGGTCAAAGGCTTGGCCGAGGTGGCGCCGGAACAGGATTGGACCCGCAAGCTTTACCAGCCCTTGCCCCAGCCGCGGCGTGTGCCCATCACCGCCATTCCTTACTACGCCTGGGACAACCGCGCGCCCGGCCCGATGAAGGTGTGGCTACCGACGGCGCCGCCGCTTCCGCCCGCCGGCGGCCTGGAACGCCTGGCCAAGGTCAGTGTCAGCTTCGCCAACAACAACAGCCAGCCTCACGGCATCAACGACGGCGTCGAGCCGCGGAGCAGCGGCGAACAGCCCGCCGCCTTGTGCCATTGGTGGCCGCACAAGAACACCGAGGAATGGGCCCAATACACCTGGACCAAGCCCGTGACCGTGAGCGGAGCCAGGGTGTATTGGTTCGACGACACCGGCCGGGGCGCCTGCCGGCTGCCGGCGGCCTGGCGCGTCGAATACCGCGACGGCGCGGACTGGAAGCCGGTGCAGGTGCGGGGCGATTACCCGATTGCCAAGGATCGCTGGTGCGAGGTGACGTTCGAGCCGGTCCAAACCACGGCCCTGCGCCTGGTGGTCAAACTGCAAAAAGATTGGGCGGCAGGTGTGCACGAGTGGAAGCTGATCGAAGCTGACGAGGATTGACCCTGGCGCCCCGGGCCTATCGACTCAGCGGCGGCCTCGTTCGATCCGTCACCCGGGCGGTTAGGAGTTGGCCGTGGCGCAACATAGCATTCCGCTGCCGAGCTGTCGCGTTTGGGTTGGCGCAGGCAGGTACCGCGGATTGGTAATCCGCCGATGGTTCATTGCGCCCGCGGTCACGCTGAGTGTCAGTGTGGGCCAGCTGGAAGTGCGACGAACTGCTTGAAGTTGCGCGCAGTGGGATGTCCCCAATGTCGGGGCTTGCGCACAAGCAGTCCGTGGAGTTGGAGCTCGAGTGTGTGGCCTTCAGCGAACCGCCGCAGCCCCACCGCTATCGATTGGATCGGGCGCGTTCACGGCGCCGTTACCGCGCGGTAAAAGCGGCGCGGTAGGGTCGAGGCGGCAGGATCGGTGAACTGCACAACGCCGGTGGCGTCAGCCTGGTTGGTGGCTATGCCGGTCCAGTGCACCAGGTTCGTGCTGGCTTCAAGCACGTAGGTCGAGTTGGGCACACCGGTCAACCGACCTTCAAATCGACCCTCGGTCACCTGCACCGCGCCCGCCCATGTTGGCAGCGGATACACCATCAAGGCCAACCCGCGCACCACTGAGTCGCCCCCGCCACCAGCTACCGTGAAAGTGATCTGAGCGTAATTGGACCCTGCAGCCACCTGCGCTGCCTGGGCGTTGAAAGCTGCACTGACTGTTTGGCTGGCCCCAGGCCCCAGCGTCCCTGCGGCGGGCGCTAAATCCAGCCATGGCACTGACACACTCGCGCTCCAGTCCAAGGCGGTTCCACCTGCATTAGTCAGCACATACAGGTGGCTAGCCGGCACAAACGGTCCGCCCACGTGCCCGGATGAACTGAGCAGAGCATCCGGGCTGACGACCAATTGGTCCGCAACGGGTTCGACCGTAAGCGTGACCGAACGGCTTGTGCTGCCGACGCCGCTGGTGATGTTGCTCACCAGGACGGTGTCAGTGTAGGTGCCTGGGGCCAAGCCTTGGGCTTGGCTGTTAATGAACACCGTCAAGGTCGTGCTGGCCCCGGGCATAAGCGTGCCGCCGTTGGCTGACACACTGACCCACGGCTGAGTTCCGGCGGCGCTCCAATCCAGCACGGCCGAGCTGGCGTTGCTGAGGATGTAAGTGGTTTCGTCAGGCGCAAACGGTCCACCTACTGGTCCGGCTGCAACCAACTCGTCTGCAGGCGTGACCACCAGCCCAGCCGCTGCCGGCGGCAGGAACAGGATGGCCATGTTGTTCGAGAGGGATGCGGTGTTGTAGCAGTAGCACACTGCCACTTCGCCCGAAGGATGCTCCAAGCCGACCGTGGCACTTGCGCCCTGGGCACCAGGATTACGGCTGCCAGGATTCACTTCTTTGTATTGGAACTGGATGCGGCTGGTGCCTTCTTCCAGCCACAGTTGGAAGGTGTAATAAGCTGCAGGCCGCCCTAGGCCGCCTGCCCGATAGACATCGACCCAGGAAACCACCACCTTGCGCGTGGGGGCAGTGCCCACCGTGCCGAAATAGATGGTGCCGCCATTGGCCGGATTCAAGTCGTCCCAAAACGGGCACAGCACACCGTTGGGCAGGGCGGTATTGGGCAGGGCGGTGTTGTTGGGGTCAGCCAGACCATTGCTGCTGAACCCGACCAGGCCATTGGCACTCACAAAAAGCTGCGTTTGCGCTTGGCCATAGAACCAGAATGTGAATGGCAACGCCAGCGCGGCACTGACGCCGTTGTCGGCCAAGCTTAGCGGCGTCATCCCGGCTGGATCGATCCAACTGTAGGTGCCGTTGGTCAGTGTGTAATTGGCCACTACGCTGATGAGGTGATTGGTGGTGCTGGTGGCGCCGGTGTCGGTGGTCACGGTCAGAGTAGCGATGTAGGTGCCGGCTGCGGTGTAAGTGTGCGTGGGATTTTGGAGGCTGCTGGTGGCGCCATCGCCAAACGACCACGCCCAATTGGTGATATTACCGTAAGACCGGTCGGTAAATTGGACCGTGAGGGGCACCGAGCCAGCAGACGGACTGGCGACAAAGTCGGCGATCACCGCTGGGCCCACTGCCCGAGCCAAATTCAGCCGACCCCCGGTGACGCATTTGCCTGCCAGGCTGGGCAGCGGGTCCACTGCTTCGAATAGCCGATTGCGAAGCTGCAAGTAGGTATCCGAAGGGAACCGCGCCTTCAGCAAGGCCAACGCACCCGATACCACCGGCGCAGCGAACGAGGTGCCGCTGCCCTGGGTGTAAGCCGAGTCGGAGCTGGCGCTGGTGCTGGTCAACTCGACCCCAGGAGCGCCCAGATCGACCGATGTAGCGCCGTAATTGGAGAAACTGGCCAGGGCGTCGGTGCGGGTGGTTGCAGCCACCGCGATGATGTTGTCCAGGTCATAGCTGGCGGGGTATTGCGGGGTCTGGTCGTTATCGGTGCCGTTGTTGCCCGCCGCCGCTACCACCAGGATGCCAGCGGCCCGACAATTCTTGATGGCGTTGTAAAAGAAAACCGAGTAGCTGTCGCTCACAAACGAGGCGTTGATGATGTGGGCACCCTTTTGCCGGGCATAATCGAAGCATTCGATCACGTCGCTGATCGAGCCGTTGCCTGCGTCATCGTAAAACCGGCAGGCCATCAGCCGCACCCGCCAGGCTGTGCCGGTGATCCCGCGACCGTTGTTGCCCACCGCACCCGCCAGCCCGGCCACTTGGGTGCCGTGGCCGAACAGGTCGATTGGATTGCCATCGTTAGCCGCGGCATTGATCCCGTGCACGTCGTCCACGTACCCGTTGCCGTCGTCATCTAGGCCGTTGCCTGGGACCTCGCCGGGATTCACCCACATGTTGGCCGCCAGGTCCTCGTGTGAAAATCGGACACCAGTGTCCACGATTGCGACAATGACGTTGCTGGCGTTGCAGGAGGTGTCCCAGGCTTCCGGTGCGTCAATGTCGGCATCGGGCACGCCCCCGTTTTGGCCGTAGTTGTGCAGATGCCACAGGGCGCCGGAGGTGTAGTAAGGATCGTTCGGCACCGCTGCCAGCCTCACCAAATAGTCCGGCTCGACCCACTCCACTAGGCCACTCTGGAGATACGCTTGGACCAAGGCAGGCACGCTGCTGTTGGTAGGCACCCGCAACACCTGCGTCTGGCCCAAGTGCTTGAACTGCCGCAACACCTGCACGTTCCGCGCTTGGTGAAACTGGGCTAGTTGAGTCGGGTCGATCCCGGCTTTGGGCTGCACCAGAATCCGGTCCGGTCGGTAAGCCGCCTGGCCTGCGGGCGCCTGGATGCCGGAGCCAAACCCAACCACCAGCAGTCCAACCCAACCGAGCTCCCGCGCAGCAAATCGCCAGCACCAGCGCCGGCGCGAGCTAGACTTCTGCCCCCTCTGCGGACGGTGCTGCAGAGACGTAGCGTCGAAAAGCGTCATAACTCTCTTCCCGACCCGTGCCATACAGCAGGCTGCTTGCCACACAGTAGCGTAGTTCTGAACGTCTCGGCTGGCAACCCATAGGTGCGGTTCGCCCGGGGATTTGGCGTCTCATTCGGCTGCCTTCCGCCGGCTCACGCCGGCGGCTACCCCTTGCCCTGTAGCCGCCGCCGTAAGGCGGCGGACCCGCGTGGATTCGGCGGATCGAATCCGCTCGCTCACGCCGGCGGACCTGGCTGGATTCGGCGGATCAATTCCGCCGGCTTACGCCGGCGGCTACTGGTTTGCTTGGTAGCCGCCGCCGTGAGGCGGCGGACCTGGGTGGATTCGGCGGATCAATTCCGCCGGCTCACGCCGGCGGCTACTGGTTTGCTTGGTAGCCGCCGCCGTCAGGCGGCGGACCTAGGTGGATTCGGCGGATCAATTCCGCCGGCTTACGCCGGCGGCTACTGGTTTGCTTGGTAGCCGCCGCTGTCAGGCGGCGGACCTGGGTGGATTCGGCGGATCAATTCCGCCGGCTCACGCCGGCGGCTACGTTGCGTCGTGCCAGGGAAGC
>Ga0207433_10010749_pt1 | contig 14171 bp, 12 predicted proteins | sample YelNatPaOPGAMG01_FD_187559 | JGI IMG/M metagenome (GOLD analysis project Ga0207433, IMG submission 187559) | Hot spring thermophilic microbial communities from Obsidian Pool, Yellowstone National Park, USA - OP-RAMG-01 (SPAdes) (version 3) | ecosystem: Environmental > Aquatic > Thermal springs... | reverse complement strand
TAGGAAAAATGATTGAAAATAATGATAATATAATAGCCGTGGAAAAACGAATAAACTTGGTTTTCCACACCTATCTTTCGGTAGGAGACCTTTGTGGACAAGTGTATCAATTTTCAGAGATTCCTTCTATCTCTTGGATGATGAGTTGGGTTTTCAGTTCTTAAAGTTCTTTACCAAGGGTCATCAGACCAAATTACAAAAAAACCTTGCACTATCTGAAACCTCAGAATAATGTACAATTGATGATGGGCTGGAAGTAACTATCCGAACATAAGTTTATTGTGGTTTTCTACTCAATTGAATTGTCATTTCTCATTATAAAAGATTAGACGGTATTCTGTAAATATTACATGAATGCTCCGATTCTGGTTGCCAGTGGGATTCAAGGCGATACTCGCCGTTACCGCACCTTCCACCTCTTCCAGCAGCTCAAACTGCTGGGAATTAACGCCGCTCTCTCTCATCTGACCGATGCAGCCCTTCCCAGTCTCATCGATAGCGCAGACGTCATCATCCTTCATCGCGCGGCGATGGACCATTACCTGGAGAGCCTATTAAATCGCGCCCGTCAACATGGGGCGCTGCTTATCTACGACACCGACGACCTGATCTTCGATCCCCAGGCCTTCGATTGGATCGACAGCCCCGATTTTTCCGATCCGGTGCGCAGGAAGCTTTATCTTGGTGAAATGGAGCGCCAGCGGCTCACACTACAGGCCTGTGATGCGGTGCTGGTCTCTACCGATTATCTTGCCCGCCAAGTCGCGCGGCTGGGGAAGCCGGTGTGGGTGCACCGCAACGCCTTCAGCCTGGAGATGCTTGCGGCATCCATCCTGGCTATGCAAAATAAAAAGGGCAAATCGGATGAGATCGTCATCGGGTATGCCAGTGGGACGCTCACACATAACCGCGACTTCGCAAAATTAACACCGGCTTTACAAAAGGTACTGGATGCCAACCCGTCTACGCAAATGAGGATCATTGGTGCCCTTGAATTAGGCGCTGAGTGGCACAGATACAAGACTCGTATCCATATCTCCAATTTCGTTCACTGGATGGAATTGCCACAACATTTAGCCAATTTTGACATCAACATTGCCCCCCTGGTCCTTGATAATCCGTTCAGCCAGTCGAAAAGTGAGATTAAATTTGTCGAAGCCGGATTGGTGGGTGTGCCAACGATCGCATCTGCCGCGGATGCTTTCAAGACCGCGATCATACACGGCGAGAATGGCTTTTTAGCCAGCCGCTTGGAAGAATGGGAAGCGAATCTAAATTCTTTGGTCGCATCGCAAGCATTGCGGAGACAAATGGGCGAACGAGCGCGCCAGTCGGTTCTGGCAGATTATCATCCGTTAGTGAGAGCCAACCAGCTGGCTCAAACTCTGGATCAAATCAACTGTCGAGTGCGTGGACAATCACTGTGGTCAGAAGGCGTACCGCAGGCCCTTCAACCATCCTCCCCCGAGGCCTTCTGGGTGGATGGCAAGCTGGAAGAGCATCCTGGACTAACTGAACGAGCTTGGTACATTTTGTCGCATCGCGGCATAGGCACCTTGCTGGGTCAGATGTGGGTTTATTTCCGCCGGCTGATTGCACCGATCTTCCCATTCGGAGGCTAAGCGCGGATGGACCTTTCACTTTGCATTGTCACATATCAAGTGAAGGACTATTTGCGCGGCTGTCTGGAATCGCTGCTTAAATATCCTCCGGAACGGTTGTACGAAGTGATCGTGGCTGACAATCGATCCACCGATGGGACGATCGAGATGCTGCAACGTGAATACCCCTTCGTTCACATCATCCAAAGTGACGGGAATGAAGGCTACGCAAAGCCAATGAACCGGGCATTGCGTCTCGCGCAGGGCCGTTATGTTGTGCAATTGAATCCGGACACGCAAATTTTTGAAGGAACGTTCGACAAGTTGATGAATTTTATGGATGCAAACCCGCAGGTGGGTATATGCACGCCTAAAGTGTTAAATCGGGATGGCACGCTACAAAAGCAATGTCGGCGCAGCGAGGCACGACCCTGGGATACGATCGCCTATTTCTCGGGGTTATCGCGCTTTTTTCCACGCTCCCGCTTGTTTGGCGGCTACCTGCAGTCATTTTACGACGAGGATCAAATCCATCCAGTGCAGGCCGTGTCAGGGTCGTGCATGGTGATCAGGCGGGAGGTGATCGAACAAATCGGCTACCTGGATGAGAGCTTTTTTGCCTATCAGGAAGATACAGACTACTGTATGCGGGCACGCAAGGCGGGTTGGCAGATATATTATGTGCCGACGGCTCAAATCATTCATTATGGCGGCAAAGGCGGATCTCGCCAACACCCTTACAGGGCAACCTATTACTGGCACCGATCCTATTATCTTTATTATCGAAAACATCTGGCTCAAGATTATTTTTTTATATTTAACTGGTTATATTATCTGGCGATGGCTGCAAAGCTGGGAGTCGCTCTGATTGCCACATTCGTTCGTCGGGACAAGTATGTGGGCACGAAGAAACCCTGACACCTCCATTCAGGTATAATTGCCAGCATATGTTTTCCCCTCCGTCGTACGTGGATAGAAGCGTAGCAGATCACCCCGGTTTCAACGGGTGCTCATGAATATCATGACGGACTTCTCGCCATTGGAAGAGTTTAAGCGGGCACTATCCCGCTGGTGGGTGGTGGTGATCATTACCCTGCTTGGCGCGGCCTGCGGTTATCTATACCATCTAATTCAACCCCCTGTTTACCGAGCTCAGGCCAAGCTCGAGGTTGGCCTCAATTATGTACTCACCGGCTATATGCCACAGTTTAATCAGGATCTTGTCTTTCAATCCTCCGGCCAACTGATTTCCTCCACTTCCGTTGTGGAGGCAACTCTGCAGCAGGCCGCCGGACAGGGCATTCACATCGACCCGGCAACTTTCTATTCTTCGATAAACCTGGAGCGCCAGGGCTATTTATGGCTGCTCGGCGTCCGCAATCGCGATCCCCGCACCGCTGCGACGCTGGCTAATCTGTGGGCGGAGGAGGCTTACCACCAACTCACCGCCGCCCTCGGCCATGCCGCCGCCGCCGATAACCTCACATTGACCTTGCAGAGTCTGGAGACCTGTCTGGAGCGCTCGGTGGCCGTCAGACCGGCTTACGGCGATTGTAATTTGCAAAACACTGCGGTCATCCTGGCCCAAATCAAGCAGACAGGAGCGGCAATCGCCCAGGAGAAGGTCGCCAGCCGCGGTCTGGTTTCCGCTATCACTGTGGACTATTCCCAGCAGGCGACGATCCCCGCCCGGCCGACGAATTACAATCTGAATTTGCTCGTGCTGGGCGGGGCGTTGATCGGTTTTTTGGCCGGCATCCTGGCGACCAGCGTGCGCTGGCCTGCGCGCATGGCGAGGGGTAGACGCGGTGCGTGAACGTCTGCAGCGCGTGTGGGAGGCCAGCTTCTCCGCCGCCTGGGTGTTGATGATCCTGGCCTTCCCGATCACCAGTCTCCCCCTGCTGATCCGCCTGGTTGGCTCGAACATGGTTGCGGCGCCATCGGCGGTCATTCTGCTGTGGCTGCTGGCGCTGTGGTTCGTCCCATATGTGATAAAAGGCGGAAGCCTGCCCCGTCAGACGCTGCCCTTTTTAGCATTTCTGCTGGCAGCGTTGCTATCCTCGGCGGCGGCGTATTTTATTGACATACCGCCCTTCCGAGATAGTAGTATTCTATCGCGCGAGGTGCAGGCGCTTTTCACCCTTGCAATTGGGGTCAGCTTCTACCTGGTGGTCTCGACCTGGCCGCAGGCGGAAAGCCGACTCAGGCTTACATTGAAAGCGCTCAATTGGGCCGGCGTCCCGATCATCGTGTACACCCTGGTGCAGACCTATTTTTGGTACGCTCACAGGAATTTCAGTTATCCTGAGGCGCTCTACCGCTTCCAGGCTATCTTTTCACCAAGCGGTCTTTACGCAGGCCGGGCAAACGCCTTTGCCTTTGAACCCTCCTGGCTGGCTCACCAGTTGAATGTATCTTTCCTGCCGTTTTGGCTGGCGGCTACCGTGAGGCGCACGTCGGCTCATCGTTTCCGGCCGCTGGGGATCAGCTTCGAGAACCTGCTGCTGGTTGGAGGAGCGGCAGCCCTGGTGCTCTCGTTCTCGCGGGTCGGATTGCTGGGATTCCTGGCCACCATCGCCTACCTCCTCCTGCGCGTGGATGTATATCTCGCCCGGCGGCTTCAAATCTGGGTGTTGCGGCGTTTCTCGCTGCGCAAATCGATCGCTGGCCTGGTGAGGGTAGGAGCCACGGCGGCCTTTTCGCTGATTTTCCTGGTCGTCTTCCTGGCCGGAAGCCTTGGGCTGGTTTACGAGCTGCGCAATTACGATCCCCGTCTAGTGGGCATCTTCCAGATGCCGAAGGCCGGAACCAGCGTATTCCAATATGCCAACCAGCTCGTCGTCGCCGAGAGGCTGGTTTTTTGGGATGCTGGCTGGCGCATTTTCAACGACCATCCGCTGTTAGGCGTCGGGATCGGCAACGCCGGCTTTTTCTTCCCCGAAAAGCTTCCGCCCTATTCCTGGGGGCTGGTGGAAGTCAACGATTTGCTCTATCATCAGAACGTGTTGCCCAACACCAAGAGCCTGTGGGTGCGTCTCCTATCCGAGACCGGCATCCTGGGTTTCAGCTTGTTCCTGGTGTGGGCATACGTGCTGTGGCGCTCGGCCCGTTTCCTGGAATCTGGCCGCGAAGGCCTGATGGGAACTTTGGGTCTGGCCGGACAGCTCGTTTTGATCGTGATCATATTTGAAGGCTTCAGCGTGGATACGTTTGCGCTGCCCTACATCTGGTTTTCGCTGGGTGTGGTCACGGGTGCCTGCGCTTTGGCGCAGCGCCAAGTGAGGCAAGGAAGGATGAGCGGCCAGGGGGGAGGCGCGCCGCCGGCTGAAAACACCCCAACCCCGCTTGAGGAGGCCGCCAGTTCATGAACCGATCCGCCAAAATAGCCATTTCCGCCGTAGCCGCGTTAGTAGTAATCACTGCATGTTTGTGTCTGGCGGGTATCGTCACCGGTGGAGCGTTGGTTGCCCTCCGCTTGACGAGCGCTCAGCCTTCAGTTCCCGCGATCGTGACCGTTGCGCCAGAGATTGTCCCCAGCCCCACAGGAACCTCACCAAGCGAAAGGACGCCTCAGCCCACTCCCACATGGATAATCCGTGCGCAAAACACCCAAGAGGAGCTGGCTGCTGAGATGACCTTGAAGACGCTGGAGGAATCCGAGGTTCCGGTGAGCGACCTTAACGATCTGGCAGTCCGTTTGAAAGGGATGGAGAAGGTGCCAACCGCTCTGCCTGCTCCCGGACGGCTGCTCCAGGTGGGGGATGGCCAGCAGTTTTGGATCAATAACGCGGATACCAATCAGACTTCTCAGGTAAGCGCCACACTGCGCTACATCACCCCGCATTTGTACTTTTGGGTGGAGGATGGCGTCAGTTACAACGCCGCCGATCTCAAGGAGCTGGCGGATACTTTCGAAAACAAGATTTATCCCACCGACCGGGAGTTTTTTGGCAGCGAGTGGACTCCTGGAGTGGATAATGATCCTCATTTGTATATTTTGTATGCCGGAGGGCTGGGACGTAATCTGGCCGGTTATTTCTCCTCGGTGGATGAATATAACCCGCAGGTGCATGAATATTCCAACGCGCACGAAATGTTCATGCTCAACGCCGATAATGTGGATTTAGGCGAGAAGTTCACTTACGGCGTGTTGGCGCATGAGTTCCAGCACATGATCCACTGGTATCGAGATCGAAACGAGGAATCCTGGATGAACGAGGGTTTCTCTGAGCTGGCCGCCTTTCTGAACGGCTACACCATCGGCGGCTTCGATTATGCCTTCATCCAGAATCCAGACGTGCAGCTCAACGATTGGCCGAACGATCCGGATGCCACCGGTCCACATTATGGAGCCGGGTTCCTCTTTCTGGATTATTTCCTCGACCGATTTGGGGAAAAGGCCACCCAGAACCTGGTCGCCGACCCGGAGAACGGCCTGGTTTCGGTGGATGATGTGCTCCGTCAGATCGGTGCGCAAGATCCACAGACCCACACGACGATCAGCGCGGACGACCTGTTCGCGGATTGGACCGTGGCCAATTACCTTCAAGATCCGGGTGTGGGGGATGGTCGCTACTCTTACAGCAATTATCCGAACGCCCCGCGCGCCCAATCATCCGATGAAGTATTCACCTGCCCGTTGCGGCAGCAGAACGGTGAGGTGCACCAGTATGCTGCGCAGTATATCGAGATTGATTGCAAGGGGCAGTACACCCTTCATTTCCAGGGCGACACGCAGGTCGGCGTATTACCGGAGGGGGCCCATTCCGGGCAATATTTCTTCTGGTCGAACAAAGGTGATGAATCGGACATGACCCTGACACATGCCTTCGATTTCACCAATGTAAGCGGCCCGCTGACTTTCTCTTATTGGATCTGGTACGATGTCGAGAAGGATTATGATTACGTTTACCTGGAAGCCTCGACCGACGGCGTGCACTGGCAAATCTTAAAAACCCCTTCGAGCACCGACCGCAATCCTTCGGGGAACAGTTATGGCTGGGGGTACAACGGGACAACACCGAATTGGATCAAAGAGACGGTGGATCTTTCCCAATTCGACGGGCAGAAAGTGCAACTGCGCTTCGAGTATGTCACCGATGCGGCGGTCAATGGCGAGGGATTCCTGCTGGACGATGTGTCCATCCCGCAGATCGGCTACAACAGCGATTTCGAGAGCGACGACGGGGGTTGGCAAGGGGCTGGTTTCGTGCGCATCCGCAATGTGCTGCCGCAAACCTACCGTCTGATGCTGATCCTGGAAGGGACGACCACCCGGGTACAGCCGGTTGCGCTGAATCCGGATCAAACTGCCGACGTGACTTTAAATCTAAGCGCCGGGGTAGACCGGGCTGTGCTGGTGGTGAGCGGGACCACGCGTTTCACCCGGCAGGAAGCCCATTTTCATTTCAGCATCGACAAGTAGGAAGGGAATCCTTGCCGCTAGCATGTTTATAAAGGACTCATCAGGGGATGAATTCCATCGCGGCGGCCTGAATAGCCGCGCAAATTGTTCACGATCCCGATGAGCTCCGCTGGCGCAGGGCGTCGAGCTGTCTTTGCAGTTCGGCGCGCCGCGTCTGTGCAGCCTGGCGGATCTCCTGCTGAAGTCCTTCCAGGGTGTTACGCATGTTGGCGCGCAACGTCTCCCCGGAGGAAGGGGTCAAGAGCAGGGCCAGGACAGAGCCCACGAGAGCGCCGGTGAGCAGGCCGGCTAAAAAGCTGAAGGCGCGTCGCATGCTGTCCTCCTGTTTTGCCAAATTGGATCAGCCTGATTATAGATGACATTGCCGGGAGCGCAAAGGCTGTGCAGCCGGTAGTGATGCAAAATGGGAAAATTGAAGCCTGGTTTGCACGGTGAAATGTCGCGCAGGGGGGGCATAGTCTTGTCCACCCAGCCGCGGGTGGTTAGCGGCGGTTTTCGTCATTTACGTTATGGTCGACGGGTGGTTGGACAGCGCTGACGGGAGTAGGTCGGCGCGCCAACCTCGTTCGGATGAAGATCATAGGCGCCAGAGCCGAGATCCACAGGCCAATGATTGCGGAGCTTAAGAACTGCAGGATTTCGCCAGGGGCAGATGTCTTGTCAGGCAGGAGCGCGCCTCCACCCCAATAAAGCACGGCCACGCCGCATACGCCCAAGACGAAGCGCAGGGTGCGCACGTGCAGGCTTCCGCGTACATCGAAACCACCCTGATTACCCAGCCAGGCCACGCCAAATGTGAACCCAAGCCAGACGCCGCCGAGCAAAGAGAGATTCTTCACGCTAAGCGGGTCAGGAATGAGCGCCGGCCCTTCGCTGGCCGCATTGCGCAGCCAGTCCGGTGGGATCGTGTAGACGCCCAGGATTGCGCGAGCGAGGAAACCCAGGCCGACCACCACCAATGAGGTAAGGAAAGACAGCCCGAACTGCTCCGCCAGGCTGCGGCGGGAGAGCCAGGTCCTCACTGGCCTCTCCCAGTGTGCATACGCAACCAGGATGACTGCGCCGATCAGCCATCCGGCCAGCACATCGCTGAGGAAGTGCATTCCCAGGTAGATGCGCGAGAAGCCAATTAGGAAGATCACGATTACCGCCGCCCACAGCGCCCAGCGTTCACGCAGCTCGCGGGCCAGAAAACCCCACAAGGCTGCCGAAATCTGCGCGTGACCGGAGGGGATGCCGAAAGATGTTTCAACGTCGAGGGCGCGTACCTGAGTGCTGATCCAGAAGGGGCGTGGGCCGTGAAATATCAGCTTGAAGTCGAAATTGATGGCAGCCGTCAGCAGGAGGAGGATGCCGAGCCGTCTCCCAATGCCGGGATCAATACACCAATATAAGGCCGGCATGACCAAAAGGAAAAACTCCGGCGTGCCGGCCAGGGTGAAAAATTTCATTGGCAAAATCAGCCAGGCGCCCAGGTGCTGAACGACGAGATTTATGATGATTTCTGTGGCCCAAATTGTCTGCATAATTGCCTCCAGGTATTGACGGTCACATCCTTTTCATTGTACACTCGTTGATATGAACGATAAGAATATTCGCTGGTGGGATGCAACCGCCGCTTTCCTGCTGATTGTGGTCATCATGACCGTTGCCACCCGCTTGAACGCCACCGGGTGGACTTCTAATCTGGAGCGCATTCAATACCTGGCGCTGCTTGGCGTCATCTTTGGGATCGCTTTAGGCCAAAGCAGTTTCTCGCCCCGGGTGGTCAAATGGCTGACTGTGGCTTACGGACTGTTTTTCATACCCTGGCAGCTTGGCCTCAGCATGGCCGATTCGCTTAGTTGGAACGAGCGCGTCTCCGCCTTGGGCAGCCGCCTGGGGCTCACCTTGTGGCAATTCCTGCATCGTGAATCGGTTCAGGACCCTATTTTGTTTCTGACGTTGATGGCGGTGCTTTTCTGGGTATTGAGCACCAGTGCAGGCTATTTCTTCACCCGTTATGGCCAGCCGTGGCCATCGATCCTGCCGGCCGGCATTGGTCTTTACATCATCAATCACTACGATCCTGGGTTGAGCACCTGGGCGCGCTATATGGGCATCTATTTGTTTGCCGCCCTGCTGTACCTGGGGAGGATGACCTATCTGCGTTATCGCTCGGAATGGCGCCGCGCCAGGGTATTACTATCGCCCGAAACCGGCATGATCATCGGTCGGGCGGGATTGCTCGCCGTAGTGGTGCTCGTGCTGTTCGCCTGGAATGTGCCGGTGCTTGCCCAGGCTTTTGGCCCCGCCAGCCAGTTATGGGTGCAGGTATCCAAGCCGTGGGAAAGCATCCGGGAGCGCGCCTCGAACGCCTTCAGCGCGCTGAAATCGTCGGTGGGCGTGGTGAGCGACTTTTACGGTCCGGATCTGAGCCTGGGCACCGGGACTTTGCTGGGCAATCAGGTCGTCTTCACGGTCAAGGCCTCTGATCCGCCGCCACAGGGAACGCATTACTACTGGCGGGCGCGCAGCTACGATACCTACAAAGATGGCCAATGGACCAGCAGCGCCAAGCAAGATGAACCCATCGGTCCGTCCGCCAACCCGCTGACCTACCCCGGTTGGAAGGGCCGCCAGGAGATCAGCTTCACGTTCACTTCGAATGTCACGCTGCTCAGCACGATCTACACTGCGCCGACGCCTATCTGGGTGAATGTGCCAGGCCAGGCGGTGGTGAACATCGCTCCAGGCGGCCAGGTGGACGTCGAGCGGCTGTCGGCCAACCCGCCACTGCACGCCGGCCAGGTATATACGGTGCGCGCCTGGGTAACCGCAGCTACCGCCGACGAACTGAGAACGAGCGACCAGAATTATCCTGCCTTGATCCGCGACACCTACCTGCAGCTTCCGGCCGACCTGCCGCCGGACATTGCCCAACTAGCCCGACAGATCACGAACGGGCTGACCAATCCCTACGATAAAGCCCAGGCGATCACCGAATACCTGCGGGCGAACATCCAATATGCCCCGACCATTCCCCAGCCGCCGCGCGGCCAGGATCCGCTGGAATGGTTCCTGTTCACTGAGAAGCAGGGTTTTTGCAATTACTACGCCTCGGCCGAGGTGATCATGCTGCGCACGCTGGGCATCCCCGCGCGGCTGGCAGTGGGTTTCGCTCAGGGTGAGGTGGACGCGCAGACGCAACTCTACACGGTGCGCAATCAGGACGGACACGCCTGGCCGGAAGTGTACTTCAACGGATATGGATGGATCGAGTTCGAGCCCACCGCCTCACAGCCGGCCATTCAATTGGTTTCCCTTCAGGGGGGACAGTTGCCATCGGTCGGCGGCAACCTTAATCGTCTCCAGGAGCTGAACCAGCAAGATTTCCCGCGCGGGCCGTTCCATAATGAGAGCAATAACACCACCCAATCCGCCGCTCAGAGGTTGCAGACGATCACACGGTGGCTGCTGATTATCCCGGCGTTGATGCTGCTGGCGGGTCTGATCCTGGGCTGGCGCTACGCGGTCAGGCGCTACAATATTCAGCCATTTCCGGTGCTGGTCGAAGCCGCCCTGGAAAAGCGCGGTATCGAGGCTCCAAAGTGGCTGAAGCGCTGGTCGCGTTTCACCCGGCTTTCACCGCTGGAGCGAGCTTTTACGGCGGTCAACCGTGCGCTATGGCTGTTGGGCAGCCCAGCCGAGGCCTCTCTCACGCCGGCTGAACGCGTGGAGATGTTGAATCAGCTATTGCCATCGGCGGCCCCTGATGCAAACGCCCTGCTGCAGGAATATCAGTGCACCCTTTACAGCCCTCAGCCCGGTGATCTCGATCTGGCTCGGCAGGCCAGCCGCCGGGTGCGTCGCCACTCGTACCTGGCCTTTCTGCGCAGGATAGTGGTTCGGCCGGCGCGCAACAGGCCGATTTTACGCCAGCCGGTATGACGTTCCCCGGCGGCAACCGGATGCTGCCGGGCGACTCTGCGGAGAAATTCGACTAAGCTGTTCGAGTTTCCAGAGAAGGGGCGTACCAGGCGAGTTCACCCCGCCGATCGGGTGTGCGCAGCGCCTTTATAGGTGGATTGGTTTTCTTTCCGCTGGTCGGCCTGCCATCACTCCCCAAACGCGCGCAGCAAGCTGGTAGAGTTGCTCCAGGCCAATCTGCACTGGGCGCGTGTAGATGAATTCGTTCAGCGTGTGCGCACCCTCGCCGGTGGTAAGTCCGATGCATATGGCTGGATAACCCAGGCTGAGCGGCAGGTTGGCGTCGGTGGAACCGGCGGATAAGGTGGGTGTCACACCCAGCTCGGCCAGAATCTGGACTGCCAGGCGCACCAGCGGGTGGTCAGGTGATATTTCGCCGACGGGCCGCCTGCCGATTTCCTCGAGGCTGCAGTGTACGTTTGAGCGCCTGAAAGACGCCGCCGTCTTCTTCACCTGTGATGCGATTTCTTGAAGGGTTTTAAGGTTTTCAGAGCGCAGATCGAGTTCCAGCATGGCCTGTGCTGCGATCGTGTTGACCGTCGTGCCCCCTTCCACCCGCCCAACGTTCAGTGTAGTGCGCGGCTGGGTGGGCAATGGTAGAGCGGTCAGACGGGAGATCAATGCAGCCATCTCGTGAACGGCGGAAGGCTGGCCGTAATGGATCCACGAATGCCCGCCGGGAGTGGCCAGGGTTATGCGGTAGCGCTGCACCGCCAGTCCGCAGTGGAAGATTTGGCCGAGTCCCATTCCTTCGACCGCCAGGTATCCGGCAGTTCGATGGCCGAACCGTTCAACGACGGCGCGAATGCCGCGCAGGTTCCCCAGCCCTTCCTCGCCCACATCGGCGACCAGCCACAGATCCCCCGGCAGGCGGATGTTCCGGCCACGCAGGAGCCAGACCAGGCCAAACAGGCCGGCGAGGCCCAGCGAATTGTCCCCAATCCCCGGCCCATACACTCGGCCGGTTTTTCGCCGCAGGGTAAGGTCGGTCTCCTTTGGGAAAACGGTATCCATGTGGGCGGTGACGACCAGGGGCGTTTGGTCGCTATCCGCCCCCGGGAGGCGGGCGTACACATTCCCGACCGCGTCCATCTGTATGTCGGTCAGCCCCTCTGCGGCGAACCGCGCGCGGATGAATTCTGCCCGACGTTCTTCTTCAAAGGTAGGCGCGGGGATCTGCTGGATTTCGACCGCCAGGTCGAGCGTATGCTGGACGATTTTTTGGATGGGTTTCATGCCGGCTGTGCCATTTCGCGCAGCGCTGTGAGCCGCGCCTGCGCCAGCCCGGGCAGGCTGTCCATGGCATAAAAAGCGCCGCTGTCCTCAATCACCAGGGATGCTGAGATGTTTCCGTAGAGGGCAGCCTCTAAGGGCTCGAAAGTGAGGTGATATCCGGCCAGAAATCCGCCGCAGAAGGCATCGCCAGCGCCGGTTGGATCGACCACCCGCGCCGGATAAGCCGGGATGCTCCAGCGGGTGTGGTTGGCGTGGTTATAAAGGTACTGACCGCTCTCGCCGCGCTTGACCACTACCAGTTCGCAGCCGTATCCTGCGATGGTCTCGGCCATCTCCCACAGATCGTCAGAGCGCCCCTGGAAGAGATTGCGCAGCTTTTCCTCGGAAGTGAGGAAGGCAGTCAGGCCGGTGACGATGGCCGGTATGTCGTCCCAGAAAGTCGGGTCCATGTATCCAGGCGACGGATCGAGCGTGATGGTGGTGGCGTGGCCCTGGCGCAGGGCAGATGGCAGCATGCTGTGGGTCAGGTAATCGAGCGGGCATAAATGAGCGCAGGCGGCGTCCAGGTAATCGGGGGGGAGATCGCTGCTGCGGATGGAGAGATCGGTCAGACGGGTGCGGCTGTCCAGACCTGGCGCGGGAGCGGTGTAATCCAGCAGCTCTTGGGGAAAAGGCAGCCCGCGGCTGGCGAAATGAGCCACCGGTCCGTCGCTCTGGCGCACGCCGTTGGTTGGAAAGGCGATGAAGCGCCGCAGGTCTAAAGAGGTAGGCAGAACGCGGATACCGCGCCGGTCGAAGCCGCGCCGACCGCAATCTTCCAGCCACTTCTGGGGGAAATCCTCCCCGACACGCGCCACCAGGCCGATGTTCTTGTCCCACACCGCGATCCCAACCGCAGCATACAACAGGCTGCCGCCAGGCACATCCAGGCAGGGTTTGCCTGTGACGGGCAGTATATAATCGCGCCGCAACTGGCCAGCGACGATATAAGACAGCATGGGAGTACTTTCCATTGCCCCCGACTAGCCTCCCCGCAGGAGCGGAGCGTTATTTCCCCGAAATGGCCGGTATAAGAGCGTGACAGGATGCTCCATGGGGACGATCTTCAGGCCATGCGGCCGGCGATCATTTCTCGCTTCCCAGATCGGCCACCTGGCGCATCAAGCCGAGCACACCCAGGCTGAGCTTCACGCCCTCTCCTGCGGTCAGCTTGGGCTGGGTATTTTCTTTCTCGGCGCGCTGGATGAGCAGGAAAGCCGCGCCGAGGCCTGCCAGCGCACCGATCACAGCACCGAGGACCAGGGTGGTGGTCTGCCATTTTTGCGCTTTCATCCGATCCTCCCTTGGAGTGGTCTATATGGAGCCGTCCTCCGCATAAAGAGACATCATTTCAAGCGGTACAACCGTTTAATGAATGCCCGCCAGGCGGCAAAGAAGCCGCCAACAGCGATGAGCGGTGCGGCCGCACGGTCGCTGGCCGCTCTGACCCGCTGGGCGATCACCTGGGCGAAAAGCTGGGGCCAGCGCAATATCGCTGCCAGGCTGCGCAGTATGCGCGCGAGCAGGGCTACGCCCAGGATCAGAAGCGCCAGACCGGTCAACCCGACCAGCAGAGCAGGTATGCCAAGAAAGGCAATCGAAACCGTCGCCAAGCGGTATACCTGTCCGTTGGCAGATAGGCAGACGAGCACTGCCAGGCCCAGGGCGATCAGCAGTGCTGCTCCAACCGGCAGATAGATCTGCAGCCAGGCCTGCCGCCGATGAGCCGACCTCGCCTCCCGATTTGGGGGTAGACTGTTGGCTACCTCGCCGTGGTTCATGGATTTATTTTACTTTGTTTTGGAGAATTTAATGGAATCGATGGGACGCACGTGCCTGCGCAATCACTCTAAAGCAGCTTGCATGCTCTCATCAGGCTGATTATAATCATCCGTAAAGGA
>Ga0207433_10010745_pt1 | contig 14173 bp, 19 predicted proteins | sample YelNatPaOPGAMG01_FD_187559 | JGI IMG/M metagenome (GOLD analysis project Ga0207433, IMG submission 187559) | Hot spring thermophilic microbial communities from Obsidian Pool, Yellowstone National Park, USA - OP-RAMG-01 (SPAdes) (version 3) | ecosystem: Environmental > Aquatic > Thermal springs... | reverse complement strand
TTTGAGGCGGTGAACACTCCGAGCAGAGCTGTCAGGAGCATCATGAGGAAGAAGTAGTACTCTCCCCTCTTCTTCTCTATGTAGCCTATTGAGTAAAAAGCTGATGCGATGAAGAGAATCTGAGTTGCCAGACACATGACAAATGATATTCCATCGAGCTTCAGGGAGAATTCTATGGGCTGAACCCATGGGAGGAACTTGGGAATCCAGCCGCTTATCAAAAACTCTTTTTCAAAGATCCATGATAGAAGCAGAAGGATTAGGGATGCGGCTCCTGATATAACTGATGTTATAGCCGCCTTTCTGCCGTTGAACAGAGAGAAGACCGATAATATCGATGGAAGGAATATTGCCAGAGGCAACAACATCATATCACCTCCCGAATGTCCACAGGAATGGAGTTGGAGTTATCCCTGCCAGTATAAGCGTAAACACAAGTATTGCGAGCGGTATTAAATCGGATTTACTCTCCTTTATCCTGCTGACATCCTCCCTTGGGGAGAAGGAGAGCTTTATCAGCCTGAAGCTGTATGCTGCGCATACCACAAAGAAGATGCTTGCCACAAAAGCAGCAGCAAGAAATATCGGCATGTTTGTCGCAACAAGCGAGAATATGACCAGATATTTTGCCACAAACCCTGCAAGAGGTGGAATGCCTGCCATGGAAAGGAGGGATATGGAGAGCAGAATTGTCGCAAAGGGAAGTCTTATGTGCATGCCCTGAAGCTGCTGCAATCTGAACACTCCTATATCCTCAAAGCTTCCGAGAATTGCTATTATCACAGCAAGAGCGATGCTGCTTGCGGCAGTGAAGTATGCATAGGGCATCGCCATGTACGCATTGTTGCCCATCAGGAACACACCATTTACATCGTAAAGTATTATCAGCAGCAAGGAATAGCCGGCATCCGAGACCATGCTGTAGCCGAAAAGCCTTCTCACCCTTCCTTGAGAGAGAGCGGAGAGCTCCCCCAAAACTATGGAGAAAATTCCTATCGTGGCTATCAGAGTTATTATGGCCAGCTGTGTTAATTTAACTGTCTGAAACAACGGTGAGAATATCGTCATGAACCTCCCCAGCAGATAGTATGCTGCCAGGTCCGATGTGACGAGCACCAAAGCTACAGGTGGAGCAACGATACCTGAGACATAGTCGGGAAGCCACATGTAAAACGGAACAGCTCCAGTATCTGTCAGAAGAGCAACAGCTATTAGGACAAATGCCATCATCAGGAGCTGCACGTTCTTTGTTTCAGGAATTCTCTCCCATATGTACATCAGGTTTAGGCTGGACAGATCGAAGCTGGGCCCAGAAACAGATGCTATAAGGAGACCAATTCCAGCTATTAGAAAAGCTGAGGATATGGATGTCATCACGACCATTTTCATCATCGCCTCATGGGTCTGCTTCCTGTATCCGCCGCATGGACAGAGGGATAAGCCCACCACTCCAGCCAGTGCCATCTCCCAGAACATGAATATAGCGAGCACATTGTGCGAGAACAGGGTGCCGAAGACAGCTCCTGTCGTGAAGAGAGCTGAGGAAACTATGGGAGATATCTCCCTCTCCCCGAACCTTGAGATTATGTGCAGTATGAGCATGTTAGCTGCGAGAGCTGTTACTCCTGAGTAGAAGAGGGAGAAAGGATCAACGGCAAAGAAGTCCTTTATTCCAAGGAAATCCCCTGTAAAAAGCTTTTCTTTGGAATTTATCATGCCAAACCAGAGAATTGGAAGGATTATGTAGGAGTAGGCATATGGTATCAGCGAGACGAGGGCAAGTGAGAGCTTCCCGGCTTTGAACCTGCCCATGAAAAATACTATAACTGAAAATATTATGAAGATCGATATTGTTGATATGACCTCCATCATGTCAACATCACCCCCAGAGCCATTGCCAGAAGGAGTATCAGGCCCAGAGAGAAGGCGGCAACATAATGGCTTATCATCCCCGTGTGGATCTCCCTGAGAAAGTTTCCAAATCTTGTTGCTTGATCTGCTATCCTGTAGGAGAGGGCATCCAGGGCTCTGTCAACTCCCCATGATATTCCGGACATTATAGTCCTGAATACGGGCATCAGCACTCTTATGTACAAATCATCGAAGTAGTAGCCTTTCTCTAGGACTCTCCTCACCAAAGCCAGTTCAGGTCTGAAGCCCCTCCAGTAGCTGAGGTAAAAGAGGACAAAGGAAAGGGATACTGCTGATATCGAGATCAAAGCTGTTGTCATGTCCACTGAGAATCCGGCTAAAGGATTGTGCTCCAGCATAAAGGAGGTTATTGAAGGAGTTATGAAGCAGGAAGCAGCCAGTAAGATCATTGGCAGGGTCATTGATATGCTTGCCTCGTGTGCATGCCCTTTCTGCTCGCCGAAAAATGTCATCAGGACCGCTCTGAATATGTAAAATGGTGTTAAAATAGCTGTGATGAGAAGGAGAATATAGCTAACTGGGGAAGCGCCCATCACAACCTCCATCACAGCATCCTTGCTGAAGAAGCCGTTCATCGGCGGTATCCCGGACAAGGCCATGGCTCCGATTAGGAATGTAGTTGATGTGATGGGCATTGACCTCCTGAGACCACCCATCTCCCTCATATCCCTTGTTCCGGTTGCATGAATTACAGCTCCAGCTCCCATGAAGAGAAGGGCCTTGAAGAAGGCGTGGCTTGTGAGATGAAGCATAGAGCTGAAGATTGTCTCGGAGAATGGGATAGAGGAGAAAGCGCCAAGCCCGGCGAACATGTATCCAAGCTGGCTTATCGTAGAGTATGCTAGAACCCTCTTTATATCGTATGTGACAAGGGCCATTGTGGCAGCCAGAAATGCTGTGATTGATCCAATCCACAGAAGAACTTGAGAGAATCCTGATAGAGCTGCTATGTTTGCTGATCCATACTCAAGAGATAGAGTTATCAATCTAGCCACCAAATAAACGCCAGCCTTGACCATAGTGGCCGCATGTATGAGAGCACTGACAGATGTCGGGCCCTCCATTGCATCGGGAAGCCATACATGGAGGGGAACCTGTGCCGACTTCCCAAAAGCCCCTCCCAGAGAGAGAAGCATTACTGTGGATATGAAGGAGGAGGGCAAAGCCCCAAGATGAGAGGAAACCACATCATACCTTAGATCTCCTATCTGAAGGTATATCAGCGATATCGCTGTCAGGAGCATGACATCTCCGAATCTTGTGACTATGAAGGCCTTCACTCCAGCTCTGGATGCCTCAGGTCTCTCATACCAGTGAGCTATGAGGAGACAGGAGCAGAGACCAACAACCTCCCAGAACAGGTATAGGTAAAGGAAGGATCCTGATAGGACCAATCCGAGCATTCCGGCTATGAAAAGCTGTATCAAGGAGTAGTACCTTATGTAACTGGGATCCTCCCCCATATATCCTATGGAGTAAACAACAATTAGGAAGCTCACTAAAGCCACAACAAAGGACATGAGCGCGGATAATCTATCTATCATCAGAACAGGAGCTATTGGACCATCAAATGCCTGAATAAATGCAGGATCCCTCAGAAGAGGAGCTCTTATAAGGAAGAGCTCTGCAGATATGACAACTGATATCAGGGATGAGAGAACTGCTATTGCCTCTATCAGCCTTCTGCTCTTAACTGGACTGAGGAGAAGGGAAAGAGCTGCTCCTATGGCAGGAGACAGGAATATAAACCAGACTGAATCCAATATATCACCCCCTTAGCTCGTTTAACTTGTTCATATCGCCTGTTTCACTTCTTTTTACAGCTATGAACAGGACTGCTATCGTTATGCCTAAGGTCACGCTGTCAACGGAGAGAAAGAGTATTATGAGCGATTGTGAGAATGCAAAACTTCTTGATATTGCTAGCATCGGGAAGAAAACAAGACCGGCAGCCCCTGAGGACAGGAGTTCTATGGATATCAATATTTTAGCTGCATTTCCCCTGGATACCAGGCCAAAGATTCCTAGAGCAACCAGAACAGCTGACATCAAGGTGTAAACCAATAGGATCATTCCCTCCACCCCCTGACAAGTAGAACAGCCACAACAGACCCTGCCAGTATAAGAAGACCCTGTATTAAGACGAATACAGGAAAGTAGTTGCTAAGCTTGACGTTTATTGATGTCATTATGTCCTCATAGGATTTGAGAGCGAAGATCCATGGTATCAGAAGAGCAACTAGGGAAACAGCAATTACAGCTGCCACATCCCCTCTTACAATTTTCTCCTCAAAGCTCTGAACGCTTGAAAGGCCTATTATCACCATGGCCCCTACGGCTATTGAGAGCTGCATCAAGGCAAGAGAGAAGCTTCCCAAGTGCCAATATGCCAGAGATACAAGCCACAGAGCAGCGCCGGCTGCCATCACCGATCTGACTGGCTTATCCGTTGTCACTGAATAAAGACCCGTGGAAAAAGCCGAAAGAAATATTATGACGGATATAACATCATCAAACAACATTCTATCACCCCTTCGCTGGAGGAGGTGGTGGAAGAGGCTTTGGCTGAGGTCTTTTCTCGAGAGGTCTAAGCTCTTTCGGCACTATTTTCATCTTATCCTCCTCAAACGAGAAGAAGGGTTTTGGAACCTCCCTTGTCATTTTTATTGCCTCATATGGACATGTGTCCTCACATTGAGCGCAGAAAACGCACCTTCCTATTATGAAAATGGGCAGCTTTCTGTTCACCTCCTTGAACTCGACCATCTCTATTGCCGCTGCAGGACAGTCAAGTGCACAAGCTCCACAGCCTATGCACTTATCGATATCGAGGAACTCAAGCCCTCTGTAGATCTCCTCCACCTCAATTTTCTCGAAAGGAACATCTATTGTTGCAGGCCTCCTCTTCAAATTCCCCAATATTTCTCCAAATAGCTTCAACAAATCAGACACCTCCCAAAAGCAGGGAAATAGCCAGAATGAGTGCGGATGATGGGACAAGGTACTTCCACATCATGTCCAGAACATTTGATATAGCAAGCCTTGCAGCACTCGCCTTTATTGCAACTATGAAAAATGCTATAATCAATATTTCCACCATTGTCATGATGAAGCCCAGCAGGGGGTTCTGGTAAAATGGAGAGCCAGCTCCGAAGAATATGGAAGCCATGAATGCTGAACAGAATAAGAGCTGGGTGTCCTTTGCCAGATCTAAAAGCGCCAGCCTTCTGCCTGATAGCTCAGTAAAGTAGCCCGCAACAAGCTCCTGCTCTGCATCAGGTATGTGAAATGGTGCCTCCTCAAGCTCTATTTGTGTTGCTACTAGGAAAAGAGGTATCGAGATGGACCAAGGTATTAGATAAGCGGGATTTGATAAAAGAACACTGCTCATCCTTCTTCCTATTTCAAATATGGATAAACTTTTTGTTATATAAGCCGGGACCAGAGCAAGTATGAAGTAGGGGATCTCGAACCCTATTACCTGAGCCAGAAGCCTCATCCCGCCTATCATCCCATATGGGCTTGACATAGACCATCCTATTGCAAATAGCATGAAGGAAGCAGCTGATGTGAGGAGGAGAACTGCTATTAGATCGCCTTCAAAGCTTATCAAAGGCCTTCCAGCAAAAGGAAGGAAGAAGCATACATATATAAATATAGATGATGCCATGAGAAGTGATAGATCTATGAGGTGGTTATCAGCCCTCTCAAGCTCTATGACCTCCTTTGACAGAAGCTTGAAGAAGTCTGCTATCGGCTGTAAAATTCCCTTATAGCCTATGTACTTCGGTCCAACCCTGTTCTGCATTCTTGCAAACAGCTTTCTCTTGTACCACTCAATGAAGAAGCTCATCAGCAGGAGGAAGAGGAATCCCGGAAAGATAAATATCTGAAGAATTAGGACAATTGCCTCCAGTATCACTTCTCCCACCTCCTTCTGGCCTCCCTTCTGAGCTCCTCCCCGCTGATTACTTTTGCTGTGCCTGATCTAATGTCCACCAGTGTAACTCTAGCCAAGCAGGAGAAGCAGGGATCCCAGCTCACGTATATCATCGGAATATCAGCTATGGAGTAGCCTATGTGAGCTTTAGCTGCGGGAAAGACGTTTGCAAAGCTTGGAGTTCTTATCCTATGTCTGTATGGCCTCTGTCCATCGCTTATAGTGTGATGCACAAGCTCCCCTCTTGGTGCCTCCACTCTTCCTATTCCTTCTGCCCCTTTGGGGGCAGCTCTTGGAGCCCTGTACCTTATCGCACCTGAGGGCATGTGCTTCAGCGCATACTCTATCATGTTGATGCACTCAAGCGTCTCATCCACCCTCGCGATCAGCCTAGCCCACACATCGCACTCCTCTCTAGTGATAACATTGAATGGAACCTCATCATATGCTACATGATTTGACCTGTGATCCCTTCTAACATCATAATCAACTGCTGATGCCCTAGCAAAGGGCCCAACTCCTCCTAGCCTTACCATCTCAGCTGTTTTCAGCACTCCAACATCCACAGTCCTCCTCCTGACTATTGGATCCTCGGAGAAAACCTTTCTGTACTGGATAACCCTGTTTCTCATCTCGGATAGCTCCTTTATCACTCTTTCAGCTAGAATATCATTTATATCCCTGTAAACTCCTCCTATCCTGTCATAGGATTGCATTACCCTTCCTCCTGTGATTGCCTCTATCAACCTCAGTATCCTCTCCCTGTCGCGCCATATCAGCATGAAGAGGGAGTTGAAGCCCATCTCCTCAGCTGCTACTGCAAGCAGTATCAGATGGCTCTGTATCCTGTGTATCTCCTGGGTCACAACCCTGAGATATTTTGCCCTAGGAGGAGGCTCTATCCCCATTGCCTCCTCAACAGCAGCCACAAAGGCATTTGTGTGGCTTGGATTGCATATTCCGCAAACTCTGGCCGCTACATAGAGGCCCTGAACATATGTTCTGTTCTCTAGGAGCTTTTCTATCCCCCTGTGAACGTAGTTAAGATAGGGAGTGACGTTTACCACCGTCTCTCCATCGACCTCAAACCTGAAATGAGCTGGCTCGTGAAGCATCGGATGCTGGGGACCAAATGGAAGCAACATCGTGAATGTGCTCATATTATCGCCTCCAGTCCTTTCTCAAGGGGAATTCATCCTTTCCAAAGTTTTCAGGGGTCATGAACGGTTTTCTCAGGTTTGGATGACCGACAAACTTGACACCAAGAAGATCATACACCTCGTTCTCGTTCATCTCAGCCCCGGGTATTATGGGAGTTATGCTCTCTATCTCCGGATTATCCCTTTTCACCGAGGTCCTGAGAAGCACATACTCCTTGTTTTTGTGGAACATGAAGTGATAAACAAGCTCTATCTCTCCAGCATCAGGCCTATCTACGCCAACTATTGTGACAAAATGGAGGTCCTGAGGGCCTGATGCGATCATGCCAGCTGCTTTCAGAATTTTGCTAACAGAATCAGCTATTCTATCAGGTGGGACTTTGACCTCCCACCTCCACCCCACTCTTTTCACTTCCCCTATTTGGGATAAAAGAGATTGGAGATCCAAGGACATTGTCAGACCTCCCTCAGCTTTGAAGCGGCTATGGCCAGCGCCTCAACAATCTTCTCTGGCCTGGGTGGACAGCCGGGAACCTCCATCAGAACGGGAACAAAGTCCTTGACTGATCCAGCCCTGTTGTAAGCATCGTGAAACACACCTCCACTTATAGCACATGTTCCCACAGCAACAACAGCCTTTGGCTCGGGCATTTGCTCATATATCCTGATAAGCCTGTCTTTAGTCTGATTTGTAACTATTCCAGTGACCACAAGGACATCTGCATGCCTGGGAGAAGGTTTCAGAAGAACCCCAACCCTTTCCGGATCGTAGTTTGGGCATATAGCTGAGAGGACCTCTATATCGCATCCATTGCAGGCTCCTGCATTGAAGTGAAGAAGCCAAGGAGATGAGGATCTTGCCCATTTTGCTAGGGATAGGGAGAAAGTTCCACCCATGAGATCACCCCAGTACCATTATGAAGGATGCAACAGCCACAACAACTAAATACAGAGCTAGAAGAGCTGTAACAGCCCCTGACATGAGGGTAAGCGCTAGAAGAACCGGAACCATTTCAAGAATTGAAAAGAAGAGCAGGAACTTCCAGTAAGTTATTCTTACCAGGTTTGAGACATTTTCGGGCTTCTCCCCGGACCAGTATGTCTCCCCCTTAATTTTACTTGGCTTTTTAGGCGCTATATGCTCCATGGAAAATAAAAGTACAAGCAAGCCTAAAATTATGACAAAAAATGGAATCCACACTTCTATCGGAAGCATGGTGATCCCTGTAGATAGGTTGTTATTACTTAAAAACTTTTCTCTAAAGAGCATCAGAGAAAATTATTTTTCTACTAGAAAAATAGAAAAATTTTACATAAGAACTAATTATTTGGTCTCCTGTGCTACTTGACTCATTCTCTACTCTCAACCATCTTCCTTAAGCAGAGGACTTTGTCCCTCAGGCCGAATTTCTCCCCGAGTTTCTCCACCTCACTCCACTCAATTTTAATTCTCCTTAACCTCTCCACGGAGATGGGTCTTATCCCTATAGCTGCCTCAAGTACTGCATATGCCTCTACCGTCAGGGAGATGAAGTCTATTCCCCATCTGCTCACATCAATTACATGATCCGGAAATGCCGACAGAGGATCCCCTAAAGGGGTTGTCGTGAATATCTCTATTGGGATAGGCCTCTCGCCGAGAGGATAATAAAGCGTGAAGACATGACCTCTTTTAGACCTTATAAGCTCAAGTCTCATCTCCTCCCTTCCAGAGGACTCCACATAAGCCTCCTCTATTGCCTTTAATGTAGCACCGGGACAGAGGAGATCTATGTCCTTGCTGCTCACATCAATCCCCTTGGTAACAGCTATTATCTGAGATCCGTAAACTATTGTTGGCACTCTTTTGTGAAGAGCCGGATAGAAAGAGAGGAAAACTGGGAGCCACTCGCTTATCTCCCTCATATGAATTCCTCCGCCCAGAGAGCCGGAACTGAGTTAAACATTCTTCTCAACAAAATAAGATCCGATATCGGGAGATCCATTCTCTCCGGCCTGATCCCTAGCCTAAGATAAGCCTCTCTTACATCCTTACATGAGGGCCTCGTGATCCAAGACACCATCCTCTCGCACTCCTCAGCCAGCCACATGAGATGGGACAAGAAGGCAGCTGCCTCCCTGCTGAGCTTATTCACATCATTTACAGCGCTAAGTGCAGTTTCAGCTGCAATCTCAAGTGCCCATACTTCCCCTTTCAGCCCTCTTCTCACCAGATCCTCCCACTCCTTCTGGGATTTAATTCTGAACATCCAGCTCATCTCAGCTAATATACGAGAATCTATAAATATTCACTTTTTCAGCTATTGCGCTGAAGCACGCTAGATCTCCGCTAAAGTTTGTAGGCAAGCTGTACAACAATACAAGTATGGCAGTGATTACAGTCAGAGTGGACAATGAGACAAGAAGAATGATGAAGGAGATCAAAATCAACTGGAGCGAGTTCATCAGGGAGGCTATAACAAGAAAGATAGAGGAAGAGAAGAGAAAGAACATAGCAAAAGCTGTTCTGATAAATTAAAAGTTGAGGAGGAGCAAGGGTGAGCCCAGCGCTGAGGAGATCATCAGGATGTCCCGGGAAGCAGTATATCAGGACATTGAATGAAAAAGAGCAATGTCATTTTTCGATAAGAATAAAAAATTAACTATTGATGAAGCTTGTTGATGAAAGGCGGTCAGCTGATGTCTTCTGTCTCTCTGGCTTTGAATGCTGATGTTGAGCCCAAGAGCATCACTTTTGAATGCACGTAACTGTGTTCATGAGCAGAGCTCCACCCCTTCTGAGAACTCCGTTCTGCCTATGTGCTAGTACCTCCCGAACTTCACAGGAATTGAGAAAACCTCCATGTCATATACCTCATCCTCCGAAATCAAGGAGATTCTCAAATTGAAGCGCGCGTGCATCATTACCTTCACTTCTGCCCTAAAGTTTCAATCAGAAACTCCCTTCTCAAGATATATGCGCTCCTCACAGCTATCCGAATAGGGCCTTATGTGATTGTAGTTTCTCTGGAATACTAAATGGGAATTTAGCTTATGCAGCACATATTTGCAGACAGGCTCTGAGACAATTCTGCAGGAGATCTTTGTGTCCACATTCAATATGAGGGAAAGCTTCAGAATAGGGCATGGATTCCTGCATCTCGTGATGAGCTCGTTTTCATCGAGCTTTACAACCTCAACATCGCTCTTGTTAAGCCTGAGGAAGTCCAGATAGAATAGATCCAGAACTTCTTTCATGGAATTTGCTTTTCTTGGCTTAATAGTCCAGATTAAAGCGTAAATGTAGAATATAGCCTCAGAGAATGCTAGAACAAACCTCTTGAGCCAGCTCACAGATTACTTCTGTGATGTTGCTTAAAAAATTTAACAGTTCGAGGAAATATTCGTAGCGCGCGATTTTATTGCATTAGCTCACAGAAGGTTTTTTAAGATTTCTTAATAGAGGCATGCTAATGGCTTCTGAAGAATACGAGAAGAACCTGAGCAAAATAAAAGTCCTGATACTCCTTTTTCTGGATAGCCTTGAGAGAGAGCCCATAAGAGGAAAAAACCTGCAAAAGCAGATATTTCTGCTTTTAAGATATTTCGGAGTGGAGAATGGGGAATTATACTGGCTCGATCGCTATGGCCCATACAGCAAGGTGGATGCTAACCTAGAACAGCTTGCCCTGATGAACCTAGTGCATGTGAATGATGAGATAAGGATTACTGAGGAGGGCAGGAAAGTGGCTGAGAAAATTAAGGGAAAAATGGATGAGAAGAAGCTCAAGTTAATAGATGAAGTAAAAGAATGGTTAAAAGATCTGAACGATGATGAGCTCATGGCATTAATCTGCTTCAGCTTTCCCGAGATGGCTGTTGAATCGAGGGAGCTGGAAAGAATAAGGAGAAAAAGGAGAATGCTTGCTGTTTCTCTCTATGTAAAGGGAAAAGTTAGTTTGGAAAAGGCTGCTGATATAGCTGGAATGAATCTAGTGAATTTTATGAATTTTCTCAGGAGAAGGAAGGTTCCAATAGAGCTCGGCCTGTGAGAAGTTCTTGATGGAAGAGAAGAACATAATTGCATCCTCGATGACAAAAATTTAGTTGAAAACAGCCAAGATCTCTACAGACTAAGCTTTTAAGCTACTCCAGATATTTATCAGGATTCCCATGGAAACTGAACAAGAGAAGAGGATAAAGGAACCGTATTTAAGCTTGCTCAGAAAGCTGACCTCTGTTCTGCTGGAAAATCTGGGGGAAAAACTGATATCGGTGGTTGTTTATGGTTCCGTGGCCAGAGGTGAGGCAAGAGAGGATAGCGATATAGACCTGCTGATAATAGCCAGAGATCTCCCAAAAAGGAGGTTAAAAAGACAGGATCTCTTCATCGAATTCGAAAAAAGCCTGAATATAGAGGAGATTGAGGCTAAGGGGTATAGAATTGACTTCTCCCCTATTCTCATGACCCAGGAGGAGGCCTCGAAGATGAGGCCTCTCTATCTCGATATGGTGGAGGATGCTGTGATCTTTTTCGATAGAGATGGTTTCTTCTCAGGAATACTGGAAAAATTAAGGAAAAGACTTAATGAACTGGGAGCTGAGAGAGTTAGGCTGGGAAAGAAGTGGTACTGGAGGTTAAAGAGAGATTATAAGTTCGGGGAGGTGATAGAGATTTGAACAACATTAGGATTCTTCTACCACCTTGGAAATCATTATAAGTAGGAATTCCCTAAGAAGTTAGTATGAAGGAGATCTGGAGGATACTTGTTGCTATGGTACTTTTTATCGCTGTTCTGATATTACCCGCTCTTGTCCACAAACTTTCCTATATACCGCATTTTGAGGTGAAGAGCGTCCGTCTGGTGAATGATTATGGAATCCCATCCTTCAGGATATCCTTCAATACAAGTGATTACCCGATTTATTTCTACCTTCTCACACCAGAAGGCGAGAGAATAGATTTTTTAGATGTGATCGGGCCAATGGCCAACCCTGACAATGCGATAGACCTACATCTTATCCCTTGCTGTAATTACACAAATATAATCGGACCCAAGAAATATGTTATAAAGGCTTATTATGAGAATAAAGAGCTATGGAGCAGTGTTTTTGAGGTGAAGGGAGCGAAGGCAAACCTTAAGATAGCAGATGTTGAGTTCAATGCATCATCCGAATTATTCCTGAGGAGAATAACCCTTGAGATTAAGAACGAAGGGGATGTCTCTCTCCGCCTAGAAGATCTTAAGCTTTATCTGGACTATTCGTGCGAGCCTTTTGCTATCTCACCATCAACTCCAGCTCATGATGATATACTTTCAGTCCCTCTCGGGAACAGCTCTAGAGTAAACATACATCCCTCTTCTTTCATAAGCAGCAAGCACCTTGATGAAGAACATAGAATAGTTGTGATGCTTCCGAGGATAGCGGAGGCATCCTACATCATAAAGCCCCTCAAGCCCGAGCTGAGGATAAGGAGTATGGGTGTAAGACAGTCTCCTGAGGGGTTGTATGTGGACAACATCACGCTAACTATATTAAATACATGGAACTATCCGATAAACATTAGGTGGCTTGAGTTATATGTCAACGGGAAGCCTGCCTCCTACTGGATACCCTCTGCCACTATGATAAATCCAGGGGAAGAGAGAAATCTGACTTTGTACATCTCTTCCATGAGAACCCAATTGCCTGTGATGGTGAGCGCAAAACTGGGAGGAGTTGAAGTCTTTTATCTATATAAGGGATGAGAGAACTTCTCGTTCAGCAGCTATTCTTATTAATTTAAGTTTCTTCTTTCTTTCAAAATAAACCTGTATGACGAAGTAAGTCCATTTACTGGGGGATATATTTATATTTTAGGGGAAAAGAGAGTAATTGATGGGATAAGGATGGCATATGTGGTTAAGGCAGATGACAGGGGGAGAATAAAGCTGCCAAAAGATATTGTATCCCCCGGGGATAGAATTTTAGTCATACCCGCTGGAAGAAGAATTGTACTGATAAAAATACCTCCGAAACCGGTTGAAATAAGCTCCTCATGGCTGAAAACTGAGAAGGACAAAAAAGAGCTAAGAGCTTTGGCTGAATCTCGTGCAATTGAGGAGGCTGAGATGAAGCTGAGGAGGAGGGATCTTGCTGGTGGAGACTGATGTAATCTTAGCTCATGTGAAGGAGAAGGATTGGCTTAAATCTTATGCAGATAAGATACTTAGAGCAGCGGATAGTGGGAGGATAAAGCTCTGTGCAAGCTGTGAGGTCATTCATGAGCTTTATTACATGTCCATTAAGCTTGGCATCGATATGGAAACCCTGCTTAACAAGATAGCTGCCCTCACAAGCATAAACATGGATTGGATTCCAGCAACTGTTGAGATCTCTCTGACGGCCATGATATTGATGCTGGAGTATAATATGAGCTCAATATTCGATGCATATTATGCAGCTACAGCTCTCCTCTCCGATCCGGATAGAACTGTGATATCGACAGATTCGATCTACGAGAGAATACCTGGGATCAAGAGAAAGGATCCAAGGGAGATTGCTGGGCTATTATAACAGCGTTAAAATAACTCGAATTTTCTTATTGTAGGGATTGTGGCATGCAACAGCATTCTGAGGACAACTGATCTAGTGATAATTTCACCGGATTCAAATGAGTTTTGCTTGGTCGGCAAACTTTCCATTTATTTTAGATATTATGATAAAAATTTAAATAGAAAATCCCACATATTTTTAACAGGTGCGGTTGTTAACCCCTGATTCGATGAAGAGGGCTGAGATTCTCAGTTCCTTTGTAAGATTTCTCGATGAAGCTGGGTTCAGGCTAGATCTTAAAGACTTTGACTCAAGGTTAAAGTTGCAAAAATATATATTTTTAGCTAGAAAATTTGGTCTTGACCTAGGTTATAACTTCTCCAATTACATCAGGGGGCCTTATTCACCCGATCTAGCCCACGATTACTATGATTTACCTGAGGTTAAGGAAATAAAAATTCCGGATAGCTTTAACAAAGAGGGATTTCTCGAATTAATAAAGGGAAAGGATGTAGCTTGGCTTGAGGCCGCAGCAACAATATTGATGATTTACGAGGATACCAAAGACTTAGACTGGGCCATTGAGAGAACAGCTGAGCTGAAGCCATGGATATCAAAGGAAAGG